>Ga0181593_10000848_pt1 | contig 27280 bp, 28 predicted proteins | sample 071ome_19_FD_133756 | JGI IMG/M metagenome (GOLD analysis project Ga0181593, IMG submission 133756) | Coastal salt marsh microbial communities from the Groves Creek Marsh, Skidaway Island, Georgia - 071413AT metaG (megahit assembly) | ecosystem: Environmental > Aquatic > Marine > Intertidal...
CCCTTATCTCGCCGGAAAAAGTGTACGAGAGAATGTCGCATATATCGGATACGCAGTTTGTCTGCTACTCGGACGAACTCGAGTATGCGCAACACATTGCCTTTGACGGAAATGGCGCGGTTCAATTCGAGATCGGATTCGAGGACCTGCTTGACGGCAGTGGGCTCTGGTATGGCTATGTCTTCGAATACGATCCCAACGCGGAGGATGCGCTGGACGCGCCGATTTTTCGAGAAGACCTCACCGTGGACGAGGTGCAGGCCTGCCGTGCCGCATTTGAGCCACCCTTCTTATGCGACGGTCCATAGAACGAGCGGCCTGAGCGGTAATCAGGGTATCCGCTGCACCATTCGCGTATTACGCCTCATGAAAGCTTAGTCGCCGGTTGAAATCGGACGGCTTGGATCTCTGATCCACTCGCTCCACGACCCGACATAGACCCGGGCACCGGTGTAACCCGCCTCTTCCATGGCCAAAAAATTAAAACACGCGGTCACTCCAGAGCCGCACATGTGCACCACCGGCACGCCAGCCGGAAGCACCGCCTCGTAGGCCTCGCGCAAATCCGCCGCCGATTTCAGCCGGCCGTCTTCAAGATTGTGCTCACAGGGAAAATTGAGCGCGCCCGGTACGTGACCAGCCACGGAGTCGAGCGGCTCATAATCACCCCGGAATCGGCCCTCGGCGCGGGCATCCAGCAGGGCAATCTCCCCGCTGTGCAGAGCCCGCTCGACATCATGCACCGACATCACGAGGTCATGGCGCGGGAAAACGTCTGGTGGGTCGCAGGAAACAACATCGGATGCGCCCTCTTCCAGCGGCAGAGAAGCTTTCCTCCAGGCAGCCAGACCACCGTCGAGCAAGTGAGCACCGTCCAGCCCGAAATACCTCATGAGCCACCAGAAGCGGGCGGCAATCATGCCCCCGCCGCCATCATAGGCTACGGCCAGCTTGCCTGGCTGCCACCCGGACCGGCCCAGAAATTCGGCAAATGGCTCCGGGGCGGGCAAGGGGTGCCGCCCGGACGCTGACGTCACCGGCCCGGCGAGGTCATTATCGAGGTGCGCGTAAACCGAGCCGGGGATGTGTCCTTCCAGCCATGCCGAGCGCCCGGCATCGGGGTCGGCCAGGTTGAATCGGCAGTCGAAAACCACGCAGCGCTCTTGCGCCACCCATCGGGCCAGGGTTTCAGGAGCCACCCGAACAGAATCGCTCATGCCGATTCCGCAGGCCGATGACGCATCAGCCTGTCCCCAAGATTGAGCAACATCGCCGCTGTGGCCCCCCAGACGGTATGCCCTTGCCATTCCATGAAGTGACCGACATAGCGCGTATCGCCACGACGATACTCGCGCCTCTGATATTTGTCGCGGTTGGCGGCCACACTCAGCGGCACCGAGAATACCTCTGCGACCTCGCATTCATCGAGCAGCCATTGATCCGGTGTTTTAACCAGGCCTACCACGGGCAGAATCCGGTAATTGGAAATGATGTCAAAGCGGTCCAGGAAACCCACCGGCGTGACGTTGCTTTCCGGCAGCCCAATCTCTTCAAACGCCTCACGCAAGGCGGTGTGAACAGCGCTTGCGTCCGCGGGCTCCGCCCTGCCACCAGGAAAACTGACCTGCCCCGCGTGCTGTGGCAATCCGTCCGCTCTGCGCGTCAGGAGCACACGGGGTTCGCGCTCGTCCAGAACCGGCACCAGGACGGCGGCCGTTCTGTCCGGTCGCGCTCCACGCTCCCCATCCGGGCCGTATCCCATGACCTTGAGTGGAGCAACGCCGTGCACCAGCGGAGTGACCGCCGCGCGCAGCTGTTCTTGCCACGCCGAACCGAGCGAGAAGGAACTGAACACAAACTCACCGGGCACAGCCTGACCGTGAAGGCCAGGCAAACCGGCGGGTGCAGGGATATGTCCGCCGGGCGACCCGCACCCGGCGGCTCTTTGCATTACTGGATGATTTCAATCAGCTTGAGATCGAACATTAAGGCCTCGTTGGGGCCGACCGGGGGGTTACCCCGTTGACCGAATGCCAGTTCGGGCGGGACGAAGATCTGCCAGGTGGAACCTTGCTTCATCAGGGGAAGCACTTCCTGCCAGCCCTGGAGCACGGCATCCACGGTGAATTCCTCGGGCACGCCGCGGGCAAACGAGCTGTCGAACTCCCGGCCGTCCATTTTGGAGCCGCGATAGTGGACGCGCACGGTGCTGTCGAGTTGCGGCCTTGCGCCGTCGCCCTCTTCGATGACGCGGTACTGAACACCACTGGGCATGACGACGATGCCGGTCTTGCCCTTGTTCTGCTCGAGGAATTCTTCACTCTTGGTCAGGTTTTCCGCGGCCAGCTTCTGGAATGCTTCCAGCTGCTCCGCGCGAACCTTTTCCTGCAGCGCGGTCAACAGCGTCCGCATCTCTTCGGGCGCTACTTGCGGATCGGCGCCCGCGTTGGTGTCACGAATGGCCTGGATCAGCGCCTCGACATCGAAATCGGTGCTGCGGCGCGCAATATCGGAACCCAGGTCCCAACCCACAGCGTAGCTGAGCTTGCCTTTTTCAGTGGTGAGATCCTGAGCCCAGGAAGTGCCTGCCGCCAAAACCAGGAGCAGGGAAATGGCGAACTTGAATCGCATCGCGTTTCCTCCGGTTGATTCGGTGTTCCGGCCACCCGGCCGGATTGGAAAAAGGGGGTCATTCTACAGGAGCAACCCAAGGCGTGTCAGCCCATAAGACTGAAAAATAATGTAGAGGCCCTGGTAGCGCCCTGGACCGGCTTATGTATCTACCACCGGCTCGAAACACAAAACCCGAGCAGTCTGACTTCGCGCACCCCCCCAAGTTCAACCAAGTATTGGCGGAATTGACCACCGGAAAAAGCGAAAAGACCGGAGACTACCGTCGGCAGCGAAATTAACGCATTATTATCAGTAAGATAGAATCACGATACAGAGTGGCATGATCCCTGCATTAATCTTTTCGACAGAAACCATCGCAGGAGATTCGTCGCAATGAGCATTTTTTCGAGACTCAGTGACATTATCAATGCCAATATCAACTCCCTGCTGGAAAAAGCCGAGGAACCAGAAAAGATCATTCGGCTGATGATCCAGGAAATGGAGGATACGCTGGTGGAGATCCGCTCCGCCGCCGCCAAGTGCATTGCCGATCGCAAGGAGCACACCAGGCACATCGAGCACCTGGAGCGAGAACAGGCCGAATGGGCTCGTCGGGCCGAGTTGGCTGTGAGACGGGAACGCGAGGACCTCGCACGGGCCGCATTGTCAGAGAAACAGGCGATGACCGACCGCATTGAGCAACTGCAGGATGAAAAGCAGGCTCTGGACGCGCAACTGGAGAAATTCAATGAAGACATCTCCAAGCTGCAGAGCAAGCTGAACGACGCCAAGAAGCGTCAACGCAGCCTGGTCATCCGGCATAAGACCGCGCACAGCCAACTGGCCGCCCGCAAGCATATTCACGATGACCGCATCGACGAAATGCTGTTCCGGTTCGAGAACGCAGAGCGCAAGATCGACCGGGTCGAGTCAGAAGGCGAAGCCATGGACATGGGGCGCCGCAAAACGCTGGCCGAGGAAATCGAGGGCCTGGAGGGCGATGACCGGATCGAATCGGAACTGGAAGAGCTCAAGTCCAAAGTGACTGATGAGCCAAAGGAGAAAGACGATGTCTGACGTCATTCCCGTTCTGTTACTGACCGTTTGTTTCCCACTGTGGATCGTATTTCACTACATCACCAAGTGGAAAACCTCCAAGGGCCTGACGCCCGAGGACGAGAAGATGCTCAGCGAAGTCTGGGAGTCCAGCGCTCGGATGGAAGAACGCATTCAGACCCTGGAGCGCATCCTGGACATCGAAGCGCCCAGTTGGAGACAACGCCATGAGTGATCTTTACGAGCGCAGCAATCCCCACCGCCTCTACCGGGACCGGGAGAACGCGATGATTGCGGGCGTGTGCGCCGGCGTCGCGGAATATTTCGGTTTCAACCGCAAGGGCGTAAGGGCAGTGACCGCGGCGGGCGCGATCTTTTTCATGCCGTTCACCGTGATCAGCTACGTGATTCTCGCCATCGTCCTGCCGGTGCGGCCGGCGGAGCCCAAACTGGATGAAAAAGAGAAAGATTTCTGGCGCGGTGTCAGCAATGCGCCCGCCGATGTTTTCAGCAGTGTCAAACATCGCTTCCGCGAACTCGATCTTCGCTTGCAGCGCATGGAGGCCTTCGTCACTTCGCGCGAGTTCGAAATCGACCGGGAGTTGGGCCGGACCGGCCCTTCGGACAGGTAAACATCAGGGCGGAGCCCGGTTTTAACGATCGCGCCTGATACGCCGCCCGCAATTAGTTGTAACCAAAATACAAGAAATACCGTCAACCTTTTAGAAGATGCAGTGCGTTTACAGGGTGAAGGCACTTAGCGAAGGCAAAGTGACAGCAGAATGAGAAGTGGAGCGAAAAAAATGAACCGAGTCCATGCACATAACGCGCAGACAGTGGCCGCGCAGGTCCCCCTGTTCTCTTCCAGCTGGATCGCCCTCTTTATCACGCTGAGGGACAATTTCGCCCGCGGCGACCTATTGAGCCTAAGCCCCGTCGAATCTCCCAAAACCGGTACTGAGCTGCAGTCGCGCTGACGTTGCAGACCCTCTACCGGTCACCAAAAGAGGCGCCGAATCCGGCGCCTTTTACTTTGTGCGATTTCTTACATTCCCCGGCACGGGTTTGATTGACTAAAATAGAGCCCTTTCCCGCCCGAGGTTCCAAGCATGAGCAACACACCTATCCACATGGAGACTGTGAACCAGGTCTGCCACATCACCATCGATCGCCAGGACAAGCTCAACGCGCTCAATCGCGCCATGATCGGTGCGCTGGACCAGGCATTTGAACGGGCAGCCAACGAAGCGTCCATTCGCGTGGTCGTTTTGACCGGCGCCGGGCCCAAGGCATTTATCGCCGGAGCGGACATCGCCGAACTCCAGGGCCTTGACGCGGCGGGCGCCGCGGCGGCGTCGCGCCAGGGCCAGGCCCTCACGCTGAGGATTCAGCATCTGGGCAAACCGGTCATCGCGGCGGTCAATGGTTTCGCCCTGGGCGGCGGTTGCGAGATGGCGCTCGCCTGCACGCTGCGTATCGCCTCCAGCAACGCCATGCTGGGGCTGCCCGAGATCAAGCTGGGCGTCTTGCCGGGATACGGTGGCACGCAAAGACTGTCGCGGCTGATACCTCGGGGACTGGCCATGGAAATGGCGCTGACCGGCGACCCCATCAATGCCGAACGCGCCCTGCAGCTGGGCTTGGTCAACCGCGTGGTTGCACCGGAAGAACTGGGCGCCACGGTCAAAGCACTGGCGGACAAGCTGGCTGCCTCGGCGCCAACAGCCATGCGCTGCATCATGGACGCGATCAACCGCGGCGCCGATAGCGACCTCGAAGCCGGTCTCGATCTGGAAAGTGGCTATTTCGGCGAGGTTTTCGGCACCGAGGACATGCGAGAGGGCACGTCGGCCTTCCTGGAAAAACGCGCCCCGCGTTTCACCGGGCGCTGAGCTTCAGCCACCCCCGGTGACGGCTTTGACCGCCTGGCCGAGTGCCGGCCGTAATGACTCCGGCGGAGCCAGGAAATCGGTACAGGCCAGGTTACCGGTCTGGTCGGCAAAGCGGTATCCGGTTTCTTCCAGGAACGCCGCAAAAGCCGCGTCATCGGACTCGGGCACCAAGAAGCCCGCCAGCACCCAGGCATGCGCCGAGCCATGGTTGCGGTAGTGAAAGAGGCTGATCGACCAGCGCCCCGCCAGCACGGTCAGGAATTCCAGCAAGGCACCCGGGCGCTCGGGAAAGTCAAATTGCACGATGCGCTCACGCTCCGTGCTGGGCAGTAGCCCGCCCACCATGTGTCGTAAATGCAGCTTGGCCACCTCGTTGCCGGACAGATCGGTGACGCGGTAGTCCCGCTTGTGCAGCCGACTGGTCAGTTGCTCCAGCGCCTCCTCCAGCTTGACCCCTACAAACACGCGCGCGTCTTTGCTGCCGTTAAACCGATAGTTGAACTCCGTCACCGATGAATGCCCCAGGGCGCCGCAGAACTCCAGGAAGCTGCCCGGCCGCTCCGGAATGGTCACGGATAACAGCGCCTCTGCGCCATCACCCAGCGCGCAGCGCTCCGCCACGTGGCCCAGCCGGTCAAAGTTAATATTGGCGCCGCACAGCATCGCCACCCAGTCCCCGCGTGGGCGATGCTCCTGTGCGTATTTCAAAGCCGCCGCCACACCCAGCGCGCCGGCCGGCTCCACCACGGCGCGCGACTCTTCAAAAATGGATCGCATCGCGGCGCAGACCTGGTCGGTAGATACCGTGACGATGTCATCCAGCAGTTCCCGGCAGACATCGAACGTCAGCTGGCCCACCTTCCGCACCGCAACGCCGTCAGCGAAGATGCCGGTACTGCCGATATCCACCGGCGCGCCCGCCGCCAGGGCGGCTTTCATGCTGGCCGCATCCTCAGGCTCTACGCCAATGATCCTGACGCCGGGGTAGATGGCCTTCACCGTGGAAGCAATGCCCGCCGCGAGGCCACCACCCCCGATGGGCGTGAAGATGACATCAGGCGGTTCGGGCAGCTGTTGGGTAATTTCGATACCTACCGTACCCTGCCCCGCGATGACGTCGAGATTATCGAAGGGATGGACAAAGAACGCACCGCTGCGATCAGCCTCTTCCAATGCCGCCGCGCAGGCCGCGTCGTAATCATCGCCGGCCAGTTGAATGTGGGCGCCGAGCTTGGCCACCGCCCTGACCTTGATTTCCGGCGTGGTCCGCGGCATGAAGATGGTGGCCGCGACACCCAGCTTGCGTGCGGCCAGCGCGACACCCTGCGCGTGATTGCCGGCCGAAGCCGCGATCACGCCGCTGGAGCGCTGCTCCTCCGACAGCAGGTGAATGCAGTTGTAGGCGCCGCGTAATTTGAAGGAGAAGGTGGGCTGGAGGTCTTCCCGTTTCAACCACAGCCTGCCGCCGATGCGCTCGGAAAGCGTCGGCGCCTCTACCAGTGGCGTTCGTTCAGCCACGTCATAAACCTGGGCGCGCAGGGCCCGCTGAAGGAAGTCCTGGAGCCCGGGCACAGCCATGATCAGACGAAAGCCACCCGTTTGGTGTGGATGGCGCGCAGACGCTCGATCACTGCGTCCCCGGCCTCTGATGTCCGGAGGTTGCCGCCGATGTCGAGGGTGCACTGACCCACCGAAATACAGTCCCACAAGGCCAGCTCTATCTGGCGGGAAGCCTCGCGCATCCCGAGGCTGTATTCGAACATCATGCCGACCGAGGCAAGCATGCCGAAGGGGTTGGCGATCTCGCGCCCCGCAATCTCAGGCGCGGAACCGTGGATGGGCTCGTACAGGCCTTTTAGGCCGTCCCCAAGCGAGGCGGAAGGCAGCATACCCATCGAACCCACCAGCACGGAGGCTTCATCGGTCAGAATGTCGCCAAACATGTTCTCAGTGACAATGACATTAAACTGGGCCGGATTGGCGACGATGTGCATGGCCGCAGCGTCCACCAGCATGAAATCATAATGCACATCGGGGAACCGCTTCTGCATGACTTCAGCAGTGACTTTACGCCACAACCTGGAGGTTGCCATGACGTTGGCTTTGTCGATCATGGTCAGCTTGCCGTAGCGGTTACGCGCCATTTCAGCCGCCATGGCGACCACCCGCTCAATTTCTTCTCGAGAATAGGAACATTCATCTGAGGCGAAATCATCGCCGTCCACTTTTTCGCCGAAGTAACTTCCGCCCGTCAATTCCCGCACCACCATCATATCCACGTTCTGGATATGTTCCTCTTTGAGCGGGCTGATATTGGCCAGGGAGGGATGCAATCGCACGGGGCGCAGATTGGCGTAAAGCTTCAGCGCCCTCCTCAGGTCGAGCAGCCCCTGCTCGGGCCGCTTCTCTGCCCGCGGGTCGGACCATTTTGGCCCGCCAACGGCACCCAGCACCACGGCATCGCAAGCCTCGCACAAGGCTAGGGTTTCCTCCGGCAGGGGCTCACCTGTGGCATCGATGGCGGCGCCTCCAATCAGCCCCGACTCCATCTCGATGTCCACTCCATAAAGCTCCGCCAGCGCCTTGATCAGCTTTTCAGCTTCAGCGGTGACCTCGACCCCGATCCCGTCTCCGGGAAGCATCAGGATTTTTGAACTCATAGCCGTTCCTCGTGCTGCTTGATGGCTGTCTCATAGGACAGCAAAAAATCCAGTCGGTCCATACCGCGCAACAGGCAATGACGAGCAAAGCCATCCATCGGGAACGAAAACGTCTCATCCCCGCCTGCGCCGGGCACCGACAGCGTGCATGCCTCGAGGTCAACGCTGATTTCCTGTCCATCCAGTTCGAGCAGACGGGCATGCAATGACTGCGGCACCACGATGGACAGTAAACCGATATTGAGCGCGTTGTTTCGGAAGATGTCGGCAATCTCCGAACTGATAACGACCCGGAAGCCGAAATCCATCAGCGCGTAGGGCGCGTGCTCACGCGAGGAGCCGCAGCCGAAATTTCTGCCGGCGACCAGAATCGAGCTGTTCTCCGCACGCGGCTCATTCATGGGACAGTCTTGACTCGGCGCACCGTTCCCGTCCAGCCGCCAGTCAGCAAACACGTGCTCACCCAGCCCCTCAAACCGGGTCGCGGTGAGAAAGCGGGCGGGAATGATCTGGTCCGTGTCGATATTTTCCTCGGGCAGCGCCAGTATGGCGCCGGTCAAACGGGTGAATGCTTCCATCAGGCGCCCCCTGCAATGTCACCGATGTGGCGCGGGTCAACCAGCTTGCCCGCGATGGCACAAGCGGCGGCGGTTGAGGGGCTGGCCAGCATGGTACGGGCACCCGTACCCTGGCGTCCCTCGAAATTGCGATTCGAAGTGCTCACCGCCGTTTTGCCGGGCGGAACCGTATCGCCATTCATGGCCAGGCACATGGAGCAACCGGGTTCGCGCCACTCGGCCCCGGCCTCGATGAATACGCGGTGCAGCCCTTCCGACTCCGCCTGGTTTTTGACCGCCACCGACCCCGGCACCACCAGGGCACGGACCGAGGGGGCCACTTTCCTGCCGGCCATGATGGCGGCCGCGGCGCGCAAATCGGCGATTCGGCCATTGGTGCAGCTGCCGATGAAAACCACGTCGATGGGATGGCCGCTGAGCGGATGTCCGGCCTCCAGGCCCATGTACTGCAGCGCGCGCTCGATGCCAGCCGTGTCAGCGGCGGGCAGAACGCCGTTCAGTGTGGAGGACATACCCGGGTCGGTTCCCCAGGTGATGGTGGGCTGAATGCTCGTGGCATCGATGCTGACCTCACGGTCAAAGACCGCGCCGGGATCAGATCGGAAGGTCAGCCAGCGCTCGGCGGCCGCTGCAAAAGCTGGTCCGTCCGGGGACCGCTCGCGACCGCGGAGGTACTCAACCGTCACCTCGTCCGCCGCGATCATCCCAGCCCGGGCGCCTGCCTCGATCGTCATGTTGCATAGCGTCATGCGCCCTTCCATATCCAGCGACCGTACCGCCTCACCCGCGTATTCGATCACGTGACCGGTACCGCCATCCACGCCGATGGTTCTGATGGTGTGCAGCGCCATATCCTTGGCGCTGACGCCTGGGCCCAGGGCACCATCAAAATGAATGCGCATGGTCCTGGGTTTGCGCTGCAGCAGGCACTGCGTGGCCAGTACGTATCCCACCTCGGTCGTGCCAATACCAAATGCCAGTGCCCCGAACGCGCCGTGCGTGCTGGTGTGGCTGTCGCCGCAAACCACCGTCATGCCCGGCTGGGTGGCGCCAATCTCTGGCCCCATCACGTGCACGATACCGCGATGGCGGCTGCCCCATCCCTGCAATTCAATACCGAACGCCTCACAGTTACGCTCCAGCGTTTCAACCTGGAGTTGAGCCTGCTCGGTGACATAATGCAGCCGGCCTGAGGCATCGGGCGGAGAGGTCGGTGTCGAGTGGTCCAGCGTTGCCAGGGTCCGTGAGGGTTGGCGTACGGGGATGCCACGCGCCCTGAGTACGTCAAAGCCCTGTGGACTGGTCACCTCGTGCACCAGGTGCAAGTCGATGTACAGGATGGCCGGTGCGTCGCCCTCTTCGGCCCGCACCTCGTGTGCCCGCCACAATTTTTCAAACAGCGTTTGCGGTGCCTCAGGCGACGGCACTGGCGACCCCTCCCTTCCTGGAATCATCACCCCGCAACGGTTCAAGCCAGCCGTGACGGTCCTCGGTCCGTCCGTCGAACAGCCCGAAGAACAGGTCCTGGATGGCCTTGGTCATGGGGCCTCTGTGTCCCCGCCCAACGGGGAGGTCGTCTATCGAAGCGATAGGGGTAATCTCGGCCGCGGTTCCGGTGAAGAACAATTCGTCCGCGAAGTAGAGCGTTTCCCGCGTCATGGGCTGTTCGCGCACGGTAATGCCCTCATCGAGCGCCAGCTTGATGACTGAATCCCGCGTGATGCCGGCGAGAATGGAAGCCGACTGCGGCGGCGTCATCAGCTCACCGTTTCTGACCACGAACAGATTCTCACCCGCGCCTTCGCTCAACGTGCCGTCGGTCGTCAGCCCGATACCCTCGTCATACCCCAGTCGGTGGGCCTCCATGCTGATGAGCTGGCTGGAAAGATAATTACCGCCCGCCTTGGCCCCCGCCGGGACGGTGTTGGGCGCCAGCCGCTGCCAACTGGAAACGCACACCCGCGCGCCTTTCTCGCGAGCTTCCTCGCCGAGATACGCGCCCCACTCGATCGCGGCAATCGCCACGTCCACCGGCAGCGGGTCGCGCGGGGCTACCCCCAGCGAACCATAACCACGGTAAGCCAGCGGCCGGAGATAGGCACTATCGAGCCCGTTGCGCAACGTCAGTTCGCAACACGCGCGATGAAGCTCATCGACGGTCCAGGGTATTTCCATGCGATAGACGCGGGCTGAATCGTGCATCCGCTGTAAATGCTCACGCATGCGAAAAGCCTTGGGCTGGCCAAGACAGTCATAAACGCGCACGCCCTCGAACACGCTGGAGCCGTAATGCAAGGCGTGCGTCAGCACATGGGTGGTGGCCTCGAACCACGGTTTGAACTCGCCGTTATGCCAGATCAGCTCTGTCGGTTTCATCGATCTGTCCCTCAGGCCGCGTTGGACCGCGCCGGTTCGGCATCGCCGCGGTCAGCCTGGCGACTTGCGCGATTGATAATTTCAAGCAGCGCTTCGGCGCAGGCGGCGACAATGTCCGTGGACAGTCCGTGCCCGCTGTACTCCTTGCCGTTCACGCGAGCACGCATGTTGGATTCGCCCTGGGCGTCCTCACCCAGCGAGATGCTCCTCATGGCCAGGTTGAGCACCTCGATTTCCATGCCCGTGATGCCCTCCAACGCGTGAACAATGGCGTCAACAGGCCCGTCACCCTCACCCGTTTCCGTCGCCGTGGTCCCGTCCTCATTGGCCAGCGTGACCGACGCCGTGGGGTCTTCCTGGCCGTTGACCCGGCTGACCACGCTCAGCCATTGCAATGACCAGGGCCCGATGGTGCCGGCCTGGTTACCCGTGATGATGGCTTCGAGGTCAGAATCAAAGACGCGTTTTTTACGGTCGGCCAGTTCTTTGAAGCGCCGCATGACCTCGTCCAACTCGCCCGCCTCCAGCGTGAAGCCCATCTCGCGGGCCCGGTCGCTGACGGCATGCTTGCCACTGTGTTTGCCCAGGACCAGCTGGGAATCGCGCACCCCCACATCCTCCGGCTTCATGATCTCGTAGGTTTCCGGCGATGCCAGCATGCCGTGCTGGTGAATACCCGCTTCATGCGCGAAGGCGTTCTCACCCACGATGGCCTTGTTGCGCGGCACGAAATTGCCGGTCACGGCCGCGAGCAGATGACTGGCCATGTGCAGCTTGCGTGAATCAACGTCCGTTTTGCAGTCGAAGTGCCCCGAGCGCGTGCGCAAGGCCATGACCACCTCTTCCAGCGCGCAGTTGCCGGCTCGCTCCCCGATGCCGTTCAACGCGCATTCGATCTGCCCCGCGCCGGCCTCAACGGCCGCCAGGCTGTTGGCCACGGCCAGGCCCAGGTCGTTGTGGCAATGAGTACTGATCACCACATCGTCAATGCCGGGGACGTTCTGTTTCAGCCAGCCGAACAGATCGAACATCTCGCGCGGCGTGGAATAACCCACCGTGTCCGGAATGTTGACCGTGCCCGCGCCGGCTTCGATCGCCGCCTGCAGCACTTCAGCCAGATATTGCCGTTCTGTCCGGATGGCGTCTTCCGCGCTGAACTCGACATCCTCGCAGAAGCTTCGGGCCAGGGTCACTCCGTCAACGGCGTTTTTCAGCACTTCAGCCCGGCTCATGGCCAGCTTTTCCTTGCGATGGATGGGGCTGGTGGCAATGAAGGTGTGGATCCGCGCTTTTCCTGCAGGCTCCAGCGCCGCCGCGGCGCGCTCGATGTCCTTGGGTACCGTACGGCAGAGCGCGGCGATGGTTGGGCCCTCGATTTGACGGGCCACCTCGGCAACGGACTCGAAATCGCCCGGTGAGGCAGCCGGAAAACCTGCTTCAATGATATCCACCTGCAACTCCGCCAGCGCCCGTGCCACCCGAAGCTTCTGACCAAGGCTCATACTGAAACCAGGGCTTTGCTCGCCATCGCGCAGGGTGGTGTCGAAAATCTTGATATCTCGCATGATCCGCTTTCCTCTTTTCAGTTGCCCAGGCGGTTGCTGGACCAGTTGGCCGCCGGCTTCTTCACATCCACCCACAGCACATCATGCAAGCGCGCCAACTGGCGCTCAAGCAATTCGATGGCACGGTCGGAAGTCACTTTAACCGTCAAACTGCGGCCGTCGCCCCCCGGCTCCATCAGGGTCATGGACTCAATCCGGAATCCTCGCCGCTCGATCAGGCCCAGGGTGCGCAGGACGGCCCCCTCGCTGGATTTGAGCTGTATCTGCAGGTTGTGTTGCATCACCATGCCCCCGCTTTCTTCGTGCCCATCATCTTGTGGTTGGCTGCCCCCGGAGGCACCAGCGGCCACACATTTTCCATGGGATCGATCTTGACGTGCAGGATCGCCGGGCCCTTGTGCTCCAGGAGCCACTCGATACTTGCCGCAACTTCTCCCGGCTGGCTGATGGTGAGGGCGTCGAGACCGAAGGCGCGCGCAACACCGGCAAAATCCGGGTTGTCGGACAGGTCCACTTCGCTGTAGTTACCCTCGAAGAAAAGCTCCTGCCACTGGCGCACCAGGCCCAGGGTGGAGTTGTCCAGCAGCAGGATCTTGACGCTGATGCCATAGCGGCGCAGCGTCGCCATTTCCTGGATGTTCATCATGATCGAGCCATCGCCGCTGACGCAGACCACGGTCTGGTCCGGGTGGGCCACCTTCGCGCCGATGGCCGCCGGCAGACCATAGCCCATGGCGCCCAGACCACCAGAAGTCAGGTGCTGCAGCGGATCATCGAATTTGCAATGCTGGGCCACCCACATCTGGTGCTGGCCGACATCACAGGCAAAAACGATACCGTCCCGGGCGCGGCTCAAGTCCCTCAGCAGCGCTGGCGCATAAATACCCTGGCCCGGCGCGTCATAACGCCAGGCGAACTCTTTTCTCCAGGCGTCGCACTGCTGGACCCAACTGGCGCTCGCGCCCGCTTTCTCCGGGCAGAGCTGGTCCAGCACCGGGCCCAGCTCTCCCACGATCGCGACATCCGGGCGCCGCAGTTTTGAGACCTCGGCTGGGTCAATGTCGATATGAATCACGCGGGCCGTCGGGGCGAAATGAGACAGCTTTCCGGTTGCGCGGTCGTCAAACCGTCCGCCCACGTAAACCAGCACATCGCACTGTTGAACCGCGTGGTTGGCCGCCTCGTTGCCATGCATGCCCAACATACCGAGAAATGCGGGGTCGTCGGTCTGAACAGCACCCAGCCCCTTGAGGGTAGTGGTCACCGGCAGTCCGCTCCGGGCTACGAAATTCCTGAATTCCTCCACCGAGTTGCCAATGACCACGCCGCCGCCGCCGATCACCAGCGGCCGCCGCGCCTTGGCCAGCATGGCGTTGGCCTTTTCGATCTCACTCAAATCAGCCATTGGCGGCTGCCATTGCTCATGGGGTTCAGCCGCCTGCGGTTGATGCATGGCTACCGAGACGTCCTTGGGAAAATCGATCAGCACCGGACCGGGCCGGCCACTCTCCGCGAGGTGAAAAGCCTCGTCTACCGTGGCGGCAATCTCACTGACATCCCGGATGATGTAGCTGTGTTTCACCACGGGCAGGGTGATCCCGAAAATATCGACCTCCTGGAAGGCGTCAGTCCCCTGCAGCGCGTTGGGCACCTGGCCCGTGATGATCACCATCGGAACGGAATCCAGGTACGCATTGGCGATGCCTGTCACCAGGTTGGTGGCCCCGGGCCCGCTGGTGGCCATGCACACGCCCGCCTTGCGGGTTACCCGGCCGTACGCGTCGGCCGCGAATGCCGCGCCCTGCTCGTGCCGGCACAGGTAGTGCTTGAGGCCGGAATCAACCAGCGCGTCGTACAGCGGCATGATGGCGCCGCCCGGATAGCCGAAAACATGTTCAACACCATTGCGCAACAGCGCTTCGATCATCAGCTGCGATCCGCTGCGCAATTCGACGGTGGATTCCTGGGCCAGGCTCATGGCGATACTCCTCAGGCGGCTTGTTGCGCCTTTGATTTGCTTTGCAACCAGCTCATGCGATCTCGCAAACGGCTGCCGACCTGCTCGATCCTGTGATCGCGCCGCGCCTTCAGCATGGCCTGGTAATTTTCCGAACCGCTGGCGTACTCATCCATCCAGTTTTTGGCGAAGGTGCCGTCCTGGATGTCTTTGAGCACTTCCTGCATACGCTGTTTTACGGAGTCATCCAGTATGCGCGGGCCGGACACCAGGTCGCCGTATGACGCCGTGTCGGAAATGAACTCGTACATTTTGTCGAGGCCACCCTCATACAGCAGATCCACGATCAGCTTCAGTTCGTGCAGGCATTCAAAATAGGCGGCTTCAGGCTGATAACCGGCCTCCACCAGGGTGTCGAAACCATGCATGACCAGTTGCGCGGTGCCGCCGCACAGCACGGCCTGTTCGCCGAACAGGTCTGTTTCGGTTTCCTCCGCAAAGGTGGTGTCCAGTACGCCGGCGTGGGTGCCGCCCAGCGCGTGCGCGTAGCTCAGCGCCTTGTCCGCGGCCTCACCCGTTGCATCCTGGTAAACAGCGCGCAGGCACGGTACGCCCCGACCCTCCTGGAATTGCCTGCGTACAAGGTCGCCCGGCGACTTGGGCGCCACCATGATCACGTCGCTGTCGGCAGACGGCTCGATCGCGCCAAAGTGAATATTGAATCCGTGGGCAAACAGCAGCGCGTCGCCCGGCTGGAGCACATCCTTGATCTGTTCGAACACGGCGGGCTGCGCCATGTCGGGCACCAGCATGGCGACCAGTTGGGCCGCCTCCGCGGCTTCCCTGAAATCCCGCACATCAAATCCGTCCGCCGCTGCGGCCTGTGCCGTGGGCCCACCCGGGCGGGCGCCGATCAGCACGTTGTAGCCGGAATCCCGCAGGTTGTTGGCATGCGCGCGGCCCTGGCTGCCGTAGCCCAGCACGGCCAGGGTTTGCCCCTCGAGCGCGTCACGCTGTACATCGCTGGTGGTATGAAGTTTCATCGTTCTGATTCCTCGATTTTCTGTAAACCTTTGCTGTTGAGTTGCGCGGCACCGTCTCTCTCATCGCCCTGTGGCTGTCCCGCAACTTGTTTCTGATGCAACTATCCCATCCCAGATACGAAAAACCCCGCTTCCTCTCGGTTGCGGGGTTTCTGGTCGCTTGCGTGTTTGTCTTACTTCGTCAACCCTGCCCCGCTGTATGCAATAAGCAGAAGGATTCCGAGTACAAGTACCAGTACGTTGAGCTCATTCGCCAGCACCGCGCGAGCGGCCGCGCGGGCCCGCCGGGCCGCGGCTTTACTGATCGGAATGGGCAACAACTGCATCAACATAGCCGTGTTATCACATTGATGCACAAGGGATGTCAACCTTTTTTTTCGAATCAGACCAGCCCGCTCGTGCCGGATCCGACAGCAAGCCGTCGCTCCGGCCGGCATGGATGGCCGCTGAAAGTCGCCGCAAGCCGCGCCGGCAGCTGCCTTTTGAGGACCGCCAACAGGGTGATCGCAAGCGCCCAATAAGCTACAATAAGGCGCTATTCATCTACCTTCTCTGCGACCGCTGTTTCGGGTCGCGGTGATCGCTCAAATTGACCCTGGGCCACCTTGGTTCCGGGGTGCGTCTGTCCATAACAATAGCAACGGGAAGCTGTAATGAACGCCGAAGACACCAGAATAACCCATGGCATGCAGCCGGGGCCGCAGGCGGACCAGCCTGTCGCGGCCGGGAACACCACGTCGGAGGACGTCTCCACCAATTTATTCGAAACCATCACCCGCTCGGGGCACGAAGAAATCATTTTCTGCAACAACACCGATGTCGGCCTGAAGGCCATTATTGCCATCCACGACACGACACTCGGCCCGGCGCTGGGCGGGCTTCGCATGTGGCCCTACGAGACCGAGCAGGAGGCCATCAACGATGTCTTGCGGCTCTCCAGGGGCATGACGTACAAAGCGGCCGTCTCGGGGCTCAACCTGGGCGGCGGTAAAGCCGTGATCATCGGCGACCCGCAAAAAGACAAGTCTGAAGCCCTGTTCCGCGCGCTCGGTAAATTCATCGACTCGCTGCACGGACGTTACATCACTGCCGAAGACGTGGGCATCGACGTCAACGACATGGAATTCATATTCCAGGAAACCAACAACGTGGTAGGTGTGCATCAGGTGCATGGGGGTTCGGGTGACCCATCGCCGTTCACCGCTCACGGCACCGTGCAGGGGATCAGGGCGGCCTTGCAGCACAAGTTCGGCGACGAGGAAATCGGAAAATACAGCTACGCCGTCCAGGGCGCCGGCCATGTGGGCCATTACCTGATCAAAATGTTGCGCGAGGAAGGCGCCAAGGTGTTCGCCACCGATATCAATGAAGCTGCCGTCGAGGACGCGCGTAGCATGGGCGCCGAGATTGTCGGGCTGGACGATATCTACGATGTGGACGCCGATGTTTTCAGCCCCTGCGCGCTGGGGGCCGTGATCAACGAGGACACGCTCCCGCGGTTGAAATTCAAGATCGTGGCGGGGGCCGCGAACAACCAGCTGGCCACCGATGCCTGCGGTGACGACCTGGAAGCGCGCGGCATCCTCTACGCGCCCGACTATGCCGTCAATGCCGGCGGACTGATGAACGTTTCGATCGAATTCGAAGGCTACAGCAAGGAACGCGCGGTCCGCATGACCAGGACGATCTACTACAACGTCGGCCAGATCTTCAAAATCGCCAAGCGTGACGGCATATCCAGCTGGAAGGCCTCCGACCGCATGGCCGAAGAACGCATCGCGATCCTTGGCAAACTGAAAATGCCGTTCATGGGCAAGCCGCATCGCTTCCCCGGTCGCGAACGTAACTCCGGTTGAGCCCGGCAAACGTCATGATGCCATCCTGGCCGCTGACCGAGGAATTTGAACTGCTGCGCAGTACCGTTGAGCGCTTCGCTGAACAGGAGATCGCACCGCAAGCGCACGCGATCGACCAGGAGAACCAGTTCCCCCAGGCGCTCTGGCCAAAGCTGGGAGAACTGGGCCTGCTGGGCATGACCGTGCCTGCCGAATTTGGAGGTTCCGAACTCGGCTACCACGCGCATCTGCTGGCCATGGAGGAAATATCCCGTGCATCGGGATCGGTGGGGCTTTCCTACGGGGCCAATACCAACCTTTGCGTGGATAACCTCTACCGCAACGGCAGTGCGGCCCAGCGCGAGAAATACCTACCCGGCCTTTGCAGCGGAGAGTTGGTAGGCGCGCTGGCGATGTCGGAATCGGGAGCAGGTTCTGACATCGTGGGCTCCATGGCCTGTCGGGCGGAATGGAACGGTGAACGCTGGATTGCCAACGGCGCCAAGATGTGGATCACCAACGGGCCGGAAGCCGCGGTCATCATCACCTACATGAAGACCACGGACCCGGGCACGGGCAAAGAGGCCATCACGGCATTCCTGGTCGAGAAAGGCATGCCCGGATTCAGCACCTCGCCCAAGCTGGACAAGCTGGGCATGCGGGGTTCCAACACGTGCGAACTGGTCTTCGAGGATTGCGAGATACCCGCGGAGCAAGTGCTGGGCCATCCGCACCGGGGCGTCGGTATCATGATGAGCGGGCTGGACAGCGAGCGCCTGGTGCTGTCGGGCGGCCCCATCGGGCTGATGCAGGCGGCTATGGATCTTGTGCTGCCCTACGCTCGCGAGCGGCGCCAGTTTGGCCGGGCCATCGGAGAACTCGGCGTGATACAGGCGAAGATGGCGGACATGTACACCGCCCTGCAATCCTCGCGGGCCTTTGCCTACCACGTGGCAGCGTCTTTCGACAGCGGTCAGCGTTCAAGAATGGATCCGGCTTCCTGCCTGCTGCATGCATCGCGCAATGCCGTCCAGGTCGCGCTCGAAGCGATCCAGACACTGGGCGGCAACGGGTACATCAACGATTATCCGGCCGGCCGCATCCTGCGTGACGCCAAGCTATACGAAATCGGCGCGGGGACCAACGAGATCAGGCGCATGCTGATCGGGCGGGAGCTGTTTCGCAGCGGCAGCTGATGTCGCCCTGCCCTCAGCGCGTATTTTTATGAAATCAGGATCCGGTCATCAAGGCGGGTCGAAGGGAGTTGGAATGTTGAATAGAGATATCGTTATCCTGGGTGCAAAGCGAACCCCGATCGGGTCTTTCCAGGGTCAGTTCAGCCCGCTGAGCTGCGCCCAGCTGGGCGCCGCGGCCATCAAGGGCGCCGTCGATCAGGCCGGCATCGAATCGAGTGACATCGATGAAGTGCTGATGGGATGCGTCCTGCCCGCGGGCCAGGGCCAGGCACCCGCCCGGCAGGCCGCCATCGGCGCCGGGATTCCCCTGTCGGCGGGCGCCAGCACCGTCAACAAGATGTGCGGGTCGGGCATGAAGACCCTGATGCAGGCCTGCGATGCCATCGCGGCCGGCAGCGCGAACGCCATGGTGGCGGGCGGCATGGAGTCAATGACCAACGCGCCCTACCTGCTGCCCAAGGCGCGCGGCGGAATGCGCATGGGCCACGGTGAGGTGCTCGATCACATGTTCCTCGACGGCCTTCAAGACCCGTGGGAAAACCACATGATGGGTGAGTTCGCGGAACGATGTGCGGAAAAGTATGCTTTCAGCCGCGAGGAACAGGATGACTTCACCATATCCTCAACCCGGCGGGCCACTGGCGCCATTGAATCCGGAGAATTCGCGGCCGAGATTGTACCGGTGACGGTGAAAACCCGGCGCGGAGAGCATGTTGTGGAGCAGGACGAGGAGCCGGGTCGCATGAACCTGGAAAAAATCCCCGCCCTGCGCCCGGCATTCAGAAAAGAGGGCACCGTCACCGCGGCCACTTCCTCCAAAATATCGGACGGCGCGGCGGCCGCCGTTCTGGCCAGCGCGGAGCGGGCCGCCGAGCTTGGACTTACACCGCTGGCCAGGGTGCTGGCCTACGCGACTCATTCGCAGGAGCCGGGCTGGTTTACCACCGCCCCGGTGGGTGCCATTGCCAAGGTGCTGGATGCGTGCGGATGGAACGCGGCCGATGTCGACCTCTACGAGATCAACGAAGCCTTTGCCGTGGTGACCATGGCCGCCATGAAAGAACACGGACTCGATCATGCCAAGGTCAACGTCAACGGTGGCGCCTGCGCGCTGGGCCATCCCATTGGCGCGTCCGGCGCCCGCATCGTGGTGACCCTGATCAACGCCCTGCGCCAGCGCGGCCTGACCCGAGGCGTTGCCGCGCTGTGCATCGGCGGCGGCGAGGCCACCGCCCTCGCCATTGAACTGGCCTGACGACGCGATGGCGACCTTAGGAACGCAGATCGACACCGGCGGGGCTGAATTCGCTGCCAACGCCGATGCCATGCGCGAGCTGATCGATGACCTGCGCACACAATTGGATGAGGTGAAACTGGGCGGCGGAGACGATGCTCGCATCAAGCACCTGAAGAGGGACAAGATGCTGCCACGCGATCGCATCGCCACGCTGATTGACCGCGACAGCGAGTTCCTCGAACTGTCACCCCTGGCCGCGCACGGCATGTACGAGGGGCAAGCACCCTGCAGCGGCATCGTGACCGGCATTGGCCGGGTCATGGGCCGCGACGTGATGCTGGTGGTCAACGACGCCACCGTCAAGGGCGGCACCTACTTTCCCATCACGGTGAAGAAGCACCTCAGGGCGCAGGAAATCGCCCTGGAGAACCGCTTGCCCTGCATTTACCTGGTGGATTCCGGCGGCGCCTTCCTGCCGCTGCAGGACGAGGTATTTCCCGACCGGGATCACTTCGGCCGCATTTTCTACAACCAGGCCCGGCTGTCTGCCGCCAATATTCCCCAGATCGCGGTCGTGATGGGTTCGTGCACCGCCGGCGGCGCCTATGTGCCCGCCATGAGTGACGAGTCGATCATCGTCAAGGAACAGGGCACCATCTTCCTGGGCGGCCCGCCGCTGGTGAAAGCCGCGACCGGGGAAATCACGGATGCGGAGTCGCTCGGCGGCGCGGAAGTCCACTGCACGCGCTCGGGCGTGACCGATCATTTCGCCGAGAATGACGCACACGCGCTCCAACTGGCCCGAGAGGCCGTCGCCCATCTGAACCGGGTAAGGCCGGAGCAACTGGAGCTTCGCGAACCGGTTGAACCGCTGTATCCAGCGGAAGATCTCTATGGCGTGATGCCCAGAGACACGCGTTTTCCACTGAAGGTCAAGGAAGTGATCGCCCGCCTGGTCGACGGCAGCGAATTCCATGAGTTCAAATCGCGTTACGGGAAAACCCTGGTCTGCGGATTTGCCCACATGGGCGGGTTCCCGGTGGGCATCGTCGCCAACAACGGTATTCTCTTCTCCGAGTCGGCGCTCAAGGGCACCCACTTCATCCAAATCTGCAACAAGAGAAATATCCCCCTGGTGTTCCTGCAGAATATTACGGGCTTCATGGTCGGCACGGCGTACGAGAACGCCGGCATTGCAAAAGACGGCGCCAAGATGGTGACGGCCGTGGCCACCAGCCATGTGCCGGCTTTCACCGTGATCATTGGCGGTTCGTTCGGCGCCGGAAATTACGCCATGTGCGGGCGGGCCTATCAGCCGCGAATGATGTGGATGTGGCCCAACGCGAGGATATCCGTGATGGGGGGTGAGCAAGCCGCGTCCGTGCTGGCCACGGTCCGGCGCGACGGTGTAGAGGCCCGCGGCGGACAATGGACCCAGGAGGATGAAGAGGCGTTCAAACAGCCCGTGCGTGACGCTTACGAGCGTCAGGGCCACCCCTATTACGCCTCGGCGAGGCTCTGGGACGACGGCATCATCGACCCCGCGGACACTCGAAAAACGCTCATTCGAGCGCTTGCCATCTCCGCCAACGCACCCATCGTGAAGGGGTCCCATGGAATTTTCAGAATGTAGGCAAGCCATTCGCGATGGCTCGCCTGAATATCGATCAGGAGAAAAGTGATGCAACTCGATCAGGTCAAAGCACTGATTACCGGCGGGGTTTCCGGGCTGGGATTGGCCGCCGCCAGGCATCTGGTCCAATCCGGCGGGCAGGTGCTCTTGCTGGACATCAATGACGAGGCAGGGCAAAAGGCCGTCTCGGAACTGGGCGCCAACGCACGCTACCTGGCGACCGATGTGACCGACGAAAACGCCGTGCAAACGGCCGTCGCCGAGGCGGTCGAATGGATGGGCGCCCTGAACGTGGCCGTCAACTGCGCCGGCATCATCGGCGCGGGCCGGGTGCTCGGTCGCGAGGCGCCGATGGCGCTGGACAATTTCAGCCATGTCATCCAGGTGAACCTGGTGGGCGCATTCAACGTCTGCAAAGCCGCGGCAGCGGCCATGGAACATAACGCACCCGGACCGGACGGTGAGCGCGGCGTGATCGTATCCACCGCCTCTGTCGCCGCCTTCGACGGTCAGATCGGTCAGGCGGCCTATTCCGCTTCCAAAGCAGGTATTGTTGGCATGACGCTGCCGATCGCCCGGGAATTCACGCGCATTGGCGTTCGTGTCATGGCGGTTGCGCCCGGTATTTTCCACACGCCGATGGTGGGCGGCATGCCGGAACAGGTTCAGGAGTCCCTGGCTGCCTCCATTCCTTTTCCAAAGCGCCTTGGACGCCCCGAGGAATTTGCTGAACTCGTAGGCCATATCGTGGAAAATGACTACCTGAACGGCGAGACCATTCGCCTGGACGGCGCGGTCCGCCTGGCTCCCAAATAGGCTGGCAGCCACAGGAGATATTCATGATGGAAAGAAGCATGCAGACTTTTTCCGAAATTCGGGAACAGATTATGGCGGTCCACGATTTGTTTCTGGACGAACCGTTCCAATTGGGCTTCGACTGCCAGATTCCGGATTCTGACCGAATCCAGAGCATGTTCCTGGCGGAATTGAAAACGTCAGACGGGCGGCGCTTTCTAAGAATCGAGACGCCCGTGGCGCCACTGGCGGATCTCGACCCGGAAAAATGCCTGAGGATTAACCTGATGCAACGCATCGGATACCTCGCCGTCGGCGACATGGACGGCGTGCCCTACATCAAGGTGTGTGAAAACGTCCCCTATGCGGTACTCAATGTCAGGGAGTTGGAATACGCGATCAACTCCATCGCGCCCTTCGCCGATCTGATCGAAAAAACGTTGGAACCCGCAGCGGACCTGACCTGACGCACCATCAACACTGGGAGAGCCTGCCATGGAGCGCTTTAAAGATTTCCTCGCCAACACCGACCTGCTCGCGTTTGCGAGCCACTGGGGACTGCAGATCCTGGCGGCGCTGGTCATATTCATCATTGGACGCTGGGTGGCTCGCTGGATCGCCAGCGCGCTGCGCAAACTGCTGAACCGCCGTGAAGTGGACGGCACACTGGTCGATTTCCTCGGCAACGTGGTGTACGCCACCTTGCTGGCCGCCGTGATCCTGGCGGCGCTGGATTCACTGGGCCTGCCTGTCACCTCACTGGTTGCTGTCATGGGCGCCGCGGGCCTGGCTGTCGGCCTGGCGCTCAAAGATTCGCTGGCCAACTTTGCCTCCGGCGTCATGCTGGTGGCGTTCCGACCGTTTTCCAAAGGCGACTTCGTTGAGGTGGCCGGTATTTCCGGCACGGTCAACGAAGTCCGGATTTTCAGCACCATCCTGAACACGCCTGACAACAAGCAGATCATCATTCCCAACGGGCAGGTGGCGGCTGGCACCATCACCAATTACACCGCCCGGGACACCCGACGGATCGACATGACCATTGGGGTGAGCTACAACGACGACCTGAAGCTGACGCAGGACATTCTCCGCCGCGTCTGCTCAGAGCACCCCGATGTGCTCGATGACCCCGAGCCGGTGGTCATGCTGGTCGACCTGGGGGCCAGCAGCGTCGATTTCGCTGTACGGCCATGGTGCAAGACCGCAGATTATTGGACCACGCGCGCGGATATCCTGGAACGGGCCAAGGCCGATCTCGAAGCTGCCGGCTGCAGCATTCCGTTCCCGCAAACCGATATGCACCTGCACAAAGTGGAGAATTGAGGAGGTTTTAAGATGGCCAACGAAGGCTACCACGAACCGATCGAGGAACTGAGCGACGATACCCGAGATATGCACCGCGCCATCACCTCCCTGATGGAAGAACTGGAAGCGGTCGACTGGTACAACCAGCGGGTCGATGCCTGCAAGGATGATGAACTAAAACAGATTCTTGCGCACAACCGCGATGAAGAGAAAGAGCACGCGGCCATGGTAATGGAATGGATTCGCCGCCGTGATCCGGCCTTCGATCACGAACTGCGCGACTACCTCTTCAAGGAAGGGGACATCGGGCACCACTAGGCCAGGCCGCATGCTGCCTGGCCGGGGACGAGCACCGTCAACCGAATCACCCAAACGCTGACCCGGGCGCTCAAGCGCCCATCGGCCTGGGTGCTGGTATGCACCAACCTGCTATTGATACCGGCGGTCATCGCCTGGGACTGGTCGGTTTTCGACATCGTGTTGCTGTACTGGGTCGAAAACGTGATGATCGGCCTCTTCAATGTGATGCGAATGTTCGTCTGCGCCCCGCCGCCCCCCGAGCAACGGGTTTCGATCCGCGGAAACCGGTTTCCCGCAGCCAGCGACCAGGTCCAGTGGGCACGACGGGCGCACCATGCTTCCAAGCTCTTCTTTATCCCGTTTTTTACGGTGCATTACGGGGGCTTTTGCTACGCCCACGGCGTCTTCGTGCTGGCTTTGGTCGGCCAGGGCGAGGCCACCAGCCTGACAAACGCCCTCCATCTGCTCACGCCGGCCATGTTGATCGCGATCGCACTGTTGACCGCCAGCCACGGATTTTCGTTCATCACGAATTTTCTGCTGGGCGGCGAGTACCGGCACAGTAATGTGGCCGCGCTGATGTTCCGCCCCTATGGACGGATCGTCGCGCTGCATATCACCATCCTGCTCGGCGCCCTGATGGTCGAGTGGATGGGTAGCCCCCTGGGCCTGCTGGCTGTACTGGTGTTGGCCAAAACCGCGGCCGATCTCGGACTGCACGGCGCGGAGAGAGAGAAGCTGAGCTGAATATTGATCTCCGCCCGGTCAAATCCGGCGCGGAATCTGTTACCCTGCCCGGTTTCCAATATCACGGCGACAATCACGAAGCGCCGGTTGACTTTGATAAAGGATTTATCTTGGCTTTCTATCGCTACTTTGAGGGAGAGGTCCCCTCTTACCTGTCACGTCATTTCTGGTGGGCCTACATGTGGCGCGGGCTTACCTGGTTTTTCGACCATCCGGTGATCATCAGCTCGATCCTGTTTGGCCAGTACAAAACGCTGAAGCGCGCGACGATCGAGCGCGTCACCCGCGTGGCGCCAAAAGGAAGAATGCTTCAGCTCACCTGCGTCTACGGGCGGCTGACTCCGCGCATCATGGAGCATCTCGACCCGCAGCCTCTGCACATCACCGACATCGTGCCCGTGCAACTGGAACTCGCCAAGGACAAGGCGTTCCCACCCGAGAAACTGCTGGCCACCCGTATGAACGCGGAAAATCTGGCCTACCAGGACAACAGTTTCTCCACCCTGCTCATTTTTTTCCTGCTGCACGAACTGCCACCGGATGCCCGGCGTAAGGTGCTGGGTGAGTGCATGCGCGTCCTTTCCCCCGGCGGCGCGCTGGTGCTGACCGAATACGCCCAACTGCCCAGGCAGCACATCTTTTACCGCTCACCCGTCGCCCGTCGAATCCTCTATCGGGCCGAGCCTTTCCTGGAGCCGTTCTGGAAAGAGGACATGCTGCAGTCACTGCAACAACTCGCGGAGCCGTTTGGAAAGTCAGTCGAGGCGGTGTCGCACCAGGAATATTTCGGCGGCTTTTACCGGGTAACCGAGTACCGCCTGACCGAAGGGATATAATCACCCCTTGAAACGAATATTGGCCACTGTATCGGAGGACACACCATGAAATCACGCGCCGCTGTAGCCTGGGAAGCCGGCAAGCCCCTGGAAATCGAGGAAGTGGAAGTGGCCGCGCCCCAAGCGGGCGAAGTCATGGTCAGAATCGTGGCCACCGGCGTCTGTCATACCGATGCGTTCACCCTGTCTGGCGAGGACCCGGAAGGTATTTTTCCCGCAATCCTCGGTCATGAAGGCGGCGGTATCGTCGAGGAAGTCGGCGCAGGCGTTACCGGACTCAAACCCGGAGATCACGTGATACCCCTTTACACGCCTGAGTGCGGCCAGTGCAGTTTCTGCACATCCGGTAAAACCAACCTTTGCCAGGCGATCCGGGCCACCCAGGGCCAGGGCCTGATGCCCGATGGCACAACACGCTTCTCGCTGGGCGGCAAACCGATCTACCACTACATGGGCACCTCCACGTTCTCCGAGTACACGGTGATGCCGGAAATTTCAGTGGCCAAGATCAATCCGGAAGCGCCCCTGGACAAGGTCTGCCTGTTGGGCTGCGGGATCACCACCGGAATCGGCGCCGTGCTCAACACGGCCAAGGTCGAGCCGGGCGCCACCGTCGGCGTGTTCGGGCTGGGCGGAATCGGCCTCAGCGTGATCCAGGGCGCGGTGATGGCAGGCGCCAGCAGGATTCTGGCCATCGACGTCAACCCTGACAAGTTCGAGATGGCTCGAATGCTGGGCGCCACCGACTTCGTCAACCCGAAGGACTATGACCAGCCCATCCAGGACGTGATTGTCGATTTGACCGATGGCGGCGTTGACTACTCCTTCGAATGCGTCGGCAACACCGACCTCATGCGTTCAGCACTGGAGTGCTGCCACAAGGGTTGGGGAGAGTCGGTCATCATCGGTGTCGCCGGTGCAGGCCAGGAAATCGCCACGCGTCCGTTCCAGCTGGTCACCGGTCGCGTTTGGCGCGGCACCGCTTTCGGCGGCGTGCGCGGGCGCAGCGAGTTACCGGGCTACGTGGACAAGTACATGGACGGCGGCATCAGGATCGACGAGATGGTCACCCACAGCATGCCGCTCGAGGACATCAACCGCGCGTTCGACCTGATGCATGGCGGTGAGAGCATTCGTTCAGTTGTGACTTTCTGAAGCGATGTCTTCCATCGAACAGGTTTCACAATGCAAATCGTTTGGCGGATGGCTGAAACGCTATCGGCACACGAGCGATGCACTGGGCTGCGACATGATCTTCGGCGTGTTTTTGCCCCCACAGGCCGAATCCGCTCCCGTGCCGGCACTCTGGTGGCTGTCGGGGCTGACCTGCACGGACGAAAACTTCATGATCAAAGCCGGCGCGCAGCGCCGGGCCGCGGAATTGGGGCTAGCCATCATCTGCCCGGACACCAGCCCCCGCGGCACCGAGTTGCCCGGGGAGCACGACAGCTACGACTTTGGCTCCGGGGCCGGCTTTTATCTGAACGCAACACAAGCGCCATGGGCAAACCACTACCGGATGTACGACTATGTCACCGAGGAGTTGCCGGAGATCGCGAACACCCACCTGCCTTTGAATGGCGAGTGCTCCATCAGCGGACACTCCATGGGCGGCCATGGGGCCCTGATCTGCGCCTTCAAAAACCCCGGCAAGTA
>Ga0181593_10000851_pt1 | contig 27268 bp, 24 predicted proteins | sample 071ome_19_FD_133756 | JGI IMG/M metagenome (GOLD analysis project Ga0181593, IMG submission 133756) | Coastal salt marsh microbial communities from the Groves Creek Marsh, Skidaway Island, Georgia - 071413AT metaG (megahit assembly) | ecosystem: Environmental > Aquatic > Marine > Intertidal...
ACTCTCGGCCATGGGTGTGAATTACATCGGTACCAAGCTCGATGACGGCGGCATCTGCATGCAGACGCTGGAAGACAACTTAAAACGCCTGAAGGATCAAGGGGTCACGCCGAAATACATTTACGCCATCCCAACCATTCAAAACCCGACCGGCACGGTGATGCCCATCGAACGCCGTCAACGCCTACTCGAATTGGCGGATGAATACGGCGTCGCCGTATTTGAAGACGATTGTTACGCCGATTTGGTCTGGTCGGGCGAACGGCCCCCGGCAATTTACGCGCTTGATCAGCAAGCAGGTGGGAGAAGGGTGCTTTATTGCGGCACATTTTCGAAATCCATCGCGCCGGCGCTGCGCATCGGCTACATCGTTGCCGATTGGGCCGCGCTGGGGCAAATGGTGCCGCTCAAAAAAGACGGCGGCACGGGCGCGCTGGCACAAATGGCACTGGCGGAATTTTGCAACAATCAGTTCGACGATTATGTCGCCGCTTCGACTAAATCATTAAAAGAAAAACACGACGTGATGCTGGAAGCGCTGGCATCCGAGTTCGGAACCACGGCTGAAGTGCAACCGGCCGCAGGCGGTATTTTCCTTTGGATCACGCTGCCCGATAACGTTGATACGATGAAATTATTTCAAGCCGCGAACGCAGATGGGGTTGCGATCAATCCGGGTCCCGAATGGACGGCGGATGGAAAAGCCAACATACACAAAATGAGATTATGCTTCGGCAGTGCGAGCATTGACGACATCCGTACCGGTGTCGCCAAGCTTGCCGATATTTGTCATCGCGAATTCGGTGTGCCGGTGCGCAGCGGTAATGTTGAACGAAATTAATCAGGTCTCATGACATGACGGAAGCATATAAGCTGACAATATTAGATGGTCTTCGAGCCATGGAGGCGGGTGATTTGACGGCCGAAGCGTGGCTCGCGAGTTGCCTTGAGCGCATTGATGACCGCGAAGGCTCCGTGCTCGCATGGCACTATCTCGATCGGGACGGCGCGCTCGCGCATGCCCGCGCGCTGGACAAAAATGGAAACGGCGGCATTGCTGCCGGTGTGCCGTTCGGCGTTAAAGATATCATCGATACCGCCGACATGCCCACGGCATACGGTTCGCCTATTCACGAAGGTCACCGGCCCGGACGAGATGCAGGATGTGTTGCGATCACACGTGCAGCCGGTGCCGTCCTGCTGGGTAAAACCGTAAGTACGGAATTCGGTCACCGCTTTCCAGGAAAAACCCAAAATCCGTTTAATCCGGCTCATACGCCCGGGGGATCATCCTCGGGTTCTGCGGCTGCTGTCGGCGATCAAATGATACCGCTCGCGTATGGCACGCAAACATCGGGTTCGGTCATCCGCCCGGCGGCTTTTTGCGCGACCGTCGGTTACAAGCCGACCCTCGGCGATATTAATGGTAACGGCGTCATGCCGAATTCACCGAGTATCGATACAATTGGCGTTATTGTGCGTGCGGTTGAAGATTTGGCGCTGGTTCGCTCGGTGTTTTTGGAGGAACCCGTAAAGCTTGTAACCCCGCCAAGCATCAAAGATCTCAACATCGGATTTTACCGTTCACCGTTTTGGGATAAGGCGGAAAGTTACACGCAGGATCTTTTAGAAAATACGGCAAATAAACTCTCCGCATTGGGAGCAAAAGTCACGGATGTCGATTTGCCCGGCGTTGATGCAGGGATTTCGGAAATGCACGGCGTGATGTGCGGTTTCGAGTTTGTCCGTACCGTGGCCTGGGAACGGTTCAACAAGTTGGATGATTTAAGTGAGGATTTGCGCGAAGGACGCATGAGACTTGGTTTAAAAACCACGTACGAAGAGTACCGCAAAATTACGAAACACTTCGAAAGACTTCGGCTTAATGTCGATGATGTGCTCGAAGGATACGATGTCTTGATCACACCATCGGCTTCGGGCGAGCCACCGGAAGGGCTGCGCTCAACCGGTAACTCGGTGTTTAATTCCATGTGGACGGCCCTCGGCACCCCGGCTGTCACATTACCGTTGTTTGAAGGGCCGAAAGGATTACCGATCGGCTTGCAGTTGATCGCAGGGCGGACTAAAGACCGGCGTTTGTTCGATGCCGCCGAAACCGTGATGCAAGCGTTGGGCTGAATTTAGTAACAATAAAGTCGTTTTTAAATTTTTTTATAAGGATAAAAAAAAGGACTGCTTTGAGATGCCATGTATTTCGATGCCACGGTCCCGCATAGTTATCGATGTGAAGGCAAAACGGATTCCACGGCAATCGTCGTGGTCGTCAATTAACCGTAGTTATTTCGACTTCTGATAAGCGTCTTTGGACTGGTCGACGGCTTGCTTGAAATCTTCTTTGATTTGATCGTGGATCTTGCGCGCTCTGCCATAGCTTTCTAGTCGGGGCGTATTGCTGCCTTTAAAATGCGGGAAGACATGCCGGGCGACCAGTTCATAACTGTGTTTCGTCGCTTCCCAATTCGCAAAGTTATTGGCATAGAATAAAAGCGTGCCGAAACCGCCGGTGTGTTTTTGCACCCGCTCGATTTCCTCGATCATGTCGTCCGGCGTGCCGATCAACAGAGCGTTGTTTTCCATACCCCATTTAAGTGGGTCTTGGTCTTCGGGAAAGCGTGAAGCCGGCAAAACGTGGTGCGAGTAGTCGATCCATTTTTGTAAACCGAACTCCATATCCTTCATCGCTTTTTCTTTGGTTTCGGCGATATGGATCATCATAGTGATACGCCATTGGCGGCGTTCGACCGTGCGGTTGTGCTTTGCCGCCGTTTCTTCGCAAATGCGCCAGTTCTCTTTTTGTGTAGCGAGCGCTTCATCGGACGTGCCGCCAAGCACCAAAAGACCCGCACCGTATTTACCGGCGCACAATGCGCCGGCCGGCGAACGCACACTGGTGACGGCCATTTCCATCATCGGTTTGGTGTAACTCGCGAGCTGAAGCTTGGCGTCCTTAAGGGTGAACCAATCGGTTTCCATGGAAACCGTCTCGCCTTCCATTAAAGGAACGATGGCGTCCAAGGCGTCGGTCATGCGCTGGCGCTGCTCGCCGGGTTCAATCCCCATCATGTAGGCGTCAGACGGTAGTGCTCCCGGTCCCGCGCCGAACATAACACGGCCTCTTGTTAGGTGATCCAACAGCACCATTTGATCGGCAACCACTAAGGGGTGATAGAAAGAAACCGTTTTAACGCCGGTGCCAAGTTTAATATGTTTGGTGCGCTCGGCTGCCGTGGCGAGAAATATTTCAGGTGCAGCAACGATTTCAAAGCCACCTGAATGATGCTCGCCGATCCAAGCCTCGTCGTAATCGAGCGCATCAAGATGCTGGAGCAAATCCAAATCACGGGTCAAGCACAGTGTTGGGTTCTCGTCGGTCGGATGATGGGGGCCAAGAAATACGCCGAATCGGAGAGGGGTATCTGTCATGGTTTGAGAGCTCAAATCCAAATTTTAATCAGTCAGCGGTTTGACGATCGTAGCATGCCCCATCTTTCGGCCCGGGCGAATGCTTTCTTTGCCGTATAGGTGAAGACGCGTCGTGGGTGCCTCTAAATGATGAGACACATTGGTGACATCATCACCAATAAGATTAATCATTTCGGCATCGGCCCAACGGTCCGGTAGGCCTAAGGGCAGCCCGCTGATTGCACGCACCAACTGTTCGAATTGATCCGTATAAGTCGCATCAATCGTCCAATGGCCCGAGTTATGTGGTCGCGGCGCCAATTCATTAACCAAAATTTCGCCGTCCGGGTTCAAGAACATTTCCACGGCCAGCAGACCATGAATATCTAGCGCCTCGGCAATTTTAAGAGCGATCCCGCGTGCGTTCTGGCGAATGGCAGCGGAAACCGGCGCCGGTGCATAGGTTCGCGAAAGGATATGATTTTTATGGACATTTTCGACAGTATCATAAATGGCATTGCCGCCGTTTAAATCCCGGGCAACGATGACGGATAATTCCCGTTCGAAAGGAACGATGGCCTCCAGAATGGCCGATCCTTTTTCATTATCTTTGCCGAATATGTCGTTCCAGGTTTTTTTCAGGTCGGCTTCGGAAAGACCGGGGTCAAAACGGGCTTGTCCTTTACCGTCATAACCGGCAAAGGCGATTTTCAGTATCGCGTTATCAAATCCGCCCCGGTAAGACTTTTCCAGCTTCTCAAATGAATCAATGGCGACCCAATCGGCGGTTTTTGTATCGATGTCATTTAAAAACGATTTTTCGAGAACACGGTTTTGGCAAATTCGGAACGCATCGACATTCGGCCGTAAAGGCTTGAATGCCGATACGACTTCCAAAGTTTTAAGTGGAACGTGTTCCATTTCGCAGGTGATGACGTCAACCGCTGCGGCAAACGTTTCTAGCGCTGCCGTGTCATCAAAAGATGCGCATGTATGAAACCGGCTGACTTCAAAAGCCGGCGCGTTCGGTTCGGGACTAAAAATGTGAACTTTATACCCTAGGCGCGCCGCCGCGATGGCCGTCATCCGGCCTAATTGCCCGCCGCCTAAGATTCCGATAACTCCACCGGTCGGTATTGGGCTTGGATATTGATCTTGGGAAGCCTGTCCAGCTGACTCAACGTGTTCAATCATGGACTATCCGGCACCCCATCGGTTTGCTTTTGCCGCCAATGATCGACGCGATTGGAAAGCTCTTTGTCTTGAAGGGCGAGAATTTGTGAAGCGAGCAAGGCAGCATTAATCGCACCGGCTTTACCGATAGCCAGCGTTCCCACGGGGATGCCCCCCGGCATCTGCACGATGGACAAAAGACTGTCTTGTCCCTTCAAGGCTTTGCTTTCAATGGGAACACCCAAAACAGGTAGGGGCGATAGGGCCGCTGCCATACCCGGTAAATGGGCGGCACCACCGGCACCGGCAATGATCACGGCAATGCCGCGATCGCGGGCTGACTTCGCGTATTCGTAAAGCCGGTCCGGTGTCCGGTGCGCGGACACGACCTTCGTTTCGAAGGGGACCTCTAATTCGGTGAGGACGTTCGCTGCGTGTTCCATCGTCGGCCAATCGGACGTGCTGCCCATGATAATGCCGACGAGAGGCGCTTGATCCGGAGTTTTATCGTTCATCGTTCCCCATTTGATCGTTAAGCAAATACCGAAGCCAAGAGTAATATCATGCCGTTTGATGCTTTGTATTCAAGAAAGTTCGGTAATTTTATTACTGATCTCAATCACTTAAGGAGTTTCAGGGGTGTTAAGCCCCTGAAACAGCGTAGAATAAAAGCGTTGATTGCCAGATTGGCGGCAGATGTTACGACTGTTTCATGCGGACAAGAACCTTATACGCCTTCGGGCCTCCTTGTTCGAAAAACATGCGCTGGCCGAACAGATTCATCACGCAGCCGTGTTTATCGCCCCCATACTTAACAGGGTTAGTAAAAACGCCGACCCGGACACGGCCGCCGAAATTTGCCTGACAAAGATGACCACGATATGCACTGACCCGATTTTCAGGCATCCATTGCAGGGTCGCATAGTCCTTACCCGGCCGGATCACGAGAACCTGTACCGAGAAATTCTTAGCTGCAGCCTGGGTGTCGAAAATGGAAATCTTTCGTCGCTTTCCAAGTTCGTTGACCGGAAACGCCGTTTCGCACACGCCATTCTCGAAGTCGTAATTGCCGACCCTAAAAGTGCCGAGATAAGGGGAAGCTTCGTGAATCGACTTTTGTGTCACCTGGCAGATCCCAAGAGCCTTGCGTGGCGGTCCGAGGACAAGCCCGCCGGCGACGGCATTGGTGATTTTGCCGCGCCGGTTTGGAATAGCCCACAACACATCGCGTTTTTCGAACGCGACCCCTCCATTGAAAATACTAGAGCTGCGAATTCTTCCTCCCGCTCCGACGCGGGGCTTCCACGGTGGAATGATTTTATTTTTTGGCGGCGGTTTGGGGGCGGACTGAGGGAAAAGCTTGCTGCATTTAGCGTGGGTATAGGCGGCGACGATACCTGACGCCCCGGTCGGATCTGCAAACGCAGCCAACTCGGCGGAAACCCGGATAATGTCTTCCTCCGTCAGTTTGCTGGCCGGTATCCTTTGCATTTGCTCGAGGTGGATCAGACCTGATACGGCGCGTTTGGCCTTCATCACCTTTTTAATCGTCGCCATTTTCTTTTGCAGCTTTGCGAATTTTTGCTGCAGCTTTGCGAGACGGGCCGCTTTGCTGGCTTTATCAGCGGAACTTCCCGCGCCGGCATTGGCAATGTTCAGGGCAACGTTGGTCACTGAATAAACTTGGCCGACGACAACATTCGCGCAGGTTGCACTGTTTTTTGCCGCACCCATGCCGCAGTTGACCCAACCCGTCGGTTTTTGCGCCCAGCATACCGGGCCGACGCCCGTGTAACCGGGTTTGCATTTTTCGTAGCACAAACCGGCGTCGTACTCCTCGCCGGGCGCGCAGTTACCGGTGCGCGGACTGCCGATGACGATTTTTTTCGCACATGACAGGTCGAACTGGCCGCCGAGATTCAACGCGCCGCAATCGGGGCGCGGCGGGCGGCAAATGCAGCATCCGAACGGACTGTAGCCGGGCTTGCATTTCGGATAGGCAACGGCACCCCACATCTCACACCGCGTGCCGCGCGGTCTTTTCCTGCCGCCCGGGCCTTCTAAATTTGTTTCGGCGCGATCGCAGCGCGCCAACATGCCGTCGTTGCTGAAACCGTCTGAGAACGTCCACGGATAACCGACGCCGCGGCCGTATTCAGATCTGCGGCAAAACAGGCCGTCATCGCGCATCCCGGCAGGGCATACCGAATGGCAATCAAAGCCGAAGCGTTTCATGTTCTTGCCGCACTTTGGGTAATACAGCAGGCCGATTTGTTCCTCGCCTGGCCGGCAGGTCAGCGGAATGGTGCCGACGCCGCGGCCGTATGAATCTTTCCAGCAAAAGCTCGCCGCATGCGCAAACGTGATTCCCGCCGTGAATGAGAATACGAGAACGCAAAAAATCGTTATGAATTTACGCAAGGACATGTCGATTAGCGGCTCCGGAAAATTGAATGGTCTTTGGTGGTAACCCAGGCTTTACCCTTCGGGCCGATCGCGATGTTAAGCGAAGAGCCGTTTCTAAAGTGCCATTTCCGATTGAGTAACTGATAGATGGCAAAACCGCCGCGGGCTTTTTTGGTGCTGACGACCCAGATGGTTCCGTCGGCACCGACACCGATGTCGTTGGCTTTGCCGGAAAACTTCTTCCAAACTTTGCCGTTGTGCCGGTAAATGGAATGGTCCTTGGTGGCGATCCAGGCGTTGCCCTTAGGGCCGACGGTAATGCGCAAGCCGCTGCCTTTCATATTCTGCCATTTGTTGTTCACGCGTTTGTAAATTTGATATCCGCCACGGGCTTTTTTGGTGCTGACGACCCAGACGGATCCGTCCGCGCCGACGCCGATATCGGTGGCCTTACCGGATATTTTCTTCCAGACTTTGCCGTCATGGCGGAAAATGGACTGGTCTTTGGTTACGGTCCAGGCGTTGCCCTTGGGACCGACGGCGATGCGCAAGCCGCTGCCTTTCATGTCCTGCCATTTGTTGTTCGCAAGCTTATATATCTGGAAACCACCGCGCGCCTTTTTGGTACTAACGACCCAGGCGGAACCGTCGGCGCCGACACCGATATCGTTGGCTTTGCCCGAGAGTTTGCTCCAGGCCGTGCGCGGCGATGTTTTCTTGGCCGATTCTTTTTGGACGAGGACTTCATATTCACCGGTCCCGCCAAGATAGGTGACACAGACCGATTTCCCGTTGGGGTCAGGTCTCACCCAGCCAACCGGCACGCTGTTATGGTGCGAGTGAATTTTCCCGCGGCAAACGGCGAGGGATTTTCCATCCTTTGTTTTGCCGATTTTGGCGGCGTTTTTCAGGATGGGGCCTTAACGCTACTGCGAACCCAAGCCAAGGTTTCGGGAATCGGTGACGGATAGAGTGCCTTATCCGTAGACGCAATCATTTTGGCCGTCGGCGCCAAAACATCATATTCTTTTGCTACTTTTAAGTTTCTGTTCCAATAGGTCAGACAAGCACCGCCATGATAAAACAGCGCTGAGCCGGGAACCCATTCGCCGTTGTAATTCCCCCGGCAGATCGCAGCTTTTCGTTTGTCGAATTCAGGAGGCTGCGGTTCCCGTCCCATCATGACCCACCGGCTCGGTGGTCGGTATCCGGGCGGTTTCCGTTTTGTGATGTTAAAGACACCGGCGAGCATGGAACCGGCATTGACCCGCGGGTGCTTGCCTTTGGTCACCAGCCAGCGGGTGCCGGGCGGCGTTGGTCCGGCATCGGTTCGGGTCGAGACGGTCGTTTTCTTCGACTCGATGGCCTGTTTGGCACGCATGGCTTGCCATTTTGCTTCTTGTTCTAACCGTTTTTTCCGTTCTGCGGCGATGATCCGGCCTTGCTTGACGCGCAAATCGGCAAGGCGTTTAGTCTCGGCCTTGAGGGCGGCTTCAAAATTTTTGCGATCTTGCGCAAGTTGACCCGTTTCCGGTTTCGAATAGAGAATGATGTTGTTGGTGACACCCCGTTGCTTCGATTTCAACTGCGCTTCGGCGACATCCGAGGTTGCGTTGCGAATGGCAAACATGCCGTCGGCTTTAAGCTTGAGGTGGTCCTCTTTTGATTCGTCAAGCCATTGGGCCATGCGGCTGATTTGAACGATGGCGCCGTCCATCAGCTTCGATTGTTTGTCGATATTGCGAAGCTGTTGCATGTTGGGCTGGCCGGAAACGCTGTTGTATATCTTGACGATTTCCGCCGCCGCGTTCTTGAGCTTCGGGATCTGCTTTTGAATCATTTGCGGGTAGTTTTGCGCGAGCGCCGGTGACGTCGGGCTCAGGGCCAGCACCGAGAACATGCAAAACGCACCGAAAATCAACTGGGCTGTCCGGCTTTGCCGTACAGTCTTCAAGGCCCTCACGATGGCTATCCCCTCAAGAAGCGATACGGACTAACTATATGAAAATACTAAATTGTGGCGCTCATATGGCAAGATCAATTTCACGGATTTTTCGAACCTGACGTAAAAATATTTTTGTGTCTCATGGTGCCTCGCCGGAAAATTGGGTTTATAATGTGAGAACTTATTTCAGGAGGCGTGTGCATGAACAACGTGGCGCAGGATACGTCTTATCCATTCGTGTTAAATCGGGTCGGCGAGGCGGCGGGGGCCGAAATCCTCGGCGTTGATCTGTCGCAGCCATTCGATGACGATCTTCGGGATGCAATTGTGCGTGCGTTGGTGGCAAACCATATTCTGGTGTTTCGCGACCAGGATTTAACCAGCGAACAGCAAATGGCAATGACGGAGCGTTTCGGTACGCTGGAGCGTCATCTGCTGCATGACGTTAAAGGCCATGAAACGCCACAGGTGCATGTCATCGCCAATGTCGATGAAAACAATAACCCGATCAAGCGGACCTACGGCAGCTTTCATTGGCACACCGATAAGTCCTATCACGAAATTCCGTCGTTCGCGACGTTTCTGCATGCGCGCGAATTACCGCCCGACGGCGGGCAAACCGAATTTGCCAACATGCATCTCGCTTATGAAACACTTGATGATGCGACAAAGAAACAAATTGAAGGCCTGAAGGCCATCCATAGCTGGGAAGCGAATCGGCGCAACACTGGCAGCAAACCGGCGACGCCCGAGGAAATCAAGCTACGCCCGCCGGTCGTGCACCCCTTGGTGCGCACCCATCCGGATAACGGGCGCAAGGCGCTCTACATTGGCATTCATACCGACTGCATCGAAGGCATGGACCGCGAGGAAGGCATCGCACTGTTAAAGCGGCTTTATGATCACGCGACGGAACGGCGGTTTGTGTATCCCCACAGCTGGCGGCTCGGCGATCTCGTGATGTGGGATAACCGCAGCCTGTTGCACCGGGTGCTGCACAATTACGACATGAGCCAGCACCGGCGGGTCATGCACCGCTCGGTGGTCATCGGCACGCGGCCCGAATAAAGTTTTCGTAATCACCCAAACAAAAAAAGGGCCGCTTGAAGAAGCGGCCCTTAGTTCGTGTGATCTCACGAGAGATCAGGAAGAATAGTACATTTTAAATTCGACCGGATGCGGGGCGTGTTCGAAGTTGTAGATTTCTTCCCACTTGAGGTCGAGATAACCGTTAATTTGGTCATCCGTGAAGACGTCGCCTTTTTTCAGGAACGCACGGTCAGCATCGAGTGCTTCGGCGGCATCGCGTAGCGAGCCCGAAACGGTCGGCACGTCGGCGAGTTCTTCCGGCGGCAGATCGTACAAGTCTTTATCCATGGCATCGCCCGGATGGATCTTGTTTTGAATGCCGTCGAGGCCGGCCATCAGCATGGCGGAGAACGCCAGGTAAGGGTTGGCCATGGCATCCGGGAAGCGGATTTCGACCCGCTTGCCACTGGGCGAGTTGGAGAACGGAATTCGGCACGAAGCCGAGCGGTTGCGGGCCGAATAAGCCAGCAACACCGGCGCTTCGAAGCCCGGGATCAACCGCTTGTAGCTGTTGGTCGTCGGGTTGGTAAACGCGTTGATCGCCTTAGCGTGCGCGATAATGCCGCCGATGTAGTGCAGGGCGGTATCGGAGAGGTCGGCATACCCGGAACCGGCAAAGGTCGGCTTGCCGTCTTTCCAGATCGATTGGTGGGTGTGCATGCCCGAGCCGTTATCGCCGGCAACCGGTTTCGGCATGAACGTTGCCGTCTTGCCGTACGTGTGGGCGACCATGTGTGTGCAGTATTTATAGATTTGCACGTTATCGGCGGAGCGAACCAGGGTCGAGAACGCGAGACCGAGTTCGTGCTGACTGGGCGCCACTTCATGGTGATGTTTATCCATGGTGAGGCCCATTTCCTGCATGGTCGATACCATTTCGGCACGCAGGTCGTGGGCTGAATCCACAGGCGGGACCGGGAAATAACCGCCCTTAACGCCGGGCCGGTGACCGATGTTACCGCCTTCATCGAAGATTTTGCCACTGACATAGGGGCCTTCTTCCGAGTCGATCTCGAAAAAGCACCGGTTCATCGTGACATCAAAGCGAACATCGTCGAATACGAAGAATTCCGGTTCCGGCCCGAAGTAGGCCGTATCGCCGATGCCGGTGGAACCGAGATAGGCTTCCGCTTTTTTAGCGATTGAGCGGGGGTCGCGTTCATAGGCTTGGCCGGTGGTCGGCTCGTTGATGTCGCAATAAAGGATCATGCTCGGCTGTGCCGTGAACGGATCCATGACGGCCGTTGTGGCGTCGGGGATCAGGGACATGTCGGATTCGTTAATTGCTTTCCAACCAGCGATGGAGGAGCCGTCAAACATGATGCCGTCTTCAAACGAATCTTCTTCGATAAAATCGGCGGCCATGGTGAGGTGTTGCCATTTTCCACGGGGGTCCGTGAAACGCAGGTCGACCCAGGGGATATTTTCGTCCTTGAGCGCCTTCAGCACATCTTGAGGCGTTTCGCATTTTAAAGTCATGACTTTGTTTTCTCCCTTACTCTCTTTCTCTCGTGATGATGGTTAAATGATTGAAAAATGAAGTTTAGAGTGCGTCCGAACCGCGCTCGCCGGTGCGAACCCGGATGGCATCGTCAATGGTGGAAATAAAGATTTTGCCGTCACCGATGCGCCCGGTTTGGGCCGATTGCTGGATGGCCTCGACGGCTCGTTCCAGCTGGTCATCATCGACGACAACCTCGATTTTCACCTTTGGCAGGAAATCGACGACATATTCGGCCCCCCGGTAAAGCTCGGTATGACCTTTTTGCCGGCCGAAACCTTTAGCCTCCAAGACCGTAATGCCTTGCAGACCGACTTCATGCAGGGCCTCTTTCACTTCATCGAGTTTGAATGGTTTGATAATCGCTTCGATTTTTTTCATTGTCCGTACTGATCACTCTTCGACTCTAAAGGCCGGACCGCGTGAATTGCGTAACCGGCAGGTTCCCTCATGATTGTTCAGCGCACTTTTTTGTTGGCTTACCGCCGTGCGTCGGACTTAATAGTGCAGGGGGCGTGCCAGTTTGCAAGTTTATAGAAATTCTTTTTATTTCAATAAGTTGTGTTTGTTTCTTAAAGTAGCATAGAGGCTTATGGCCTGACCGCGATGCTCAATTAATGGGCAATTGCCTGTTTATTGAGACTCTCGTTTGGGCGTTAAAGCACGTCCTTGATACGCTTGGCGGCCGCGCGGATGTTCTCTTCGGAATTGGCGTACGAGAACCGAATGTAGCCTTCGCCGTATGAGCCGAAACTGGTGCCGGAGATGGTGGCGATGCCGGCTTCGTTCAGCAGCTTGTTTTGCAGTTCCTGTGCACTCAATCCAGTGCCTTCGATGTTCGGAAAGGCGTAAAACGCGCCGCCCGGCTCAATACAGCGAAAGCCGGGGATTTGGTTGAGTTCCTGCTGGATCACTTGGCGGCGGTTGGTAAACGCGGCGACCATCTCATCGACGCGGTCCTGCGGGCCCTTGAGCGCCTCGATGCCGGCAAATTGGGTCGCGGCATTCACACAACTATGGCAGTTAATCGCGAGGCGGGTGACCGGCTCGACGAGTTTTTCAGGCCACACCGAATAACCGAGCCGCCAGCCGGTCATGGCGTAGGTCTTACTCCAGCCGTTCAGCAAGATCAGCCGGTCGCGCAGGCTTTCGTATTTGAGAAAACAGACGTGCTCGCGCCCGTCATAGAGAATTCGATCATAAATCTCGTCGCTCATGACCGCGACATGCGGGTGCGCCTCAAGCCCGGCGACGAGCTTGTCGACTTCTGCCATGGGAAACGCTCCGCCCGTGGGGTTCGATGGGCTGTTGAGGATGATCAGCCGGGTCTTCGGCGTGATCAGGCCGAGTACGGTGTCGGCGCTGAAGGCGAAGTCGTTTTCTTCCAACAGCGGCATCGGTACCGCCTTGGCGCCCGAGAAGTTGATCACGGATTCGTAAATCGGAAAGCCCGGGTTGGGGTAGATGATCTCCGCCCCCGGTTCACCGAACATGAGGATGGCGAAAAACATCGTCACTTTGCCGCCCGGCATGATCACGATGTGATCCGGATCGACGGTAACCTCGCGCCGGTTGGCGATGTCTTCGGCTACGGCTTCGCGAAGCGGTAAAATCCCGTTCGCCGGCGTGTAGCCGTGATGGCCGTCCTTCAACGCCTTGATCGCGGCCTCGACAATATTTTCGGGCGTCGTGAAATCGGGCTGGCCGATGCCGAGATTGATGATGTCGCGGCCTTCGTCCTCGAGTTTCTTGGCGCGCGCCAGGACTTCGAACGCGGTTTCGGTGCCGAGGCGTTCGAGCGCGGCGACGGTGTGAAGATCGGCTTGAGCCATGGTTTTTTGCTCCTGAGTGGGCCATCGTTATGGATCAGGCGCACCGAAAGCGCAAGATCGGCTATGATTTCAGCGGAATAAGGACTGACCTCATCCTGAGCCGCGCGTGTCGAAGGAAAATGAGGTCAAAAGCGAAGATTGCTGATAATTTTATATTCGCAAAGGGGCCGCTTGACGGGGATTAGGCCCGGGTCTACTTAAGGGTCCTTCCATATCCCGTAATCATCGCGGGATACGTGAAAAACGATGGTGGCTGTAGCTCAGTTGGTTAGAGCATCGGCTTGTGGTGCCGAGGGTCGTGGGTTCGAATCCCATCAGCCACCCCATTTCATTCCATGAGGCGATCATGACAGATCAACGCGGTATTCCGTTTATGCACATGCGCGGCGGCACGTCGAAGGGGCCGGTGTTCAATAAAAAAGACCTGCCCGAAGACCGCGACACGCTGGCGAAATTATTGATTTCGGCGACCGGCTCGGGGCACATCATCAACATCGACGGCATCGGTGCCGGGAACTCAGTCACCACTAAAGTGCCGATCCTGTCCAAGTCCGACGACGAGTGGGCGGATGTCGATTACTTTTTCGTGCAAGTCCAGGCGCTCGATCACGTCGTCGACTTCAACACCACGTGTGGCAACATGCTCTCCACTGTCGGGCCAGCGGCGCTCGAAATGGGTTTGGTCGAGCCGCAAGGGGACACCACGGAAATCAAAATTCTCGCGGTCAACACGGGCGGGCGGTTCGTTTCCACCGTGCAGACGCCGGGCGGCAAGGTCGTATATGAAGGCGACGCCAGCATCGACGGCGTGCCGGGTACGGCAGCACCCATTCAGTTGCGGTTTATGGACATAACCGGCTCGGCAACGGACAAGTTCGCGCCGACCGGCAACCTGATCGACACGTTCGACGGATTTGAAGTCACCTGCATGGACGTGACCATGCCGGTCGTGATCGGCCGGGCGAAAGATTTCGGCATTACAGGTTATGAAACCATCTCCGAGTTGGATGACAACAAAGAGTTGTTCGAGAAAATGGAATCCGTGCGCCTGCAGGCCGGCGAGAAGATGGGCATGGGGGACGTGAGCAAGTCCGTGATGCCGAAGATTGCGCTGTTTGCGCCGGCAAAAGACGGCGGCACCATCTGCACGCGCTACTTCATGCCGTGGCAAACCCATCCGACACTCGCGGCGACCTCATCACAATGCCTCGCGGCCTGCGCGCTCACGCCCGGCACCGTGGCCGACGGTATGCTGGACCGGCCCAACGAAAATCCGGCAAAAGTGCGTATTGAGCACCCCTTGGGCGCGCTCGACGTGACGGTCGATCTCGAACCGAACGGCGTGAATTCTGTGGTGCATTCAGCGGAAATCCTGCGCACCGCGCGCAAGCTGACCCAAGGCGAGATTTTCGTGCCGTCCGATATTTGGGTTTCGTAATGGGCGGGGACGGAGCTGATCAGCGACTGACCGAGCTAGAAGCGCAAGTTGCGCACCAGGAAGCGACCATACAGGATTTAAGCGATACCGCCGCCAAGCAATGGGATACCATTGACGAATTGACGGCGAAGGTGAACGATTTGAAAGACCGGATCGCGGCGCTGGAAGACGATCTCAAGTTTCAATCGTCCCAAGAGGAAGCGCCGCCGCCTCATTATTAATTTAACTTTTCGGTGAGCAGACATGAAAACGGGTCTTTGCCTGTCGCTAATGGTTTTGGTGTTTTTCACGGTGCCGCTTCACGCCCAAACCGTTTCCGGTTCCGTGCCGAGTCCGGTTCGCGAATTGGTGATGGATCTTTTGCAGGAAGCGGGGATCGCTTCGGCTCGGATGATCTCACGCCGCCGTTCGACACGCCAGGAAGCCGAATTCCTCTATCGCGTCCTCAGCGCAACCGATGATCCCGCGTCGCTCAAGCAACGGTTCGGCGAGGCCGGGCAAAAGGTCGTCGATGCCTATCTCGCCCACAAACCGAAGCCGCGCCGGGTAATCTTGGCGGCGATGGATGCGGTAATCCGCAATCAGATATCTCTCCTCGGCGATAATCGTACGGAGTTCGCCTATGTCGGTCCGTCGAAGGTCCATAAATTTTTCGTTTTTCCGGAAATTGATGTCGATCCAGCAACCCTGACCTGGCGGCTCGAAGAAGCGATGGCGAGCCATCCGGATGTGGTGAAGTCTTCCGCACCGGTCGAGGCGGGTGGGGGATTTCACATCGAGGTCACGAAAGCGTTGCGCACGATCAGTGGCTTGTGGCGCGGACGCTGCCGGGAAAATGATCAAGACGGTGAAAGTGTGCGCTATCATCACGTCATGAAGCTCGCTCGCGGCAAGACTGGCTACACCGGCGCGCGCAAATCGCCGTCACGCGACGGTGAGACATGGGTCAACTCACGATTACGCAATCTGAAGATCGACCGGCGCGCAAAAACAATTTCGTATTCTTATCAAAACGAACGGGGAAAGCAGATTGATATCGCCGGTCAGTTCAATCGCGATTACAATCGGATCAAATTTACCAAGAACACCAGCGGCGCGAAGTGCCGGCTGCGCAAGCGCTTTTAATTTCAGGGGGAGACCGATGGCCGACACGTTTGAAAAGAAATTAAGTAGTGCCGTTGATGCCGTCATCCCGAAGGCGAATGCATTTTTTAAGGATATCGAGAAGCGGACCAAAGACGGCCCAGGCGTAACCCGCCCACCATACCTCGAAGGAGAGCAAATCGGTCATGACATGGTTGCTGAATGGGCCGGTGAACTGGATCTCGAAACCAGCATTGATGCCGCCGGCAACATGTACATGGTGTATCCGGGCGAGGACCGGGATGCGTCGGTTGCGATGACCGGCTCGCACATGGATACAGTGCCGAAAGGCGGAAATTACGATGGTGCTGCCGGCGTGATCGCGGGGCTTGCTGCCCTCGATGGGTTTCGCCGTGCCGAAATTACACCGAAGCGCGACGTCGTCTTGATGGCGATCCGCGCCGAAGAGGCAGGCAGTTGGTTTACCGGCAAACATGGTGGGCATATGGGCAGCCGTGCGGCGCTCGGCATGTATATGGATAACGAGCTCGAGACCGCGATCCATCTCGGTACCAAAACATCCTTAGGCGAAGCGATGGCGAACGCCGGGTTCGATCCCGACAAGGTTGCGAACGAGCCGCCGCACCTCAAGCCCGAACGTATCGCGAGTTACACCGAATTGCACATCGAGCAGGGACCGGTGTTGCAAACCGAAGGCCATCCGATCGGCATCGTCACAGGCATTCGCGGTAACCGAAGATTGAAGCAAGGCAAAGTCCTTGGTGAGTACACCCACAGCGGTGCGGTGCCCCAGCATTACCGTCACGATGCCGTGTTGGCGGCGGCCGAGTTCATAAACCGACTGGAGAAAGAGGGCTTGGACTTAATTGATCAGGGGCGGGATTTGGTGTTTTCGTCCGGTATCTTTCACACCGACGCCGATGTGAACACGCTCTCAAAGGTTTCTGGTCAGCTTGATTTTACGTTGGATATGCGCTCGATGGATGTGTCGGCCCTGGATGAAATGCAAAAGATCGTGACGGGGATTGCCCATGACATCGCAGAAAAACGCGGGGTCACGTTTGATATTAGTGACTTCGCCGCAGTCGCACCGTCACCCATGCATGGTGATGAACGCGCGAAATTGCATGAAGGGGCAAAAGCCTTAGGGATCGATGCGATTGATGTCGCCAGCGGCGGCGGGCACGACGCCGCCGAATTTGAACGCATGGGGGTGCCGGCCTCGATGATTTTCGTGCGTAACGACCGGGGCAGCCACAATCCGGACGAAGCCATGGATATTGCCGATTTTGCGCTCGGTGTGCGGCTGCTCGCCTGGAAACTGGCGATGGCCTGATGGTTGTGGCCGCTTAGTAGTTCGAGCCGGAGACGTAGCTACGCAGTTGATCTTCTTCGGCAACAAGTTCATCCACCCGGTATTTCACCACATCGCCGACGGAAATAAAGCCGATTAGCTTGCCGTCATCGACGACGGGCAAGTGGCGAATACGGTTATTCGTCATCATTTCCATGATTTCATCGATGCTGGCGTCCGATGAACAGGTCGTGACCGTTTTCGTCATCAGCTCGGAAACAGTCATGGAAAGAAGTTTTTCGCCATAATCGGGCAGGGCGCGGGCGATGTCGCGTTCCGAAATGATGCCGGCGATGGTGTCGCCCTCTAATACGAGCAGGGCGCCGATCCGTTTTGCTTTGAGTATTTTTGCGACTTCGATGACTTGTGTATCTGGCGTAACCGATAAAATGTCGGTTCCTTTAGCCTTAAGAATATTGGCAACTTGCATGTCACCCTCCTGTCATTATCGGATATTCTAGCACAGACAGCGCAAAGTTGAGAGCGAATTGCAATAAAGATTTGTGATTTTAAGAATTAAGAAATTCTACTAAATTATTGATTAAAAATAATTTATTTTAACCGCGCATTAGGTGGTTAATGCACTCTACTAGTAGATTTAAAGCCGTTATCGGTATGCTTAAAGTTGTGGCCGCGGCCCTTTGATTTGGGCGCGGTGCAGGATACGCCGGGCGTCGGGGTCGAAGGAATCGCGGCGGTGCAGCACGCAACTGTTGTCCCAAATGATCAAATCGCCGACTTGCCAGGTATGGTGCCAGGTGAATTTTTCCTGGGTGGTATGGGCCCACAGTTCGTCGAGCAGTTTATCGCTTTCGGCATAATCCATGCCGATAATGTAGCCATGCGGGCGGCGCCCGAGGAAAAGTTGCTTACGGCCTGATTTCGGATGAGTGCAAATGATCGGGTGACGCGCGCCAGGGTTGTCTTCCGGATTTTCAAGATGTTCCGGCATATTGGGGCGTAACTCGCCGCCACTGTTGCGGGTATGGTCGTGAATAAGAATTTTACCCTCAATTTTCTTTTTGAGATCGTCAGGCAGCGTGTCGTAAGCCTTATAGAGACTGCAAAAACCTGTGTTGCCGCCGGTTTCGGGTACTTCGATCCCATAAAGGAAACAGCCCGTGGGCGGTTTTTCGAGAAACGTGAGGTCCGCATGCCATACGGCTTCGCCATTGCCGAGTGAACCGGTGCGGCTGCCGTCTTCACGGGTGACGTTGGAAATACAAGTTAGCAGTGGATATTCGGGAATCCACGGTTGGCCGATCCGGCTGCGCGCCGGTAATTCCAATTCGCCGAAACGGCCGGCGAATTCCAGGAGATCCGGATCGCCAAGTTGTTGATTGCGGATAAACAGGACGGAATGATCAAACCAGGCTTGTTCGATTTTCTTAAATGCCGCTTCTTCGATGGCGCGCAGATCGTCGACCCTAACCTCGGCACCGAGAGCCGCTCCGGTAGGAATGATTTCAACGTGTGATTTAGCGCGAATTGCAGTCATATGAATATGCCTCGTTTTATGCCGCGATGGGGCGGGGGCCCTTGATTTGCGTACGCAGCATCACCCTGCGTTTGGTGTCCTTGAACGGATTGCGGTGGTGCATCACGGCGAAGTTGTCCCAAATCAGCATATCACCGGGTTCCCAGGCATGATGCCAACTGAACTTTTCTTGTGTGGCGTGGGCCCAAATCTCATCGAGAATTTTTTCGCTTTCATCAAGCTCGTAATCATGAATATAGGCATAAGGTCGGCGGCCGATCAGCAAAGCTGCCCGGCCGGTTTCCGGATGCTTGATGATCATCGGGTGACGTGCGCCCGGCGTGTCGCGCGGATCGGTTTGCTCTTCCCAGTTCGGCGTCGCCCAACCTGCCGCGTTATGTACGTGGTCATGCAGCTGCACCTTACCCTCGATTTTTTGGCGAAGTTCGGCCGGCATGGTTTCAATGGCTTCATGCATACTGAGAAAGCCCGTTTCACCGCCTTCATCGGGAACTTCACAAGAATAAAGAATGCTCGCGCGCGGTATCTCATCAAGATAGGTCATGTCCGAATGCCAGTAGGCCTCGCCGTTGCCGAGCGCCCCTAAAACCTCGCCGTCCTCGGATTTAAGATCGGTGATCCGGATAAATTGAGGAAATTGCGGCATCCACGGATCGTGATCGATGCGGGTTTTCCGCGGCATATCGATCTCGCCAAACCGCTCGCTGAATTTCAGAATGTCCGGGCATTCAAGTTCTTGCTCGCGAATGAGCATGAGGCCGCCATGATCGAGCCAGGCTTGGTAAATAGTCTTAAAGGTCTCGTCATCCATGTTTTTGATGTCGACGCCGCGCGCTTCGACACCTAGGCTGTCCTTGAGTGGTACGAATTCAACTTTTGCCTTTGCCATGGATATTCTCGCCTTGAAAAATCATTGACCTTAAACTGAAACCGGTTCGTTATTTTAGCGCAAAATTCTAGGGGCGGGAAAGAGCCTGAAAATGCGAGAAACAAGAGGTTTTAATATATGACATCCGATTTGTTCGATTTGACCGGTAAAGTCGCCATCGTGACCGGTTCTAGCCGGGGTATTGGCTTCGCCATGGCGCAGGCGCTGGCGGAACACGGCGCAAAAGTCGTGATTTCCAGCCGAAAAGAGGATGCCTGTACCGAGGCGGCAAAACAAATCTGTGACGCCGGCGGCGAGGCTATCGGTATTCCTTGTAATATCGTTGAAAATGATGATCTCGATAATCTCGTGCAAAAAACCAAGGACGCTTTCGGTAAAGTCGATATCCTGGTTTGCAATGCGGGCATTAGTCCTTTTTTTGGCCCGGCAACGGAACTGCCGGACGATAAGTTCGATCTGATCATGCGCGCCAATGTGCGCGCCAATATTCATCTGGCAAAACTTGTTATTCCTGAAATGAAAGAACGCAAAGACGGCGTCATTATTATTATTTCATCGGTCGCCGTTAAAAAAGGGAACAACACCACGGCATATTCGATTTCCAAGGCCGCTGTTGATCAGTTGGTGCGCAATTTGGCCGTCGAAAACAGTCCGGACAACATCCGCGTCAACGCTATCGCGCCGGGCCTGATTAAGACCCATTTTTCCCGGGTTTTATGGGAAAATGAGGAGGCTCTCAACAAACGCCTCAGCAAAGTTCCCATGCGCCGGATCGGCGAGCCAGAGGATATCGCCGGCGTCGCTGTCATGCTGGCCTCGAAAGCGGGGAACTGGATCACGGGTCAAACATTTTTCGTCGATGGCGGCGATACGATCGATATTTAAAAAAAGAAATTCTTCCGGGAGGATTGAATGACCGAGCCAACCATCTACAAACATAACAAAATGGAACGTGTCTATTTTTCGATGCCGTTCGTCGATGCCGTGATGGAAGAAGTCGAACGCCTCGAAGCCAAGCGGGTATTTTTGTTTTGCAGTGGCACATTGTTGCGTGAAACAGACACCATCAATTCGCTGATGTCGGCTCTTGGTGATCGCTACATCGGTCACTTCGATAAAAGCCAGCCGCACACGCCACGCGATTCCGTGATTGAAGCGATCGATGCGGTTAAACAAGCCGGTGAATGTGACCTGATGGTCGCCGTCGGCGGTGGCGCTGCCGTCGATACGGCTAAAATGACGAGCCTTTGTCTCGCGAACGATGTGAATACCATGGAGGACATGGACGCGTTGCGCGATACGGTTGATGATGCCGGAAAGCGTCATAGCCCGAAGAAAAAACCGCCGAAAGCCCGCATGATTGCCGTCGCCACAACCTTATCGGGTGGTGAAATCGGCCAAAACATCGGCTGCACCGATCCGGTGCGCAACGTGAAAGAGGGGTATGGCCATCCTTTATTAATGCCCATCGCGGTCGTCTACGACCCGGCTTTGACGTTGCATACACCTGAGCGGTTGTGGCTTGCGTCGGGTGTGAAAGCTCTGGATCATGCCGTTGAATCCATTTGTGCCAAGAAGCCCGATCCAGTGTGTACGCTGATGTCTCTGACGGCGGTGCGCTTGCTCGCACAAAACCTGCCGAAAAGCAAAGACGAGCCGGATGATCTCGAAGCCCGGCATGGGTGTCTGTTCGCATCCTGGTCAACCCGAAGCTCGCGTTCGTTGAGCAACGTCATTTTCGGCGCCAGTCATGGTTTCGGCCACACTCTTGGCGGCGGTTACGGTGTTCCTCATGGTGAAACGTCATGCGTCATTTTACCGAGCGTTATGCGGTTCAATGAAAGCGATAACAGCGACCTTCAATTGCTCGTAACCAATGCAATGGGACTTAATAATGCATCGGCCGGCGAAGTCATTGAAAGTTTCATCCGATCCTTAGGTCTACCGTACCGGCTCCGGGATGTGGGAATCGATAAGGCGGATTTTGCCGATATCGCCGAGCACAGCCTGCACACGAATACGGTGAAGAACAATCCGAGGCCCATTAAAGGCGTCGATGATCTTATCGAAATCCTTGAAAACGCTTGGTGATTTTTTGTCCGTGACAATCGTGTCCCGGCCTTGATTTTGTCGGCTCGGAATCATTGATCAGCCCCGGTATTGCGGGTAGAACTAGCCACGCCATCAGGGATGGCGAGAGGGTAAGGGGAGTGGCGTTTTTCGAGCCGTTCAGTGGCGGGCACCATTGAAGAAAATTCTCTAAGCCTTTGAATTTCTGCGAGTTATTCCTGGGAGACAACTCGGCACACGGCACACCGCTTAAGTCAAGCGGCGTGGTTTTTGCGTTTAGGCATTTCAGTCGAAATGCATGAAATATTATGAGGGAGACCATCGAATGACAGCACCATCCTCAGGAACGGCAAGCCAGGCTGAAGCCCTTTCGCAGGTGAGCCATGAAGAGATGGCGAATGCGATCCGGTTCCTGTCGATGGACGCAGTCCAGCAAGCGAATTCCGGCCATCCGGGCATGCCGATGGGTATGGCGGATGTGGCGACGGTTTTGTTTTCCCGGTTTCTTAAATTTGATGCGAGCGCACCCGATTGGGCCGACCGGGATCGGTTTTTATTGTCAAACGGCCATGGTTCGATGCTGCTTTACTCGCTGTTGTATTTGACCGGTTATCCGGGAATGACGGCCGATGAGCTCAGAAACTTTCGGCAAATGGGATCGAAAACGGCCGGCCATCCGGAATATGGACATGCGCCCGGCATCGAAACGACGACGGGTCCTTTAGGTCAGGGCATCGCCAATGCTGTCGGCATGGCTTTGGCCGAGCGCATGCTCAATGCCCGGTTTGGTGATGATGCCGTCGATCATTACACGTATGTTTTTGTCGGCGACGGCTGTCTCATGGAGGGGATCAGTCATGAAGCGATTTCATTCGCCGGTCATAACAAACTGAGCAAATTGATCGTTCTTTTTGACGACAACCAAATTTCCATCGATGGCGGCACGGATTTATCCTGTTCGGACGATCAATTGGCGCGCTTCTCGGCTTCGGGTTGGGATGTCTCGACTGTTGACGGCCATGATCCGGAAGCTCTTGCCAAGGCCATTGAAGCGGCGCAAAAAACCAGCACGCCGAGCTTTATTGCCTGTAAAACCGTTATCGGTTACGGCGCACCGACGAAAGCAGGAACATCATCGACCCACGGCGCGCCGTTGGGCGATGAAGAGATTGCCGGTGCCCGTGAAAAATTGGGCTGGAATTCTCCACCATTTGAAATTCCCGAGGATGTGCTGAGTGCGTGGCGGTCCGTCGGTGCGCAAGGGGCCGGCGAACGGTCAGCCTGGGAACAGCGAGTCAATCAGTTATCGGGTGACCAGAAAGCCGCATTCAAACGAGCCCAGACCGGCGCGCTGCCATCCGGATGGCAAGAGGCGCTGAACGCACATAAAAAACGCGTTGTTGATGAAAAACCCGGATGGGCGACGCGTCAAGCATCGGGTGAAGCATTAAAAGTCCTAACCGAAGCCATTCCTGAGCTGATCGGCGGTTCCGCCGATTTAACCGGATCGGTTAATACCAAAACACCGAGCACAGAGCCGGTGTCATCAAGCGATTTCAACCAGCGTTACATCTATTACGGTATCCGTGAACACGGCATGGCTGCCATCATGAACGGCATTGCGTTGCATAAAGGGTTCATTCCCTATAGCGGCACGTTCTTGGTTTTTACCGATTATATGAAAGGGGCGATGCGTCTTTCCGCATTGATGGAACAACGTGTTGTTTACGTTCTCACACACGATTCCATTGGTTTGGGCGAGGACGGGCCAACTCACCAATCGGTCGAAACACTAGCGTCATTGCGATCGTTGCCGAATTTCAAGGTTTTCCGTCCGGCCGATCAAATTGAAACCGCCGAGTGCTGGGCGCTGGCGGTAACGAACGAAAGCGGCCCATCGGGTCTTGTTCTGACGCGCCAAGGCGTGCCGCTGTTGCGTGAAGACCATACGGAAGAAAACTTATGCGCGCGCGGCGGTTATGTTTTAGCCGAAGCCGAAGGCGGCGCGCGTCAAGTGACGTTGTTTGGAACCGGTTCCGAAGTACAATTGGCGATGGCCGCGCGTGAAACGTTGCAAGGCGAGGGGATCGCGACGGCGGTCGTCTCCGTACCCTGCTGGGAGCTGTTTGAAGAGCAGGATCAGGCATATCAAGACCAAGTTTTGGGTGCCGGCACCGTTCGGGTTGCTGTCGAGGCTGCTGTTTCTTTTGGTTGGGAACGTTTTGTCGGTTCCGATGGTGGCTTCGTCGGCATGAAAGGATTTGGCGCGTCGGCCCCGGCGGCAGAATTGTTTGAACATTTCGGCATCACGGCTGATGCCGTCGTCGCAGAAGTCAAAGCGCGGCTTTAAATTAATACTTAATTATTGGATTGAATGGTGGAGGATTGACATGGATATCGAAAAATTAAACAGCATCGCCGTGGCTATGGTTGCCGACAATAAAGGATTGTTAGCGGCCGATGAGAGCACGGGCACGATCGCCAAGCGGTTGGCATCGATCGATGTTGAATCGACGGAAGACAATCGCCGCGACTACCGCGAACTGTTGTTCCGGGCCAAAGGATCCGGCGAGTATGTTAGCGGCGCCATCCTGTATGATGAAACTATTCGCCAAAGTGCCAAAGACGGCACCAAACTGGTCGACGTGATGAAAGCCGAAGGCATCATTCCGGGCATTAAAGTGGATATGGGCGCAAAGCCCTTACCGGGTTCACCAAACGAAACGCTGACCGAAGGCCTTGATGGATTAACAGGCCGGGTCGAAGAATATGTCAAACTCGGCGCCGGTTTTGCGAAATGGCGTGCCGTGATTACTATCGGTGACGGGTTGCCGACACAAAACTGCATTGAGACCAACGCTCATGCCTTGGCCCGTTACGCAAAGATCTGCCAGGAAGGCGGATTGGTGCCGATTGTCGAACCGGAAGTGCTGATGGACGGCAAACATTCCATTGATGTTTGCCAGGAAGTCACGGAACGGACACTGCACACGACATTCTTCGAGCTTTATAAGCAAGGTATTCAATTCGAAGGCATGATCCTGAAACCGAACATGGTCATTGCTGCGAAAGATTGTCCACAACAAGCGGGTGTTGACGAAGTCGCCGAACGGACAGTGGCAACCTTACGCCGCTGCGTGCCGGCGGCAGTGCCGGGCATTATGTTCCTGTCGGGCGGTCAAACCGAAGCCGAAGCAACCGCGCACTTGAACGCGATGAACGCGAACTTTGCATCGCAACCCTGGAAGCTGAGCTTCTCTTACGGCCGTGCCTTACAGCAAAGCGCACTACAGGCCTGGAAAGGCAAACCCGATAATGTGGCAGCGGCACAGCAGGCATACATGGATCGGGCCAAACAAAACAGCTTGGCTTGCGCGGGCAAAGCTATGGCGGAAGCTGCATAAATTATGGCATCACCCTTTAAAATCGCGCCCTCGATCCTGTCGGCTGACTTTGCCAAGCTCGGCGAAGAAGTCAAAGCCATTGACGAGGCGGGGTGCGATTACATCCACATCGATGTTATGGACGGGCATTTCGTGCCCAACATCACAATCGGTCCGGATGTGGTGAAATCGTTACGGCCGCACACGAAAAAAACGTTTGATGTGCATTTGATGATTTCGCCTGTTGATCCCTACCTTGAAGCGTTTGCGAATGCTGGCAGCGATATCATTACTGTTCATGCCGAAGCCGGCCCGCATCTCGACCGCTCACTTCAAGTGATCCGCGGACTTGGTAAAAAAGCCGGCGTTTCACTGAATCCTTCGACACCGGCGAGTGCGGTTGAGTTTATCCTCGATAAGGTCGATCTGATCTTGGTCATGACCGTTAATCCTGGGTTCGGCGGGCAAAGTTTTATCGAATCCCAGGTCGATAAAATCAAAACGCTTCGTGATATGATCGGCGACCGCTCGATCGAATTGGAAGTCGATGGCGGAATTAACCCGAAAACGGCCCCGTCCGTCGCGCAGGCCGGCGCCAACGTTTTGGTTGCCGGCAGTGCCGTCTTTAACGGCGGCGATTATCAATCGGCCATTGAAGCGATCCGTCATAGCGCGGGCTAATCTCTCAAAATTTCAGACAAATTGTCTGATCTGATAATTAGGCCGGAAAAAATTTAATTTTTCAGAGTTTCCGGTTGAATCGTCGGTGAAAGGGTATATAACCCGGCCCCACATGACAATTTGATGAAGCCACGTTCATGGCTTTCACCATCGTCGTCTTTACCCGGTTTCGGGTGGCATTAGGCATTAATTAAATCAAATCGGCTAATTTAAACTTCGCTTGAGAAGGAATGATCAGCCGACCGCTGAAGACCGGCGAAGATTTCTTTTTGGAGAACCCTTGTGGTTCAACTGCTGAGAAAAGTTCCTGAACTGACGATTTTGATCGCGGTAACGATCATCGCCTACATTGTGATCGAATTTGCGGCTAAAGTCGGAACGGAACCGGCTATTGGCGCATTCTCCAGCATTGACCTCATCATCATTTCATTTGTTATAAGCACGGCAATTGCCATCATCGCCGTGATCGCCGGTGTCGGCGGCGGTGTGATCTTCACACCGATCATGCTGGCCTTTACTTCGATTGACACACTGATTATCCGCTCGACGGGTCTTGTCGTTGCGATGTTCAGCGGTTTGGTCTCGACCGGTCCGTTTATGCGCAAAGGGCTAGCTGACGTGAAGCTGGTCTTTTTCGGCGCCGTGCCGATTATTGTCGGCGGTTTGGGCGGTGCCTTTTCGGCGATTATCTTATCGAGTTATATGGGAGCCGCCGGTGATGCGATTGTCCGGTTACTGCTAGGCGTTACGCTGGTCCTCATCGCGCTGTTGTTTATTTTTGGCGGTTCGAACACGGAATACCCGCGTCCCCGTAAAATCGACGCTCTGGGCCAAAGACTTCGTCTTCGGAATACCTATTGGGAAGAGTCCCTGCACGAACGTATCCGGTATCGGGCCGTTAACGTGACACTCGGCGGGTTTTTATTTTTTGCTGTCGGATTTACAGGCGGCTTTTTCGGGCTCGGCGGCGGCTGGGCCGTGGTGCCGGTGCTGAACCTTGTCATGGCCGTGCCGCTGAAAGTTTCGGCTGCGTCCAGCGGTGTGTTGCTGGCCATGGGCAATGCTGCGGCGATTTGGCCTTATATTACCGTCGGCGCGCTTATTGGTGTTGTTGCCGCACCTTGGATGTTGGGGCAGGTCATCGGCGGCATTATTGGCGCTCATATTCTCGCATCGATTAAAGCCGGGTTTGTCCGCAACTTGTTGATCGCCCTGTTGTTGCTGACGAGTGTGAAATTAATTTCCCGGGGCCTGGAAGGGCTGCTCGGAATCGATATTCCGATTTTTTAAAAGGGAGACACCGGTGGCTAAATTCAAAAGAACATTAATTCCGATTTCTGGTGTCGTATACGGCGATATTATTTACTGGTGCACTATTCTTGCTTCGATCATGGTTGTGATCGGAACGGTGGAAACATTTATCACCGAAAAAAACGTGATCCCGCCGTCGTACCTGTTGTCTTCCGTACTTGATGGCAATTC
>Ga0181593_10000852_pt1 | contig 27256 bp, 26 predicted proteins | sample 071ome_19_FD_133756 | JGI IMG/M metagenome (GOLD analysis project Ga0181593, IMG submission 133756) | Coastal salt marsh microbial communities from the Groves Creek Marsh, Skidaway Island, Georgia - 071413AT metaG (megahit assembly) | ecosystem: Environmental > Aquatic > Marine > Intertidal...
ATGGCGCGACAATATATCATGGGCCAGCTCGGTTAAGGCTGTAATTTGTTTTTCGGAAAACGATTCATAACCGAATTCGTGACCCGGGTTGACGAGCTCAATGCCGATTGAGCGCGCGTTGATATCGGTATAGCCGCGCCAATAAGAAACTCCAGCGTGCCAGGCACGCTTGTCTTCACCGACCAGGCCGGTTAATTCACCGTTTTGTTCAATCACATAATGTGCGCTCACTTTGGCGCTCGCATCACATAACCGTTCAAGGGCTGCTTCTGCGGATTGCATACCAGTGTAATGCAGCACAAGCATATCGACCGGCACACTGGCCGGCCGATCATCGAAATTTGGCGAAGGACGCCGTTTCATGTGTCGAAGCTTTTATTTCGGCGGTTCGTCGATTTTGGCGCTGAACCGCTGAAGTTCTTTTTTCATTTTCACGGGGCGGGGATTGTGATTGGTGCGGATATCTTTTTCACCGCGCAGTTTTGCCGCCATTTGCAGCAATTCCAGATCCTCTCCTTCGATGGCACTTTCGAACCAATACGCCATGCCCCTCGGGGTCGTTAAACCTTCGTACGGACCAAACTCACCGATAATTTCATCATCCTCACCATAGAACCGCGCGCGCCCCTTCAAAACCATCCAGCAGGTATCGGTCACCGCGTGCGAGTGAAGATTGTTGCCGCCCCCGTCACGGACAATTTGCACGGCGGTTTTCAGAATATCGGTTTGCGCAAGTTTCACCGTCCCCTTCGGCGACGTGACATCCGGCTTCTCGTAACGGAAATAAGTCGACTTGCGAATCCGCTGCACATCGGGATCAAGCGGTTCTTCTTTTTCCGGCAGCATGGCTTCATCAGGCATGATCAACTCCCTTAAATCTGAAATGAAGATTATTTATTATGAATATAAGAATAACGCCGAATGGGGAAGTTGCACAATAGCCCTCAAACAAGCCGTTAACGCAAGCCCCGCTCCTTCTCAATCACGTCATAAGCCGCGTTAATCGCAGCCATTTTTTCATTGGCCACGGCGACAAATTCCGGTGGCATGCCCTGGGCGATCAAGGTATCGGGATGATTTTCACGGATGAGCTTGCGATAAGCCGATTTGATCTCAGTATTGTTATTATTACGGTTCACGCCGAGCACGGCATAAGGATCGATGCGGTCTGAGCCACCGAGATTGCCGATATGGCTTACCAGAATGCGGTTAAAATCGCGTTCGTTAAAACCGAAAATGCGTGCAACCGCCCTTAAATAAGAACGTTCCGCCGGCGACAGCGCGCCGTCGGCCTTGGCAATATGAAACAATCCGCCCAACAATTCTTCCAGGACGCGTGTTTCATGGCCGATCATATCGGCGATTTGCTCGGCATAAGACTCAAACCCGGTTGCCTCCTGGCGGGCTTCGTCAAAAACTTTCGCCACCTCGGGAACATCTGCGGCGGGGATTTGAAAGATCTCTTTGAAGGCATCGACTTCGGCGCGGGAAACCACACCATCAACTTTCGCTAACTTTGCGCCAAGCACGATGACGGCGACGGAAAATGCAATTTGGCGCTCTTCTTGACTGTATCCGGCATGCCCTCTGTGTCCCCCACCGTTTTTTTGGGATTGATTTTGCGCCCAAGACACAATTCGTTCGGCCGTCCTGCCACGCGAGCGGTCAACCGCGTGCCCCGCGATGACGCCTAAAAATGCGCCAAGCGGCCCGCCCATGGCAAATCCGGTGACGCCGCCAATAACTTTGCCCCAAACACTCACGCCGGGCATCCCTGTTGAAACATTGGTAAAATTTTATATCTGTTCCGGTAAACGTGCCGGGGGTGACGATGTCTTAGGACCGACACGGCCGACAATCGGCAACTTTAACGACAAATCGAGCGGATCAAGACCGAACGTTAAACCTAAAAAATTAAGTTCAACCCCTTCTTCGACGCCCGCCAACACGCCTAACAAACCAAACAACGAGAATTGAAAGCCTGTGCCGCTCGGCGATTTACTGACGACGCTCCCGTTGGTCAGGTAATCCTTGCCGATTGCCGTCGGCGGCAGGTCGAGTTTTAATTCCGGAATATCCCGGGCCACGAATGCGGTAAAGGTATTCGAATTCGGGCCCGGCCAAACGCTATAGCTGTTTACATACGGATAGCTGCGCGCGATTTTATCGATACGCTTAATCACATCATCGACACCGTCGCCGCGAAGATCGGCAAAAACTTCGGGCACATTGCCGAACCAACGCGCATCGGGCGCGCGTTCGGAGATCGCCAAAACGGGTTCATCGTAATATGCCCGCCAGCCGATCACTTCATAAACTGTATAGGCCGGTGCGCCGGTCGGCTTTACGGCGATCCATGTGTGCACGCCGAAGGTCCCCCGCCAGGAATAAGCCCGCGCGCCATAAACCTGCACGATGGCTTCTTGTGTGATGGCCGGATCCGGTGCAATGCCGGCCGGTTCACGGCTCGCAGTCCGCCAATCTGCCACGCTAACCCGCCCCCACGAGCCGATAGCGGCGGCGATGAGTACAAGCAAAATGGCGGCACAGGAAATTCGTAAACATTTGCGCATTGAGAATAGATAGTGTCCCGGGATTATGGCGCCAAGATGGCAAAGATCACAAAGGGGTGAATAAACCAGCCCGAATTATACCCCCATAACTCCTAATGAACCTTCGGTTTTAAGTAAAAATCGCTGCGGCAGGCCGAAGGTATTTCCACGTGCATTTCCTGACCGTCACGGATCAGGGTCAGCGGAATACCGACACCGGCATCGCCAAGCCGCCAGATACTGCGAAATAGCTGCGCGAGATCGTGAACCGGCTGGCTCGCCACTTCGGCGACCAAATCACCGACCTGAACGCCGGTCTGGTCGGCCGGGCCGCCGTCAAATAACCCACCAACAATCAGATGACCTTCCGATTCAGCCGTCAGCATACCGACCCACGGCCGCGGCGGTTTGTTGCGCCGCCCGTATGACATCAAGTCATCGAGAATGGGTTTTAAAAGATCGATGGGCACGACCATATTGCCGTCGACCGAGTCATCGTCGCCCAAGGCTTGTTGAACGAAAAGCGAGCCGATCCCGCGTAAGGTTCCGTCGGGTCCGATTAAACCGGACCCGCCCCAAAACGGATGCGGCGGGGCGGTAAAAATGGCTTCGTCCAAAACATATTCCCAATAACCGGCAAACTCGCGTTTTGCGAGGACAGACCCCATAACGGACCCCTGCCGTCCACCGAAACCGGCCATGATCACGGGGTCGTCGACTTTGAGCTCCGCGGAACTGCCGAGCGGGATCGCCGGAATCGACATATCTCCCATCGCCTGCACCAGGCCAAACCCGGTTTCTGTGTCCGAACCGATGACGTGGGCCGGTGTTGCCTGGCCATTGCAATCCACCAGCCAAATCGATTCCGCTTCATTGATGAGATAGCCGATGGTCAATACCAAGCCGTTATCGCGGATCAAAACGCCGTGGCCGCTCCGGTCCGTCCCCAGACGCTGGGCGGTGAAAGCATTCGGCGGCGTTTGCGCCCGAAGGCCAACCACCGAGGCCAGTGCCCGGTCGAGATCGTAGACAACATCCGAAGGCTTCGGCTGCAAGGCAACATCAATGGATTGAGGCTCGTCCGACATGATCTACGAATACTACTCCGTTCCGGTCAAAACCCTCAATTTTTATTGGTTTTCTTAGGGTTTGGTCCGATTTTCAACTGGGTCACCACCTATACTTGAGTGTAATGGCCCCTGCAACTCCGAGTGAAGTACTATGAAGAAAATTACGGGTAAATACAGCTGCGGCTCTACACGGGATAACGAAAAAGATCCAAGTCAATCATAGCGTAGAGACATAAAACTTAATAATTCCTGGGAATTAGAGGACGATGGACCAACCGAATTTATCAGTGCTTTCGCACGCCAAACCACCATATCACTGTGGTGCAATTGAGCGGCGTTGCAAGAACGAGCGCCGTCAAAGCAAGGCCTTAAGAGCCGGTGCCGAAAGACGGTCAGGACTAGAAAGACGGCAGGATGCAGATTGGCGATTTGCTTTGATCAGACGACTGAACCGAGAGTTCGCCCATCGCATAACAAGAAGGATTCAAACCCCTGGGGTTCCGCTCTCCCCTCCCCCTCGGATTTGAACCAAACTATAAGCGGGCTCCATTAAACCCGCTCTTCTCCTTTGGTGTCTTAGCGGGCCATGACAATTGTCTTGGCCCGCTTTTTTTTATAACCGCCGAACACGTAATCTTCCGGCCTCAACAACATTTGATGTCGAGCCCGGAGGCTTTTCATGGTGATTACATATAAAGTCGAGAAAAATCTTTCGCCCGAGGAGTTTATCGGTGTGCTCCAGCGTACAACGCTGGGCCAAAGGCGCCCTGTCTCAGACCGGACACGAATACAAACAATGCTCGATAATGCAGACATCATGATGTGCGCTCGAGACGGCGCAAAACTAATCGGCATTTCCCGAGCCGTGACGGATTTCAGTTATTGCTGCTATCTCTCGGATCTTGCCGTCGATGTGGCCTATCAGAAATTGGGCATCGGCCAAGAACTCGTCAAACGCACTCATGAGACTGCGGGCCATCATACCAAACTTCTACTGACATCGGTTTCCGATGCAATGGCGTTTACGAGAAGATTGGCATGAAGGAAATCAAGAACGACTGGATGATCGACCGCGCGAGATAACTCAGCAATTACAATTTACGACACACCGCAAACGCTGATTAGTTCTCGTCTTTGGAATACAAATCTTGTTTGTCGCCAATCTTCGTGTTGCCGCGTATGTACTCCGCTTCAGCGCTAAGGCCAACCTGGGGAACCAACGCAAAGCCAAGATACTTGCCTTTGTAATCCCACCAATAGGTGATACCAAGGCCACCCTTAAACGCTGCCGCGACAACAAAACCGTGGGCGTCTCCGCCTAAGCCATGGTTCAATGGAGTCCAGATGCCGATCTCCGGTGCGATATCGCCACCCGCAGAAGCGCCGACGGTCCAGGCCGCCGATGTGTAAGTGATACCTCTGTTGCGACCGTTGCCGCTCGCGGTGGTATCCGAAGCTTCCAACGCACCAAACGTTCCGCCAAAACCAATTGAAACATCAATCGCCATACCCAGCGAAACCGTCGGAAACGCATCGATGCGCGATGGACTTTTTCGCACTTTGTCGCCACCGGCGGCTAATTGGATCGTTTGCGCTGCATCTGCTGAGGCGACCTTGACACCGACAGTCCCGTCATCAAGCACACCGGGATAGTCATGTTGCGCCCAATTAAAATCAAGTGATGCCTTGCGCCGCGACCGTTTCTTCACCCAAGCCAGGAAAGGCTTGATCATGTGGTATCGAATCCGTTTTCGTTCGGCCTCGGACTTCGCATTCATATAGGCATCGATATTTTTTTTCGAGGCAATCCGAGGAGCCATCGCGGCAATTTGCTTCATTACCGGCAAATATTTTTGATTGATCTTTTTGGCTTCTTTTTTTGCCCACTTTAGAAACTTCGCATTAGGTTTCGGGAGCTTCACAACCACCTTCACACAAGCCTTGCGAAGTTTTGACAGGTCCCTTCCGATTTCAAGACTTCGGCCATATCCTTTTGGACACCGATAACATTCCGGATAGAGGCCGTTCTTAAAAGCACCCTTGGCGCAGCCCATTTTGCCTCGGTAGGTTGCTTTCGCTTTTCGAACCGTTGGCGCGATCACTTTCACGCATGCCTTACCCGAAGTAACCGGCACAACGGTTCGCTTGTAACCCGCGGGGCAGCTCCAGTATTCGCCACCCTTACGCGGATCAGAAAATGCGCCCTTCGGTTTTGGATTATTTACGCTACCGTGTCTTTTAGCCCTGTACATCTTTGCCGATATATTTCGGACACAGGCCTTGCCGCTATTGACGTGGTGCGCCGTCCGACGCCATCCATTACAAGACCAACAGCGACCGCCTTTATAGCCGTCCCAAAACCATTTGTTTTTACAATCCCAGGCCGCCAATGTTTTCTTGCCTTTCTCGGCGCGCTTAAATGCTTCACGGACCCGCCGCTCGCAGGCTTTAGAACCGGTCACAGGAAAAACGGTCCGGTGCGTCCCTTTGGGGCAGGACCAGTATTCACCGCCTTTTCGCGGATCAAAAAAGGTACCCTTTGGTTTCGCGGCTTTAACCTATCCTCGATAGGTCGCTTTGCTATTGATTGTTCTGCCCTTGATGTGCCGGACACAGGCATCCGTTGCCTTGATGTTTGGATTTAGCGATCGCTTATAAGAAACCGGGCAGGAGTAACATTGCCCGGTTAAGCCATGTTGAAAGGACGCACTCAATGCGGGACTGAGGCGCCGCCGCTTCATTTTCAAACCTTGGGGTTTTGAATATTTTGCTTTTATCGCCCGGTAAAGGGTCGGGCATGTTCCTGTCCCGGCTTTTGTCGCCGGCGCATAGGTAACGGTAACGGTATCGGCTGCACTCACCGGCGAGGTGAAAATAAAGATGCCTATCGGCATCATCGCTAAAACAGAAAGAAATTTGGCTATGAATTTCATCACGCCCCCTTATTCAACATTAATAACCTTGTTTAATATCCAACTTTTCAGACAGTCTAGCGGATGAACAAAATGCTGTAAATTAATTGCAGCTCGTTACAGGCTAACGTTGAGCGCAAAGAAAATGTATAATGTTCGTTATGCCTCAATTAGATAAAATTAATCTAAAATTGAATCCAAAATGGCAGTTTTGGATCGACCGCGGTGGCACGTTTACCGATGTCATCGCGCGCGCACCGGACGGCACTGTGAGTGCGCATAAATTATTATCTGAAAACCCGGATCAATACGCCGATGCCGCCGTGCAAGGCATTAAAGATGTGTTGGGTGATAATTGCAAAAACTCGGCGGATATGATTGACGCCATCAAAATGGGCACTACGGTCGCGACCAACGCACTTCTCGAGCGCCGCGGCGAGCCGGTTGTCCTGGCGATCACCCAGGGCCTCAAAGATCAATTACGCATCGGTTATCAAAACCGCCCGAAAATTTTCGCGCGCCACATTGAACTTCCCGAGATGCTCTACACAAATGTTATTGAAGTCGAAGAGCGAGTCAGCGCTAAGGGTGAAATCATTTGCGCGCTAAACGTCGATGCCACAAAACAGTCACTTGAAAAAATCTATGCGAGCGGCATTCGCGCTATCGCCGTCGTCTTCATACACGGCTACAGATACCCCGATCACGAACGACAAGTTGCCGACCTCGCCCGCGACATCGGCTTCACGCAAATTTCGGTCTCGCACCGCGTCAGCCCGCTCATGAAACTGGTGGCGCGCGGCGATACCACCGTGGCCGACGCTTATCTTTCACCGATCCTGCGCCGGTATGTGGATTCCGTCGCCGCCGCGTTGGGGGAAACGCGGTTGATGTTCATGCAATCGAACGGCGGCTTAACGGACGCCGACTTGTTTCAAGGCAAGGACAGTATTTTATCGGGTCCCGCCGGCGGGGTCGTCGGCATGGCGCGCACCGCCGAACAAGCCGGATTTCAAAAAGTCATCGGCTTCGACATGGGCGGCACATCGACAGACGTATCTCACTACGATGGTTCCTTCGAGCGCACTTTCGATACCACGGTCGCGGGCGTACGCTTACAAGCACCGATGATGCGCATTCATACCGTCGCCGCGGGCGGCGGTTCTATTTTGCATTTCGACGGCGGGCGGCTTCGGGCCGGACCGGACTCGGCAGGCGCCGATCCGGGACCCGCCTGTTACCGGCGCGGCGGCCCGCTTTGCGTTACCGATTGCAATGTCATGCTCGGGCGCATTCAACCCGATTTTTTTCCAAGCGTTTTCGGACCCGGCGCCGATGAACGGCTCGATGCCGAAGCGACAAAAACAAAGTTCACGGACATCACAAAAGACGTCAACCGCGAAACAAATTCGAACCATACCCCGGAAGAAATCGCCGAAGGGTTTCTCACCATCGCCATCGAGAACATGGCCAACGCCATTAAGCACATCTCGGTTCAGCGGGGTTATGATATCAGCGAGTACGCCCTCAACTGTTTCGGCGGTGCCGCCGGACAACACGCCTGCCGGGTTGCCGACACGCTCGGAATCAATACAGTGCTGATTCATGAACATTCTGGCGTTCTATCCGCATTCGGTATGGGGCTCGCCGATATTCGTGCCTTGCGGGAAAAAACCGTCGAAGCACCCTTGGGCCCGCAATTGATGCCATCCCTGAAGATGGCCCGAACCGAACTCAAAACCGATGCAGTAAAGGAAATTCGAAGACAAGGCATCGAAGAAAACAAAATCGGCGAGCAATGCACCGTTTACTTAAAATATGCAGGGACCGATACCGCCCTGCCTGTTGCCTTTGGCGACCCTGCCGCCATGCAAGAGCAATTTGAAAACGCTCATCGCCGGCAATTCGGATTTGTCATGACCGGCCGTGAGATGATTGTTGAAGCGATATCCGTGGAGGCCATCGGGGCGGCGAATACGCTCAACGAAATACCGTCTAAAAACGGCAAAACGTCGCAAGTTAAACCAACCAAACCCGAAGCAATAGCCCCACTCTATATATTTGATCGTTGGACCGACGCGCCGGTTTACATACGCGACAAACTACACGCCGGGAACACGGTAAAAGGCCCGGCACTCATCGCCGAAACAAACGCAACAATCGTGATTGAACCCGGCTGGCAGGCCGAAAAAACCGGCATTGGCAATCTCGTTCTCAGCCGCTTCGAGGCCCGCGCGAGCACAGCTGCCGTTGGCACCGATGTCGATCCAGTTACTTTGGAAATTTTCAATAACCTCTTTATGTCGATTGCCGAACAAATGGGTGCGGTTCTCGGAAATACGTCATACTCGGTCAACATCAAGGAGCGGCTGGATTATTCCTGCGCACTCTTCGACGGTGACGGACAATTGATTGCGAACGCGCCACATATCCCAGTTCATCTCGGTTCCATGGGCGAAAGCGTGCAAGCCGTCATTCGCGATCAAAAAGAAAGCATGAAGCCTGGCGATGTTTGGGTCCTGAACGCGCCTTATAACGGCGGCACGCATCTGCCCGATATTACCGTGGTGACACCGGTCTTTGATGAGTCGCAATCCGATATCCTTTTTTATACGGCCTCGCGCGGGCACCACGCCGACATCGGCGGCATGACACCGGGCTCGATGCCGCCGGACAGCCGAACCCTCGACGATGAAGGTGTTTTGATCGATAACTTTCTGCTCGTGGAACAAGGACAGTTTCGCGAACAAGCCTTGCGCGAATTGTTGAATTCCGGCAAATGGCCCGCACGTAATCCCGATCAAAATATCGCCGACCTCAAGGCACAAATCGCCGCCAATGAAAAAGGCGTTCAAGAATTGCTGCGTATGGTCGAACATTTTGGCCGCGATGCCGTCACGGCCTACATGAAGCACGTTCAGGATAATGCCGAAGAGTGCGTGCGCCGGGCGATCGAAACCTTGAATAACGGGACACATACATGTGAGCTTGATAACGGCGCCATCATTAAGGTGAATATAAGTATCGACCGAGACCGGCGCGAAGCGATCATAGACTTCACCGGCACGAGCGCACAGTTAAGCAATAATTTCAACGCGCCGTTTGCCGTTACCCGTGCCGCCGTTTTGTATGTCTTTCGAACGCTTGTCGATGACGATATTCCTTTGAACGCCGGCTGCTTGAAACCGCTGAAGATCGTCATGCCCGAGGATTGCGTGCTCAATCCGCAATATCCGGCCGCCGTCGTCGCCGGTAATGTGGAAACCAGCCAAGTGATCGTGAATACGCTTTACGGCGCACTCGGCATCATGGCCGCGGCGCAAGGAACCATGAACAACTTTACCTTCGGCAACGACGAACACCAATATTACGAAACCATTTGTGGCGGTACTGGCGCCGGTGACGGTTATGACGGCACCGATGCGGTACAGGCGCATATGACGAATTCCCGCCTGACCGACCCGGAAGTGCTTGAATGGCGTCATCCGGTTTTGGTCGAGTCGTTTGCGATCCGCCCGGACAGCGGCGGCAACGGAAAATACCGGGGCGGCAATGGAATCATCCGCCGAATTCAATTCCGCGAAGCGATGACCGCAGCGATATTATCCAACAACCGGCGCGTGAGACCGTTTGGCATTGAGGGCGGCGGCAAGGCACAACCGGGACGGACATATATCAAGCGCAAAAACGGTGAGACGACAGAATTGGGTGCAACCGACGAAGCCGCACTTGTTGCCGGCGATAGGATTATCATCGAAACACCCGGTGGTGGCGGTTTTGGAAAGAAAAACGGGGCATAGGTATACGAGCGGATACGCATTCGTTATACTCAGACAATAATTAATGCGCAGGGGGCGAAATTGCCGTTTTTTAAAATCGACGATTTCAGCGGAAAAACTTCACCGGATGCACTGGAATCCATTCTTTGGAAATCCGAGGGTGAGTTCACCCATGCCGCCGTGCGCACCAAACAACCCGGCAAGCCGGGCAACCCGCATAGGCATGACGACGAAGAACAATGGACCATCGTCCTCGAAGGCAAAATGAAATTTCTCATCGGCGATGAAGAGAAAGTGTGCGGGCCCGGGGATGTCGCCTTCGTGCCCCGGTTTGCGGATCATTGCAGCTGCGCCGTCGATGAAACCGCCAAATTTTTCCGGGTAACCCATAAACTAAAGAAATAATATGGCAGGAGGAGGCATATGCCGTTTTATATTGTTGATGACATCAAAAAGAGAAATCCGGATGAAAACCCGAACATCTCGATGCAGGCGGCTGCAGGCGAATTCATGAAAGCGGCTATCGTCACAAAGCCGGAGGGCGAAGGCGTACCATTACATATGCATCCGAACGAAGAACAATGGACATACCTTATCGAAGGCAAGATGCATTATGTCCTTGGCGATGAAGAACGCATTCTCGAGCCTGGTGATTTCGTTCATATCCCCCGCAACGTTAATCACCGTAGCCGGGCCATTGACGGTTCTGCAAAATTTTTTACAGTCAAGAGCCCAACCGGTGATGGCGACATGCAGCAGGATTATAATATGGTTGGCGGCGAAGCATCGGAGAAAGCCAAAAAGAGTTACAACGAAAAAGCAAAATCCCAATAATTCAAACGAACACAACTGAAGAGGAGGAATGAATGCCGTTTTACATCCCGAAAGAAATGGAACAAGGACACTCGAGCGTCAACAAGAAGGTTACAAACTATACCGGTATTGGTGAATTCATGAAGGCCGGTTTAGTCACCAAGCCCGAGGGCGAAGGCCCGCCGTTGCACATGCATCCGAACGAAGAGCAGTGGACCTACATCGTCAAAGGCCAATTGCATTATGTTTTGGGTGATGAAGAACGGATCGTCGAAGCAGGCGATTTCATTCATATTCCTCGGTTTACGAATCACCGCAGCCGGGCCATTAACGGTCCCGCGACGTTTTTTACCGTGAAAAGTCCGGCCGGCGACGGTGACTTAGCCCAGGATTACAATATGGCCGATGAAGACGCGGCTAAAAACGCCGAAGCGAGTTACGCTGATAAAGCAAAGAAGTAATCTCTCGATCGAAGCGCCGCCTTTGCCGATAGGATTTAAAGATGCCCTTTTATGTTACCGAACAGATGAAGTCGATCATCGAGGACGTCATGCCGAATGTCACCATGAAGGCGGCCGCCGGCGAATTCATGAAAGCGGCAATCCTAACCAAGGAAGAAAGCAAAGGCGGCTCCCTTCACTCACATGCCGATGAAGAACAGTGGTCGTATATCATCAAGGGCAAGATGCATTTTGTCCTCGGCGATGAAGAGCGAATCCTGGAAGAAGGCGATTTTGTTCACATTCCCCGCAACGTCAATCACCGCAGCCGGGCGATAGACGGCCTTGTCGTTTACTTCACGGTGAAAAGCCCCGTCAATGCCGGCGGCATGCGCGACGACATGAAACGCATCGGCGGCAAAGAGTCCGAAGAAGCAGAAAAGAAATTTGACGCAGCCGTTAAAAAATAACCGTCTTTAACAGCCGGCGCTTCCAAAAATTATTTCTTTCGTTAACCATGATTTCGCTGACGATGTCTTGATTTTTTCGTCACGTCTGCATCGCAGCAAGACGGGCATCATAATTTTTTAAAATTAAGCTTGCGTCGCGACTCCGGTTTATTTACGATTTTTTAAGAAACAAAGAAATACTAAAAAATAACTATATTTTGTTAAGTAATTAACCCTGAGCACCACATTTTAATACGATGATTATTTGCGGCCGAATCGGTAGGCCAAAAAGCCGTCGTTTTTGGATTCGAAGCCTTCCCGTGACTGCCATTCACACGGGAATAGCGGCTTTATTTGCCTTCAGCATGACCGGCACGGCGGACGCCCGCTCGCTTGAAGAAGACCTCTCGTTTCTGCTGCGGGATAACCCGCAAATCCAAGCGCAGGTCAAACGGGTCGAAGCCGCCCATGCTGATATTAAGCGTAATGTTTCTGAATACTATCCCCGTCTGAGTGCTTCGGCGAATGCGGGCCCGGAAATCATCGACAGCCCCGGCGAGCGTTCAAGCAACGGTAAACAATCGGCGAAGTTTCGTCAGCAGACAACGCTGACATTGACGCAAAACTTATTTAACGGTTTTGCCACATCGACCCGCATTAAAACGGCACGGTTGAATAAAGCACTAGCCACACTTTCGCTGGAAGGCACCCGGCAAACAAAACTGCTTGAGGGCATCACACAGTATATCGACGTACTGCGTCAGCGCCGCCTGGTCGGTCTTGCACGGAACAACGAAGAAACCATCAAACGGCAGCTGCGTTTGGAAGACGAACGGGTTCGCCGTGGCTCCGGTATTGCCGTAGACGTTCTACAAGCGAAATCGCGTCTGCAAATTGCCAAGGAGCGGCGTGTTTCATTCGAAGGCGCACTTGAAAATGCCGTCAGCCGGTATATTCAGGTTTTTAACCGCGCCCCCGATATCGATAAAATGACCGATCCGGCACCGCTCGTTGATATTTTGCCGAGTGAACTCGACCGGGCACTCGATATCGCATTGCTGGAAAACCCGGCCATCAACAACGCCAACATGTCGATTGAAGTCGCCCGTACCCAGCGAAGCCAGGTCAAATCAGAATTTTTCCCGACCGTCGACATGGTCGGTGAGTGGAAATATGAAAGAGATTTCGGCGCCGTTAGCGACACCCGGCGTGATTATTCCGTCGTCGTGCAGGCCAAATGGGATCTTTTCTCAGGCTTTTCAACCAAACATAGCCTGACGCAGGCAAACTTCAATTACCGGGCGAGCCAAGACGATCACGATCAGGTTGCCCGCCAAATCATTCAACAATCGAGGTTGTCCTGGCAGGCTCTGCTGACGGCACGGCAACGGGCTGAACTTTTCGCCAATGCCGTTAACATCGCTTCAGAGGTCGCGGCGGCCCGAAAGCAGTTGCGCGAAGCTGGAAAAGAAACGGTGATTAACGTCCTCGATGCCAATAATGAAGTCATCAACGCACAGATCAATTTAGTGACCGCGACGTATGATGAGCTGCTTGCCATTTATCAAATGATGCTGGCCATGGGACGCCTCAACACCGCTTACTTAAATATTGTCCTTTAATTTGTCCGCATTGCTGCGCCCGTTACAGACGGGCCGGCCACCCTGCCCTCCCTACCTTTTTAATCGACTGTTCTTGTCCAGTCCCCGCCAAGTTGCTAGGTTGTGAACAAATACCGTCTTAGATTGCCGTGTCAGCCGGTCACCCAAGACATTGATGAACTGTAGGGGTCCATGAGCATCGAATTGCTAAAAACCGCGGGCGTCGCGAATGGCCGTCGACTTGGTTACCGGGAAGACGGCAAAGGCACGCCTGTAATTTTACTGCATGGACTTGGCCCCGGATCGCAATCCTGGGAACATCAATTTACGGGCCTGCGCGATCAATACCGAGTCATTGCCTGGGATATGCCGGGGTATGGCGGCTCTGATCCTTTACCGAAGGAATCTCCGGCACCGATTGATTACGCGAATGATCTCGCTGCGTTTATGGACGCCTTGAGAATTCCGAAAGCAAATATTGTCGGCCAATCTGTCGGTGCAATGATTGCAGCATGCTTTGCCAATCATCACGAGGAACGGGTCATAACATTAACCCTATCGGGAGCCTCAAGCGGCAATGGAACCCTTGATCTAACGGTGCGTGAAAAAAACCTGCAGGAGCGCCTTAATTTGCTGGCGAAAAACGGACCCGATGGACTCGCACAAATTTCCGCCAGCAAATCGGTCGCCCCGAATACGGACTCAGACATCATCGATGAACTCGCCGAACACATCTCTATGATAATGGAAGAAGGTTACGTTCCCGCTGTCTATATGCTGGTTAACGGCGATATCTACCAAGAACTTAGCCACATTACGGTACCGACAATGGTCATGTGCGGTACGCTCGACCCTGTCACCCCGGAACCCAGCGTGCGCAAAATTTCCGAACAAATTTCGGGGGCGAAATATCAGCGCTTACCCGGCCTCGGTCACTGCACGTTTTTCGAAGGCCCCGACATGTATAATTCAGCGCTCCTCAAACACATTGGCGCGGCTCAATAACATAACGAAATCAACCTCGGTTCATAGGCGATAGTATGGCGACACCAGGCGAGCGGTTACAAACACTCATGAAAGCACCAGGCATCATCGTGATGCCCGGCGTTTCCAACGGCTACAGCGCGCGTCTTGTCGAAAAGTTCGGTTTTCAAGCAGCCATCCTGACTGGCGCCGGCTTATCGGAAAGTCATCTCGGTTGGGCCGACGTCGGGCTTATGGGTATGGAAGAGAACCTACAAGCCAGCCGCCCGTTAATTGATTGCTGCGACCTATTGTTTCTGGCCGATGCCGATACCGGATACGGCGGCCCTTTAAATGTGTTTCAAACGGTACGAAACTTTGAAAAAGCCGGCGCCGCCGCCATCATGATCGAAGACCAAGTTTGGCCGAAACGTTGCGGCCACCTTCAAGGCAAGCAGGTTATCTCTGCCGAAGAAATGGTGGAGAAAGTCAAAGCCGCCGTCGATGCGCGGCGCGATCCGTCATTCTCGATCATGGCGCGGACCGATTCATTTCCCTTATATGAGCTGGACGAAGCCGTCCGACGGCTGAACATGTACGCGGAAGCCGGTGCCGACATCGTTTTTCCGGACGGAATCTACACGGAAGAACATTTTAATTACATTCTTGAGCGCATATCCAAACCGCTGACAGCCAATATGAGCTACGGCCTCCGCGGGCGGGTCAGCGAAAAACTCATCTCAGCGAAACGGCTGGAAGAACTTGGTGTTAAGTTTGTGTTGTACCCGCGCCTCGCCGGTGGCGCCATGATCCAGGGCCTCACCAATGCGCTCGGCGTCTTAAAGGAATCCGTCGAGTCCGGCGAAGTGATCGAACGGCCCGACCTCGTCGCCTCGTTTCAAGAACAAAACGAATTGATGGGTCTGAATGAAATACTCGATTTGGATCACCGGTTCTCAACCAATGAGCAGCGTAAGGAAAAATACGAACGCGACCTGGGCGATGTTAAAAACGTTCTAAAACGCTCTTAAATTATCAAACATGATCGAGTTTAAGGGTCTGCTCTTGTAGCTTTTGGCCGGCCTTGGATGCTGTCACGCCCATTCGCGGTCCGGTATTATACCGGTCAATAAATTCCGGCGCCAAAGCCCGGCCATTTTCCAAATTAATCCAAAGACGCAATTGCAGCCTTTTCAGCGCCGGGTCGCTGTGGTCTTCGTACTTATCTCTGGCATGAAAAATCATGTGGTTATTCATCAGCTGAATATCGCCGGCTTGAATTGCTAAGCAGATTTTATTTTCCGCGCGCGATGCAATCTCATAAATACTTTCGACCGCAGCCAACTCAATGTCTGTCAACTCAGTGCCTATTTTCGGTCGAGCCGACTTAATGCGCCGGCCGTTAAAACTGCAGCTCAGCCGGCCTTCGTAATAACTGTAAACGGGTATATCGTGATCGGTGACTTCTTCGAGGGTGCCTGTCACACCTTCACCGCGCAAATCCCAGGGAAATCCTTTGCTGAGGATATCGATGTATTCGGGATGCTCTTCGAGGATCGTATTGTAGACCGTCATCGAACTTGATATCAGCAATCCGCCGCCGGTTTTCGCCGGGCGAACGCACACCAAAACCGAACAATCCGCATAATCGCAATGCCACGGTAAATCGGCACGGGAAAGGTATCCGCGCGCATTCATATCATTTTCATAATCCGAACCGACATCGGTCACCGCGCCGATTAAATCGCCACGGGCATTTTGCGATAACGGCTCGCCGATCATTTTTCCGATAGCCCAGGTAATGGCGTAGATATCATCCTGATCGTAACGATCCATGGGCATACCACGCAAAATAACGAAGCCACGGCCATGCTCAACCTCATAAGATGCACGGGCAAGGCGTTCGGCAAAAGCAGGCGCAGGAAAATCGTTTCTTTCAAAGGCAAAAGTTTTTAAGCCATTTTCCCGGACATACCGAACAGCCTGGCCGATTTCTTCGATCTCATCCGGAGTCAAAAACTCAATAAAAGACTCATTAGCCTCGAATTGAGCGCTTTTCCATGCGGACGGCTCGGTTACAGGCTCTCTAAGAATATCGGGCATTTCGCTCATCTCCCGAATTAAAATAACAACGAAACGGTGAACTGCATGAGACAGTTTTCCGCATCAGCAAATCGACAAGCCGTCATTGATGGTGAAAAACTCAGCGCCGAGCACATTGGTGCACGGCTTAATATCGAAAGACTCGTTCTTCGCCGCCAATGATGGCCTCCTTATGAGCCTGCACGGTTTATTCAGCCGCCGACGATAACGGTTGTTGGTGTTTGATGTATTCCGGCACCTTGGAAGCCGGGACGTAAACATATCCTTCGAACAAACGCCGTTGCGTCCGGTAAATCGTCGCGGATTTTGCAAACGGTCCGCCGTCGCGCTCTTCAATATCGGCGGCAAGCACGATAATACCGGAGGGCTGAATGATCCGAATATCGGCCGACGGATCATCGACAGGACGCGTGACCCGATGCACGACCGTTCCCTCGATCCGCGAAGCGACCGCCGTACAAATCGACCGCGTCCCCGGTAGCGCCCGGTGAACGTTCCCCGAGGAAACAATCCGCGCAATGAGATCGCCATCATCTGCCGGTATGGTCTCGCCGGTTAGGATCGCCGCATCCTGCGGGGCCGCAACAATGCCCGGTGAAATATCCGCGGGCTTTTTCGCCATTTCCTCGACCGTATTGGCAATGCCCGCCAGCACGCCCCCTTGGCAGCGGATAGCTTCAAGCTTCGCCATCACATCGGTCATCGCGTCGATATCGGCGGGCAATTCCGTTCCTGTTAAACCGACTACGGATGCTTCGACAAAAACGGTCGGATTAGCGGCATCAACGATAGACACTTGGATTTTACCAAGGCCTGGAACATCCATTTCATCTATAACGTTTCCGGTCGGCAACAATTTACCGGTACCGGCCCCGCCGGGCTCGAGAAAATCAAGGCGGACTTTATTCCCCGGATCGGCAACCCCGGGCATTATGTAATCACCATCGACGCCGGCCAAGCCGTCATCCATATCGAACTGCGACACAATGATCTTTTGCGTATTGGTGTTGTGAATGCGGATTTTAGCTTTCGGACCGTCGACATTGACGAACCCTTCATCGACGGCAAACGGCCCCATTGCGCCCGACATATTGCCGCAATTGCCCTTGAAGCCGACGGCATCGTCACGAACACCAATCTGCGCAAATGTATAGTCGACATCCGCATCATCACGGCTCGGCGGACCGATCACACAAATTTTGGACAATGACGAGATGCCGCCGCCCATGCCGTTCAACTGCCGGCCGAACGGGTCTGGACTGCCGTGCGCCGCGCGGAATATTTCCGGCCACAAGGCCCGATCTTCAGGCAGGTCCTGTTCTTTAAAGACAATTGCGTTCGATGTGCCGCCGCGCATAAACACGGCCGGTATTTTTAGTTGCTTCATGACACCTCATCCCTTTTGCGAAATTTCGCCTTTCAGCATGACAAATCCTGCGGCTTGAAGCCAGTTCCTTAAATTTTGCGGCGGAAATCCGTCACATTCTGAGTTACATGCATCGCACGCTGCCGCCATCCAATGCGAGATATTGTCCCGTGATATAGGACGAACGCGGCGACGCCAGAAAATAGATGGCATCCGCCACTTCATCCGCTTGGCCGAGACGGCGTAGCGCAACGTTCTTCGTGCGATGCTTAAAAAACTCTTCAAATGTTTCCCCTTCATTGAACCGTTCGTGTACGCCCTCAAGGTTCGGCGTCACAATCCCACCAACACTGACGACATTGACACGGATACCTTCCGGACCCAATTCGAAGGACAGGGACTTGCTCCAGTTCAAACAGGCCGACCAAGCAATCCCCGAGGTTAAAACTCGGGGCGGTGATTGATTACCCTTGACGGAAACAATATTCACGATGCTCGCATCACCAGATTTACGGATCAACGGCATTGCTTCGCGAGTTACGCGCAACATACCGAAGAATTTTTGGTTGAAAGCATTTTGAAATTCTTCTTCGTTCATATCGGCGAAACGGCTCGGCGGCAATTCTGGATCGCCCGGCGCATCGACGGTTGCAACCATACGAACGGATTCTTTCGAAACGCGCTGTTCGGAACCGCCAGCGTTATTCACGAGAATGTCGATTTGATCGATCTGTTTGGATAAAAATTCGAAATACTTTTTAATCGAGTTGGGATCGAGAATGTCAGCGGTTTCCGTAATCACATTGACCTGATATTTCCCGGCAATCTCCTGAGCCGCCGCTGCCAGCGGCTCTTTTGAGCGCGCGAGCATAGCGATCGTCGCGCCTTCCCGGGCTAACAGTTCAACCGTGGCCCGGCCGATCCCCTTACTGCCGCCCGTAACCAAGGCAACCTTTCCCGTTAACTCGCCCATGGAATTGTTCCTCCCGCATATAGTGTTGTTTGATTAGCACGGTTATAGTGCTTGTCAGGCGGCCTGAAAAGATGCTGCATACATGAAAGCTTCATAATGAATATGTTTAACAAGGGGAGAGCACGCCATGAAATTTGTCCGATTTAACAATTTCTCCGAAACCAGCACGTTTGCCCGACCGGGTGTAGTGCTGGACGGCAACCTCACCGGTGATTTGCGCGCAGCCTATGCCCGGCTTCGGGTCGAAGAACAAAATGATCCGAAGGGGCGTCAAACGGCTGCTTATGTTATTCCGGGACATTTACGCGAAATCCTGGCCGCGGGAGAACCCTCCCTAACAGCCGTCGATCAGGCTCATAAATATTTGAAAAAAATTCTCAAGAAGGAAGGCCGCAAGGCGAAAGGCCTGGACGGTGAGGTTCTGTTTACCCCGTGGAAGGAAACGCGCCTGCATGCCCCGATCCGAGGCAACAAAGTAATTGCGGTCGGCCGCAATTATGCCGAACACATCGCCGAAGGCGGCCTTAAAATGAGCATGAAGGTCCCATCAGCTTGGATCAAAGCCAACTCCACCGTGATTGGGCCGCAACGCGCCATCACAAAACCGAAAGCGACCAAAAAACTCGATTACGAATGCGAACTTGCCATCGTCATCGGTGAAGACTGCAAGAATGTGCCGGAGAAAAACGCTTACGACGTGATATTCGGTTACACCGTCGGCAACGACATCTCAGCGCGCGACATCGTTCAAATGGAACGCGCCGAAGGCAATCAGCTTCTCGGTAAGATGTTCGATACATTTTGCCCCATCGGCCCTTGGGTTATCACAAAAGACGAAATAAAAAACCCGATGAACCTCAAGGTCATCTCGAAAGTGAATGGAAAACTCCGCCAAAACGGCAATACCAAGAACATGATCTGGAATGTTCCCCAGCTCATCGCATTTTTATCGCAGATGACCCTGCATGCGGGCGATGTGATTTTGACCGGCACGCCATCCGGTGTCGCCAAAGGAAAAGAGCCGGATCAGTCCTGGTATCTAAAACCCGGCGATAAACTCACGTCAGAAGTTGAAAAAGTCGGCTCCATGACCCAGGAAATCGTCGCCGATAAAACCAAGAAAACCAGTTGGACATGGCCGAAATAAAAAACAAACTACTAAACTTATGGTTTACCGCTTGCGCTCATGTCCACAGCGACTTGAAACATAACCGACGCAGTCTTGCCGAAGCCATTGAACAAAGCGAGGATGGCGGCGCTGAGGGAGGACCGCCGTTTGATTGGGACGCCATGTTTTTTCTCGGTGACTTTACCGGCACACATTATGCGCCGACAGAAACCGAGGCAGGCCCTGTTCTTGATCAACTCAATGCGGGCCGGCGGCACACGCGCCAGCAAATTTATGCCATCGCGGGTAATCTCGACGCGAGCGGTCCGGATGAGGAAACCCAATGGTGGTTTCGTAAATACATTGATCCGGCGGGTGAAAACCCGAACGTATCAGGCGTCATTAACGATGACCGGCCCTTTCCCGTCGTCGGGACTTGGGAACGCTATCGGGTCGATATCGGCAACATTTCACTCTTAATGATGAGCGACCGAAACGACGGCGGGCCGCCCAAAGGCCGTGCTGAAAAAGGCGGTTGGCCGGCCGGCGCAATAACGGACGATACTTTCGCCTGGTGGAGAGCGGCTGTTGAAAACAATGATGGCCGTATTCTGATTTCGTGCGCGCATCATATGTTGCGTGACACGACAACGGCAACAGGGCCGAATGAAGGCATCCAAGCGGGTTATCATAAAAAATACGATGATGGTGAAGGATCCTCTTATTTGTATTGGGTTGGCGATGATGCCAACACCAACCAATTCGAACAATTTTTAAAGCAACAGAACGGGAAGCTTTCATTCTGGTTCGGCGGACATACCCATACATTTCCCGATGATACATTCGGCGACAAAGGCCTTGTTGAGGAACGCTGGGGTGTTGCGTTTTGCAACGCATCTGCTTTAACACGCCATCACGGCAGTTTTGAAGCCGCAACGCGAAACGAGGGCCAGCCTGATCGGTCTGCCGCTCCTATGAGCCGGCTCCTCACCTTTACCGAAGGTTCGAACGAAGCCTTATTACGATGCTATCTACACACATCAGACTACGCGCCACAGGGATGGCACAAGCCTCAGGAACGTGTGATATCCTTACCCCGGCCTTTTCACTGGTAAAAAGTATTTATTGTGACGGACTCGACACCTTACCGCATCGATACGCACGCCCACGTGGTTTCGCATGACTACCCGTTGAATCCTCATAGGCGGCATACCCCGCACGAGGCAAAACTCGAGGATTACATTCGTTATCACGATGAGAACGGCATCACCCATGGTGTTCTCATCCAACCCAGCACGCATGGATTTGACAATACACTTATGTGCGAGTCGATTGCTGAACTGAACGGTCGCATCCACGGTATTGTGATGATCGATCCGAGTTTTGATGATGCAATACTAGACGAATTTGAACAAAACCACATTGTTGGTGTTCGGTTCAGCTTATTGGACATGCCTGTCGAGACGTTAGGCGAACCAGGCTATCAAAATCTTATCCAGCGTCTAGCTGCGCGCGATTGGATTATCGAAGCCTTGATCAAAGGTCCGGATGTGCCGGCATTCTTCGAGCATGTCGCCCCTTCTGGCGCACGAATGGTAATCAATCACTTTGGCATTCCTGACCCAGCGCTCGGCGTGAATGATCCGAGTTTTCAATCGATCCTCACGGAAGCCGAAGCCGGTAAAGTCTGGGTTAAGGTTTCGGGACAATACCGTTGCGGTGGTCTCGAAAAAGCGAAACCATTAGCCGAGGCGTTAATAACATCCCTCGGGCCCGAACGGCTTTTATGGGGAAGCGACTGGCCGTGGACTCAATTTCAAGACGCCGGTTTCACCTACAAAATGTCCCTCGACTGGCTGAGTGTCTTAGTCGAGAAAGAATCAGACCGCGCACAAATACTGGGGCCCACCGCGGCCGAATTTTACGGGTTTGTTTAAACCTTAATCCAACGAGTCGTTGAGCAGCTTACTGAGCGTCGAAATATCCATCAACTCATCAAAATGTTCGAGTTGTTCGAGGATGGCCGCTGTTTTTTCTTTCGAATACCGTTTCTGCAACTCGTCATTGAATCGCACGACATGATCGTCGCGGGTAAAGGGCCGCGATGGACTGCCCTTCGGGGCGGATACATAGGTCGAATGCTCGCTGCCGTCTTTAAGCGTGATGGTAATGTCGGCGGGAACGGAATCGCCGGCAGCCTGCTCATCCATTGATGTATCGACTTCGCAGTCAATCCGCATGGCCAGATCACGCACGTCCGCATCATCGATATTCTCGACATAATCGCCTACGCTCAATGCTAAATTCGCACCGGCATCGGGCGCGCGTTTCGCCGCAATTGCCATGCTGAACGGCAAGCTCATTTGCGCCGCTTGAATATCGACCGGTTCGTTGATAGTCAGCCGTCCCTTGATGACACTCGGAATGCCGATGCGAATTTTTTCGATGTCCGTATGACCAGCGTTGTTTTCCGAACACAATGCGGCCATGCCCTCGACCGCCGCCATCACGCGCGCGCTCGATGCATGCCCCTTCACGGTGACTTCCAAAAGTTTAAACTCGCTGCCCAAACCGTCCGTGATTTTCGATAAATCGGATTCATCGGCATAGGCGCGGGTAAAGCCGTTTTCGCCTTCGAGGATATCCGTCGGACCGGAAAACCCGTGCCGCGCCATCAGCGCGGCCATCACGCCGGAATGACACGCCCATGCGGCATGGATGCGCTTGACGGTCGAGCCGGACTGATAAAACTGCGTTACCCCGCCGGCCATAGAAGCGACCAAGCCGATGCTTTCGGCGACACGGCGCGGGCCATCGGTTCCTCTAAAGAACAACGATGCCACGGCGGTCGCGGCACCAAAACCGCCGCACGTCGCCGTGCTTTGAAAGCCGCGGCGGAAATGGCTCGGCTGCATGGCCAAGGCGATTCGGATCATCGCTTCATAACCGGCAGCGACGGCAGCCAGCACGTCATGACCGGAAAGCTTAAAATGCTGCCCGGCGGCGAGAGCCGCCGAAAAAACGACACACCCAGGATGCAGCATAGAACCGACATGCACATCATCGGCATCGATACTGCCCGAGTATGTTGCGTTCACCAACGCCGCACGGGCCGGATCGGTCTTATCGGGCGAAAATAATATCGAGGCATCACCCTTCCCCCCAGCGATATTGGTATAGGCGTTGATCCAGCGGCTCCATTCCATGCGCTCGCCGGTTGAGGCGACGCGAAAATAATCGAGCAGCAAATCCGCTAAATGCAGGCGTACGGGCTCCGGTAACGTTTTATACGTAAGTCCGGCGGCAAACTCGCCGATCGCTAATGTGGGTTGGTCTGAACTCATGAGAACTCAACGAAATTTATGTCGAGTCAAAGTACCCGGATTACGGGCCGAGGTCGATAGCCCGGCTCGCACTCAAGGTTTGTCCGCCCGATGTCGGCAGCCACATGGACTTGCCGCCCGCCCCGCCGGCGACGATGACGATCAAATCATCCGGCGCATTAATAATGGGCACCATCGATTCCGGATCGTTCTTATCGACGATTTTGGGGAACCTAGGCCCTTTTGACTTGCCCCGGCCTTCGACCAGCCGCCAAGGCTGGCGGGCACGCTCGAACAGTTCCTGCTTGAGGTCCTGCTTGCTCAAGCCACCTTTGTGCAGATAGTCGGCATGCTCGACGCCGAGCGCCAAGACGGGCTCCCCTTGCGAATACAAGTTATTACATCCAAGCGTCGCCATGGAATCAGCAAAGACTTCAATGATCCCATCGGGGTCGGTGCGGAAATTCTCCGTCATGCTGTGCGGCCCTTCCGTGTGCGAAACCGTTACCACGCTTTCTGCGGGCTTGAATCCCCGCTCTACATGCAAAGGCTCCCACGGATTGGCATCTTCGTTTTCACCGGTGCAGAACGTGTACTTGCCGGGATGAGCGTGCTGGCAAAAGTCGACGACACCTGGCTGTGCACCGCCGAGATTGACATGACACAACCTTAAAGCGCGGCCGATGGTGCCGTTTGCACGCCAGCCCGAACCGAAACAGCTCACCCCGTAATTCACATGAAGCTCTTTGATGATCGGGCCGTTGATGATGATCAGCGGTGCCGAGCCATGGGTCGTTGTCTGGCGGTGATGTAATCCGTAACGGGGATCCATCGTGCATTCCAACGCGGCGACCACGACGGGTAAATATTCCGGCTTCGCACCGGCCATCACCGCATTGACAGCAATACGGCGCAATGTCGCCTTACCGTGCGCCGGCGGCACCTCGGCAATTAATTCATCCGGATCACGCCAGTGCATGCCTTTGAGCATCGCTTCGACACGGTCTTGGCTCGGCGGGATGATCGGCAAGCCGTCCGTCCAACCCTTTTCATAGAAATGATCTTGGATGGCATCCAAGGAATCAGGAAGCCGGATTAAGGCCTCCGATATTGGGTCATTTTGATTGTCTACCATGAACGTACTTTTAGAATTTCGCGATTAGAACTTTGCAACGGAATATTCGGGAATGGGGAATTCACGGGTCATATACTCATGCGCGACGGCCTCGGCATCCGTCGTTAACAGCCGGACAACTTCTTCTGCCGCGTCCCTTCCCTTATCGCGAACCTTTTCGAGATCCGTATCGCCGATGGGATGGGGCAGCAATATGATCGGCAGGCCCGGATAATCAAGCTGACGCCCGACCGCCTGGCCTAGCGAAAAAAACGAACAACTGATCAATGTTACGGTCGGGAGCCCTTTTTTCTCGAGGGCCACGGCGTCATGGACGCTCCACGGCGAGGAAGATCCTCAATGACCGACACCACTGATCACAACATCGCAATCCTTGGCCATGTCATCGATAAAGGGTGCGGCTTTGGCGGGAAATCCTTTATGCCAAAACTGCACGTCACCGACGTCATAGTCACGCACCAACACCTCTTGCAGTCCCTCATGAACTTCTTGCGAAAACTCTTTGCCGTTTTCCAACAAGCCGACCTTCAAGCCTTTAAGACTATCGGGCCGCGACGCAAGCGGCATCGGCGGAACGTTGCGTTCATCGACAGGTAAATGGACCCAAATATCCGACACGATATGTTTCCTGATACAGTTTAAAATTGCATTCCTTCAAGGTACCGAAAAAAAACGAACGACGGTATTTGAAGGAACAGTCCCAGTTTGATTGTTCACAGTATAATACTAAAGTACTATTGAAACTCGGAAAAAGAATTGAAATCACAGGGTTTTCACTATTTTATTTTTTGTCAAAAATAATTGAATTCTTGGGCCCTATGACCCCTGAATTCTGGTCAATCTTCGGTATAAATCTTATCAACGCACACACATGAAAAACCAAAATGCAACTTTAACGATCTTAACCAGCGGCCGGGCCATCGGTGCCGAAATAAAAGGCATCAATATTGCCGACGGCATTGATGATGAAACGTTTAAAAATATTGAAGACGCGTTTAACGAAAACGGCGTGATCGTGTTTCGCAATCAACAAATTACTGAACAACACCATATCGATTTCACTAAACGTTTCGGCGACATCGGACCGAACACCTTTGCCGGCTATCACGCACACCCGAAATTTCCAAACGAGATGCTGGTCATTTCCAACATTAAAAAAGACGGCGAGTACATCGGCAATCCGGATGCGGGCCACACCTGGCATACGGATCAGTCCTATACGGAACGCCCGCCGCGCGCGACGATCCTTTATGCCATCGAAATTCCAACGCGCGACGGAAAGCCTCTCGGTGACACTCTTTATGCCAATGCCGCAGCCGCCTATGAAGCGTTACCGCAAGACGTGAAAACACACATCGACGGTTTAAAAGCCGTTCATAACATTGCCGCGCGCAAACGTGGCGGCGATGCGCCGAAACGCGTGAATGAATCGCTCAAGGATAAATACCCGGATGTCATCCACCCGGTTGTCCGCACCCATCCGTTCACGGGACGCAAAAGCCTTTATGTGCGTGAGGGCGAATGTATAGGTATTGTCGGCATGTCGGAAGAAGAAGCCCTTCCCTTGATCAAAGACCTTTCCAATCACATCACCAAGGATGAATTTATCTACCGCCACCAATGGCAGCCCGGGGATCTCATTATGTGGGACAACTGCACCGTTCAGCATTTGGCGCTAAAGGATTATGAACCGGATGACCGGCGCCTAATTCACCGGACCGTGGTGCTCGGCACCAAACCGTTCTAAGATTTAATCAAACCAACCGATAAGGACTTAACAATTATGACTGCTGAGAAAACGCTTGCCGGAAAAGTAGCGCTCATCACGGGGGCGGCCCGGCGCTCGGGCCGGGCGACCGCCATCCAACTCGCCGCCGACGGTTGTGCCGTCGCCATTAACACGCGGCGCTCGAAAGACGAAGCCGATGCGGTCAAAGCTGAAATCGAAAAAAACGGCGGCAAAGCGAACGTCTATCTTTATGACATCACCCAAGAAGATGCCGTCGCGGATATGTTCAAGGCGATCGAAAATGATCTAGACGGGGTCGATATCCTCGTGAACAATGCCGCCGACCGAGCGCGTATTCCGACTCTTGAATTGGACTTCGCCGAATGGAAACGCATTATCGATATCATTCTCGACGGCGCTTTTCTCTGCACCCGGGCCGCCCTGCCGCATATGCTTAAAAACAAATGGGGCCGGATCATCAACATCAGTGGGGATGGCAATCTCGCTGCTTTTACCGAACGGGCGCATGTGCACGCCGGCAAAGGCGGCTTGGAAGCGATGACCCGAACCTTATCCAGCGAATTTTGTGATCAGGGCATTACAGTCAATACGGTGAGCCCCGGGCGGATCGGTGGCGAGCGCCCGAAAAGCGCCGGGCCGAAGCCGAAAAATGCGGATATCACACCGCCGGTCGGCTACGAAGGCGAACCCGACGACATCGCTAACGCCATCCGGTTCCTCTGCCAGCCGGCGTCTCATTACATTACCGGCCAGGCCTTTCGCATCAACGGCGGCATGGTGCTGACGTAGAAATAATCGCACTCACTGCTGGATTTGGGCCACCCTTCGACAAGCTCAGGGTGAGGCCTTCCTGCTGAGCCTGTCGAAACACGAGGGCCAAATAGCACGGGGCCGAATAGCTTGGGGCCGAATAGCTTGG
>Ga0181593_10000854_pt1 | contig 27247 bp, 23 predicted proteins | sample 071ome_19_FD_133756 | JGI IMG/M metagenome (GOLD analysis project Ga0181593, IMG submission 133756) | Coastal salt marsh microbial communities from the Groves Creek Marsh, Skidaway Island, Georgia - 071413AT metaG (megahit assembly) | ecosystem: Environmental > Aquatic > Marine > Intertidal...
TCCGTGCTTTAGGCCCAACGCTTCGAAAAGGCCAATACCTCAGTGGACTCGCTCAAGATATTATGGCAGGCACGGTTGATATGCATTGGTTAACTACTTGTGATCCAACTACAGCCTACAACACCCTTGTCAAAATCAAAGGCATTGGTCCAACCGCTGCTCAGGATCTCATTATGATGCGGGGAAGAACCGATGGAGTATTCCCAAGTAATCGACAAAAAAATATGGAAAAAGGACTCCGCCGGTGGATTATTTGGAGTTATGGTGAAGATCCTGATCATACCCCAGAAGATCGTTTTAGTGAACTCATTTCCCCCTGGAAAGGATACGAGTCGGCCGCTTTAGAATTTTTATATTTCAATTATATCATGAACGAAAAAGAGCAGAGACAAAAAGCCAAAACCTAATGAATGGATGCATCTATGTTGAATAAAACCTTATCAAATCGTCAAAAAAAGACCCTCCCATTATTAAGCCTCTTAACTCTCCTTTTGGTCACAAGTCTTACGAGTCTGTCTAGCCTAACGCTCTACGCGCAAGAACCCGAGCCTACACCTCCAGCTCTCATCCCTCTTCCCAAAGTAATGGAGGTTCACACTGGGGAGTACATTATTGAGCAAGGCACGCCTATTTATCTACCAGTATCTTTGGATCAAAGCCCCATTCACAAAGCCCTAATAGAGCTTTTGTATACCACCACATGGCTAGCTCCCGAGCTAAACTTTTACGAAAATGATCTTTCCATAAGCCCACAGGATACGGCCATTTATCTAGAACTCGTCGACCCACAAGACCTATCCTCTGATGCGGATGCCGAGCATCTAAGCCATGAAGAAGGCTACCGGCTAATGGTTCAACCCGAAAAGATTCACCTGCAGGCCAGCACACAGCATGGCCTTTTTAATGCCCTCATGACTCTCCGTCAGCTTCTGCCCACCGAAGTAGAACTACAAGACCCCTCACGCGTGACCAATTCCATGATCTGGAGCGTACCTGCCGTGCATATTGCCGATCATCCTAGATTTCAGTACCGAGGCTTACACTTAGATGTTGGACGTCATTTTATGCCGGTTGAATTTGTGAAGCATTATATAGATTTACTGGCCATGCACAAGATGAACCGATTTCATTGGCATTTAACCGAAGATCAAGGGTGGCGGGTTGAAATCAAAGCTTACCCTAAGCTCACCGAAATTGGCGCCTATCGAGACGGCACTTTAATTCGCCGCTATGGCTCAAATACCTACGATAATCGGCGATATGGTGGCTTTTACACCCAGGAAGAAATCAAAGAAGTTGTGGCCTATGCGGCCGATAAATTCATCACCATAGTTCCAGAAATTGAAATGCCGGGCCATACTTCGGCAGTACTTGCGGCCTATCCCGAATTTGGCTGTACCGATGAACCTGTTGCGGTTCAAACCACCTGGGGGGTGTTCGAGGATATCTTTTGCCCTTCAGAAGCGACCTTCGAGTTTTTAGAAAATGTATTAGACGAAGTGATGGACTTATTCCCGGGCGAATATATCCATATTGGTGGCGACGAAGCCCCCAAAAAGCAGTGGGAAGAAAGTGCACTGGCCCAGGAAGTGATTCGCCGTGAGGGCCTCAAAGACGAGCACGAACTTCAAAGTTATTTTATTACACGGATTGAAAAGTACCTAAACAGCAAAGGGCGACAAATCATTGGATGGGATGAAATCCTAGAAGGTGGTTTAGCGCCTAGAGCTACTGTTATGTCTTGGAGAGGAGAACGAGGAGGAATAGAAGCGGCAAAAATGGGCCATGATGTGATCATGACCCCAGGAAACACCAACTATTTTGATCATTATCAGGCCGAAATGTCGGGCGAACCCTTAGCTATTTGTTGCCTTACAACCCTGGAAGACGTCTACGGTTACGAGCCGGTTCCAGCGGCCTTAACACCCGAGGAGGCCAAACACGTTTTGGGAGCACAAGGTAATGTGTGGACCGAATACATTAGAACTCCAGAAAAAGTGGAGTATATGGCCTACCCTCGTGCTACTGCACTATCCGAAGTCTTGTGGTCTAACCCCGAGCAAAAAGATTGGTACAGCTTTTGGGCGCGACTACAATTGCATTTTGATCGACTCAATAACCGTGGTGTTAACTATGCTCCTCATTACGACGGGCAGCTAAACCCTCACGAATAAGACGAGAAAACATATAATAAAGTGTAATGGGTAGGGCAATGAAGAAAAATCCTTTTTCTACCCATTCTAAACTACTCGAACCAATCGCTTCCAGTACTAAGTAACTCAAATACGCTGCGTAGTAGAATAAAAACAAAAAGGCATCGGCTCGAGTTAAATCAAATCCCGCTAAGAAAATGGGGATACACCCCACGGCTACTGCAATCATAAAAGGCATGTCGAGCAGCAGAGCATTTCGAGAGACTTCCAGCACGCCTGGAGCTATTACAATGGTTAAGCCAAGGGTGAGCATCACATTATAGATATTGCTGCCCAGCACATTGGCAACTGCCATATCGGCATTTCCTTTTCTTGCAGAGGCCATAGAAGTGGCTACTTCGGGCAGAGACGTTCCAATAGATACGATGGTCAGCCCCACTACTAATTCGGACATTCCTAAAATTTGAGCAATGGTCACCGCACTGTCAACCATCCAGTTGGCACCCTGTACAATAAGGGCCAAGCCAACAAGGAGTATTCCAGCGTTTTTAATATAAAACCAACCACCCGATGCTAATTCCGAAGCATCTTCTTGCTCATAAAGTTCTGCAATATCCACCTGATTTTTTCGAACTTGCAAAAAGGTAAAAATGGAATAGCCCAGCAGTCCGAGCAGTAAAACCATACCATCGAACGGACCTAACTCTCCATCTAGCGAAAGAACATACAAAACAATGCTCATGGCAATCACTATCGGAACATCAATTCGAATAATGCGTTGCTTTATTTGAAGAGGAGTTATAAGACCCGATATCCCTAAAATGAGCAAGATATTAGCAATATTGGATCCAATAATGTTTCCTAAAACCAAGTCGGCGGAATCATTCAAAGCGGCTTTTAAACTAATGGCTAACTCAGGCGCTCCGGTGGCAAAAGCAACCACAGTTAAACCCATGATCATGGGCGAAACTCCCCATTTTATACCAAAACGATCCACTGCCTTTAGAAATAATTCAGCGCCCGCAATTAAGGCTGCCAAACCTAGTACAAATAATAGTGCCGTCATAAATATGTGCTGTAATTTAACAAGCTCAAGATGGTAAACCAGTAGTCTAACATTTGAAAACCAATCGGTGAAAAACCCTCTTGCTATCCATCAAATATACGGGAATTTAGACCAAAGCTATGGTGAATCTTCTGAACTTAATTACGAATCTGATTCCGAACTTAATCCTGAAAGTGACTCCGAACAAAATGCCGAATCCACTCCCCATAAAAAAGCCCCTCCAAAGGGAGAGGCTTTCATATCGTTGCATTAGCATGCTGGGTGGGAACTCGTTATTTAAGTTCCCAAGCAGGGAGAACGGCCTATGGCCATTCCCTTGCCGGTGGGTTTACATCATGCCACCCATACCGCCCATTCCACCCATGCCACTCATGTCTGGCATAGCAGGAGCTGCTGATTCATCTTTTGGCTTCTCACTAATAACCGCTTCGGTGGTTAGAAGTAATCCGGCAACAGATGCTGCATTTTGAAGTGCTGTACGAGTCACTTTAGTAGGATCAATAACCCCAGCTTTAATCAAGTCTTCGTACACAGCGGTGCGAGCATTATACCCGAAGGCACCTTCACCATCGAGTACTTTCTGTACTACGATTGCACCTTCAACTCCCGCATTGTTCGAAATCGTACGGAGAGGTGCTTCAATCGCACGTCGAACGATTTGGAATCCTACGGCTTGGTCGTCGTTTTCAGCTTTCAAGCCTTCTAATGCACCAGCGGTACGTAGAAGAGCCACTCCACCACCAGGGACAATACCTTCCTCTACAGCGGCACGAGTCGCGTGAAGAGCATCTTCAACCCGAGCTTTTTTCTCTTTCATCTCAACTTCTGAAGCTGCACCTATATACAGTACCGCCACACCACCGCTTAACTTAGCCAAACGCTCTTGTAGTTTTTCGCGGTCGTAATCAGAAGTGGTCGTTTCGATTTGAGATCGGATTTGATTTACACGAGCCTGAATGTCACTCTCTTGACCAGCACCATCCACGATGGTCGTGTTGTCTTTGTCGATACTTATACGAGCAGCTTGTCCTAAGTAATCTAGGGTAGCATTCTCTAATTTGTATCCACGCTCTTCAGAAATTACCGTACCACCGGTTAGAATAGCGATGTCCTCAAGCATTGCTTTTCTTCTATCACCAAAGCCTGGAGCTTTTACCGCCGCAATCTTCAAGCTACCACGTAGTTTGTTTACCACTAAGGTAGCAAGAGCTTCGCCCTCAACATCTTCAGCAATAATCAAAAGTGGTTTACCAGACTGAACCACTTTTTCCAAGATTGGTAGCAGATCTTTCATGTTCGAAATCTTCTTGTCGAAGATTAAGATGTAAGGATCTTCTAACTCAGTAGTCATTTTGTCTGAATCAGTAACGAAATAAGGCGACAAGTAACCACGGTCGAACTGCATACCTTCTACAGTCTCTAGGTAAGTTTCGGTTCCTTTGGCTTCTTCTACAGTAATCACACCGTCTTTACCAACTTTCTCCATAGCATCGGCAATCAGGTTACCAATGAATTCGTCGTTATTAGCAGAGATGGTACCTACTTGAGCAATCTCATTTCGATCGTCAATATCACGAGAAAGTTCCTTTAAGCCAGCTACAATAGCTTCAACAGCTTGGTCAATTCCTCTTTTCAGATCCATTGGATTTGCACCGGCGGTAACGTTCTTTAATCCTGCTGTTACAATCGCTTGAGCCAATACGGTAGCCGTAGTAGTTCCGTCTCCAGCATTATCACTGGTTCTAGAAGCAACTTCTTTTACCATTTGAGCGCCCATGTTTTCAATTTTGTCGCTCAATTCAATTTCTTTAGCAACCGTAACACCGTCTTTGGTCACTGTAGGTGCTCCAAATGATTTTTCGATTACTACGTTTCGTCCTCTAGGGCCTAGGGTTACTTTAACCGCATCGGCAAGTTTGTCAACACCACGCTTTAAGGCATCGCGGGCTTCGATATCATAATGAACTAACTTTGACATTTCTTTCTTTATTAGATGATTAAAATTTTGTTAAACAGGATTATGCAAGGATACCAACGATATCCGACTCACGCATAATGAGATACTCTTCGCCGTCGATGGTTACTTCGGTACCGGCATACTTTCCATAAAGAACTTTATCTCCTTCGCTTACAGACATGTCTACTTTGGTTCCGTTTTCCACTTTACCTGGGCCAACGGCTACCACGGTTCCTTGTTGAGGTTTTTCTTTAGCCGTATCTGGGATATAAAGACCTGAGCTGGTTACTTCTTCAGCAACATCGGCCTTGATCAATACGCGATCTCCTAAAGGTTTAATGCTAGCCATAGGGTATGACTCCTTGATATTAGTTTAGTTATAAGTTGAATTACTTTGCGAGCTTGAAATCATCTAGATTTCGAATGAAATCTAAACAGCCTTCCATGCTCTATGTCATTTGACTAGACTGTTTGCAAAACCCGTACCAAACCCAATTTAACTTCGACTTAGCTCAAGTTGCTTGGCAAACTCTGCATAAATGTCAGGACTCCATTCCTCTGCTCTCACACTTAGGTCAAAATCGGTAAGCTCTAATCCCTCGATAAGTGGTTTAAGAGCATTACTCAGTTTTTTTCTTCTCTGGTTGAAAGCGGTCCTAACCACGTTTTTGAGCATTTTGTCGGAACAGGGTAGTTCGTCCTTGTCAAAATGTACGTACACCATGGCACTGGTAACCTTGGGAGGCGGGCTAAACGAGCCAGGTTGTACATCGAAGAGATATTCAGGAGTGCCCATGAGTTGAGTTTGAACACTCAAGATTCCATAATCTTTGGTTCTGGGACTAGCCACTAGGCGTTTGGCCACCTCTTTCTGCATCATTAACAAAGCCCCTTTGAAATACTTTCTATACTCTAATAGCGCAAAAAGTATGGGAGAAGTAATGTAATAAGGCAGGTTACCTATGACATAATTTGTCTGGCCCTTCGGGATAATCTCTTCCCAATTTAGTTTTAAAATATCGCGGTGATGAATGTTCATACCCTCAAAAGAATGCTGCAAGACCTCTATGGCTTGGGGATCAATTTCAACCACCTCAAGCTTAGGATATCGAGGCCACAAATATTGGGTAAGTGCCCCCGTTCCCGGCCCAATTTCGAGTACCCAATCCTCGGCTTGTGCAGGAAAGGCTTCTATGATTTTTCGTATTACATTTCCATCGCTCAGAAAATGCTGGCCGAGAGATTTTTTGGTTTTAAAGGGTTGTTGCGACATGCCCTAAGGTACGAAGCTAGGGCATGCCGCGCTAATTTATGATGAAGTGCGAACCGTAAGCATGGGCGTGTTGGTATGACGTGCTACTTGCTCGGTGGTTGAACCGATAAGTATGCGCGATAGTCCGGTGCGCCCATGGGTATTCATCACCACCAAATCACCATGGTCTTCGACATAATCGACGATTTCATGGTGTGCAGTAACCCCTTTAATCACCACACTTTCTAGATCGATGCGAACCTCTGGATGATCGGTAGACACCAATTCATCCCGATAAAGTACTCCCGATTGATGAAGTTGAAAACCGGGATCCTCGGCTTCAATAAATGCTGATAGTGCCTGTAACATCGACTCATACACCCCTTCTTCCTCAATATTTACGGGTACGTATGGCATCATATCACTACCTGCGGAGTACAACTCAACCACATTAAGTAAGACCAATTTGGTCTTACATTCTTTAGCCAACTCAAAAGCTGGGGCTAAAGCGTGAAGAGAGTGCTCGGAAAAATCCATCGGAACTACAATAGTAGATAGATTACGTAAATCCTTTTCCTTTGGAATGGTGAGTACAGGTATTTGCGCATGGCGAATTACTTTTTCAGTCGTCCCACCTAACAAATGCATGGTATCATCTGCTCCATGGGTTGCCATCACGACCAAATCATAATCTCCACTATTAGCGATGGTATAAATAGCCTCAGAGGGTTTGCGTTCGACCTGAGTTATAGAAACTCCCCGGTATTCTTTTTTTACATGCGTTTCGAACAATTCATCGATGTTCTTTTTCGCAAATTCTAAAGAATGAGGATAGATTTCTTTTTCGATCGAAAATGGGACCCCTAAGGGATCTATGCTATCATGAAAATATTTCATCATAGGAACCGCGTGGATAATGTCCACCGTAGCTCCAAAGTAATCGACCAATACATTTGCGGCTTTTATGGCTTGAACCGAAGAATCAGAAAAATCGGTAGGAACCATGATGCGTTTGACTTTCATAACAACCTCCCTTTTTTGTTCTCATTTCACATTGAACTCTACTACTAAAATAGCAGGCAGTATGAATTTTGAATGAAGAAGGCTAAAAAAATTACCTCAAGCGTTCGAGCCCGGTTACCAGTAACAAGCCCACAAACATGCTCACAAATCCCATCCATCGGTCGGGATATTCCGGGGCTTTAGGCCAAAAAGGAGTCGAATGAATTAATTTTCTTTTCACGGTTTGAAGAGTTGCTTGCCCTTGCTGAGCCTGCAGCACCACCCGTTCATATTCTGGGAGTAGAGGAGCGGCTTCTTCTATGGTTGGTAAGGATGCTACGCGCGGGTCATCGAGACTAATGACTTCCTCGGCTCGAACCTGCTCGACATATTCTCTTTGCTGAAAAGGCCAGATAACGAGCAAAGAACCCAATAAAAAACCAATAAGTACCGATAATGTGGCTCGATGATAACGATCCAACAACCAGGATAATACCCTCGAGAAAAGTGCCAAACCTATCACGGCTCCAAGGATAAAGGGGGCCAATTCCACCAGCCCATCCATCGTTTCAGACCCCCCTATTTTGGCAATGGCAGACAGAACATAATCGTACTTACGCATAATCAGAAGTAGGTATGAGCCTGAAATACCCGGTAAAATCATCGCCGTAATCGCTATGATGCCACTTAAAAGAACAAATAATGGATGCTCAGGCGTTTCGGTAGGAACCAACTGTACTACCCAAAGACCGATTCCTGTTCCTATGAGGATCCAACCACACATAGACAGATTAGGTTGCTGAATGGTTTTTATGAGAATATAAATAGACCCAACGATGAGCCCGAAAAACAATCCAAATACAATCTCAGGAGCTGTAAACATATAAATTTGAAGGGGCACAACTTTGGTAAAAAACGCCAATGCGGTTACAATACCTGAAAACAACATGACCAAAAACAACACATGAATTTGCTTCAGGGCCCGGAACCATTTCAAACGAAGCACATCTTTGATAACCGATGTATTCACACTCTTGATGGCCGACAACAAACGTTCGTAAATACCTAGAATGAGCGCCATGGTTCCCCCACTCACTCCGGGAACCACATCGGCAGAACCCATAAGGAATCCCTTCAACCAGAGCATTGGAAACTCGTTCAGCCGTGTAGAATCTTCATATTCAGACTTCATAGCATTCGTTGTCTATATGTTCTCTATTCTTTCCAACCTTTCTGCCCAATGAGCGGCACAAATTTAAAGCCTTCATATTCTTCTTCACGATACTCCTCTTCCGAGACGCGAGTAATCCGCAACATGCTTTGTTCCGTACTGCTGCCAACTGGAATTATCAACCGCCCTCCAATATGCAATTGTCGTATTAAATCGTCCGGAACCACCGGAGCTCCGGCCGTAACCACAATGCCATGATAAGGGGCGTAAGTCGACCAACCTAAGGTGCCATCACCGCATTTGAGTTGCGGGCGGTAGCCCAATGCCCGCAAGGCATCTTTGGCTCGATGGTACAATTCATTGTGGCGTTCAACGCTATATACCTCGGCTTTTAACTCACATAAAACCATGCATTGATACCCAGACCCAGTGCCAATTTCGAGGATTTTGTCTCCCGGCTGAATCCCAAGTAGTTCGGTTTGTTTCGCAACCGTAAAAGGCTGAGAAATGGTTTGGCCCAACCCAATAGGCAGAGCAGAATCCTCATAGGCTCGGTGATGTAGAGCCGTATCTATTAGCGTATGCCTAGGTAAGGTACCAATGGCCTTTAGCACCAATGGGTCCTCTATTCCTTTCTCTATGAGCTGTTCTACCAGCCGCTGTCTTGGTTTTGCGAATCTCCGATCTAGCATGGCAAAAGTATAGCTATATATGAGCACAGTTGGAATAAAAACTATCAACTTTATCGAATAAAATAACAGCCCGTAGCTGCTATTTATTTCTATTCTAAACCAAATTATCCCTACTTTTATGACTAAGTTTTCTGAGTTAAATCACTAGCCTATTGGACGCATTTCTTTCATTCATGCAAGAACCTGTTGCCATGGTATTCAATTATGCCATGATTACCGCACTTGCGACCGGATTAGGGGCTATCCCCTTCTTTTTTCTTAAAAAGATTTCCCATTCGTTTCTAGCAAAGTCTCATGCCCTAGCTGCAGGACTTATGCTTTCGGCTAGTTTCAACTTAATTTTTGAAGGGTATAAAATTGCCGAATGGATGACCATTGGGGGGATGCTTGCAGGCCTTTTACTGGTAGTGGGTTCCGATGCGCTTATGAAACGGGCAAACCCAGTTCAAATTGACGATCTAGTAGGGGCAAGTAGCAAAAAAATGCTCCTATTTTTAGGTATTATGACCATACATTCCTTCGCCGAAGGGGTTAGTGTGGGGGTTTCCTTTGCAAACACCTTAGAATTTGGGGTCTTTATTGCCATTGCCATCGCTATCCACAATATCCCGGAAGGTTTGGCCATAAGTCTGGTTATGGTACCCAAAGGAACCAGCCCAGCCAAAGCCGTATGGTGGAGTATATTTTCGAGTTTACCCCAACCACTTATGGCCGTACCAGCCTTTTTATTTGTAGAACAATTTCAGGCTTATCTCCCTTTTGGATTAGGACTGGCGGCGGGCGCTATGATTTGGATGGTGTTCGCGGAACTAATCCCTGAAAGCCTAGAACATTCCGAGGGTGGCACAGTAGCATGGTGGGTCAGTTTAGCCATCATGGGAATGGCCGCCTTTCAGATGATTATAGCCCACTAGCTTTTCCATTGCTAACACTTCCATGTTTTGTGATAAGAATGGAACGATTCATTCCCCTTCTACCTTTTCGAGGCATCGATCTTAATGTTTTTTTGCAATCGCGTACGGTCGATAGCTGTATCTTTTATTAATTAGTCATCGACATTCAAATCGGCACACAAAGCCTTATAAATTCAAGACACTCATGCTACAAAAACAACTTATTAAAGTAGCCACACTACTTTTGGTTGTCCTATTATCATTTGATCTACCTATTTCAGCACAAATACTGAGCCCTGGAGCATCCAAAGCTGCTTCTGTAAGCACACAAGAACCCGACCCAGCAGCGCTCATAAACGTTTTTTTGGATTGTAGGGGATGCAATGAAGGCTTCATCAAAAGTGAAATAGGCTTTGTAAATTTTGTTAGAGATATGAATGACGCCGAAGTTCATTTGATTATCACTCGTAGAGGAACCGCATCGGGGGGTACTCAGTACCAGCTCTCGTTTCTAGGTTATCAATCCTACAGCGGAACGGATCAAGACCTCACTTATACCTCTTATGACTCCGATACCTATGAGGAAGAACGAAATGGGCTTGTAAAGTATGTAAAGCTTGGTTTAATCCCTTATCTAAACGAGAAAGACGCCCTTAATGACTTTGAATTAGAATACACCGGGGATGCTCGCGGCATACCCACCAATATAGAAGACAAATGGAATTCTTGGATATTCGAAATTGGTAGTAATGGTTCTATTAGAGGTGAAGAGAATCAACAAAATGTGGATTTGGATAGTCGAATTCGTATCAGAAGAATTACGGAAACGTGGAAATTTCAGCTCAACCTAAACCATAGTTACCGAAGAAATACCTATATCACGATCGACTCCGACGGCAAAAGAACAGAAGACGACTTTGTCACCGATCGCCAAAACATGTTCGGTTTATTAGCTTATTCAATTAATGATCACTGGTCTATTGGTAGTTATTTCAATGGGGGCTCTTCATCCCGAGATAATATTGATCTTTGGTATGGGGCAACTCCTACGATAGAATACTCATTCTATCCTTACAGAGAGTTCGCTCGCCGAGAAGTAACCCTTCGCTATGGGGTATACTCAGCGATGTACGATTACACTGAACGAACCATCTTTGGGAAAACCAACGAATTTTTGGTCCGTCAGGAATTGGTCTTTAATATGGATTATACCAAACCATGGGGGGGCGTGGAAGCCCGAATCAATGGCCGCAGCTACCTACATGATCTCAGCAAAAACCGCCTCAATATGCAGTTGGAGCTAAACATGAGAATCATTAGAGGCTTTTCTGTTTTTGTAAATACAGAGTATTCCATCATTAATGATCAGCTCTCTCTTTCGGCTGAAGGAGTTACCGATAAAGAGGCCATTGCCAACACACGGCAGCAAGCCACTTCCTATTCGTACCGTGCCTCAGCAGGTTTTGAAATAAGCTTCGGTTCAATTTACGACAGTGTGGTGAACACACGATTCTAAATCGATTGAGATCACACAAGACTACCGAAGCTACTGAAATATGCGTAGCTTAGAGTATGAGCCGTATTGAATCTACACCTCCCGCCCAATCCGCTAATTTAGTAGACCTAAAGTCTTATACTAAGGATGAACTTCTGGCATATTGCCAGGAACACGGATGGCCTCGTTTCAGGGCCAACCAACTCTTTCAGTGGTTGTATCAAAAAGGCGTTTCACGGTTTCAAGAGATGACCAATTTGCCCAAAGCGATGCGTGAATACCTTCAAGAACATGCCTACATAAATAGAATTACTCCTTCACAACAGCAAAAGTCCAAAGATGGCACCATAAAATTCTTATTCAAACTCAACGATAACTCGGAAAATAACAAGGTAGAAGCGGTACTGATACCCGATTTTTTTCCAGATGGCGCCGCCAATCGTTTAACGGTCTGCGTGAGCTCTCAAGTGGGTTGTGTGTTTGGCTGTAAATTTTGCGCTACGGGGAAGATGGGTTTCTTCAGACATTTGAGCCATGGAGAAATCGTAGATCAGGTGCAATATATCAATGAGGTGGCCTTAGAAACCTATGGCAAAAAAATTACCAATATTGTGTACATGGGTATGGGTGAACCGCTTCATAACTATAAATCTATCACACAATCGGCTGCCATAATCTCAGATCCCCTCAGTATCGAACTTTCCCCAAAGAGAATCACGGTATCAACGGTGGGTTTGACCAAACAAATTAAAAAATTGGCCGACGAGCAGCAGCCTTTCAATTTGGCCATTTCACTTCATGCAGCAATAGATAAAAAACGGGATGAAATTATGCCCATCAATAGCTCCATGAACCTAGTTGAACTCAAGCAAGCTGTTCAACACTATTATGCCAAAACCGAGCGTCCCATTACCTATGAGTATTTGCTCTTCGATGAATTTAACGATGGACCATCAGATGCCGATGCCCTAGCCGAAATCGTATCTTGGGCGCCGAGTAAGGTAAATATTATCATGTATAACTATGTAGCTGGCGTAGCGCTTCATCGAGCGCGGGAAGAACGCTTGGATTCATTTATGAAACGCTTATCCAAGTATAAAATTAGAGCAACGGTGCGACGAAGTCGTGGAGATGATATAGATGCAGGTTGTGGACAATTGGCCATACGCGAGGGTGCACCACGAGGCAAGAGTATCGCCTAGTTTCTTATGCATTCGCCCTAAATCGTGAAGACATCAAACTAACTTTAGTCGATAAAGTGTAAGAATCGATTCACACGTGGAATCCCATTATTTAAGGACATCCATACAACGGCTGCTCTTCCAATGATATGATCCTTGGGTACAAAACCCCAAAATCTAGAATCCTCACTAGAATCACGGTTGTCTCCCATCGCAAAATAGTAATCCTGCTGAATCACATAGCGATTAGTTTGCTCTCCATTAATGACAAAAACTCCGCCATCGGTACGCACTTGGTTGTGTTCGTAGCGCTCGATGAGATCTTTGTAAATAGGCCAGTTAGTAGCCGTTAAGGTGACTTCTTGTCCTTCAAAAGGAACCACAATGGGTCCAAAGTGATCGGGATTGTTAAACGCCTTAGAAAAGTTACCGGAACTCTGAGTGTAGGCACTAACGACCTGTTCTGAAGGAATGACTGAAGGGAATATAGTGTCGGTTTCTGCCCAAGAGGCAATTTCAGCAGCTACAGTGGCCGTTACATTCACTCGGTATTCGTAATTACTTACTTGTTGAAAAAACCGCCCACTTGCCCCAATGGTCCCCGCATCAATGGCCTCCATCTTAGCAGACGTCAGGCGAACGCCCTCATTCAACACCAAGGTGTGAAACTTCTGAACTCCGTCATGCGCCGGCTCCTGCTCTCCATTCACATACAGCACCTTATCCCGAAATAGTAGGGTATCACCTGGGGTTCCAACCGCTCGTTTAATATAGTTGGTCTTCTGAGAAATGGGTTTCACCTCCCAGGGCACATTGAAAACAAATACATCATTTCGCTTGATCTCCCGAAAGCCAGGTAATCGGGTCCAAGGTAACTGTACCCCAGGTAAACACCATTGGGTAAAGGGCATACATACAGACATCGGCGTGCGAGCGCCATAAGCGACATTAGAAACAATCAGGAAATCACCAATCAAAAGGTCTTTTTCCATAGAACCCGTTGGAATTTTATACGAGCCAAAAAGGAAGGCTCTCAAAATGGCAGCGACTACAAAAGCGAATACAAAGGCATCCACCCACTCGCGCAGCACCGATTTCGTAGCACGCTCGGGCGCACCGGAAGCGTTGGGATTTGAGTTCTGAGATGATTCAGCCATGTTTCAATCGTTAAAAGTTTTGGGTAATCAAACCGCCTCTATCCTCTCGAGCCCTCTACAGAAGAACAAGACGATCGGTTGGTCTCTACTAAGCGTCTAATATAAACGAATATGAGACGGTTTGTCTATTTCTTTCTTTGTGTACTCGCCGTCCTGATAACGCACCTCATACCACTGTTCACGCTCGGGGGAGTAAAAATAATCCACGTAGGATCTGGGCTCCGACTCCAACAAATCACGGGTAAAGGTTCGCTTAACCGCTGGCATTAAGTCAATAAACCTACTCGCACCCACATACACGAGCCCATCGGCAAAAGGCCCATCCAGATCCAGAATCATCATGGGAATTTCCCCATCTACAATGAACCAATATTCAAATTGAATAGCCTTACCCGCACGTAACTTTCCGCGTTCTACAATATTTTCAATGGTCTTGGTTGGAGCACCATACACCGACTCGAGACGAGCTCGTAACTCAATCGCAGGTACTCGGTCTAGCTCATTATAATTAAAACCCTGCCCTGTCCATTTTATGTCTTTGAACTGTTGTTGAAACTGAGCTACATCCTCGTTGGATACCTTTTTAATATCGGGTTCTTGGAATTGTGCCTGCAGCTGTGAGGTGCTCACCAACATAACAAAAAAGAAAATGGTTATAGCCGCTCGAAGCTTTTTCCACGAAGCGATTGAGGAAGCTTCGTCGAATAGATGGGAATCATTAGAATGCCCTGTTGGGATGGTGAATATGTTTGAGTTCCTTTGCTTTGAAGTCTGAACACGCCTAGGATTCATAAGTGCTAGAGGGTAATTGATAAAAATTTACTGATGATAACGATAATCGTTCACAATTCGTATGAAGATAGCATAGTTAGCGTTGTGGTTCAAAACAGATATGAATCCTGCGTAAATTTGCGAAACTTCACAGCTTCAATCTGCAAGACTTCACAGCAACATCCATTCCGTAGCTTAATCGTCGTCATCCATAGAAAGAACGGCGAGGAAGGCTTCCTGAGGAATTTCTACCGAACCCACCTGCTTCATACGCTTCTTACCCTCTTTCTGCTTCTCCAACAACTTACGCTTCCTAGAAATATCGCCCCCATAACACTTGGCCGTAACATCTTTTCGGAGTGCTCGCACCGAATCCCTGGCAATAATCCGGCTACCGATCGCCGCTTGAACTGCCACTTCAAACTGTTGCCTTGGTATTAATTCCTTTAGCTTGGCACAAACTTTTCGACCCTGATAATAGGCTTTATCACGATGCGAAATAGATGACAGGGCATCTACCTGATCCCCATTCAACAAAATATCTAGACGAACTAATTGTCCTGGACGGTACTCGATGAATTCATAATCCAAAGAAGCATATCCACGCGTGCCGGACTTCAACCGGTCATAAAAATCGAACACTACCTCTGCCATAGGCAATTCATAGGTGATTTCAACCCGATTGTTCTGCATAAACATCTGGTTCACGTACACGCCGCGGCGCTCTTGGCACAACTTCATGATAGGGCCTATATACTCGGCAGGCGTGATGATACTGGCTTTGATATAGGGTTCATAAATGGTGTCAATATCACCAACATCGGGCATTTGAGAGGGGTTATCGACCCGAATTTTAGTTTTGTCCTCCAGCAGCACCTCGTATTGTACGTTCGGAACAGTGGTAATGATATCGATATCAAATTCTCGATCCAGACGTTCCTGAACAATCTCCATGTGCAAAAGCCCCAAAAAACCGGCCCGAAAACCAAAGCCCAAGGCTTTTGAAGTCTCAGGTTCATAGGTTAGGGAAGCATCGTTGAGTTGAAGCTTTTCAAGCGCCGAACGCAGATCCTCAAAATCCTCCGATTGGGTCGGGAAAATTCCACTAAAGACCATGGGCTTTGCTTCCTGATAACCTGGAATAGGCTCACTAGCGCCCCCTTTTACATGCGTAATGGTGTCCCCTACTCGAACATCTTGCAGAGATTTTACGCTACCAATCACATAGCCTACATCTCCTGCTCTGAGTTCTTGGGTGGGTTGATAGGACATACGCAGATGCCCGATATCCTCGGCATTATATTCAATTCCATTGGCCATAAACTTAAATCGTTCACCTTTTCGTAGTACCCCTTCCATCACCCGAACATAGGCCACCGAACCACGATAGGTATTAAATATGGAATCAAAAATAAGGGCTCGTAGTGGCTTATCGACCTCTTCTTTAGGTCCAGGAATGCGTTCAATCACGGCTTCTAACAGCTCGGGGACCCCTTCTCCGGTCTTACCGGACACAGTTAATATCTCATCCATATCACAACCGATTAGGTCTACCACTTGTAGGCCCACGCCTTCAGGATCGGAGCTTGGCAAATCTATCTTGTTAAGTACAGGAATGATTTCAAGGCCTTGTTCAATGGCCTGATATAAATTTGAAATGGTTTGGGCTTCAATTCCCTGAGTTGCATCCACGACCAAAATAGCCCCTTCGCATGCTTTTAAGGCTCGCGAAACTTCGTACGCAAAATCAACGTGCCCAGGGGTATCAATCAGGTTGAAATGATAGACCTCTCCGTTAGGCCGCTTATAATTTAGCTTTACGGCATGGCTCTTAATGGTAATGCCACGCTCGCGCTCCAAATCCATATCATCGAGCATTTGTTCCTGCATTTCACGCTCGGTAATGGTACCCGTAATCTGCAGCAACCGGTCGGCAAGTGTGCTCTTGCCGTGATCGATATGAGCGATGATACAAAAGTTCCTAATGTTAGACATAGGGGTGAAATCCTCTCAGATATTACTTTTCAGGGCTCAATAATTCGATATGAAAACGGAATCGCTCTTGTTCTAGCGACATCATCTCATAGGTCTCACGAATCAGTTTAAATACCTCATCGGGTTCACCTATTACCGTTGATGAAAGATATCCCACCTCAATTTTTACCTCATACTGAGCGAGATGTTCAAGCAGATCTTGAACCAACTCAGTAGGGTTGTGAGTAGCTAAGGGGATATATGTTAATTGGGCAATCGTATGCATGCGTTTGATTAATTTCGAAATTAAGGGCTCTCTGAGTAGAATTTGAACAAGAATGAGTATCTACTCTTATCATTAGAGCATATACTGAACGGATTTTTTTACTCTCTGATAACCTGCTAAATCATAATTCTTACACTCAATATCAACCCAAATATAGCATTTAGCTGATAAATATACTTAGGCATAAACGTCTTTTCGCGCCAATAAAATTCCACTTACTCCTTTTCAATTTAATGGCTATATTTACACATGAAAGAATTGAAAACGAACACTCACTTTTTCATCGTTTAAAACATTGCTGAGCAACTATTCACATATTTCAAGCAATCACTGTTCATTTACGACGTTGAAGAGCAGCCATTTGGCCCATGCTCATCATGCATCATTGCATCATCATTGCCATTAAGCAATGCGGATTTTAGCGCGAAATCCACTCTTTTCACCTCTCAAGCGCAACCCTAACTCACATATATTTTCCAAAATCACATTTCCATGAATCGTTCACTAGATCACACTACTTCTCTTCGTATTGCTATTCAAAAAAGCGGTCGCTTAACCGACAAAACCATCGACTTACTACACGGAATCGGCATCGAATTTGACAATTATAAGCGAAATCTCATGGTGAAGACTCGTAATTTCGATGTGGAGTTACTGTTACTTCGAGACGATGACATCCCTGAATATGTGCAAGATGGCATCTGCGATTTGGGTTTTGTTGGAGCCAATGAGGTGTTTGAAAAAGATTCAAAAGTTACCGTGTTACGGGGACTCAATTACGGCAACTGCCGATTAGCAGTGGCGTCTCCAAATGGCTCTAGACTTGAAACCCCAGAGGATTTTGAGGGCAAACGCATTGCTACATCCTACCCATTTTTAACCCAAAAATTCTTCCAAGACCGAGGCATTCAAGTTTCACTGGTTGAAATTTCCGGTGCCGTTGAAATTACCCCTCAACTCGAAGTAGCCGATGCTATTTCGGATTTGGTCTCAACCGGTGGCACCTTAAAGGCCAACGGTCTAAGCGAGCGATTTACCATTATCGAATCCGAAACCAAGCTCATTCAAACCGAACAGCCCCTCTCGGAAGGAAAACAGCGCCTTATTGAAAAATTCTTACAGCGCATCGATGGTTATCGAACCGCAAAAGAGAGTCGATACATTCTCATGAATGCCCCAAAGAACTCTGTGGAACAAATTAAAGAGCTACTTCCTTCGATGAAGAGCCCGACCATTATGCCATTGGCAAACGAGGAAATGGTCGCCATACATACGGTAATTCCCTACAATCAATTCTGGGATGTTATGGAACAACTCCAAGAAGCCGGAGCTTCGGATATTGTCATGTTACCTATCGAAAGTATGATTGCTTAATTCCAACCACTATGACTTTTACTCACTACCAAGAATCGGAATTAACTAAAGAGCAGCGCATCGAACTGCTCAAACGACCCAAAATAGATTTTGGAACCATCTTCTCTCGAGTACAACCTATACTGGATTCGGTGCAAAGCCAGGGAGATGCGACTGTAGCTCAATGGAATACCCAATTCGATGGGCAAAGCGCCCAACCCCTGGTTGTAGACCCTCAGCAACAAGATATTAGCCTGCCCGATGAGGTTCAACAAGCCATCGACCTCGCATTCAGAAATATTGAAGCCTTTCACCGAGCACAGATCAGCGAAACTATTCGCATGCAGACCATGCCGGGAGTAGAATGCCAAAAAATGATGCGGCCCATTGCTGCCGTTGGGCTATATGTACCCGGTGGAACCGCCGTCTTGCCGTCAACCGCTATGATGCTTGCTATTCCAGCTATGATCGCAGGCTGCCAAACCCGAGTCATGGCATCGCCTCCAGATGCCAGCGGAGCTCTAGCGCCCGAAATTATGTACATCGCAAAAAAAGCGGGGATCACCCATCTGCTGAAAGCAGGGGGTGCTCAGGCCATAGCTGCTATGGCCTTTGGGACCGAATCCGTACCTAAAGTGGACAAACTATTTGGGCCTGGAAACCAATACGTGACGGCCGCAAAAATGCTTGCGCAACAGTCCGAGGCACAGGTGAGCATCGACATGCCCGCGGGTCCTTCCGAGGTTTTGGTTATTGCCGATGAAGAGGCACGCCCAGACTTTGTGGCCGCAGATTTGTTATCTCAGGCCGAACATGGAGCCGATTCCCAAGTGGTGCTTTTATACACTCCTGGGTTTTCCTTTGAACAGTTGCTCATCGAACTCCAGACGCAACTCAATCAACTTCCACGGAAAGATTTGGCTGCTCAAGCACTTGAAAATTCATTTGCTTTAGCATGTGATTCTATATCTTCGGCACTAGATTTCTCCAATGCCTATGCTCCAGAGCATTTGATTGTGAATGTTGCTCGGGCCCAAGAGTACTTGGACCAAATTGAGCATGCCGGATCTGTTTTCTTGGGCGCCTACACCCCGGAAAGTGTTGGTGATTATGCTTCCGGAACCAATCATACCTTGCCTACCTATGGTTATGCCCGAATGTATTCGGGGGTACACCTGGCCTCCTTCCAAAAGTCTATGACCGTACAACAGTTAAGCCAGGAAGGCTTACAGGCCATTGGACCTGCCGTGGAAACCTTAGCGCAGCGAGAAGGCCTCGAGGCACATAAAAATGCCGTTTCTATTCGCTTGAAAACCTTACCTTCCTCTCATGAATAAGTCGTTTAATCTCTCGGATTGGGTGCGTCCTAATATTCAGGAACTTTCTACCTATACCTCAGCTAGAGATCAATATAGCCAAGGGGTATTGCTCGATGCCAATGAACTAGGCTTAGGACCGGCCTTGAGCCAGCCCACTTCTCATACCAAGCAGCTACATCGATACCCAGATCCCTATCAACGCGCATTGCGATCGGCTATTGCAGACCTGCGCGGAGTAGATGCGGATCAGGTGTTTACTGGAAACGGCAGCGATGAAGCCATCGACCTACTTATAAGGATATTTTGTGAACCTGCTAAACACCATATTCTGGTGACCCCTCCCACCTATGGCATGTATAAAGTATCGGCGCGTATTCACAATGTAAGCGTAGATGAGGCGCCTTTGAACAGCGATTTATCGTTGGATGTTGATCAGACACTAGCCAAAATACATCCGGATACACGCATCATATTCTTGTGTTCACCCAATAATCCTACGGGTAATACACTTGATTCCAAAGCTATTGAGCAGGTAGTTGAACAATTTAGTGGCATTGTGGTGGTTGATGAAGCCTATATTGATTTTTCTGAGCAGCAAAGCCTGAGCCATCTGCTTTCTAGCTACCCTAATTTGGTGATTCTTCAAACCCTTTCTAAATCCTTTGGTCTAGCAGGGATTCGATTAGGTATTGCCTTGGCATCTGCCGAAATCATTGCCTATTTCGACAAGATAAAACCACCCTACAACATCAATGCCCTCAGTGCTCAGGTTGCCCTTGAGGCTGTACTTCAACCCGAATTGATGCAACAAAAGGTGCAGCAAATTCTCGAAGAACGCGCCTATGTTCAATCACGGCTTCAGCGTCTACAGGCACTCTTGACCCAGAATCCTGGCCCCGTGTTGGCCACCCATATTCAAAAGATTTACCCTAGCGATGCCAATTTCTTATTGGTTCGGTTTGAACAGGCCCTGGCCATTCAAAAAACTCTTGCCGAGAAAGGTGTGATTGTTCGATACCGTGGAAATGAACTCCACTGCGCGGATACCTTACGCATCAGTATTGGGAATCGCATGGAAAACAACGCATTCTTTGAGAGCTTGATCGAAGTATTGGGTTGGGATGGACCGGCTCGTAAAGAGATTTGGGAGCAACTGGATCTGCAAAAAACATCCGAGACGGATTCTGAGCAGACTTCGAATTCCGAGCAAGTCTCTGGTTCTGAGCAACCTGCGGATTCCGAGCAATCTTCACCCCGTACTGCTCGCATTGAACGCCAAACCAGTGAAACCAGTATTCTTATCGAGTTGAACCTGGATGGAACCGGGCAATACAACATCTCGACTGGCTTGGCATTTTTTGATCATATGCTCGAACAAATTGCTCGTCACGGTCTCATAGACCTGAAGATCAGCTGCACAGGAGATCTGCACATCGACGAACATCATACCATTGAGGATGTTGGAATTGCCTTGGGGCAAGCGTTATCTATGGCCTTTGGAGACAAACGTGGCATCGAGCGATATGGTTTTGTACTACCTATGGATGAGGCGCAGGCAACCGTTGCATTGGATCTGTCTGGCCGCCCTTACCTAGTCTTTGAAACCGAATTTTCTCGTAATTATGTAGGCGACCTACCCACCGATATGATTGAACATTTTTTCTATTCGTTGGCCATGCATATGAAAGCAACCTTACAAATTTCGGCTCGTGCATCAAATGATCACCACAAAATAGAGGCTTGCTTCAAAGGGCTAGCCCGTACGCTAAAACAGGCGGTTGAGCACAATCCTCGCATTGCAGGACAAATTCCAAGTTCAAAAGGTCAGCTCTAATGATTGCGGTTATTGCGTATAAGGCAGGTAATTTAGCCTCTGTTCAGCATGCTCTTAATCGACTGAAAATCGACTATTATCTGGCTAGAGAACCCAAGGATTTGGAACAAGCCGATGGCATTATTTTCCCGGGTGTAGGCCATGCCGCCTATGCGATGGAATCATTGAGGGAACAGTCACTTATCGAGTACTTAAAAACTACTCAAAAGCCTGTTCTTGGTATTTGTGTGGGTATGCAGTTACTCTTCGATTCCTCCGCCGAAGCGGGGCCTGATGGAAAACCAACACCCGCGCTCTCCTGCCTGTCTGGGGATTTGGAGCGTTTCGACCCGAAAGAAGATCCAAGCTTTAAGGTCCCTCATATGGGTTGGAATACCATAGAGTATGAACAAGCGCACCCACTCTTTCAAGATATAGCTTCTGGGAGCACCTTTTACTTCGTGCACTCCTATTTTGCTCCTATCACCAAGCATACCATCGCTCAAAGTCATTACATTCATCCATTTTCTGCCGTCGTTCACCACAAAAACTACTATGGGGTACAATTTCACCCCGAAAAAAGTGGGGCGCACGGTGCTCAATTACTCAAAAACTTTCATCAGATTGTCTATGCACGTCATTCCGGCCATTGATTTACTTGATGGAGCCTGTGTCCGCTTACATAAGGGCGATTACGATCAGGCTACGATCTATCACGACAACCCTTTAGAACAGGCCCGAATATTTCAGCAGGCGGGCTTTAGTCACATACATGTGGTGGATTTGAATGGTGCGAAAGAAGGCCGCTTTACCAACCTGTCACACATTCAAGCTATGATTCAGGAATTGGGTCTTTCGGTTCAAAGTGGTGGTGGTATTCGGCGATATGAAGATGCGAAATATCTTTTGGATGCGGGTTTATCGAAGGTTATTTGTAGCTCAATGGCTATTAAAAACGAGCCCGATTGGATGCGGTTACTCGATGATTTTCCCCGTCAATCCATCTTAGGACTTGACTTAAAAGAGGGAAAAATGGCATTCTCTGGTTGGCTTGAAACAGCTTCGGAGTCCCCCGAGTCTATGGTTGCTCGCATGCAGGATGAAGGTCTTGAAGAGGTGTTATGTACCGATATATCAAAGGATGGCACACTTAGTGGCACCAATTTAGAGCTTTATATTCAGCTTAAAGCCCAATTTCCTGAGCTTCGTTGGATTGCTTCTGGTGGGGTTAGTGGGGTTGAAGATCTGAAATCGTTGAGTCAGGCAGGCATTGATGCCGTTGTCGTAGGAAAAGCCTACTACGAAGGGCACATTAGCTTAGAAGAAATGGCGTTTTGGAATCACGCATAGTTTCGCTACTATTTTACTAATATTGCTATGAGTATGTTCAAAAAAATAGGTTTAGGACCCAAAAAACAGCAGAATCTTCCCTTCAAAGGAGAAAAGCTGAAGAAAGAGGAGGAAGCATATTCCTTTAAAAAGAATCCCTATATCCGTTGGATAATATTCGGGATCTTTATTCTCATTTCCATTCTCTCCCTACCTAGAAGCGAAGTTAGGACCACCACTAACTACACCATTGGTCAGCCATGGCGTGCCGATGACCTAACCGCACCCTTCACTTTTGCCATCAATAAGACCCGGGCCGAGATAGAAGCCGAGCGAGTAAACATACAGGAGCAAATTCCTCCCGTATTTGTGGTTGATAACAATGCTGAGCTAAGTATTCAATCCGAAATAGACTCTATTTATATAAGTACCTACAACCTTCTGGATCGTTATCATCTTTGGCAGGTTTCTCTCTCTTCTGAGAGTTCTACAGCACTGGACGACAGCATCGCCTTTCAAAATGAGTTTCAAAATCATGACATTGGCCTAACCGAACCTGCGCTTAGTGCTCTTATGGCAAGCTATCATGAGGTGGCCGGAGATGATATGAACATGAATCCAAGCCAGGTTTTTGAGAACCCAAATTTTATAGGTAATCGGGTCCGAAACACGCTCACGGCTATTCTTTCAAGCCTATTAAACCAAGGGATTATCGATGTGAATAAGTCTTTGGTTAGCTATGATCTTTTCACCTTGTTGAACATTTCCGAAAGTACGGAGCAGCCCATAAATATTGCTCGCGTTCGTGATTTAAGAGAGGCCAATGAGTACAGTCTCGTGCAGCTCAATGCGCGATTAAACCCAGAAGAAACTCGCCTAGCTATCGAAATTTACAACAAGGTAATGAAGGCTAATTATCTCACGAATCCATTCCGCCAACAGCAGCGAATAAATGAGGCAATTGCCAATATTTCCCCAACCAAAGGAGCAATGGCACAAGGTCAAGTAATTGTGCGGCGGGGCGATATTATTACCGAAGAAATCGCCAACACTCTTCAAAGTCTGGATGCCGCTCGAAGCCTTAATGCCTCTACCTTTGAACAATGGCTACGCCTGCTAGGAGGTATTGTACTGGTGGTCGTGATTAGTTTTGTGTTCTACATCTATCTGCATTTGTACCGCAAAAAAATCTTTGAAGACAACGTACAGTTCCTATTAGTCTTTCTAATCATGAGTCTGGTGACCGCCCCAGCCGGTGCACTTTTATACTTCGATGTAATTCATCCTTTGATTATCCCAATAGCCATAGCCCCCATTATCCTTACCATTATATTCGATTCCAGAGTGGGACTCATCGCCTCCCTAACCCTTGCTTCACTCATCGGTTTGGTTCATGGTTACGATTTTGAATACACTATAGCAGCCATAGCCGCTTGTTCGATGGGCGTATTCTCGGTGCGAGATATCCGAGATCGATCACAATTCTTTTTTGGTACTCCTGGTATCGTTTGGGGAACCTTCTTAATCACTCTGGGGGCCTTCAGCCTGTCGAAAATGGATTCCATCGACGTCATGTTGAACTACTTGTTTTACATCACCATTGGTTCGCTCTTCATTCTGTTTACCTACCCACTTATTCTACTCATTGAAAAAGTATTCGATGTGGTGACCGACTTTACACTGCTTGAGTTGGGTGATACCAATCAACCGCTACTCAAAGAGCTTATGAACAAAGCCCCGGGTACTTTTCATCATTCGATGCATGTAGCCAATCTGGTGGAATCTGCTGCCTCGGCCATTGGTGCTAAAACAATGCTCAGCCGTGTAGGTGCCATGTATCATGATATTGGAAAGGTATTAAAGCCCGAATATTATGTTGAAAATCAGTCTTCTGGGGTAAACGAGCATGATAAACTTAAGCCTCAGATGTCGGCCATGGTGATTAAAGCCCACGTAAGTGAAGGGGTGAAAATAGCTCAAGAAGCGGGGATCCCAGATAAAATCATCGACTTTATTAGAACGCATCATGGAACCTCGGTCATCCGCTATTTCTTCGAAAAAGCCAAGGATAATGACTCCATGAAAGAGGTCACGGCAGAGGAAAAGTTTCGCTATGATGGACCCCTTCCCTCTACCAAAGAAACGGGTATTTTGCTCTTGGCCGATGGTATAGAAGCGGCCTCACGTGCCATGAAAAATCCAACCTATCCAAGACTTGAAAACTTGGTGAATAGAATGGTTGATGCCCGCGTAAATGAAGGACAGCTAAGTCATTGTCCACTTACTTTCCGTGATTTACAACTCATCAAAGAGTCGTTCTTGACGGTACTCATGGGTATTTATCATCATCGGGTTGAATATCCTGCCGATCCCAATGAAAAAACCGATACCCCTCGTAACGAGGAAGGAAATGCTGGCTCGAATGGGGCAAGTGGTGCCGATGCAAGTGAGGCAAATTCCATACCTAAAGGGGAAGCTGCCGGTTCAGAAGATGGCTCTGGTTCAGAAGATGGTGCAAACTCCGAGCCAAAAGCCGAATAAGCCATGGCCGCGCCATCTCCTGATGCTCACTCCTCTTCCAACGCTACCCCTTTCAAAGCACAACTATCGCACTACCTCCAATTCATTCGACTCGAGAAAGGCCTTAGTAAGCATTCGGTTCAATCCTATGAGCACGATTTAAGACGATATTTTCAATATCTAGGTTTCAACGCAAAAATAAATGATTTGGCCGGGGTTACCATGAGCCACATTGAATCCTTTCTGCATTATCTAATAGACGAAAGTTTACTCTCTCCCTCTAGTTTGGCTCGCAATATATCGAGTATCCGAGGCTTTCATGAGTTTGCCGTTGTAGAAGGTTTTTGTGCTGCCAATCCGGCCGAACTCATCGAGTTGCCTAAAAAAGCCAAAAAGCTACCCGAAATTCTGGATGCTGAAGAAGTGGAAGCTCTGCTTGAAACCCCCGATTTAGAAACCCCCGCGGGCATTCGAGATAAGGCCATTCTCGAAACACTCTATGGAACAGGAATGCGGGTGAGCGAACTCACCGATTTAGAGACCGATCGGCTCTTTTTTGAGATCGGATTCATTCGAGTCATTGGTAAAGGTCGCAAAGAACGCCTCGTACCCGTTGGTGAAATGGCCCAAGATGCGCTCGAACACTATATCGAATATGTGCGTCCACTCTTTTACCGACCCAGCAAAGCCGATAAGGCCAAGAACAAAGTCTTTTTAAATATGAGAGGCGGGGCACTAAGTCGCATGAGTGTCTGGAATATTGTTCAAAAAGCGGCCAAAGACGCCGGTATTACCAAAAATGTGTACCCTCATATCTTCCGTCACTCTTTTGCCACACATCTGCTCGAGGGTGGTGCCGATCTGCGCGCCGTGCAAGAAATGCTCGGACATAGCTCCATCGTGACCACCGAAATTTACACCCATGTCGACCGTAGTTTACTCCGCGATATTCATCTGCAGTACCATCCCCGATCCTAAGCTCCAATTCCGTAAGCTTCAATTCCCATTGGGCTAGTGAAAATGAGAATGCCATTGTGTACATTGGTGCAAAACCAGTCGAATCGATTCACCAATTTCAGGCAATGACCATACAGCAAGCTAAGCGATCTTCCGCACGTTCTACCAATACCCCAACTTCTCTTTTTCTCGGGTTGAACCTTCTCCTTTTCCTATTCTTGCCCATGATCACAGATCTCGGGCTCCAAGCGCAGATTGGATGGAACAAGAGTTATGAGCACGGTTTAGTGGTGTCGGCCGACGGAATAGCCTCCCAGGTCGGCCGGCAAATCCTCCAACAAGGCGGAAACGCTGTCGACGCTGCAATCGCGGTCCAATTTGCCCTCGCCGTTACACTACCCCGTGCCGGCAACCTGGGCGGCGGGGGATTCATGGTCGTCCACCTAGCCGATGGCACCACCGCGACCCTGGACTTCCGCGAGCGCGCTCCCGGCCGCGCCTACCGGGATATGTACCTGGACGAAGATGGAAATTACCTCAGCGACCTTAGCAAAATCGGAGCGTTAGCGGCCGGTGTGCCGGGCACCGTCGATGGGATGGTGCAAGCGCATGAGCGCTTCGGAAGTCTGCCTTGGCGCGACCTTGTATCCCCCGCCATCGCGCTGGCGCGCGAAGGCTATGCCCTATCCTGGTCCCAGGCGGCTTCGTTAAACGGAAGCGCCTCGTCATTTGCTGCTTTTGAGGGATCCAGAAACTACTTTTGGCCCAGCTGTGAAGAAGAAGCTGCATCACAGGATTCCCATACAAGCCAAGACCACAACACGGTAGTTTCAACCGGAGAAATTCCTTCAAAAGCGAGAAGAGACTTCGAGGAAGGAGATGATTATATTCAAAACGATTAAGCAA
>Ga0181593_10000860_pt1 | contig 27123 bp, 23 predicted proteins | sample 071ome_19_FD_133756 | JGI IMG/M metagenome (GOLD analysis project Ga0181593, IMG submission 133756) | Coastal salt marsh microbial communities from the Groves Creek Marsh, Skidaway Island, Georgia - 071413AT metaG (megahit assembly) | ecosystem: Environmental > Aquatic > Marine > Intertidal...
AGGAGGCAGGGACGATGATCGTTTTTCCGGGATAACCGTCAAGTATTTTTTTCCACCTAAAGTAAAACTTAAGTCCAGAAACCCAAAACCCTCCAGAAACAACCCAGCCTCTTGTCTCCTGCCTCCTGTCTCCAGCGCGGAGCGCTGCTGCCAGCACTCTGGCTAATTTAGGGTATACTGCCGGGCACTTATGGACACAAAAAATTCTTCAAACTACCAAACTCTCCTGGTGCTGGTGCTGGCCTTCATCTCGGGCTTCATCATCATGGCGATCGAGTTGTTGGGCGGTCGTATCCTGGCCCCCTACTTCGGCTCATCAATCTACGTCTGGGGCAGCATCATCACCATCTTCATGCTGTCACTCTCGCTGGGCTATCTGTGCGGCGGCAAGCTCTCACTGGGTCATCCTTCCCTGAAAATCTACGGCAGCTTTTTTGCCGCCGCCGCTGTGTTGCTCCTGCCCCTGATTGTCTGGAGCAATGCCATCATGGAAGAAATGTTTTTGCGTATTGAGGATCCCCGCTATGGTTCACTGGTGGTATCCATGCTGCTGTTCTTTCTGCCTACGGCTGTTATGGGCATGATCGCACCCTATTCCGTCCGTCTGCTGGTGGACAGCACCCACGGCAGTGGGCATGTGGCCGGCAAGCTGTATTTCATTTCCACGCTGGGCAGCGCTATTGGCACCCTGGCCACGTCGTTTTACCTGGTGCTGTGGTTCGAGGTGAACCAGATTCTGTTCACCATGGGCGGCACTCTGCTAGCCGCAGGAATCCTTGCTATCATGGCTGGCATGTCAGCCACCACGGAACCCTCATGAGACAAGGACCCTCCTCCCTGGCCAGGCCATACCCCAGATGGCATGGCCTGGTCATCCTGGCCGTATTCCTGGGTTTTGCGAGTTTCAGCGCCTTTGCCCAGAATGGCCTGCGCTATATTCACCAGGAGCGTTCGCTGTACCGCAACATTCTGGTTACCGAGGATTCCCAACGCCGCTGCCTGCGTTTCACCATTACCTCAACCATCGGCCAAAACCAGAGCTGTCAGTATCTCGATCGTCCTGAAGAGTTTGTCTTTCCCTATGCCCGCATGACGCTGTCCAGCCTGCTGGTGCAGGACAATCCTGAACGCATTCTGATTGTCGGCCTGGGCGGCGGCACACTGTCTGCGGCGTACAGCACGCTGTTTCCCAACGCCGAGATCGTGATTTCCGAAATCGATGATGCCGTATTCCGGGTGGCACGTGATTATTTCGACTTTCAGGAAACCGAACAGGTAAAGGTGCTGGTTGGCGATGCCAGGGTGCATGTGAAACGGGCTGGTCTGCGGGGCGAAAAATTTGACCTGGTGATACTGGATGCCTTTAACGGCGAATACATTCCTGAACACCTGATGACGGCCGAATTCCTCGAGGAAGTCAAAGCCCTGTTGCCAGAAAACGGCATGGTGGTGGCCAATACCTTTTCCACCAGTCGTCTGTATGCGGCTGAGTCAAATACCTATCGGGAAGTGTTTGGCGAGTTTTACAACATCCGCATGAGCGGTACCGGCAACCGGGTCATCGTTGCTTCCCGCCAGGCACTGCCTGACCAGCAAACCCTGGAAGACCGCGCACCGGCCCTGCGTGAACGTCTGGCCCGCTTCGGCATGAACATTCTTGAGTTTCCGAAACTGCTCAGCACAGAAGTCACCTGGGATACCAGTCAGCGCATCCTGACAGACCAGTATTCACCGGCCAATTTGCTGAACAACTAGTTCCCGGCAGGAAGTTAAGCCTGATTGAAAGAATCCCCGCGCCGGAACGGTAATCTCGGGTATACTGCTGCCTGGCAGATTTTACCGGCAGGCTCCACCCCGGGAACCATGGTAAGTATTCATCTGCGCTCAAACACACCAAGACCGCAATGATCAGACCCGAACAGGCCAGACTGATGCTGGCTTTCTTTTTAATTTATTTTATCTGGGGCTCCACGTACCTGGCGATTCGCTATGCCATTGAGAGTATCCCGCCCTTCCTGATGGCCTCGCTGCGCTATACGGCCGCGGGCACGTTGCTGTACCTATTCATGCGCCTGACCGGCTGCCCAAGCCCGACACGTAAACAATGGGGACACCTCACTGTCATTGGCGCATTTCTGTTTGTTGGCGGCAACGGCCTGGTGGTGTGGGCAGAGCAGTTCATCAATTCCGGTCTGGCCGCGCTGTTTGTTTCCCTGCTGCCGCTCTGGTTGATCCTACTGGACTGGTTGTGGGCGGGAGGTCCGCCACCCACAGTACGCGGCCTGGCAGGCATTTGCCTGGGTATCATCGGGGTCATTGTGCTGATTGATCCGGCCCAGCTGACCGCCACCGATATAAACCTCACCGGCGCACTGGTTGTGCTGCTGGCCTCCCCGCTATGGGCTATCGGCTCCATCTATTCCAAAAAAATCCAGCAGCCAAAATCGGTCTTCATGTCAGCTGCCTGCCAGATGCTCGGTGGCGGGATGTGCCTGCTGATCACGGCCACCATGCTGGGTGAGTGGTCCGGCTTTGATCCGTCAGGAATTTCTGCAGTGTCATTCTCCGCCTTTTCCTACCTGGTGATTTTCGGCTCCATCATTGCCATCTCGTCCTATGTGTGGCTTCTTCAGAATGCATCAGCGGCGAGCGTGTCGACCTATGCCTTTGTGAATCCGGCGGTAGCGATATTACTGGGCTGGCTGATAGCCGATGAAGAGATCAATGCACACATCCTGTCTGGTGCCGCCATTATCCTGGCCGGTGTGGTAATGGTTATCAGTGCACAGAACCAGCGCCTGGCAATCAGTCAGCAGGTTGATACCGTACAGGAAGCGTGAATTCCATTTTCCAGTCGAATACCTGGCTTATTTGCGTTTACTGCCATTGCCCCAGAGATTGGCAACAGCCCGGTCACTGCCAAGGGCCCCTATGACCAGGCACACCAGGCCAACACAGAAAAACACGATGACAGGCAATAGTGCCGCGTACTCCCCTTTTCCCTGGGATGCCAGCAGTGAACCCACACTGAGAATGGTAAAAAGCACACCCACCACCAGCAGGATAGTCCTGCTGGAGGCTTTGTAGACATAGGGCGCATCGCCTTTCTCAAAGGGCTTGAGAATAAATCCAAAAACGCGGGTAAGTACGGCTTTCAACGTATGTCCTCAATGATGACGGGCTACCAGATTTTCACGCGCTCTTCAGGTGCCAGGTACATGGCGGCACCAGCAGGCACATCAAAGGCCTCATACCAGGCATCAAAATTGCGGACTATGCCATTGGTCCGGGCTTCGCTGTGGGAGTGAGGGTCCGAGGTGATGCGCATTTCGAGATTTTCATCACGGTACAGGCGGCGCCAGACCTGGGCCCAGCCGATAAAAAAGCGCTGGTCGCCAGTCAAACCATCAATCACCGGAGCCTCCTCGCCTTTGAGCGACATATGGTAGGCCTTGTAGGCCACGGCCAGACCAGAGAGGTCGCCGATATTTTCACCCAGGGTGAATTCCCCATTCAGGTGCTTGCCTGGCAAAACCTCGATCTGGTTGTACTGTTCCACCAGGGCTCGTGCGCGCTCGGAAAAGGCCGCTGCATCTTCCTCCGTCCACCAGTCTCTCAGGTTGCCATCGCCGTCTGACTTGCGGCCCTGGTCGTCAAAACCGTGGCTGAATTCATGGCCAATCACCGCACCAATACCGCCATAGTTCACGGCATCATCAGCCTCCACGTTGAAGAACGGCGGTTGCAGGATGGCTGCCGGAAATACGATCTCGTTCATGGGCGGGTTGTAATAGGCATTGACCGTATAAGGGGTCATGAACCATTCCCCGCGATCGATAGGGCTGCCCAGTTTGGCCAGTTCCCGGAAATGCTCCACTTCGCGTGAACGCTGGATGTTGCCCACCAGGTCCTGTGGATCAACGGTCAGGGCCGAATAATCTTTCCAGGTTTCAGGGTAGCCAATCTTGGTGGTGAACTTGCGCAGTTTTTCCTGGGCCTGTTCCTTGGTTGCCGGTGTCATCCATGGCAGTTCATCAATACCTGCCCGAAAGGCCTCCCGCAGGTTCTCCACCAGCTGGTCCATACGCACCTTGGCCGCATCCTGAAAATGTCTTTCGACATAGAGTTTGCCAACCACTTCGCCAAGTGCCGCATCGACAGCATCCACGCCCCGCTTCCAGCGTGGACGGTTTTCCTCGAGCCCCCCCAGGGCCTTGCCTTCAAAAGCAAACTGGGCATCCACAAAATCCTGGCTCAGATAGGCTGCCAGGGAATCCACGTATTTGAAGCTGGAATAATCTTTCCATTGTTCCAGGGTAATGTCATTCCAGATGCTGTTCAGCCCTTCGATGTAGCTCGGCTGACGGATAATGTAGGTGGTCTCATCCACCCCCAGCGCCTTCATGAAGGCATCCAGATTCATATCGGGCGCCAGACCGCCCAGGTCATCCAGGTTCATCTTGTTATATGTGAGTTCGCGCTGGCGGTTTTTCACCCGGTCCCAGTGGGCCTGGGCAATGAGAAACTCAATGCCGAGAACTGAACGCGCCGCCTCTTCGGCACGGTTATAACCGGCAAGGGTCAGGACTTTTTCGATATAGGAGCTGTAGGCATCGCGTGCCTGCTGATGGGACTTATCATCTTCAGACAGATACCAGTCTCGATCCGGCAGGCCCAATCCCCACTGGCTCAGGTAGCTGATGTACTGGTCAGACTGTTTCGCGTCATTGTCGATATAGACACCAATCGGCAACTGAACGCTGATGTGATTCAGCTCGGCCATTTTTACCAGCATCTCATCCTTGCTGGAGACAGCTGCGATATCTGCCAGCGTTTCCTGCAATGGTGCGGCACCGAGTGACTCGACCCTGTCTTCGTCCATGAAACTGGTAAAGAAATCGCCCACCTTCTGGGTATCAGATCCCGTCTGCGCCTCAGCGGCCGCTGCCTCTTCAATAATGACCCGCAGGCTGGCCTCAGCTTCATCACCCAGGGCCGTGAATGCGCCGTAATTGGATTTGTCGCTCGGGATCGGTGTATCGCGCAGCCAGGAGCCATTCACATAACGGTAAAAATCATCACCCGGGGCAATACTGTTATCGAAGTTGTCGAATTCAATGCCGGATCCCAGGACAGGCTCCGGCACGGGAATAGTCGCTGGAGCCTGATCCTGAATGGCAGAGTCCTGGCCACAGGCTGCCAGCAGCAACACTGACAACAGCATGCAGGAACGAAGAGATACGTTTTTGGTTTTCACGAGGTTCATCGGGTTGCACCTGACTGAAATGAATACATCAATGACAAAGAGCCCGAAAGTATAGCGACTCTTTCAGGACAAGTGAAAAAAGCCGGTTTCTACCGGCTTCATCAGGGGATCAGACTGTTGGACGCGCTGTTCGGAAGAAGTGTTCGCGGTAATAACGCAGTTCATCGATGGAATCCCGAATATCTTCCAGTGCCTTGTGTGAGCCCTTCTTTTTAACGCCATCGGCGATATCCGGACGCCAGCGCTTGGCCAGCTCCTTGATGGAACTGACATCCATGTTCCGGTAATGGAAAAAGGCTTCCAGCGAGGGCATGTAGCGGGCCAGGAAGCGGCGATCCTGGCAGATACTGTTGCCGCACATTGGCGAAAAGCCCCGTTCACAGTACTGGCTGAGAAACTGTATTGTGGCCTGTTCGGCTTCGCTTTCGTTATTGGGACTCAGCTTCACCCGCTCGATCAGGCCGGACACGCCATGGTGGTGTTTGTTCCAGTCATCCATGCCTGCCATGATGTGCTCGGGCTGGTGAACCGCCAATACGGGGCCTTCAGCCACAACCTGCAAATCAGTATTGGTGATGATGGTGGCGATTTCGATGATGCGGTCTTCTTCCGGAATCAGCCCGGTCATTTCCAGGTCGATCCAGATGAGGTGCTGCTTTTTATCCATGGTGGCCCGGCTTCTACTTCTCAAGGGTCAGAACAGGTTTCACTATAATTAAATAGGGAGGCCCAGGTAAAGTCTTTGCTAGAATTGATATATGAAGAAAAAACAGCTCAACCGGCGCCAGCTGTGGCGCATCCAGAAGAAGCAGGAGGCCTATGCCGATCGGGCTGCGAAAAAAGATGCCCGGCTCGAACAATCACTGGATACATCCACGCTGGGTGAAGAACAGAAAGGCATTGTCATTTCCAATTTTGGCCAGCAGCTGGATATCGAGGCACTGGAAGGTGAGCAGCAGGGGAACATTTTCCGCTGTTTCCAACGATCGAACATCGAGTCACTGGTCACCGGTGACTATGTCATCTGGCAGGAAGGGGATCCTGTCGGCGTGGTGATTGCCGCACTGCCCCGTGATAATATTCTGGAACGTCCGTCCAGTTTTGGTGAACTGCGCCCGGTAGCCGCCAACATCGACCAGATTGTTATCGTGATCGCCCCCCTGCCGGAACCGTTCAGCAGTCTCATCGACCGTTACCTGGTAGCGGCCGAACATTACGGGATCAAACCGGTGTTGTTGCTCAACAAGTCTGACCTGATCAATCATGACAACGCGGATATGCTGGAAAACCTGCTGGGCATTTATCGTGATATTGGTTACACGGTCATTACAGCGTCGAGCAAAGTGGGTGATGGACTGGAACAGCTCAAGACCGTACTGGATGACAAGACTTCCGTTTTCGTGGGGCAGTCTGGCGTGGGCAAATCCGCCCTGGTCAACAAACTGCTGCCCGGGGTCGACACCCAGGTAGGGCAACTGTCTGATGCCGCCGACAAGGGGCGGCATACCACCACCTCGGCAAGGCTCTATCACTTTCCGGATGGCGGCGACCTGATCGACTCCCCCGGTATCCGGGAATTCCACCTGGAGCATCTGGATCGGGAAACCCTGCTGGACGGTTTCCTGGAGTTTCGTCCCTTTCTGGGTCACTGCAGATTTCGGGACTGCCGGCATGACCAGGAACCCGGCTGCCGGCTGAAACAGGCCGTGGAAGAGCACGACATTCATCCCGAGCGAATGACCAGCTTCCGCCACATTCTCGACACCCTTGAGAACCCGCTTTAAATTTACCCCTGTCGCCTGATTCAGTTAGAATCTGACTTTATTTGGATAACGGACGTGTCATGACAGCCAAACTCGATCTCATCATCGAACCGGAAACCCTGGAAAGCGCCCTTGCTAACGACAACCTGCTGATTGTTGATGTCTGCCAGGCGAGCACCTATGCCGAGGTTCACGTCCCCGGTGCCGTTCATGTCAACCCGGCCGAACTGGTGTCAGGTGTACCGCCTGCCACGGGCAAACTCCCGGAAAAAGCACAACTGAACGCCATGTTTTCCAGAATTGGCTACAGCCCCGACAAGCACATCGTGGTTTACGATGACGAAGGCGGCGGTTGGGCCGGCCGTTTTATCTGGACGCTCGATATCATTGGGCACACCGGGGGGTATTCCTACCTGAATGGCGGCATTCATTCCTGGTACAAGGAAAGTCATCCGGTGGAAACAGCTCCTGTCGAGCCAGCGCAGACTGATGTTGATGTGAACCTGTCCACTGGTGTCCTGGCTGAGCTGGATGATGTTCTGGCCTCACTTGATGATCCGGACACCATGATCTGGGACGCCCGCAGCCATGAAGAATACACGGGTACCAAGCAGTCCTCTGCCCGAGGCGGACATATACCCGGAGCAGTCAATCTCGACTGGCTGGACACCATGGACCGGGATAACAACCTGCGCCTGAAACCCCTGGATCAACTGGCCGGCATGCTTGCCGACCTCGGTATCACTGACGGGAAAAAAATCATTACCCATTGCCAGACCCACCACCGTTCCGGCCTGACTTACCTGATTGCCAAGGCCCTGGGCCTCGACGTCCGCGCCTACGATGGTTCCTGGTCCGAATGGGGAAACCTGCCAGATACCCCTGTTGAGGTCTGAGTCCCTGGCAGCCTGCCAGGCTTGAATCCCCCATGAAATCCCTGTTCATTCTGTTCCAGCATCTGGTGCCCCAGCACCTGTTATCCCGCCTGGTTGGCAAACTGGCGGAATGCCGTACTGCCTGGCTTAAAAACCTGCTTATTCGCCGTTTCATTTCCCACTACGGGGTAAACATGACCGAAGCCCTGCAGGAAAACGCAGAGGATTACCCCTGCTTCAATGCTTTTTTCACCCGTCCTCTGAAACCCGGCATGCGTCCGGCAGATTCGGCACCGGGGCTCATCGTCAGCCCGGCTGATGGTGTGATCAGTGCTGCCGGCGACATTCAGGGCGACACCCTGTTTCAGGCCAAGGGCAAGGATTTTTCCCTCACGGCCCTGGTCGGCGGTTCACGGGAACTGGCTGATGAATTCAGGAATGGCAGCTTTGCCACCGTTTATCTGTCTCCCAGGGATTACCATCGGGTTCACATGCCTCTTGCCGGAACGCTGCGCCAGATGGTCTATGTGCCGGGCCAACTGTTTTCGGTCAACAAAACCACCAGTGAAAACATTGACAGCCTGTTTGCCCGAAATGAAAGGGCCGTTTGTATATTCGATACCGAGGCTGGCCCGGTGGCTGTCATTCTGGTGGGCGCCATGATCGTGGCAGGCATCGAAACGGTGTGGGCCGGACAGGTGGCACCGTCCAGATCAGGACTTGTTGAGACTGACGATGCCAGTGACGTGACCCGGATCAATCTTGCCCGAGGGGAGGAGATGGGCCGCTTCAAGCTGGGCTCCACGGTCATCCTGCTCTTTGGCCCTGATGCCGCATCCCTGCAGGAAAGCCTGGTAGCGGACGCCCCCTTGAGAATGGGCGAAACCATCGGCCAGGTTACATTAACAGCGAACAGTTGAATCCCGTTTGAGCGTCATTCCTTCCAGGCATCTGAGGATGGTGCCGGTGGCGCCGCATCCACGTTATCCATCACTTCCCCGGAAGATTTTGGCAACGTGCTGTCCTGCCTGATCACAACCGTGCCGGCAATCTTGTCGTGAAACCCCTGCTTGCGCCTGTCGATGCCCACCCAGATAAACCCCAGGAACAGGGGCAGCATGGACAGATAATAGCCCAGGTAGCGCAGCAGCAACCGTCCAAACGGCGGATGCTGGAATGTCCTGGCATCCACAATATAAATACCCATCATGATTTTGCCAGGCGTGGCTGAACGGTATTGCCAGAAGATCACCACGGCCAGAATGGGCAGGCCGTAATTAATGATGTCGTAGGCCAGCCCCGGAGATTCGGTAACGAAAAAAACGCCCGGGCCATAAAACATCAACAGCAGCGGAATCATGATCATCAGCAGCAGAATGGAGTCGAGTACGGACGCCAGAAAGCGGATCCAGAAACCGGCATACGCCACGGAAGGGGGGGCGGGTTCCTGTCGTTCACTTTCAGCGGAAGTCTGAACGGTTTCCTCTGTCATACACATGCCTCCTGTGCCACGTAACCACTTACCGGGGATAAGTGGACCGCGCTCATCTTAGCACGGGCTGCCAGGGAATCCTCAGACCCGGTCAACCGGGAAGCTGATCACATCACGAATGTGTAGCGCACCGATTTTGAGCATCAACAGGCGATCGACTCCCACCGCCACACCGGCGCAGTCCGGCAAACCATGCTCAAGCGCGGCCAGGAAATGCTGATCCACGGTCACCCCGGGCAGGCCCAGGGAAGCACGCAATTCCAGATCCTTTGCAAAACGACGCTGCTGCTCACTTGCGTCCGTAAGCTCCAGGTAGCCATTGGCCAATTCCATACCGGCAATAATCAGCTCAAAACGCCGGGCCACAGCATTGCCGGATTCATCATCGGTGATTTGCGACAGGGCGGCCTGGGATGCCGGATAACTGTGAATGAAAACCGGTTCCTGCAGCCCCGGCTCGATACAGTGGCTGAACAGCAAATCCAGCCAGTGATCGGGGTGCTCACTGTCAAAGGCGATATCCAGAGATTGCGATGCCAGCGCTTTCAGCTCTGCAAGCGTGGCATGGAAAGGATCAACATTCAGGGTTTCAAGAAACAGTTCCCGGTAAGTTACCCGTCGAGGGCTGTTGCAGTTGAGCATGCCGCACACCAAATCCTCCACTTCCTGCATCAGGTCATCCAGTGAAAATCCCGGTCGATACCATTCCAGCATGGTGAATTCAGGATTATGGCGTTTACCGGCTTCCCCGTTTCGAAAGGATTTTGCCAGCTGGTAGATGGGGCCGCTGCCGGCTGCAAGCAGGCGCTTCATGGCAAACTCGGGAGATGTCTGCAGGTACCCCTTTTGTTCTGCGCAGCCTGGGGCATCGAACAGGACATGCATCGGATCCAGATTGGGATCGGTGCCCGAAGCTGAGGAAAGAATGGGCGTGTCTACTTCCAGCACCTGCCGCTGCGCAAAAAAAAGGCGGATTTGCCGCAGCAATTCCGCCCTTTGCTCGAGCATCTCCCGGCTGGTGGTGGGCTGCCAGTCAGACTGCACCATGCTTAACCACCAGTTGAAATCTGCACAGTATTATTTTTTGACCCGGTTCTGGTATTCACCGGTTCGCGTGTCCACACGCAATACATCACCGATTTCCACGAACAGAGGCACTTTGACAACAGCACCGGTGGTCAGTGTGGCCGGCTTGGTGCCGCCCTGGGCGGTATCACCCTTGAGACCGGGATCGGTCTGTGCCACTTCCAATTCGACAAAGTTCGGCGGAGCAACGTTAATAGGCGCTTCGTTCCAGACAGTGACAATGTAGGATTCCTGTTCTTTCAGCCAGTTCAGGGCATCTGCCACTGCACTCTTGTCTGCAGCCACCTGCTCATAACTGCCATCGGTTTTCATGAAATGCCAGAACTCACCATCCGTGTAGAGGTATTCCATGTCGGATTCGTTCACGTCAGCGCCTTCAATGGATTCACCGGATTTGAAGGTGCGCTCCCAGACACGACCATTGAGCAGGTTGCGGAACTTCACCCGGTTGAAAGCCTGGCCTTTGCCCGGCTTGACGAATTCATTTTCCAGAATGGTGCAGGGGTCACCTTCCAGAAGGACTTTCAGACCGGATTTAAATTCATTGGTGGAAAAGGTAGCCATGAAAATAACCTCTATATTTAGCGCCTGGCCGCAACTTGTGCCGGAAAAGTTGCGCATGATACCTGTGACCGCTCAAGAGTGCTACTATTCCGCTCGCCGGTAATCACCGGTTTTTCAGCACTTCACCCCGGGTTTACGGAGCTGGTTTTGAATACAGTCGCCCTGAAACAGCACGCTTCCTGGCAGGAAATCCTGGCCAGCACCATCAACTCCAGCGAGGAGCTGTGCCGTTTGCTGGAGCTCGATCTGGAGGCTCTACCTGAGGGGCATCCCCTGCTTGCCGGTTTTCCTGTCCGGGTACCTGTGCCTTACCTGTCCCGCATTGAGAAGGGTAATCCGGACGACCCCCTGCTGCTGCAGGTGTTTCCGTCAATTCAGGAAGCCCGGCATGTGCCGGGATTTTCTGACCTTCCCTTGCAGGAGTCTCAGGTCAATCCGGCATCCGGCATTCTGCACAAGTATCACGGCCGCGCCCTGCTACTGCTGACATCTGCCTGTGCCATTCACTGCCGCTACTGTTTTCGGCGCCACTTTCCCTATGCCCAGACCATACCCGGTCGCCAGGCGTGGATGGAGAGCCTGGACTATCTGAAAGAAGACACCAGTATCCGTGAGGTGGTTTTCAGTGGCGGCGACCCGCTGACACTCCCGGACCGCTCCCTGGCCTGGTTCCTGGATGCCCTGGCTGACATTGATCACATTCAGACCGTGCGGATTCATACCCGCCTGCCCATCATGATTCCCCAGCGTGTCACGCGCACCTTGTGCGAAATACTGGCAAAACCGTCAATGCGGACTATGCTGGTATTACATGCCAACCATGCCCGGGAACTGGATGGCGATGTGGACCTGGCCTGCCAGAAATTACGCAATGCCGGCGTCACCCTGCTTAACCAGAGTGTACTGCTCAGGGGAATCAATGATTCGGTTACTGCGTTGGAGTCCTTGAGTGAACGGCTGTTTTCAGCCGGTGTACTTCCTTATTACCTGCATATGCTGGACCGGGTAAATGGTGCCGCACATTTTGACGTTGATGACAATACCGCCTCAACCCTGGTCAGATCTCTCCAGCAGCGTCTTCCGGGCTACCTGGTACCCAAGCTGGTCAGGGAAATACCCGGTCAACATTCAAAGATACCCGTCATGGATATGACATAAACCGGCATCAGCCCACCACCATGAAAAGGATTTTCAGGCGTGGACACAACAGACACTTTCAGGCTCGGAATCTTCGCGGCTCATAACGATGCCACCAACAGGATTCTGGCACAGCTGCGGCAGGCTGGCCTTTCATTGACCGCCAGCCCCTGGCCCGGGCCGGACCTGGCCATCAGTGAGTTGCAAAATCCCCGGTTCAGTTGCCTGCTCCTGCTTGATGAAGGTTCACTGCCCACCGCAGAGATTTTCAGCTTGTTGGCGGCATCGCAATTCACTGTGCCGCTAATTCTGGCCCAGAAGCCTGAAGCCGACACCGTGGAACGGCAACCGACTCTGGATTGCCTGCACCTCAGCTGGACGCACGACAGTCATGTGATAACGGCTATCCGGCAGGCCGCCTCCCTGCAAAAGGCGCTATCCAGATCCAGGCATCTGGAATATCAGCTTCAGGAGATGAGCCGATCCCGGGAATTGCTCCTGGGCGAAAACCTGCCTGCCATCGCCCTGGTGAGAGAGGGCCGCCTGCTGCAGGCCAACACTGTATTTCATGAGCTTCTCCGATGTCATGACCCCCGGGACTTGCAAGGCAAGCCATTGGCTGACTTTTTCCGCCAGGAAGACCGGGACAAGGTTGGACAGTGCCTGTCCATGCAGCTGCCGGACAATGAGGATGCCGTACTGGTCAGTTCTGAAATCCATGGCGGACAACGCTTTGTGCTGCACTGTACCTCCAGCCTATACCAGGGTGATGTATGCACCCAGGTCATGGTTCGCCCGGCGCCAGCCAATCCGTCATACGCCCGACAAAAAGCCAGTATGCAGCATCAGGATCTGGTCACGCGCCTGGATAATCTGCCCTATTTCCAGACACGCCTGGAGTCAGCCATAGACAAGGCCTTGAACCTGCAGACCAGCAGCCTGCTGCTTGTGGTCAGGTTTGAAAATTACATGGCGCTGCAGGACAGAATTGGCAGGACCGGAACCGGCAAGGTTCTGATGGATATCAGCGAGTTCCTGCATGCCGAACTCAATCGTCCTTTTACAGCCTGCCGTTTGTCAGACAATGAGTTTGCTGTACTGCTGTTTGATACCACCATGCAGGAAGGCACTGATCTGATCGATTTCATCAACCGGCAAATAAACAATGCCTTGATGCGTGCAAGCGAACACCAGGTCAATACTTCTGCCACCATTGGCGTTGCCACCATCAATGAATTTTCCCTGGATAGTGAAGCCATGATATGCCGGGCCCGCAGTAATGCCGTTATTGATGCAAAAGGACTCACTGCTGTTCCTGACATGGGCTTACAGCTTAAAAGCGCCCTGCAGAAACAGGATTTCAGGTTGCTGTTTCAACCCCTCGTCAGTTTTCATGACAATACACGGCATCGCTATGAAGTCCTGGTGCGCATGACAGAAGATGACGGTGCACTGAAATCGCCTGCACAGTTCATGCCGCGGGCAAACCTGGAGAACCTGGGTGAAGCCATCGACAAGACCGTCCTCGGACTGCTGTTTTCCCGTCCCCGTCTGTTTGCCGCAGAGCAGAATATGTTTTTTATTCACGTCAGCAGCAACACCCTGGCCAATCTGACCCTGCTGCCCTGGCTGCATCGGCGCCTGCATAAAAACCGCTTCCTGTCAGACAAACTGGTCATCCAGATCAGTGAACTGGACTATCTATACAATTCACGACAGGTCCTGGCATTTGCCGATTGCCTGGCAAAACTCAATCTGCCGCTTGCCCTGACCTCGTTCGGCAATACCATGGATCCCCTGGTCACCATGTCAACCCTCAAACCGGCACTGGTCAGGCTTGATCATTCCCTGACCAGGGAGCTGCCTTACAGCATGGAGCAGCAGCGCAGTATCCGGAAACTGATTCAGCAGGCTCATGCCCGGCAAATCCAGGTTGCTGTGACACGTATAGAGGATCTTGAAACGCTGCCCCTGTTTTGGGACCTGGGTGTGGATTATGTAGAGGGATACAGTATTCAACCGCCGGACAGCCGGGCTGAATTTTCATTTCCCCAGAAAGAAGTGATTGATTTAAATGCCGACTTTTCTCCCCGTCTTGCCCAAGACAGGATAAAATGACGTCAAACGTCGTTTCGGTAATGCCGGATAATAACCAGAATAACCCTTTAAACAGGCCATTACGTGCAGCAGTCATCGACTTCCATCCAGCCCAGACACAAAATTGCCCTGAGCTTTTCGCTGTTACTGGCTGTTGCTGCCACCGCCTTCTGGCTGTTGTTTCAAACCGAACTCCAGCGCTCTCTTAATGACTACAGCACCATATTGGGAGCGACACTGGCTGAGCAGACAGCATCCTCGGTCAGGGAACTGGTCCTGGTGGATGATCTGCTGGGCCTGAACGTCGAGCTGTCGCAACTGGTGCGCAATGCCAACATCAACTTTGTCAGCGTGCATGATGTCGACAACAACCTGCTGGCCAGCGCCGGCCAGAGCAATCCGGGCACCTCTGAAGACGCCATCTTCTCTGCGCCAATCAAGGTTCAGGAAGCCACGGCAGGGACGCTTCGTTTACACCTGGATCTTGGTGCCATCGATAACGCCCGCAAAAGACTTCTCAATATTTTTCTGCTGGTGCTTGGCATTTCCCTGGTTCTGGTCGTGAGTACAGCCTATGCCCTGGCCGGCAGCCTGCGCACCCGACTGATGAACATGGCTGATCAGCTGGCCGCTCACCTGGATGAAGATTTTCTGGAGGATGATGACGACAATAACGAAATCTCCCGTCTGCAATCCGTTACCGCCGGCCTGCTGGCAACCCTGCAGGACAAGGAAGAACAGCTGCTGAAAACCGGCATTTGGCAAAGCGAGCATCCGGAGCTTGAACATCAGGCCGCCCGTATCGGCGCCAGCATTCTTGTGGTCAAGGTCGTCAATGCCAACACAGCCATCGAACTTCTGCATCCCGACACACTGACCTCCCTGTTGCAGGAATATCACACCTACCTGGATCATGCGGTTAAATTGTATGGTGGCGATTGCTACCGCTTGAGTGGTGAGTCGGTCATGGTTTGTTTTGACAGCGCCACTTGCGGAGAGAAGCATAGCGTCAATGCCCTGTATAGTGCAGGGCTTTTCCAGACCATCATGTCTGCCATCAACGAGCAGCACCGGAAACAGGGCCGACAGGTGCTGGAATTCCGAATGGCCATACACAGTGGTGATGTCTTTTTGGCGCCAGCCATTTATCACCCGGGTTCAGGCGGTGATGCCGTCAACGGTGTGATGGGAAAAACCATTGATGTCGCCTATTTCCTTTCCAAGCAGGCCAGGCCGCATGAACTGGTCATCAGTGAATCAGCCAGTTCCCGGGCACGAAAATTCCAGGGCTTTGATATCGCCGGCCAGAACCAGGTAAGCATGCCCGCAGACAATATGTCTTTTATGGCATATATTCTCGCCAATGGCTTCGCATCACAAATGGACAATATCCAGAACCAGTGTGCGCATATCCTGGAAATGACAGACTATTGAGCCAGCAGGAACAACTTTCTCGTTAAGCAGCAAATCAAGAATTGCGAATGGATGATTCAATTCACGTAGGACACCCCTTTTTCTTCCCGACCCAGGTTGTACTTGTCGACGACAATCCTGACTTCCTGGATGGGGTAACCCTGATGCTGGACAAGAACCTGAGCTTCAGAAAATTCCATTCCGCCACCGAAGCCCTTGACTATGTCAACCAGGGGCACCGGCAGGTTCACTTTCTGGAACGCTGCTACAGCAACTACAAGACAGGCCCCTCGGATTCTGATTCCCTGTCACACATCAATATCGCCAGGTTGCACGAGGAAATTTTCAACCGTTCCCGGTTTCAGACCTGCTCAACAGTTATCGTGGATTATTCCATGCCGGAAATGAATGGCCTTGAGTTTCTCATGGAGCTGAAAAATCCCTTTATCAACAAGGTGCTGCTGACAGGCCAGGCTGATACGGAACTGGCGATCAAGGCATTCAACAAGCAGTTGATTGACCAGTACATTGACAAGCATGACTCTCGCCTGAAACAGCTGCTTAACCAGACCATCTCAAGCTTTGAAGACCAGTATTTCCGGCAGAGTTTCAAGCTGATTACTGACCCGTTGATTGCCAATAATCATGACACCTTTCTGACCAACGCCGGGTTCCAGAAATACTTCACGGAACTGCGGGCCAAGACCCGGTGCATGGAGTACTACTTGATAGAAATGCCCCATTCCGGCTACCTGATGGTCGACCGTCACGGCAAGAAACGCATTCTGCTGGTCTTTACAGCCACTGAGATCCAGCACCACTGCAACCAGCTGCGTATAGCCAATGCCCCGGAATCCTTGTTGAACTCTGTTCTTGCAGGCGAATTGCTCCCGATTTTTGACATCAGGAACCAGGATGAAACCATTGATGCCCGCTTCATTGAAAACCGGGAAAAATACTACCAACCGGCAGTCAGGATTGAGGGCAGTAAACATTACTATGTCACCAGCCTGTCAGATGACAGTCTTCCGGAATCGTACCAGGGAGACATTCTCCCCTTTGCAGACTTTCTGGAAAGCAATTCAATAGATAGTGAAATTCTTCACTAGGCCCCTAACTGGGGATTTGTGACCACCTACACCGGTGGCAGCGTAATGGTGAACTCGGCGAAAGCACCGGGTTCTGACTTGCAGGTTATATCACCGTCAAAGCTCTGAATGGTTTGCCGGCAAAAAGCCAGACCAACACCCGTGCCTTCCTCACGGGTGGAGAAGAATCCTTCAAATACCCGCTCAATGATATCTCTAGGAATACCTTCGCCCGTATCATGAAAGGTCAGAACATTACCTCCCTTCCCGGGCGTTAGGGTAATGACTATTCCGCCTTCCAATGCCGAACTGATCGAGTAAAGGGCATTTTTGAGAAGATTGAATATGACGTAAATAAAAAGTGTGTCCAGTCCCCGGAAATAGAAATCATGGTCCAGGTTAAGTATGACCTTTTCCCTTTCGCCCCGCTTGAACGGATAGCGGTCGACAGCCTGCTGGACACAGGCGCGTGCCGAAAAGATACCAAAATTTGATCTGTCGACAGCATTGTCTCGCAGGTTCATCAACAGCATGTCGATGACGCTATTCGCCTGGTCAACCATCAGTGAAATCCGCTGGGGCGTTGACGCCAGAATAGCCAGATGCTCTTCCCGGATACTGGGGGTGCTTTCCGGGAGGGCTTCTTTTGCCTTCCGGTAAGTTTCCACCAGGACTGGCAAAAAATCTTCCACGCCGGCCATGGTCGCCCTGACACCCGATAGCGGCGTTCTCATTTCATGGGCGATGTTGGCACTTAAACGCTTCATCACATGCAAGCGTTCATTGTTGTTAAGCTCTGCCCTGTGCAGCAGCTCATCAACATTCTGGTCCCGCTCTATGATATCGCTCAGACGACTGGCAAAATATTCCAACACCCTGAATTCGTATTCCTTGATGGTGCTCTCCAAATCCGCAAGCACCAGGAGAACCTGGTTGACGTCGATATGGTACAGCGGTTCGAAACCCATATTCCGGCACCATGCCTTGTCCTCGTCACTTTTTGGCGTGTGAACAAATATATACTTGCAACCGCTGGCCTGCGCCTGATTAAACGCCGGTATACACATAACAGGTGCCCGGATATGGCTGAAACGTTTTAACAGGCCGAGCTCTCGGATGGAGACCAGTTTTTCCGTGGGTGCCAGTTCATCCAGCCACGCCCAGGCCCTGTCCAGGGAAGCACTGTTCTGTAATCTTGGGGAGGAAAACGGATTGTCCTCATCATCGCGGCCCTGTGCAGTGAAGGTTTTGGCCCAGCAAATCCCGACGACATTGTCCTCGTGATACAACAGCGTTAAAAAATTTTCCTGATGCACCGTGTCCTGGAGTTTTTTCCGCAGCTCGTTACAGGCTGTTTCAACAGACCACTTTTCATGCCACTTCTCGTAAGCGAGTTGTACATAGCATTCTGCGATAGCCGTGAACCGGGAGACATCAAGCTCTTGGAGTGCAGTGCCGGAATAGGAGGCAATACGGCAACTGCCGTCTGTCATCTGGCCAAGCATGGTGTTCAGACGGGCGATATTGAGACTGGAATGCAGCCGCTTTCCTTCCACACGCTCAGCTGAGGATGAGGCGACAGCATCCGTTTGCTTGCCGAAGGCGGCGTTCTGGCTGTCCTGGTTTTCGGTATCTGACATGGGTTTCACACCGGGAAGTCAACGGTCCCGGTCTCCGTTCTGACCTTGTCACCGAGAATAGCATACAGAAAAGCGGCATATTTGAATAAATATGCCGCTTTTCTAATCAGCCGGGGAATATTATTTGTCGTTGACTTCCACCCGATCCACTTTCTGGAAGCCCCGTGGCAGTTTGTTGCCACGTCGTCCACGCTCCCCGCGATAGTGCTCCAGGTCAGTCAGTGACAAATGCATAGGTCGTTTGCCGGAATGAATGGTAAGTATCTGCCCTTCCCTGAGCACGGCAATAGCCACCACGTATTCAATCCGCTCCGCCACACGGGACGAAGGTATATTGATAATCTTGTTACCCTTGCCTTTGGGAAGTTCCGGCAGTTCCGAGAGTTTGAACATCAGCATCCTGCCTTCGTTACTGATACTGACGACTTCACAGTTGTCGATATCGTTCACGGTGACAGGCGGCAGTACCTTGCTGCCTTTGGGCAGCGACAGCAAGGCTTTACCAGCCTTGTTCTTGCTCACCAGGTTTTCAAGTTTCGTGATATAGCCATAGCCTGCATCCGATGCGATCAGGCATTTTTCAGAAGGCTCGCCTATCAGCAGTCCCTGGAAAGTGGCACCTGAAGGAGGTTTGATCCTGCCGGTCAGTGGTTCACCCATGCCTCGCGCTGATGGCAGCGAGTGGGCAACCAGTGAATAGGAACGGCCCGTGGAGTCCAGGAACAATGCGTTCTGGTTGCTCTTGCCCCGGGCTGAAAACTTCAGTTTGTCGCCGGATTTATACGCCAGGGTTGATGCATCCACCTCATGGCCCTTCGCAGCCCTGACCCAGCCGCCTTCTGACAGGACGATGGTGACCGGCTCGGTGGAAATCAGTTCTTCTTCACGGAAAGCCTGGGCTTCCTCCCTGACCACCAGCTCGGAACGGCGATCATCGCCGTAATTATCCGAATCCTCTTTCAGTTCATTCTTGATCAGGGTTTTCAGGCGGGCCTTGGAACCCAGGATTTTTTCAATTTCGGCTTTTTCAGCAGCCAGGTCCTTCTGTTCACCCTTGATTTTCATCTCTTCGAGCTTGGCAAGGTTGCGCAGTTTCAACTCGAGGATGGCTTCAGCCTGACGATCACTCAGTTTGAAGCGCTTCATCAACTCTGCCTTGGGATTGTCCTCATAGCGGATAATGGCAATGACTTCATCAATATTCAGGAAAGCTATCAGCAAGGCATCCAGAATATGCAGGCGATCCGTGATTTTACCCAGGCGGTGCTGAAGGCGGCGGGTAACGGTGTTGGTGCGGAACTCCAGCCACTCGCCCAGCAGGGCTACCAGTCCCTTGACCTGTGGCCTGCCGTTGATGCCGATCATGTTGAAGTTCACCCGGTAGCTTTTTTCCAGGTCGGTGGTGGAGAACAGATGTGCCATGACAGCATCGACATCGATCCGGTTGGACTTGGGCACAATCACGATCCGTGTCGGGTTTTCATGATCCGACTCATCCCGCAGATCAACAATCATCGGCAGTTTTTTCTTCTGCATCTGACTGGCAATCTGCTCAAGCACCTTGGTGCCCGAAACCTGGTAGGGCAAGGCAGTGATAACAATATCGCCGCTTTCCTTCACATAGACAGCGCGGCTCCTGATCATGCCCCGTCCGGTTTCATACATCTCCCGGATTTCCGCAACCGGTGTAATGATTTCAGCATAAGTCGGGAAATCGGGCCCTTGCACAAACTTCATCAAATCGTCAGTGGTCGATTTGGGATTATCCAGAAGATGGATACAGGCCTGGGTCACTTCCCGCAGATTATGCGGTGGTATATCCGTCGCCATCCCCACGGCAATACCACTGCCGCCATTAAGCATCACATTGGGCAAGCGGGCGGGCAGTATTTCAGGCTCCTCCAGCTCACCGTCGAAGTTAAGCTTCCAGTCGACGGTGTCCTGGCCAAGTTCCGCCAGCAGCACATCCGCGTACGCCCGCATTTTTGATTCGGTGTAACGCATGGCAGCAAAGGACTTGGGATCATCCGGCGAACCCCAGTTACCCTGGCCATCAATGATCGGATAGCGATAGGAGAACGGCTGCGCCATCAATACCATGGCTTCATAGCAGGCAGAATCACCATGAGGGTGGTACTTGCCGATGACATCACCAATGGTACGGGCAGATTTTTTATACTTGGCGGAGGCTTTCAGGCCCAGTTCGGACATCGCATATACGATGCGTCGCTGCACAGGTTTCAACCCGTCACCGATATGGGGCAGCGCCCTGTCATTGATGACGTACATGGAGTAATTCAGATATGACTGTTCCACAAACCGACGTAAAGCGATCTGTTCGTTGCCTTCTTCGTTCAATGTAATTTGATCTGTCATGCTTGATCCGAGTGACTAAGATGTTCAGTGTTCAACAGGAACCGGGTAACAGTCCGCCAGTTCCCTGATGCTTATTCCTGCTTCCTACAATTCAGCCAGGTTGCCGTATTTTTCCAACCAGATTTTTCTGTCGCCGCTGCGCTTCTTGGCCAGCAGCATATCCATGAGTTCCTGGGTCTTTTTGGCCTGATCAACCGTCAGCTGGACCAGGCGGCGGGTATCCTTGTTCATGGTGGTTTCCCGCAATTGCATGGGGTTCATCTCACCCAGCCCCTTGAAACGCTGGACGTTCGGTTTGCCTTTTTTATTTTCAGCGGCTATTCGATCCAGGACACCGTTTTTCTCGGACTCATCCAGGGCATAAAACACTTCCTTGCCCACATCGATTCGATACAACGGCGGCATGGCCACAAAGATATGGCCCGCTTCAACCAGTGCGGGGAAATGCTTCATGAACAGGGCGGTTAACAGAGTGGCAATATGCAGGCCGTCTGAATCGGCATCCGCCAGGATGCAGATTTTGCCATAGCGCAAGGTCTTCAGATCAGTGGAACCGGGATCAACACCGATGGCTATGGAAATATCGTGTACCTCCTGCGACGCGAGAATCTCACCGGAATCCACTTCCCAGGTATTCAGAATCTTGCCGCGCAAGGGCATTACCGCCTGCGTTTCCCTGTCTCTGGCCTGCTTGGCAGAACCTCCGGCGGAATCCCCTTCCACCAGAAACAGTTCGCCAGCCTCCACATCCTGAGTTGTACAGTCGGCCAGCTTACCGGGCAGGGCCGGACCCGCAGTGATTTTCTTGCGGGCCACTTTCTTGCCCTCTCGCATACGGCTCTGGGCATTGTTGATACACATTTCGGCAATCTGAACACCTTCATCCGTGTGCTGGTTCAGCCACAGACTGAAGGCATCCTTGACCACACCGCCGACAAACACGGCACTTTCACGAGACGAGAGCTTTTCCTTGGTCTGGCCGGCAAACTGCGGGTCGATCATCTTGGTCGACAGAATGTAAGCGCAGCGATCCCAGATATCTTCAGAACTCAGTTTCACACCGCGCGGCAACAGATTGCGGAATTCACAGAATTCCCGGATGGCTTCCAGCATGCCGGTACGAAAACCATTGACGTGGGTGCCGCCCAACATGGTCGGGATCAGATTGACGTAACTTTCTGTCAGTAATTCGCCTCCTTCCGGCAACCACAGCACCGCCCAGTCCACGGCCTCATCATTACCCTGGCTGGATCCCACAAACGGATCCTTGGGGATGCTTTCATACCCTTCGGTGGACTGGATCAGGTAATCAGCCAGACCATCCTCAAAACACCATTCCTCACTCTGCGCCTTGTCTTCCTTGACAGTTTTGTCAATGAAGATCATATGCAGGCCGGGACACAGCACGGCTTTGGCTCTGAGGACATGTATCAGGCGGGAAATGGAAATATTGGGGGAATCAAAATACTTGGGGTCAGGGGTGAACCTGACTGTCGTGCCGGTGTTGCGCTGACCGACTTTATCGATGACCTTGAGGTTGCTTTTCTTGTCACCGTTGGCAAAGGCCATGTGGTGAAGCTTGCCATCGCGTTTGACTTCCACTTCTAGGCTGCTGGACAGGGCATTTACCACAGAGACGCCAACGCCATGCAAACCACCAGAGAATTTGTAGTTATCGCTGTTGAACTTGCCGCCAGCATGCAGTCGGGTCAGGATCAGTTCAACTCCCGGGACCTTTTCCTCAGGGTGTATGTCCACCGGCATACCCCGGCCATCGTCACTGACCTCGACACTGCCATCCTTTAAGAGGGTGACCGTAATGGTACGGGCATGACCAGCCAGCGCCTCGTCGACACTATTGTCCACGACTTCCTGAACCAGGTGGTTCGGGCGGGTCGTGTCGGTATACATCCCTGGTCTGCGCCTGACCGGATCAAGTCCGGTCAATACTTCAATGGACCCTGAAGTGTATTCTTTACTCATAGATGCTACTCACAACAAAAATTCTGTTCTTGCACTCAGTGCATATCCTGCTCAGGCACAAAACGTCGGATCTCTTCAAGCATATCCTGCGCCAGCACCCCCTCGTCAGCAAATGCCAGGATGGCCGGAACCACCCTTGAGAAATTCTCGAACCGGTGACTACCGCCATCCTGAACAACCTGCACCGAACCGCGATACCTTTCTACAGCAAGACGGTAATCCAGTACCTCATCCCTGGTCTGCAACAGCACCAGGAAATTTTCCGGCAAGACAGGTGATTCCACATCCAGGGTGTCGAGAAATTCGGCAAATTCCCGGGTAAATTCATATTCCTCACCGGTATACAGGTTTTTCTGCATTCCGATAAAGCCATCCCCCAAATGCTTCACTGGCGATACCGCCGGGTTCACCAGTGCCGCGCGGCAGCCGTGTTTATCAGCCAGGTAGGTAGCGTAGTAACCCCCAAGCGAACTGCCAACCAGTAAATGCACACCGGCCCTGGCGTCTTTCACCAGATTTTCCAGAGCTTCAATCGCCATGCGCGGATCATGAGGCAGCTCCGGCACTTCCAGGGAAATGTCGGCACGCTGCTGACACGCAGCGATAAATTGTTGGGCTTTTGCAGAGGCAGGTGAGCTGTTAAATCCGTGTATGTAAATGATAAGCGGCAGGCTCGAATTCATGGCCGGATTATACGACGGAACAGTCGCCCGGGTGTAAGCCAAAAATTAAAAAACAGGGATTTTTTCCTGTTATCTCGCCCCGTTTTTCTCCCTGTACTACGACAGGCACCCGGGCAGGTTTGCAGATCAATAACCCGTATTGGAGAAGTCGATGTTGTAGGATTTCTCATCCACGCGCTCGACACCGCTGGTGATCTCTCCGTCAGCGCCAAGTTCTATCCAGCGATAGCCGGGATTCTTGTTATCGATGGTGAAATGATCATTTGTGGGGTGGAACTGTATGCACGTGGATGGCGACGCCATGATTTTCATGTCTCCACGCTGAGCATCCAGGGCCTGGTGGATATGCCCGTAGAGTACTCCCCGAACAAGACTATACCTGTCCAGAATCGCAAAAAATTCGTCACTGTTTTTGAGACTGTGCTGTTGCAGCCAGGCAGCACTCACGGGCAGACAATTATGATGGAGGCAAACCAGGGCATAATGGCTGTTACGCTCACAGTCGGCCAATTCCATTTCCAGGTCATCAAGCTCTTTGGGGGCCAGCCTGCCATAAACCTCGCCCTCAACACTGGAATCAAGCATGATCACCCGCCAGTTCTCCAGCTGGATTGAACGCTTCAGGAATTCTGTGCCTGGCGGCAGAATCTGCTGCATCTGGTTGCGGGTGTCATGGTTCCCCGGTATCCACAATTGCAGAGCATCAAACACAGAGACAGCCTCAAGAAAATGCCTGTAGGCCTCCATGCTGGAATCCTGGGTAAGATCACCGGTGCACAGCAGGCAATCGATCTCACTCTGCTGCTTCCGGATGAGCTGAATTACATCTTTCAGGGTTTCAAAGGTGTTGAGACCATCAAAGATTACACCCTTGTCAGCAAACAGATGAGCATCTGTAATCTGCACCAGACGAATATTCTTGTTTTGGCGAGCGTCAGCCAATGTTATTGCTCTCTTTTTACTTCTTTATTTCCCTGGCTCTTGCAAACCTTCACCTCATCTAGAGGCAGGTCAGTTTACCCAGTTGCAACTCTTCGGGATTCCCCAATCCCTCATTAATGCACAGGTTCAGCCATTCGGCCAGAAACAGATTGAGCTGTTCCTTTTCATCACGCTGATACATGAACTGGTTTGGTACTGAATATATGGCCTTGAAATATTTGTGATTCTGGAAACTGACTACTTCCGCAGTCTTGGCATCATGATAAACCCTGACTACCATTTCGGGAGCATTGTAATAAAAAGATTCTTTCTGGACGTCTGAGGAGGCAACCAGTTGCCTGATGACGATTGTGCTGGTGTATTTGAAGTCTTCCAGAACTTCCAGGCAAACCGTTAACTGCTCGGGGCTATCCGTATTTCCCAACTGTGGCAGGTTGATCAGGCGCCTGGGGTTTTGAACCCGGGCCTTGCCAAGCAATTTAAGCAGACGAATATAGTTGGCATCACAGACGGCCATCTGCTCGCTCAAATCTATAGTGTAGGCTTTTATCTTCATAATCTGCCAAACGATGGGAGTACGCTTGTTTGCCTTATTGTATGTTACGACAGCAATAACAGAAACTTCTCATTCACCTGTCACTTACAACCCTGAACTGCTTCCGGGGTTTTCAATGTTTCCCTGTAATACGGCCTTGACGTTATCCAGATTCAGGCTTAACCATTGCAGGGCAATAATGCTCATGGCATTGTCAATCAGGCCATCCCTGATCGCCTGTTCAGCGTCCTGCCGGTCCAGGAGCACCGTTCTTATATCTTCATGTTCGCTATCGAGGCCATAAATCCCTGGGGCTTTTCTTCCATCTATACGGGCGCAGAATATCTGCATGCTTTCATTACTGCTGCCAGGGCTCAGGTAATATCGGCTTACCGGGATAAGGTTCTCGATCCGGGCACCGGCCTCTTCCAGTGCTTCGCGAATAGCTACCTGCTCCGGTGTCTCATCACTGTCTATCAGACCGGCAACAAGCTCCAGTTTCCAGGGGCTTTCAGCATCTTCCAGACAGCCTACCCTGAACTGTTCAACCATTAGCACCTTATCCAAATCAGGGTCATATAACAAGACGCCCACGCCCGGATGCCGGCGTATCACTTCCCTGACAACAGGCGCACTCCAACCACCTTCATAGAGGCGATGCTTCAGGGTCAGTTTATCCAGGATAAGAAACCCGGCATAACAGGCTTTGGTCTCCATAATGGAGACATCCTGACGACTGAATACTGTCTTTATCGCGTCATTGGCCGGCATGGGTATTGTGAAAATCCTTCAATATAACTGTGCTTCTGGATGGTGCCGGATCAGAAGCCATCAACATCTCGACAGATGTGTAGTCATGTTGTCATATCATGACCTGCACTGAAAACTGAATAATCGCTGTATAAGCGGCATTTCACCAAATTCAGGACTTTATCCTGCCGTGAAAATCTATACACTGCACAGCCTGACAAGACGTTTGGAAAACGGATTGCGTGTTCGCCAACGGCAAGTTTTGGCTCAGGGACGTCCCTTGACACATTGCAGAAAAAAACACAGACTGACTGACCAGTCAGTCAATTTTCGGCTACAATAGCCCGCTTTGTTTGACGGCCCGATTCAACAAGCTCATCCGCCAACGCTTTTACCCCGTATTTTTGGACAACGGGATTTCGAACCAGATACTTCGGAGACTTACCATGGGAATTGCTTGCAAGCGTAAAACTGCATTGAAAACCAGCCTGTCCCTGACGGCTGCCGTGCTATTGCTGCCTTTAACTGTCGCCAGGGCCGATGACCTGTCCCAGATTTTTGATCTTGCCGCCAACAATGACCCGGAAATCCGCCAGGCCCGGGCCAGCTACAATGCCTCTCACACCACCATAGCCCAGGGACGCTCGTTCCTGTTGCCCAGGATCACGGTGAATGGCAGCACCTCCCGGGATACTTCGGGCCCGGCTGTACCCACCGCGTTTGGCGCTGCCCACAGCTTTTCCAACGGCTTCAACTCCAAGGGCTACAACCTGAATGTCAACCAGGCCCTGCTCAATTTTGAAGCCTGGTATGCCTTCCAGTCTGCCAAAAACAGTGATCTGCAGGCCTCTGCCAATCTCGCCCGTGCAGAACAGCAACTGATCCTGAAGGTGGCAACAGCCTATTTCGATGTCCTGCGCTCACAGGACAACCTGGCCTCTTTCCGCGCCGAGGAAGATGCCGCTGAGCAGGTACTGGAGCAGACCCGCGAACGCTTCGAAGTGGGCCTGATTCCGATTACCGATGTCTATGACAGCCAGGCCAACTACGACCTGGCCCGGGTGAACAGACTGGTGGAAGAGAACAATCTGAGCCAGCGCTTTGAAGCACTCGAAGCCATTACTGGCCGCTCCCATAATATGCTCGAGTCCCTGAGTGAGGAGTTCCCCATTGACTCCCTGAGCCCCCAGACTCTGGAAGCATGGGTAGGTATCGCCATGGACAGCAATCTGTCCATCAAGGCTGCCGAGTACGACTTTGAAGCCAAGAAGGATGATGCCAAATCTGCCAGGGCTGCCATGTTTCCAACGCTGGAAATCAATGCCGGCTACGCCTGGAACCAGTCCGCCAACCCCTTCAGTTTCTTCCCGGGTGTGGCATCCGAGCGTTCAAACATTACCCTGAACTTTTCCTATCCCATTTTTGCCGGTGGC
>Ga0181593_10000861_pt1 | contig 27110 bp, 23 predicted proteins | sample 071ome_19_FD_133756 | JGI IMG/M metagenome (GOLD analysis project Ga0181593, IMG submission 133756) | Coastal salt marsh microbial communities from the Groves Creek Marsh, Skidaway Island, Georgia - 071413AT metaG (megahit assembly) | ecosystem: Environmental > Aquatic > Marine > Intertidal...
CGAGATCCGTTACATCCAGCCTGGTAAGCCGAATCAGAATGCGTTTATCGAACGGTTCAACAAAAGCTACCGGGATGAAGTGCTGAATGCGCATCTCTTCTCGACCCTGGATCAGGTGCGGGAAGTCAGCGAAGAATGGAGAAAGATCTATAACGAGTACCGGCCTCATGACGCCCTGGGACGAATCCCACCGGCCATGTACATGAGGAAATTAAAGCTGGAAAACTCTAGTTTAGAACTGTGCACTTGACGGGGAAGCTTACGTTATTGCTCCAGTTTTGACTGGTGAGAATACGGTGCCGCCCCTATGAAACGCTTTAAATGGCTATACTGTCAAGTATATCGTCTAAACTGTTATTTGCAGCGATGTTGGTGTCCAGCCCGAGGTTAGATTTAACTCCGCATGCCAATGTGTTGACCGTACTGGCCATAAACGAAAAAGCCCCGGGTACGTCCAGCGGTACAGCGAATTGGAGATTTAAAAATATCTCAGGCGCGGGGTTCTTCTTGCATATCCCCACAAGGATTGTGCTGCCCTCTCCCCACGTAATAGATGGTGAAATAGCCTGATCTGCCGTGTATTAGCAGGCTCTAATGTATCGTTTTCCTCCAATAAAGTCACGGTATCGCAGACCCATTTCCTTCGATTTGTCTGAGGCGAGTCAGCCTCTAGATGACGCTAGATTGGGGCCAGCGCCCCTGGTCGATGTTCCGGCAATCAATGGTTTGCAGGAGTGGCTAGGTGAATCTCACGCATCCTGTCCGTTTTCGCCCGTTATTGTGAGGCGCACCCGCTGACATATGCCCCCGGTCTTGCTGTCAGCAACCGCCTGTAACGCACCCCACCCCTGCCGATTTTGGCCTACACCATTGGCGGCAGGAGTCCCTATTCCTGGGGGAGCGGGAGGGGCCTCTACACCCCTGGTCAGCAGGAAAAGGCCGTCCCCGTTTGTTCTGCTTTCGGCCATGAGCGGCTCTCCTAAGCGACCAAGTTCTGGTGCCTGCGGTGCCTAGAAGCAACGGCCGCACAACGGTCAAGTCGCTTCGGTGGGAGTGGCCCTCCATTAATGTCTTGTCGGCCCGGAAGATCGATTTAGGTTTCTCCCAGATCTTGCCTATCTTTGATTCCGGGAGGGGTTCAAGATCTTCCAGTCGGTGATTCGCGGCGGAGCGGATCTGTGATTGCCACCCCGCCGCGCAAGGAGGGGTCCAACTCATCGAGGGCAGAGCTTGGATTCGATGAGCGGAGCCCGGTTAGCTACTTTCGATAGTCATGGTTACGGTTGACTCGAACAATCGAGGCATCGTTCAGATCGCCGTTGGGGTCGATCAACAGACCGGCTGGCAACGTAACACCAAGAGGTACGCCAGCCTCATTCAGACAGAGTTCATGGTTGTTGTCGCCATCGTTGAGGTCTCCTATGGCGAACGGATTTACAGGTCTGATAACACCCTGTTCCGTCAGTAATGCAACCTGGTAGCGTTTCCACTCCCGTTGGCTCACCTCATCGCCATCGGCTGAAACCACGCCGCCACCCCAGCTGACCCGGAGCACTTGCTCGGTGCCTTTCGAAGGACAACCTGTTCCACCACCCCAACGAATGGGCGTGCCGGGGTTATCAAGATCCCATTCCTCCTCGGGAACCATCTCAGCAAGGATCATGGCAGGAGGTGCTTCCAAGGGAATGATCCGCGCGAATGCGCCCTGGTAAGAGATGTTGAGATCAGTGGAGCGAACATCACCGACGACCTCGACGGTCAAAGGTTGATCTCCGGCGTTACCGAACTCGCCGACGAGCAGTATCGAGCGCCTATCGCCGATATCGTCTGAAGGATGGAATGTCGCGCAGAGCACGGGCCTCGGAATCCCATCCTCACCTCGAACAATAAAGTCCTCCGGGAACACTGGATCGGACAGCTCGGTTTCAAAGTGAACCGGCATGCCGTCGCGACCTGGTGCTTGAGGGCATACCAGCTGTCCAAGCGGGAACGGCAGATGTGCGCTGCCGTAGTTTGCAGCGATGATCTCGCCGTGGTCTTGCGAATGAGCAACTTGAGCGATCAAAGCCGAAGTACTCAAGACGGTGGCCCTAAAAAGGCTGAGTCGCAGCGATAAAAACTTGCGGTGTTGCATTTCAATTTCTCCTGGTTAGTGGATAGTGCGAGATGAAGTTTGGAGATTTATTCGTGACGGAAAGCGAGCTTGTGTGCAGAAGTGTCAGGAATGTTCCCGGCTTCGTTTACATCCCGCACGGCCGTGGCGCCGTGCTTGGGCAGCCCACTTACACTTATTCACAATTGCTGGCGGTTGCTTGCGCGCGCTTCAGTACATTAAGCACTCCACTCAAATCAAAGGTATGCAACATGATGAATCGCATCGCGCTCTCGCTCATGCTGACAGTCTTGGGCCTTCCTTCAACCGCGGTTTCTCAAGGGGATCCGGCCGAGTTTGTCGTCTTCCAGGAACAGATGCTGGAAACCGCCACGCGGCTCGATCTGAGCGAAGCACAGCGCGCCGAACTCGAACCCCTGCTGCTGGATCACTTCGAGGAAACCGAACGCTTGCTCGAAAAGCACGGATTTGATCACCGGTCCGGCAAGCCGCCTGGCCGCAGACAGCTGCTCGCGCTCTCCCGAGACCTGAGACCGCTGCGTGAACAGACCGATCGCGAGGTCGAGGCCATCCTCTCGAAAGAGCAGATGTCGGAATATCACGACATCCAGGAAGAGCGGCGTGCCCAAATGAGGTCCCAGCTAACGAGCCAGGCGCGCTAGCAGGAGGAGTGCCATGAACGCCGAAAGCCCCATTTTTCTCGCAGTGTTTGCGGCGCTGATTGCGGTCGAGCTGACCTGGTCTCTTGTCCGCCGACGGCCCGTGTACAGCGCAGGAGAGACACTCGCAAATCTCGCTATCGCGCTGGGTAACGGGCTGATACGGCCCATCGCCGTGGCCTGGTCCTTTCTGGTGATGTCCTGGATCGAACCCGTTCAGCGCGTTGCGCTGCCGGATACGAGCTGGGCTTTCCTGCTCACCTTCGTGGTGGTCGACTTCGCGTATTACGGGTACCACCGCGCCTCGCACGAGCTTCGTTGGCTTTGGTCAATGCATCACACGCACCATTCAAGCCCCTGGTACAACCTTTCCACGGCGGTCAGACTCAACTGGATTGCAAAGTTCGTCAGCCCTCTGTTCTTCGCGCCGCTGGTGCTGGTTGGTTTATCAGCGGAGGCCGTTGCCTCATCGCTCGCTCTCGGCCTGCTGTACCAATTGTTCCTCCACACCGAAGCCGTGCCCGCACTCGGGCGCTTCGAAGGCCTGCTGCTGAACACGCCCTCGGCCCACCGGGTCCACCACGGCAGCAATCCACTCTACATCGACCGGAACTACGCCGGCGTCTTCATCGTATGGGACCGGCTGTTCGGAACCTTCGAACCGGAGTCCGAACGTGTCTGCTACGGGGTCACGACGGGTTTCATGGGTCACAACCCGTTCGTCATCCAGTTCGCTCCCTTGCTGAGCCTGCTGCGCGGTCGTTTCCGACGGGAAGCCGTTCTGTCACGGGAGCCGGTCCCAACCGAGGTATAATCCGAATCTGCTCCGGCAAGCATCAACGAGTCCATGCGGCCGCGAGCAATTCATGAGAAAGAAGGCCATGAGCCAGCAAATCAAGGTACTGATGGTTGATGACGACGCCCACCTGACGGGGCTGCTCGGGGAATTCCTCGAGGCCGAGGGCGGGTTCGATTTTCTTGCCTGTCACGATGGAGAAGCCGGCGTCGCGGCGGCTACCCGGGACCGCTTCGACGTGATCATCCTGGACGTAATGATGCCGAAGCTCAATGGCTTCAGCGCGCTCAAGGCGATCCGGGAGGTTTCGAACACGCCCATCATCATGTTGACCGCCCGCGGCGATGATTTCGATCGCGTTCTGGGGCTGGAAACGGGCGCCGACGACTACGTACCGAAGCCTTGCAGTCTGAGGGAGATTGTTGCCCGGATCAGGGCAATCCAACGCCGAATCTCAGCGGCAGCAGATCAGGCCATGGATGGGAAACAGCTTCGAGTCGGCGACCTGAGACTGGAGCTGGGTTCACAGTCGGTTTTCCGCGCCGACGAACTCGTGAGCCTGACCGCGACCGAGTTCCGAGTATTGGAATGCCTCGTCCAGTCAGCGGGAGATGTGGTTTCGAAAGACGACATCGCCCGGCCGGCGCTTGGGCGACGAATCTTGCCTTACGATCGTAGCGTGGACGCCCACATTGTTCAGCTGCGCAAAAAGCTGGGGCCTCTGCCCAACGGCTTGCAGCGGATCAAGACAATCCGCGGGCGTGGCTATCTCTATGTCGTGACCGAATGAACAGCTTCTTTCGCCGTATCCTTCTATCGGTCTGGCTGATTTTGATCGCTGGCGTAGCCTTGTCCTTCCTGTTGACGCGCTGGCTGCCCTCGACCGAGACCGATATCGCAAATCAGGCGCTCGTCGACGCCGTGGCATCAGCGCTTCAACAACTGATTTCCGCCAACGAAGGAGCGCCGGAACGTCAGGTCGCGGAACAACACGCGCTGGCCTACAAGGATCTGCTCGACATTTACATTATCAATCTCGCGACCGGCGAGGACATTGAGGGCCGTAGTCCGCCCGGGCCGGTGCGCGCGGCGCTGGAGCGCGGGCCAGCCACGACCGTTGCCGATGAGCGCGTCATCCTGGCCTCGCTCGAAACACCCGGCTTCGAGGTGATCGGCTTCCACAATCGCTATCCGCTTGCTCGGGCCGTAGGGCGTACCGGTGGCCGGTTCGTCGTTCTGCTAACGATGCTTGCCGTCAGCGCGGTCGTCTCGTACTTCTTGGCACGCTTCATCGTGCTTCCTGTGCGTCAGTTGCGTGAAGCCGGTCACCGCGTCGCGGCTGGTGATCTCAGTGTGCGCGTTGCACACACGGTCGGCGACCGGCAGGACGACATCGCGCAACTGGCGCGCGACTTCGACACGATGACCGAGCGCATCGGACGCCTGCTGAGTACTCAGCAGCGACTGATGCGAGACGTCTCTCACGAGCTCCGGTCGCCGCTCGCGCGACTGCAAGCCCTGCAGTCCCTCGCGCGGCAGCGGTTCACGTCGGAGGACCAGACGCACATCCTGGACCGCATGGACGCGGAATCCGAGCGCCTGAACGAATTGATCGAGAGCATCCTGTCTTTCGCCCGCCTGGACGCTCAGCAGGAGATCCGGCGGCAGCTTACCGATCTCGCGGACCTGGTCCGCACCATCATCGACGATGTCCATGTCGAGTTGGGCGATGAAGACATCCTGGTCCGGCAGACGGGGCCCGAGCGACTGACCCTGAAGGTCGATGCGGGCTTGGTGCACAGCGCGATCGAAAATACCGTACGCAACGCGGTGCGATTCACCCCCGAGGGCTCCATTGTCGAGGTAACGTTGGAGCAAGGCGAGGCAAAAATACATGTGATCGTAGAAGACCAGGGCCCAGGCGTACCCGAAGACGCTCTGCAACAGCTTTTTGACCCATTTTTCCAGGTAGATGAGAGCCGTCCGCATGGCGACGGCGGAAGTGGGGTCGGACTGGCCATAGCCCGGCGAACTGTGCACCTCCACGGCGGTTCGATCTGGGCCGAGAATCGGGCTGAGGGGGGATTACGCGTGATAATCGAGTTTCCTGTGATTGAGTGAACGTAAGAACCGACCTAGTCGCCTGAGGAACACCGGTATTAACGAGGCTAGTCCGCACAAAGCGACGGCTTACGCCTAAAGGTGCAATTCGCAGTGCCCACTTTTGAGTGTTTGCGCTCCTTTTATCGGTTCCGCCCCTGGCATAAAGACGAACAGAAATTAGGCACCCTGTTGGCCGAAAGCAGAACTAACGAATCGCCATATTTGCAAGCGCCACTAGGAACCCTATCCACCAAGGGCGCGGAAGGGGGGTCTGCACCGGGGTGTGGGTGGAAAAACAATGCCTGGTTGAAGGCCCGAAAATAAGGGCAACTTACCTAAAAGTTACCTAAGAAGGGATACAGGCAAAAATAAAGCCACCCGAAGGTGGCTCAATAAGTAGCTAATTTTCTATTTATTTCAGCCACTTGGAAGGTGGCGTCCCCACGGGGATTCGAACCCCGGTTGCCGCCGTGAAAGGGCGGTGTCCTAGGCCTCTAGACGATGGGGACATTGGTGGAGCTAGGCGGGATCGAACCGCCGACCTCTACAATGCCATTGTAGCGCTCTCCCAGCTGAGCTATAGCCCCTGGAAAGGCGCGCAATGTTACTGAGTCTGTTACCGACTGTCAACGTGGTCGCACTACACTGCGGAGACCGGCTCAGGGGTCGCGGCCCTGTCATCTGCGCAGGTTTCCACAGGCCGCATCGTGTCGACGCTGTGACCCTGCTGCAACAGGTATCCCAGCCACTTGTCCAGCGCCAGGTTTTGCCGCCAGCATCGCTGCATCAAGGGCCGCCGCGGATACCACGGATGCGCCGATCTTCGAAACCCCTGCTCGGGGTTGAAAGAGGTCACCTCGGCCATCCGCGCGTCACGGTACAGGCGGATGTGCGCATCCGGGGCGTATTTATCCGCCTCCCCGCTGGGGAAAGCGTAGGTCAGCCGAATAAACTGGGTATATCGATGCCGCTCCAGTACGTCCATCCTCAACAATGGGGAACCGCGCACGCTGGACGCGAATACGTCATGCAGGGTCACATCCGCCGGGATCAGCAGCTGCAGCTGCCGGAAAATCTCTTCCTGGATGTCCTGCAGCCGCTTGAGACCGGGTGCCAGGAACGCGCCTCGCTTTTCGCCGAATGAAACCATGGCTCAAAAGCATACACAGGCGGCGGGATGTGGGGCAAGGCGGAAAGAGCAGCCGTGTGGGCTAGTCTGTACCGGAAAATGCGCCCATAAACTGACGGTAATGCCTGAGCTCCGCAATGGAATCCCGGATATCCGCCAGCGCAAGGTGCTCGCCTTGCTTTTCCAACCCGGCCAGGACGGCTGGATTCCAACGCCGCGCCAATTCCTTCAGGGTGCTGACATCCAGGTTCCGGTAATGAAACCAGCCCTCCAGTTCCGGCATCAGCCGGTGCATGAACCGCCGGTCCTGGCAGATGCTGTTGCCGCACATCGGTGAGCGCCCCCGGTGCGTCCAGGATTTGAGAAAACCCAGCGTCCCCTGCTCCGCCTCCTCCATGGAAACGCCCTCCTCCAACACCCGCTGCCACAATCCCGACTTGCTGTGCTGCTCGGTATTCCAGGTATCCATCGACTGCAGCCGCTCAAGGGGGTGTGCAATCGCATATACCGGGCCCTCGGCCAGCTCATTGAGCTGCGCGTCCGTGACGATGGTGGCGATTTCGAGTATCGAGTCCGTTACGGTATCGAGCCCGGTCATTTCGAGATCAATCCAGATCAGGTGGGTTTCCTTGGCAATAGGCATGACTCAGGCTCCGGTAAGCACAGGCAGCATCATACTCAGGCTTTCAGGTCAGCGCCATGCGCCCAAGCAGCCCCCAGCGGCTACAATAGGCGACATGAATCAGGGTTTTACTTGCCATTCGGGGGCTGAGCTTCCGTGACCGAAGTCATTGAGGGTCGCGTGCGCGTCTCCTATGGCAGCCACGGCATCATTCAATTGCGCGACGGACGCCAGGTGACGGTCAAATACCGGCGGCAGGTTGGGCGGCCTTTCTGTGGTGATGAGGTCTCAGTTTCGCTGCTCCAGGGCGCGGAGGGCGTCGTCACAGAGATTCACCCCCGCAAAAACCAGTTTGTTCGTGCCGACGCCCAGCAGCGGACCAGCACGGTCGCAGCCAATCTCGACCAGGTGCTGATCGTGATCTCACCCAGGCCCCTGCCCTCCCGCGATCTGGTGGAACGGTATCTGCTCGCTGTTCACAGCCTCGACATTGAGCCCGTGATCTTGCTGAACAAGGCAGAGTTGCCGGTCTCCGGCGATTCTTCAGCAGGCGAAGAGGTGATCAACCGGCTCGATGAATACCGTGAGCTCGGTTATCCCGTGATTAGGACGTCGTGCAAGGGACACCCGGGTATCGAAGGGCTGTTGCCGCTGCTCTCGAATAAAACCAGCATCCTGGTCGGACAATCAGGCGTTGGCAAGTCATCTTTGGTCAGACAGATTCTGCCGGACCTCGACATTCAGACAGGCGCGCTATCGCATTCCACCGGGAAGGGACGCCACACGACGACCACGACGATTCTCTATGACCTGCCCGAAAACGGAAGCCTGCTCGATTCCCCCGGCGTCTGGGAATACGGGCTGTGGAAGCTCGGCCCAGAAGAGGTTGCGCACGGTTTCATCGAATTCAGGCCGTTCAGCGGCCATTGCCGGTTCAACGACTGCCGTCACACCAGTGAACCAGGTTGCGCGATCAAACAGGCCCTCGAGGCGGGCCACATCCGGGCCTGGCGTTACGCAGCCTATACCAGGATACTGGCGCAAAATAACGCTTGAGCATCATCTATCGCAACGCGCGGTATGCTATCCTCTAGGGGTCACAAATACCCGGAGCAAAATCATGACAAGGATTGTTTTTATTGCCCTTTTGCTGATCGCAGCCGGATTCGCCCAGGCGGATGTGCTGATACTGGACGAAGTGCGCCAGGTGGAGCGCATGGAGCTTCCGCGCAACGGCCAGGACATGGCTGCTGTAGAAAACGACTTCGGCGCGCCCGATCAGCGCCATACCGCCGTCGGCGAGCCCCCTATCACCCGCTGGGATTACGGAGACTACAGCGTTTACTTCGAACATGACCTGGTGCTGTTCACCGTGCTGCGTGAAGGCGCGGTCATCGAAAAGGGCTGACCTCTTCCCTCGCTGGCTGCCCGCATCAATGATTCGGGCAGCGCAGCACTGCCACAACCCGCTCGGGTGCGCTATCCTTTGGCCCTTTGGCCGGAATCACCCCAATGACTGAACCCTCCTGTGCCGAACCCGCGGCGTTAGGCGTGGAACAACAGCCGCTCCGGGAAATCGAGCGCGACGGCGTGCTTTATACCCTGCTGGGTACGGCACATGTCTCCCGCGCCAGCATGGAGGCGGTGACAGAGCTCGCAGCCAGCGGGCAGTTCGACATCGTGGCTGTGGAACTGTGCCCATCCAGGCTGGAAGCACTGACCCGCAAAGACAAGTGGGAAAACCTGGATCTCTACAAGGTGATTCGCGAAGGTAAGGCGGGGCTGGTCATGGCCAACCTGGCCTTGGGCGGCTACCAAAGGCGCATCGCAGATCAGTTCGGCATCGAACCAGGCGCCGAACTGAAGGCGGCAGCCAGTGCCGCGAAAGAACACGGCCTGCCGCTGCAGCTGATCGATCGTGACCTGGCCACCACTTTGAAACGCAGCTATCGAAGCGTGCCGTGGTACAAACGCCTGTACCTGACCAGTGGTCTGCTGCTCAGCTCCGTCTCGTCAGAAGAAATCGACGAGGAAGCCATCGAGCGCCTCAAGGAAGGCGACATTCTTGAATCCACCTTCACGGAGTTCGCCGAGCAGTCCCCGGAACTCTACGCGGCGCTGATCGACGAAAGAGATCGATTCATGGCCGCTCGATTGAGGGATGAGAACCGAAATCACGCCGGCAGCAAGGTGCTGGTGGTGGTGGGCGCCGGCCACCTGGAGGGCCTGGCGCGTTACCTGGCCGAGGCGCAAGAAGACCCTCAAGAGCAGGTCGAAACACTGGCCGCGCTGCCTCCGCGCAGCCTGTGGCCAAAACTGATCCCCTGGGCCATCCTGGCCCTGGTGCTCACCGGATTTTTCATTGGTTTCTCCCGCAGCCCGGAACTTGGTCTCAGGCTGGTCGCGATTTGGGTCGTTATCAATGGCGGCCTCGCCGCCCTTGGCGCCCTGCTCGCCCGGGCGCACCCGCTCACCGTGGTCAGCGCCATGCTGGCCGCGCCATTGACCTCGCTAAACCCTGCGGTAGCGGCGGGCATGGTCACAGGGTTGGTCGAGTCATGGCTGCGCAAGCCGAAAGTCTCGGACCTGGAGCGGCTGCATGCCGATGCCATGACACTCAAGGGCTGGTATGCCAATCCCGCCACGCGAATCCTGCTGGTGTTCCTGTTTTCCAACTTCGGCTCGGCCATTGGCACGTGGGTGGCCGGCTTCCGAATATTCAACGTCCTCAGTTAAAATTCGGGCATGATCCGCATCGGCCCCTACCTGCTGGACAACATCCTGTCGCTCGCCCCCATGGCGGGCGTCACTGATTTGCCGTTTCGGCTTCTGTGCAGACGCCTCGGGGCAGGCTATGTCGTCAGCGAGATGGTGCACAGCGATCCGCGCCTGCGCGGCACGCGCAAGTCGCTGCTGCGCCGAAACCACGAAGGCGAAGCAGCACCTGTGGCCGTCCAGATTGCGGGCGGAGATCCTGCCTGGTTGGCCGATGCCGCCGCCTACAACTGTGAACACGGCGCGCAGATCATCGATGTCAATATGGGCTGCCCGGCCAAGAAAGTATGCAACCGCGCCGCCGGCTCCGCCCTGCTGAGTGACGAGGCGCTCGTCGCCCGTATTCTGCGCTCAGTGGTTAACGCCGTGCCGGTGCCCGTCACCCTTAAGATCCGCACGGGCCCCTCCCCCGATCAACGCAACGGCGTGAGAATAGCGCGCATGGCCGAGGATGAAGGTATCGCCGCCCTGGCCGTGCATGGCCGAACCCGCGCGGACCGCTTTAACGGACATGCCGAGTACGCGACCATACGCCGGATCTGCGAGGCAGTCTCCATCCCGGTATTCGCCAACGGTGATATCTGCACCCCCCAGGAAGCCCGGCATGTCCTGAACACAACCGGCGCGGACGGCCTGATGATCGGCCGCGGGGCGCAGGGCAATCCCTGGATATTCAGGCAGGTTTTGCATTACCTCGAGACCGGTCGCATATTGGCTCCGCCCCGCCCCGATGAAGTACACCGTGTGCTGATCGAGCATCTGCGGGGCTTGCATACGTTCTACGGCGAACACCAGGGCGTCAGGGTGGCCCGCAAGCATTTTGGCTGGTATCTGAAACAGCGTCCGGGCGGACAGGAACTGCGCAACCAGTTGGTCCGCGTACGGGCGGGCGATGAGCAGATCGAGTTGATTGACGCCTATTTTGGTGCACAGGCGCAACGAGCCGCCTGATCATTCCATCGAGGCAGGCACGCGTCGGCCTCCAAGCACAACAAGAACCTTAGAAGTGAACTGGAAAAATTCATTATTCAAGCCCAGGTGGCGACATAAGCATCCGAGCATCCGCAACGAGGCGGTCAAAACCGGGCAGGAGCCCGAGCTGCTCCAGGCCATGTTCGATATCGCCACGAAGGATGAAGATGTTCAAGTGCGGATATCCGCTTCGCGCAGGCTGAAGGATCCCCTCCAGATCATCGAGGCCTTGGGGCGGGAAGAAACGGATGCCGTACGATCGGCTTTGTCCGACCGCCTGAAGCACCTTCTACTGCATCCCGCTGAGGCCGATGGCGGATCCGATTCGAGACAGCGGGCCGTGGCGCTTATCGACAGTCGTGACCTGCTGGAGGCGATCGCTGCCTCAGCGCCCGAGGTCAGCCTGCGCCGAATCGCGCTGGAGAAGACCGCGCGGCCGGGCTTCCTGGGCGATCGCGCGATCCATGACACGGACCCCGAGCTGCGACGATACGCCGCTGGCCTCATTCAGCAACATTCCACGCTCAGGCGCGTCATCGACGCCACCAGAAAAACCGACAAGCAGCTTCATAGCGAGCTTTCGGACCGCCTGCACCGCGAATTGCTCGCAGCCGGGGACCCGCAAGCCATCAGGCAGGAAGCCTTGCACCTGTGCCAGTCCGTGGAAACGCGCTTACATCAGGCACAGGCTACCGATGAGGCCGATATCCAGTCCATGGAGCAACGCTGGAAAGCGCTGGGTCCTAATCCACCCGCTGAGTTGGCCAGTCGTTTTGCGGCCGACCTGCAAAGATTGCGTTCACCCGCCCCCGCGCCGCGGCAAGCGCCCCCTGAGGATGAACCGCCCCCAGCCGCGCTGGCCGTCGCAGCTGCGCCGCAGCAGGACAAGCCGGCAGAAAACACCGCCGAGGGGCCGGATCGTGAACCAGGCGATATCCACCCCGACCTGCAGGCTGCCTGGGATGCGATCGATACGGCCGCGCAGCACAAGCGTCCCCCGGCCAGCCGAGAGATCGACATCCTCTCCCGGGCCTGGGAGCGCGCACGATCGGCTGTAAAAGATTTCACCAACGCGGAAGAAGAACTGCAAACCCGCGTCATCGACGCTCTCGAGCAGCTCCACACCGGCGCGCAAGCATTGCGTGACCAGCGCGAACAGTGGCTCGCCCAGGCAGACGAGCACCTGTCCGCGATGAAGGCCGCGCTGAACGCCGGCGAACTTCACAGCGCGCTCGAACATCGAGCCGCGTTGCAGAAACTCAAAGAATCACTGTCCGGGTCTCGCGAATGGAAAGCCATCCAGTCCAAGCTCTCCGGCGCCCTGGGACGCCTGCGCGAATTGCGCGACTGGCATCATTGGGCCAATGACAAAATCCGTAAACGCCTGATCACAGAGATGGAAGCGTTGCCGGGCGCGGGGCTCCATCCTGACGCCGTACTCGACCGAATCAAAGCGCTGCAGTCGGAATGGAAAACACTGGAAGCCAGCGAGCAGATTCCCGGCGATCGACACTACGCCGCCGCGCCATGGATGTGGCGAAAATTCAACGCGGCAGGCAAGTCGGCCTTTGAGCTGACCAAACCTTACCTGGACAAGCGCAGTGAACTCCGGTCCAGGAACCTGGAAGAAATCCACCGGGCAGCCAGGGAGCTCAATGACCTGTGCGACCGGAAAGCCGTTGATTTGAAGCAGGTGAGCAGGCAGGCAGGTAAAGTGCGTAAAGCCTTGGGCGACCTCGACGCCATCCCCGGCAAGCAGCGCCAAAAAACCGCAGAGCTACTGAAACAGGCGCTGGGCCGGGCCAATGACCTGAAGCAGGGTCATTATTCAGAGATCGAGAAACGCAAACTGAAGCTGGTGCGTGAAGCCTCTCAGCTAAAGCACATGACCGATCGAGACGAGGCCATTGCACGAGCCAAATACCTGCAATCGCAATGGAAGTCCGCCGGCAGCCTGTGGCGCAGCCGGGACAACGAGCTATGGCAACAGTTCCGGGAGCCTATCGAACCGCTGTTTGCCGATCTTGAAGCCGAACGGGAATCCGCCCGCGCCGAGCAGGCAGAGCGAACGGCCGGCCAGGAGCAACTCTGCGTTCAGTTGGAATCCCTGCTGCAGACCGAAGACGAACAGCTCGCCGAGCAGCTGGGTCGCGTCCAGGGGCTGGCGGATGAATGGCAGCATTACCGAAAGCCGGACCGCCGCCTCAAGGCGCGGTTCGATAAGGCGCACTTGGCTGTTCAAAACCGGATCAACGCTTATCAACAAGCGGCGGCCCGGGAACAAAAAGCACGCTGGTGGAAAAAGTCTGAATTACTGCACCAGGCAGAGTCCGCCAACACCGGCGGCAAGCTGGATAAAGCGCAGCTTGGCAAGCTCACGGCCGAGTGGGCTAAACTCACTGGCACAGCCCACCCCATCGATGAGGCATTGGACGCGCGGTTTGCAGCGCTGGGAGAGCGTGATGGCGCCCCCGGGGCCGGGAGTGAGCCCGAAATACTGGAGTCCGCGCGCAGGATCTGCATCAGCCTGGAGTACCTCGCAGGTATTTCCAGCCCGGAGGAAGAAAAGGAAACGCGCATGCAATACCAGGTCGAACGCCTGTCTGCTTCCATGACGGGTGAGCGTGAACGCGTTCCGGCGGTGGAAGAAGCCCGCCAACTGGAGCAGGACTGGCTGTTGCACGAATATATTCCGGAGCCTCACTACCCTGAATTTGAGCAGAGAGTGCGCAATGCCTTATCTAATATATTAGAGGAATAAAGTTTGTTATCTATCAGAATAATAACGATATTTATAGCATTAATTATCGGTGCCGCACCGCTGATCGCCTGGGGTGACGACACCGCGCCCGAATTGGCGGGAACCTGGCTCTCAGTGCTGCCGCCGGTGGTCGCCATTCTCGTGGCGCTGGTTTTCAAGCGGGTCATACCTGCGCTTTTCACGGGCGTTTTTCTGGGTGCCTGGCTGATCGAAGGCTTGACCGTCAAGGGCTTCTGGATCGGGCTGCTATCCAGTTTCGAAATCTACGTGGTCAACGCCCTGGCGAACCGGGACCATACGGCCATTATCCTGTTCTCACTGATGATCGGTGGCATGGTGGGCATTATTTCCCGTAATGGCGGCATGCAGGGCATCGTCAATGCCATCATCCGCTGGGCCGATTCGGTGCGCCACGCCAGCCTGGCAACAGCCGCCATGGGGCTGGCGATATTCTTCGATGACTACGCCAACACGCTGGTTGTTGGCAATACCATGCGGCCGGTTACTGATTCCAATCGAATTTCCAGGCAAAAGCTGGCTTACATTGTCGACTCGACGGCAGCGCCCGTGGCCTGCATCGCGCTGGTCACCACCTGGATCGGTTACGAGGTCGGCCTGATCGGCGACGCGCTGGAGCGCATGTCTGGGCTGCAAATGGACGCCTATCTGTTGTTTTTGAACACACTGGCGTACAGTTTTTATCCCGTGCTCGCCATTCTGTTCGTGTTCTTGATCGCCCTGACGGGGCGTGACTTCGGCCCCATGCTGGCTGCAGAGCAGGAAGCGCGCCAGCAGCAAGCCCCCAATGACGATCATCTGGATGTCGATCAGGACAACGACAGTGCGCCCATCGAGCCGGTCAAGGGAAAGCCGCAACGCGCCATTAACGCCATCTTGCCGGTGAGCGTTTTGATCGTGGGCGTGCTCAGCGGTTTATACGTCACCGGCCTCTCCAGCGTCGAGGTCGAGGATCCCTCATTGCGGGACATCATTGGCTCCGCGGATTCCTATCGCGCCCTGCTCTGGGCGTCGTTTCTGGGCGTGTTGACAGCCGCCCTGCTTTCGATCGGGCAACGTATTCTGGACCTGGAGCAGGTGGTTAATGCCTGGTATCGCGGACTCCGCTCGATGCTGATGGCATTGATCATCTTGATTCTTGCCTGGGCATTGGGTGAAACCACTGACCTGCTTGCCACGGCGGATTTCCTGGTATCGGTGCTGGGTGACAAGCTGCCGGCTTTTGCAGTTCCGACCATCGTGTTTCTGCTCGCTGCCGCCACGGCCTTCGCCACCGGCAGCAGCTGGGGCGCAATGGGTATCCTGATACCCCTGATCATGCCGCTGACCTGGGCCATCCTGCAGACCCAGGGAATGGGTGATCCGGAGCATTTGCACATACTGTATTCCGCGGTGGCATCGGTACTGGCCGGCGCGGTTTGGGGCGACCACTGCTCGCCGATCTCAGACACCACCATTTTGTCTTCGCTGGCATCGGGCTGCGACCATATCGAGCATGTACGCACCCAGCTACCGTATGCGTTCATAGTCGGCCTCACCGCGCTGATGCTGGGCTCGTTGCCGGTCGCCCTGGGCATGGCATGGTGGATGGGCATGCTACTGGGCGCCGTGGTTCTGTTTGTTATGTTGAGGCTGTTTGGCACCCGAACTGAGCAGTGAAATCGGCAGCGGTCGCCCACTTGCCGGATTTCCGCCATTTGGTTACCCTTCGCGCCCGTCCGCAGCATAGCCCCCCAGAGCCGTGAAACTGCCCATAAGCCAGGCCCGGATTAATAGCGCCCATCAGCAGCAGTGGCTTGGGCTGGCAGGCAGCAGCCTTTCGTTGGCCCTGTCCAAGGCCTGTCAGGCGCATCCCGGGCTGACGCTGCTGGTTGCAAGATCCAGTCACCAGGCGCACCTCATACATCGCGATCTGACACTGCTCGGGGCCGATGACCTGTCCCTGGTACTGTTCCCGGACCGGGAGACCTTACCCTACGATACTTATTCAGCGCATCCGGACATCGCCTCCGACCGGCTATCGGCGCTTTCACGCATGGCGGGATTGGACCGGGGTATCATCATTGCCTCGGCACCCGCCCTGTTACAGCGCCTGCCCCCGAGGCCTTTTGTTCTGGGCAGGGCCATTGACCTCGCGCCCGGGCAAACCCTTTCTATCAGCCGGTTTCGTGAGCAGCTGCTCCAGGCCGGTTATGAAAAGTCTGACCAGGTTTACCAAAGCGGACAGTTCTCAGTTCGAGGCTCCGTCATCGACCTGTATCCCTCCGGTTCGCCAGCGCCGTTGCGGATCGATCTGTTTGACGAGGAAATCGAGAGCATTCGCGAGTTTGACCCGGAGAGCCAGCGCTCAACCCGGGACCTGGACGGCCTCAACCTGGTTCCCGCACGCGAATACCCCTGCGACACATTCGCCATGGACGCGTTCCGCAAGGCGTTCCGTTATCGGTTCGCGGTTGATACACGCAAGGTGATGCTCTACCAGGACCTGAGAAAAGGCGTCCATCCCCAGGGGCTGGAGCATTACCTGCCGCTTTTTTTTGAGCAAACCGACACGCTGCTTGACTATCTGAAGGCCCCTCCGCTGCTGCTGTTGCAAGAGGGCTGCGAGAAGGCCATGGAGCGTTTCGAGGCGCAAACGCTGGAGCGCTGGGAACAGCGACGACATGATGTCGAACGACCTATTCTCGAACCCGCCGAGTTGTATCTGAAAACCTCGGAGCAGTTAGAAGGGTGGTCGGCCATGCCCCAGCTGTTACTGGGCGGAGCTACCCAAGACGAAGCCGACCCAGCGCTTTTTGACACGCAGCTACCGCCCCAGCTGAACCTCGGCGACCGTCAACAGGGCGCCGGCGGAGGTCTGGAACATTTCCTGGATGAATTTTCCGGGCGGGTGCTGTTTGCCGCCGACACCCCGGGACGGCGTGAATACCTGTCCGATGCCCTTGGCGCCATGAAAGTGGACTTCGAGCGCTTCGACAGCTGGCAGGCGTTTGTCGACGCCCCCGGCCGTCTGGGTCTTGCCATCCTGCCCATTGAAGAAGGATTCGTGCTGGGCAACGAACTGGCCGTACTCACCGAATCCCAGCTGTTTGGTGGCCGCGCGCGTACGATGGAGGTACGTGAACGGGCGGCGAGAGACCCGGAATCGATCATCAGGGACCTGACCGACCTCGCAGAGGGCGCGCCGGTCGTGCACGAAGATCATGGCGTGGGCAGATACCAGGGGCTGGAAGTACTGGACATCGATCAACGGCCGGCCGAATTCCTGATGCTGGAATATGCCGATGGCGACAAGCTTTACGTGCCTGTGTCTTCGCTGCATCTCATCAGCCGCTACACCGGCGCATCGACAGAACTGGCGCCCATGCACCGACTGGGCGGTGAGCAATGGGAGAAAGTGCGCAAGCGCGCGGCCGAAAAGGTCCGGGATGTCGCCGCAGAGTTGCTCGACCTGTATGCCCGCAGGCAGGCGCGGGAAGGTTTCAGCTTTGAACTCGATCAGCGGCTGTACTTGGAATTTTGCGCGGGTTTTCCGTTCGAGGAGACCCTCGACCAGCAAAACGCCATCGATGCCGTCCTGGCGGATATGGCCTCGACGCAGCCCATGGATCGCGTGGTCTGCGGTGACGTGGGGTTCGGAAAAACCGAGGTCGCCCTGCGCGCCGCGTTCATGGCGGTCCAGGGCGGGCGTCAGGTAGCACTGCTGGTGCCCACCACCCTGCTGGCGCAGCAGCATTACGCGACGTTTTCAGACCGTTTTGCGGACTGGCCGGTGCGCATCGAATTGCTATCCCGGTTCCGCAGCGCCAAAGAAGTCGATACTGCGCTGGAGCGATTGAATGATGGCCAGGTCGATATCGTGATCGGCACCCATCGCCTGCTTCAGCGTGATATCGCATTCGATCGGCTGGGACTGGTCATTATTGACGAGGAGCAGAGATTTGGCGTCCGGCAGAAAGAGCGGCTGAAACAGCTACGCTCGGAAGTTGACCTTCTTACCCTGACCGCAACACCGATCCCGCGCACGCTCAACATGGCCATGTCGGGAATTCGCGATCTGTCCATCATCGCCACACCGCCCGCGCGTCGAATGGCGGTTAAAACCCTTCTGGTGCAGTGGGACAACGCTATCCTGCGGGAAGCCATACAGCGCGAATTGCAGCGGGGCGGCCAGGTTTTTTTCCTGCACAACGAAGTGCGCAATATCGAGCGCATCGCCCGCGAGGTGACAGAACTGGTGCCCGAAGCGCGTGTCGAGGTGGCGCACGGGCAGATGAAAGAGCGGGAGCTGGAGCGGGTGATGCTGGATTTCTATCGCCAGCGTTTCAATGTGCTGGTCTGCACCACCATTATTGAGAACGGCATTGACGTGCCCACAGCCAACACCATTATCGTGCATCGGGCAGACCGCTTCGGGCTGGCGCAACTGCACCAGTTGCGTGGGCGTGTGGGACGCTCGCATCATCTGGCCTACGCCTACCTCGTGGTCCCTGATCAACGCGCCATGACCAGTGACGCCCGCAAGCGCCTGGATGCCATTGCCTCGCTGGAGGAGCTGGGCGCGGGCTTCACCCTGGCCACCCACGACCTGGAAATTCGCGGCGCCGGCGAGTTGCTTGGCGATGGACAGAGCGGCCAGATTCAGCAGATCGGGTTCAGCCTGTACAGCGAGTACCTGCGGCGGGCGGTTAGCGCCCTGCAGGCAGGTAAAGAGCCGGATGAGGATCTGACCCGGGAACAGCTGACCGAAGTGGAAATGCACCTGCCCGCGCTGATCCCGGAGGACTATCTCGCCGACGTGCACGCACGGCTGACGCTATACAAGCGCATTGCCAGCGCCGGGGAAGAACATGAGCTGCGCGAGCTCCAGGTGGAGATGATTGACCGGTTCGGGCTGCTGCCGGAGCCGATTCAAAACCTGTTCGAGGTGACCCGGCTGCGTCAGCGCGCCCGGTCGCTGGGCATTTCACGTATCAATATCGGCGAGCAAGGCGGAAGCCTGGAGTTCCGGCCCGACACCGTGGCCGATCCGGGTCGGCTTTTGTCGTTGATGACGAGCCAACCGGGCCGATACCGGATGGCGGGCCCCCGGCGACTACTTCTCCGCCTGGATGGCGCCGATAACAAGGAGCGGTTGCTGCTGACGGCCGAACTGCTGGACGAACTGGCCCCCAGGCTCGATGAACACTCATGAAAAATTCTCCCGGACAGGTCACAATATCGGGATGAACGCGTTCCGCGCGATAACCCGCATACAACGAATGGCCCTGTGTTGCCTGCTGGCGATGCCGGCCACGGTGGCGTGGGCGGAGCGCGGTGTTTATCGGGTCGAGATCCTGGTCTTTCGTCACAATCAGTCTGAGCACAACCCGGTGGAGAGCGCCGAGCTGAGCTACTTTCCCGGCGCGTGGCGTTTGTTCGAAGAACGCGCAGTCATCTATCCGGAGGACCCCGCGCCGCTGGGGGTGATGAGTGACCGCATGCGCGACGCGTGGCGACGGCTCGAGCGCAGTGAGGCCTACCAGCCGCTCTATATGCAGGCCTGGGAGCAATCGAGAACAGACTACCACCCACCGGTGCGCGTACATGATGACCGCGTGATGTTTGAGCGTATCGTGTTGCCGGAGGCGGCCGACATCGACCTGACGGCACCGGATTTCTTCGCACCCTATCGCCAGCGCTATCATCAGCTGGATGGCACGGCCCAGCTGCGGAGATCTCGATTTCTGCACTTGGAGTTTGATCTCGAGTTCAGGCTTGAGCTGATTTCTGCCAAATCCGAAGAACTGCCCGAAAATGGGATACCGGCTGACATGACATTGACTCCCGTTGAGCCGCTGCCGGTGGCCGGTGAACCACTGGGTGAACGACTGGGCGAGTCGGTATTCGCTCCTCTTGAGCCGGCAAGCGACGAAGAGACCGTTGATGGACCGGAGCCTCTGCTCAGCTGGCGCCCTCCCCCTCCGCTGTCCTCGCCGATGCCCGATACCAATCCTGCCGTGCCCGGGGCCCTGCTCTATCGATTACGCGAATCAAGACAGATAAGAACGGGACAGCTGCTTTATTTTGACGCCCCGCACCTGGGTGTCATCGCTCGAGTCACCACCACGGCGGGCGAGTGACGCCACTTGGCCAAACTCTCGGTTACAATGATCTGATCCGCTGGCCACCCCTCACCAAGGAGCCCACATGAATCTCGAAAAAGTTGCGTTTGCTTTTTTTATCGTGTTGGCGCTGACGCTGAATTTCGGTTTCTTTGTCGGTGAATTCGACAATCCGGACCATCACGGAGCCACAGAACTGGGCGCGGCGCTCGCCGTCAGCCTGATTGCGACCGTGCTGAAGTTCGGGGACCGTTCGCAATTGGGCGCGCTGATGCTGGCCACCAGCCTGGTTGCCGACCTGCAATTGCTGCTGGCCGCGCTGACCTGGATATGGGTGGCGAACATCGACAGCACCGGCATGACCCCTGAGGTGCTGGCCCACGTGGTTTCCTTGTCGGGTGGCGCGCTATTGGCTAACTTTGTCTCCGTCACGTTGCTGGTCGCGGAAACCATCAGCATTCGCCGCTAGGCATCGAGTCGTGGCGGGAGCGCTGCCTTGAACGATATCGTCTGGCTCACCATGCGGCGGCTCCGCCTGCCGCTCATACTGATGCTGATGGTGTACTTCGCCTCGGTATTTGTCATGACCAGCGTCCCCGCCCTGGACGAATCCGGCCAGTCGGTGAAGGTCAGCGTTCTCGACGCCGCCTATTTCGTCACCATCATGACCACAACGATCGGTTTCGGGGAAACGCCTTATACGTTCACCTCCGCGCAAAGGCTGCTGGTGCTGTTTATCATCCTCCCCAACGTCGTGGCCTGGCTTTACTCCGTCGGCGCCATTCTCGGGCTGTTGCTCGACAGCGAATTCCGGGATGTCCTGCGGCGCAATCGATTCAGGCGCCAGATTGGCTGGCTGGGCGAACCTTTCTTCATCGTCTGCGGCTGCGGTAATACTGGCAGCCTGGTGGTTGGCGGCCTGCTCAGGCGGGGTTTCAGCGCGGTGGTTCTCGAAAAGGATGAGAAAACGGTACATCGCCTGCACCTGAACGACGCATTCGCGCATGTTCCGGCCCTGGCCTGCGAGACCACCGAGCGAGAAAGCCTCGAACTCGCTGGTTTGAGTGATAAAAACTGCATCGGCGTCATTGCGACCACCAACGACGACCACGCGAATCTTCAAATCGCCATCACCGTCAAGCTCTTGCGACCGGAACTGCAAATGCTGGCACGCAGCGAAACGCAGCGTGTCAGCGACAACATGGTTTCATTCGGAACCGACGCGGTGGTCAATCCCTACGCGATTTTCTCCGAGCGACTGGTGCTGGCGCTGAGTTCACCCATCAAGTACCTGGTGCAGGACTGGCTGATCAGCGTGGAAGGGACACAACTCAGGGAGCGGCTCGACCCACCGATTGGAAGATGGGTGGTGTGCGGTGCCGGCCGGTTGGGTGAGCGGATGCTGGATCAGCTGGTCGAGAACGAACTTCCCGTCACGGTCGTGGACGTGCACGAGGACCGCCTGGATAAATATGAATCGACCGTCCGGGGACGAGGCACCGAGGCACACACGCTCAAAGCCGCAGGAGTCGACGAGGCCGTAGGCGTCATAGCCAGCACCGGCGACGACATCGACAACCTGTCCATCGTCATGACCGCCCGCGAACTGAATCCGGACCTGTTCCTGGTAGCCCGACAGGAAAAACAGATCAACGATGCCCTCTTCGATGCCGCGCATATCGACCTGGTGGCCAAGCGCAGCCTGATTGTCGCCAGACGCATACTGGCCATTGTTTCCACGCCGCTGCTACAGAGTTTTTTGCAGGAACTGGTCAAACGGGATGAAGAATTTGCCAAACGCCTGCATGCGAAGCTGAAGAACACCCTGCACGGTCACGCACCCAGCATGTGGGACGTCGATCTGAGCGGTGAAGACGCTGCTGACTTGCGCCTGGCCCAGCGAAACCATGTCCGGCTGAGGCTGCGAAACCTGGTACACAACGCGCGCAGCATTGAAGGCGAACGCCTGGACTGCGTCTGCCTGGTGCTGCAGCGGGGCGCTCAGCGCCTTTTCCTGCCCGACGAGGATCTGGAACTGGTGGAGGGTGACCGCCTGTTGTTCGCGGGACGCGGACGCGCGCGGCATGAAATGCTCTGGGGCCTGAGCGATGAAAACGCGCTGGTTGGCGCTGAGATCGGTAAACAGCTACCCCGGGGCGCAATCTGGCGCTGGTTCTGGAAACGGCGCCCCGGTTGAACGGCTCAGCCGTTCAGTTCAAACGCATCGGCATCCGCCAAAAAGGGTAGTTCACTTCTTGTCGCGCGCAGTTGTGCCAGGCTGATCTCCGCTCGGGCCACGCCTTCCTGATCATCCAGACGAGCCAGTTCCGCGCCCACCGCGTCGTGCAGCACGCTCTGGCCGGGGTAACGGTTGCCCTTGCCATCCACGCCTACCCGGTTCACGCCGGCCACATAGCATTGATTTTCGATCGAGCGCGCCTTGAGCAACGTGGACCAGGCATCCACCCTTGGTGAAGGCCAGTTGGCGACAAAGATGCACAGGTCGTAATCAGAACGGCTACGACACCAGACCGGAAACCGCAGGTCATAGCAAATCTGCGGCATCACCCGCCATCCGCGGTACTGCAGGACCACCCGGTCATTCCCTGCCCGGTAACGCTTATGTTCGCCCGCGAAGGCGAACAGGTGACGCTTGTCGTAAAAAACCAGGCCGCCATCAGGCTCCACCCACAGAAACCGGTTGAATCTTCCTTCCGGGGTACCGATCACGGCGCTGCCGGCCAGCACGCATTCATAATCGGCCGCCATGGTCTTCATCCAGGCCACGGTTTCGCCGTCCATGCCCTCGGTCTCTCCGGGGTCACCCAAAAAGCCCGTGGTGAAGGTTTCCGGCAAAATCGCGACATCCAAATGGCTGCCGGCACCGTCGAGCAGGCCTTGCAGGTGATCCCGGTTTGCGCCGGGCTCACGCCACTTCAACTCTGCCTGCAACAGGCCAATTTCGAGCGTATCGCGTTCTGTCATCGGTCACACATCTCCTGGGCGATGTCACATCTTAGCGATCATACGGCAGCCTGGCATCAGGCGACACACAGAAAATCCTTGCCCTCGACGCGGTCATGGGTTGCCAGGTAGTGGCGGATCTCATCCCGCGCCCCGCGCGCGCCGACCGCGACCAGGGTGAACACCCCCGGACGCAGAGCCGCCGCCATCTCCCATACCGGCTTGTCGCGTTTTCTGCCGCCAACCCTGCGCGGGTGCACATCGATAAAGCCGGATACCCCGGCGCCGTATTCCCGCAGCAGATCGTGGGTGAGCTTGCCGGTGGGCCCTGCACCCCAGATGATGAGATCGCGTTCGGGCAGGCCTCCTTGGGCCAGGTAAAACAGCTTGGCGCGCTGAAAATTCTCCAGTGAATAACGGGAATCGGTGCGCGTGAGACGCGATGGGTGGTCGCGCCAATGCAGCAGGGTATCGGGCGGCTTGGCCATTTTGATGCCTTCGGCATTTGCACGCAGGAAGAGATCATAGTCTTCCGGCCAGCCAGGATGCTGATATCCGCCCAGGCGCTCGATGATCTCCCGGCGGAACATCGCGGTGGGGTTGGGGATCGGGCTTTCGATAAACATGGCACGGGCGATCTCATCCGGCTGCGTCAATGAATTGAGCCAGTCCCGATAAACCCGATTGCCCTGGCCCACCGTGCCGTCTGTGAAAAAATCAACACAGGCGCCGGCAATTCCTATGCCTGGATTTTCGGTAAGCAGCCCCAGCTGCCGCTCCAGTCGCGACGCCATGGCAATATCATCGGCATCCATCCGGGCCACGAACTGGCCCTGACACTGGGCGAGACCCGCATTGAACGCGTGAGATACACCCCGCTCGGGGCTGGAGATAACGCGGAGACGGTCATCGGCGACATTCAACGACTCAACCGCCCCGTCGGTGCTGTGGTCATCGACCAGCAGCAGTTCGAGGTTGCGGTGGGATTGGGCGAGTATGCTCGAGACCGCTTTGGGCAGAAACTTCCCGCCGTTGTGCACCGGGCATACGACGGAAATCAGCGGCTGCACAAACGGACCGCTCAGGTCTCCGGCCGCATGTAGGGAAATAACAAAACGTCCCGTATCGAGGCTGAATCGGTAAACAGCATGACCAGGCGGTCAATACCCACACCTTCACCACCCGTGGGCGGCATTCCGTACTCGAGCGCCCGGACATAATCCTCATCGTAGTGCATGGCCTCGAGATCACCGGCTTCCTTGTTGGCCACCTGGGCCCGGAACCGCTCGGCCTGGTCTTCGGGGTCATTCAGCTCCGAAAAGCCGTTGGCAATTTCACTGCCGGCCACGATCAGCTCAAAGCGGTCAGTGACACGCGGATCGTCGTCGTTTCGCCGTGAGAGCGGAGAGACTTCCGTTGGGTATGCGGTCATGAACGTGGGTTGTATCAGCTTGCGCTCTACGGTGGCCTCGTAAAGCTCTGTCATCAGCTTGCCGGGGCCCCAGTTATCCTCGACATGCAGCTCCCGGCTCCGGCAGGCACCGCGCAAGGTCTCCAGGTCCCACAGATCAGCGTCCGCCAGGTCCGAATTGAAGCTGCGCACGGCTTCCTCCACCGTGTAGCGTTGGAAGGACGGACCAAAATCAATGGACTGGCCCTGGTATTCGATGGCACTCGAACCCATCAGCTCCTCGGCCAACTCCCTCAGCATCTGTTCGGTCAGGTCCATCAGGTCGTTGAAATCGGCATAGGCCCAATAGAACTCCAGCATGGTGAATTCCGGGTTATGCCGGGTCGAAACGCCCTCGTTGCGGAAATTCCGGTTGATCTCATACACGCGCTCGAGACCCCCTACCGTGAGGCGCTTGAGGTACAGCTCGGGCGCCACGCGAAGATACATCTGCAAATCCAGCGCGTTGTGGTGGGTGATGAACGGACGGGCGGTGGCACCGCCGGGAATCGGATGCATCATGGGCGTCTCGACTTCGAGAAAGTCCCGCCCGGGGGACTCCATGAAGCGCCTGATGAACGTAATAATGCGCGAGCGCAGCTTGAAGACCCGGCGCGAATCCTCGTTCATGATCAAATCGACATAGCGCCGGCGATACCGGGTTTCGGTATCCGTCAGCCCGTGCCACTTTTCAGGCAGGGGCCGCAGAGATTTGGTCAGCAGACGCAACTCGGAGACGCGGACGGAGAGCTCGCCCTTCTGGGTCCTGACCATGACGCCGCTGGCGCCCACGATATCGCCGATATCCCACTGTTTGAACTGCTGAAATACACCTTCGGGCAACTGGTCTCGCTGAACCATCAGCTGGATGGCGCCGGAGCCGTCCTGCAGCCTGACAAAGGCCAGTTTCCCCATGACCCGCTTGGCCATCATTCGCCCGGCAACCGCAAAACCAGCCTGCTGCTGCTCCAGGTCTTCCGTGGAAGCCTCACCGAAGCGCTCGTGCAGCTCCGAGGCCGTGGCATCAGGCCTGAAATCGTTGGGAAAGGCCTGGCCTTCGCCCTTCAGCGCCTGGAGCTTGGCTCTGCGTTCGGCAATCAGCCGGTTTTCATCCACCGCCTGGCCGCCTTGTTTCTCGTCTTTGTTGGACATGTTGGTTTTCCTGCTCAGAGACCCTGCTTCAGTGATGCTTCGACAAACTGATCGAGGTCACCGTCCAGCACGGCGCCCGTATTACCGACCTCGACGCCGGTGCGGAGATCCTTGATCCTTGACTGGTCCAGCACATAGGAACGAATCTGGCTGCCCCAGCCGATATCGGACTTGGTGTCTTCCAGCGCTTGCTGTTCCTCGCTTCGCTTCAACATTTCCAGCTCATAGAGCTTGGCGCGCAACTGCTTCATGGCCTGGTCCTTGTTCTTGTGCTGCGAGCGGTCATTCTGGCACTGAACCACGATACCCGAAGGATTATGCGTAATCCGCACCGCAGATTCGGTTCGGTTCACGTGCTGTCCGCCCGCGCCCGAGGCGCGATAAACGTCGATCCGCAAATCGGCCGGGTTGATCTCGATCTCGAAACTGTCGTCAATTTCCGGTGAGGCAAACACAGCCGCAAAAGACGTGTGACGGCGGTTGCCGGAATCAAACGGTGATTTCCTGACCAGGCGGTGCACGCCGGTCTCCGTCTTACACCAGCCGAAGGCGTAGTCTCCTACAAGGTGAATCGTGGCGCTCTTGATGCCCGCTACCTCACCGGCGGAAACCTCGATCAAATCCGCCTTCCATCCCCGGCGTTCCGCCCAGCGCAGGTACATGCGCAATAACATTTCCGCCCAGTCTTGAGCCTCGGTGCCACCCGAGCCCGCCTGTATATCGAGGTAACAGGGCCGATCGTCCATGTCCCCTGAAAACATTCGCTGAAACTCGAGCCGCTCTACATCCGCCTGCAGCCCGGCAAGGTCTGCGGCCACCGACGCGATGGTTTCTTCGTCATTTTCCTCTGCCGCCATCTCCAGCAGTTCGATGTTGTCCACCAGGGACTGTCCGACGCGGTCCAGGGTGCCGACGATGTTGTCCAGTTGGGCACGTTCACGGCCCAGGCTCTGAGCACGTTCAGGATCGTTCCAGATGTCGGGGTTTTCCAGTTCGCGGCTGACTTCCTCCAGCCGGTCTCGCTTCAGATCATAGTCAAAGATACCCCCTAAGCGCGTCACTGCGGCTGCTGAGGTCTTCGAGCAATTGGCTGATTTGATTGAATTCCACGTTGAATCATCCGAAGGCGGAGAACAGCCGCACATTTTACACCAAGCACTCCTCGCGAGAACCCGCCAATGGCAACCCGAGCCATCGGAACGGAGCCGAATTTTCTGTGCTACATTTCCTCTTTTTTGCAGGCATCGAGGAAGGCACCAGACCCCATGAGCCAGACCGCCGCACATTTCGACACCCTCTTTTCACTCAAAGAAAAAACCGCGCTGGTCACCGGGGGTGGCAGCGGGCTGGGCCTTATGATCACCCAGGCACTGGTGGCCTCCGGGGCCCGGGTCTACATCGCATCCTGATCGCTGGAGACCTGTCAGTCCGCGGCTGAGTCGCTGGCAGGCCTCGCCGGTGAGTGCGTCGCCCTGGGCGGCGATGTTTCCAC
>Ga0181593_10000864_pt1 | contig 27019 bp, 22 predicted proteins | sample 071ome_19_FD_133756 | JGI IMG/M metagenome (GOLD analysis project Ga0181593, IMG submission 133756) | Coastal salt marsh microbial communities from the Groves Creek Marsh, Skidaway Island, Georgia - 071413AT metaG (megahit assembly) | ecosystem: Environmental > Aquatic > Marine > Intertidal...
TCCCGCAGCTCAAGAAGACCCTAACAGCCCTATTGCAGGCATGCCTGTATTAGAAGTATGGAAAGCTAAACAGGTATTTATATCAAAAAGAGGTCAAGGTAGAGGATATTCTGGAATTGAAAACCCTTTGTTTTTCAAAGATAATTCAAGAATGGTATATGGTGATGCAAAAAAATCTATAGATTCAATCTTGCAAAATATCAGCTGATTAATTTGGTAATAAACCAGAAATATTTAGAGCATTATTTTGCCTATCTGATAATTGCTTTTCATCAAAATTACCAACAAGTTCATGAAAAACTCTATACCAATTAATTTCTGCCTTTAAATGCATAAAGACTGATCCTAAACCGACAGCGGCCCTATCCATTAATACAAATTCTCTTGGAGGTTTTACACCACCTATTTTTTTTAATTCTTCATGTACCTTTTCTGCCGTTTCTCTACCATATTGACCAGACTCACTTGGATTTATTAACCTTACCTTATCTTCTAGTAGTGGCTGATAAATGAAATTTGCCCATATATTAAGAACATTAATGAGCTCCTTAGATGGATTTTCAAAACCCCAACTTTTGTATGCATTAACTGCTTTTTCTTCATCTCCATCTCTTAATGCTTGATATAATTCAATAACTCCTGTTACAAAATCAGGCCTAAAAATTCTAATACATCCAAAATCCATTAAATTTACACCTCCATCTGGTCGTATCGTATAATTACCTAAATGAGGATCTCCATGGATAACACCAAATTTATAAAATGGGATATACCAAGCCTTAAACATATTAAGAGCAACTTTATTACGTATTTCAATATCTGAATTGTCTGAAATAAATTTCATTATTTTAAGACCTTCTATACGGGTCATGGTCAATAATCTTTTTGTAGACAAACGCTCAATAGGCTTTGGTAATGTAACCTCTTTCAAATCAGACAACATGTGTCTATAAAGCTTCAAATTTTTGATTTCATGAGAATAACTAAGTTCTTCTTTCAATCGCTCCGACAATTCCTCATGTATAGCTTTAGTAGAAATCGCAGAATCATATTTTTCGTACAATGAAAAAATCAATTTTAATTGTTTTAAGTCTGCTTGAACCGCTGATTGCATATCAGGGTATTGTAATTTACATGCTAACTGCTGCCCATCTTTATCTTCTGCAAAATGAACTTGACCTAATGAAGCAGCAGCAGAAGCTTTTTTATCAAACTCTTTAAAAAAACTTAACCAATTCTCACCTAATTCTGCCTTCATTCTCCTTTTTACAAATAGCCATCCCATTGAAGGTGCGTCAGCTTGAAGATGAGACAACTCATGGACATACTCTTTTGGTAAAGCGTCGGGTATTGTTGCTAGTATTTGAGCTACTTTCATCAAAGGACCTTTTAAACCACCTAGAGCTGCCCTTAAATCAGAAGCATGTTGTTTTTTATCTATTTTTATTCCAAGATATTTTTCGCCAGCAAGTCTAGCTGCCAAACCTCCCATGGCAGTAGTAACTTTTGCGTACCTCCTAATCCTGCCACCCGTCATTGACGAACTTATCTCGTCATATAAATCATTTTTTTCATTCATTTAAATTTAATTTTCCTATAAAATTATTAAAGATTTAATTGTTCCAACTCGTCCATTAAACCAGTAATCATAGAAACTCCTTGATCCCAAAAACTACTTTGATATGCGCTTAACTTGAAAGGTTTTAATAATTCATTATGACTTTTTGTTCCTCCAGCAGATAACATTTGAATATATTTTTTTGAGAAATCTTGCTTATTACTTACTTGATAAGATTGCCAAAGAGCATTAACCAAACTATCTCCAAAGGCATATGCATACACGTAAAACGGTGTATGAACAAAGTGAGGAATGTATCCCCATAAAACTCTATAATCATTATTAAGGTTTATTGATGGACCAACTGCATGAGACTGAGTTTCCATCCAAATATCACTGATTTCATCTGGAGTTAATTCCGATTTTATTCTTGCTTCATGAAACTTAACTTCAAACTGATGAAAACCTATTTGTCTTACGACCGTATTTAACATGTCTTCTATCTTACCTGCTAGAAGTTGTTTTTTTTGTTCTGTTGGACTCTCATCTAATAGTTTTCTGAAAACTAACATCTCGCCAAAAACAGATGCTGTTTCCGCAAGAGTTAATGGTGTTTCGGCCATAAGTAATCCATTTTTAGCTGCTAAAATTTGATGAACACCATGACCGAGTTCATGAGCTAAAGTCATTACATCTCTAATTTTACCTTGATAATTTACTAAAATATATGGATGAAGAGATGGAACTGAAGGATGAGCAAAAGCGCCTGAAGCTTTTCCTTGACGAACTCTTGCGTCAATCCAACCGTTTTTAAAGAATAGCCCTGCAATATCACTCATTTCGGGATGGAAGGAAGCAAAGGAATCAAGAACAATATTTTTAGCTTTATCCCATTCTATAGATGTTTCAGATGTATGGGGTAGTGGTGCATTTCTATCCCACCAGTCTAGTTTACTTTTCCCAAATTCTTTTGCTTTCCATTTATAGTATCTATGAGTAAGTTGAGGCATAGCTTTGTCAACAGTATTAACCAAAGCGTCCACAACCTCATCTTCAACATCATTATCCAGGTTTCTGGACGAAACTATGTTTTTAAAACCTCTTTTATTATCTTCAATGTATCTATCACGGGAAATTACATTTAAGATCATACTAAAAATTCGTTTATTTTTATCTAAAATATTAGACAATGATTTCCCAGCTATTTTTCTATTATTTGGATCAGAATCAGATAAAAGATTTAAAATTTCAGCTTCACTTAATTCTTTTTCTTTAAAAGGGAAACGTAGAGATGCTGATGTTTCGTCAAAAAGCCTTACCCAAGCAGACCTTCCAGTAGCAGATTTTTCTATCAATATTTCTTCTACTAAAGGGTCTAAAAGATAAGGGTTTCTTTTTCTTAAAACTGTTAGGTATGGCTTCCATTTATTTGATTTATTGTCACTCATCCAAGCGTTAATCGTCTTATCATCTACTTTTGACAATTCTAATGTAAAAAATATTAATGAGGAGAATATCTCAGTAAATTCGTCAGATACTGAAGAATTATATCTTGAAACTTCAGGGTTTTCCATATTGGTTGCAAATATAAGATTACTATGTGTTCCAACTCTATGAATATTTTCACAAATTTCCTGATAAGTTTCTATACATAAAAGAAAGTCTGATGAATTTAAGTCTTTTATTTTACCTTTCCACTTATTTAAAAAATTATCAGATGATTTTTTGATTTTCTTCAAATCAGTCTTAATTTTAGGATCTTTAATATCTTTATAAATCTCTGAAAGATCCCAAACTGGTAAGGTGCAATTCATATCAGTCATCCTAAACTCAATTCCTCTAAAATTTTTATACTAAAAAACTTCTAACACACTTTATTATTTCTTCAGGGTCTTCTTCTGCAAGATAATGACCAGTGTTAATACCATAACCCCGTAATTCAGCAGAACAATATTTCTTCCAAATAGAAAGTGGATTATACCATTGCTCTATTTTACCTTTCTTACCCCACAAGATCATGGTTGGAATGTTAATTTGAAGTTTATTTTTTCTACTAATTTTGTCATCTTCAATGTCTATAGTAGCTGCTGCTCTATAGTCTTCACATATAGCTTCAATAGTTTCAGGGTTTTTTACACATTCAAGATAATCGCTTAATGCACTTGGTGCAAAAAAGTCTTTATCTTTTTTCTCTCTTGAAGTATGAGCAAAAAACCATTCCTCAGGAGCCCTTTGTATTACTGACTCAGGAATTGGATTTCTTTGAGCTAACCAAAACCAGTGATAATAGCCCATAGCAAAATCCATATTTGCTCTTTCAAAATGTTCAATAGTTGGGATGATATCTAACAAAATCATTTTTAAAATTTTATTTGGAAAGTCTAAAGCTAAACGATGAGCAATCCTAGCTCCTCTGTCATGAGCAATTAGATAAAAAGAGTTAAACTTTAATAAACTCATGAACTCGTTTATATCTTTTGCCATGTTGACTTTAGAATATTCTTCATGTTTTTCGGACAATTTAGGCTTAAATGATTTTCCATACCCTGGAATATCTGGACAAATTACAGTGTAATTATCAACTAAACTTGGAACTACTTTATGCCACATAACATGTGTTTGCGGATTACCGTGTAACATTAATAAAGGGGGACCAATTCCTGCTTTTCTATATCTAATAACTCCCCTTTTTGTTTGTAAAAAGGAAATGTCAATATCATTAAAAAAATCCATTTTTCTCTTATTCTTTTTGGTTTTCCAATTATTACTGGATTGTGATCATATTGGAGATATTTAATAAATATAAGGATTAGATTTATAAATACAATCAGTTACCTATACTTAATCTAAACTTGTTAGATAAATTGGTACTTTTTTTGTTTAATAAAAATTATGGTGACCTCGACAGGACTCGAACCTGTTACCTCAAGATTAGGAATCTTGCGCTCTATCCAGATGAGCTACGAGGCCAACATATATTGTTAATATCAGATAAATATCAATTATCAATAATAAGTTATTTAGTCTTTTTTAAAATTATTATGGCTCATAGCCTAAAATTTTAATATTGTAATTTATTTATAATCAATCAGGAAATTATCAAATGACTATAAATTTAGGACTAGAAGGTAAGGTTGCTGTTGTAACTGGTGCTGGTGGTGGAATTGGACGTGAGATTGCTTTAGCGCTAGCCAATGAAGGAGTATCAATTGTAGTTAATGATATTGGCGTATCTTTGACTGGTGAGGGTGGATCAGAATCACCTGCCCAAGAGACAAGTGGCCTTATAACACAAAAAGGTGGGAAAGCAGTTATAAGCAATGAAACAGTCTCCTCGTGGGATAGTGCTCAATTGATTATTAAAAAAGCAATAGATAGTTTTGGTAAAATTGATATTGTGGTAAATAATGCAGGTATATTAAGAGACACTATATTCCATAAAATGGATCCCTCCGACTGGGAAAATGTAATTAACGTACATCTAAATGGTAGTTTTTATGTAAGTAGAGCAGCTGCGCCATATTTCCGTGAACAAAACTCTGGTGCGTTTGTTCATATGACTAGTACATCTGGATTAATTGGTAATTTTGGTCAAGCTAATTATTCAGCAGCCAAATTAGGTATTGCCGGATTATCAAAATCTATCGCACTAGATATGGGTAGGTATAATGTTCGGTCAAATTGTATAGCTCCATTTGCTTGGAGCAGAATGACAAATTCTATTCAATCTAACACAGATGCAGAGAAAGAGAGAGTGGAAAGACTGAAACAAATGACACCTGAAAAAAATGCTCCTCTTGCCGTATTTTTAGCATCAGAAGCAGCAAAAGAAGTTAGTGGACAAATTTTTAGCGCAAGATTGAATGAACTTTTCATTTACAACCAAAACCGACCTATAAAAAGTATTCATTCTGATAATGGATGGACAGCTAAAGAAATTGCTCAAAGAGCTTATCCTGCTCTTAAAGGTTCAATGACTCCAAATGATAGAAGTGGTGACGTTTTCAGTTGGGATCCTGTCTAATTTATCTTAAATAAAGTAGTAATATCCCTCATATTTTCGAGGGTATAATTTGCTCCTAATTGATTTATATTAATGTCAGTATAGCCACCAGCAATAACTGCTGATTTAATATTAGCTGCTTTTGCAGCATTAACATCATTTAAGGTATCACCAACCATTAAATAAGATTTTTTAATAGACTTAAATTGTTGCATAGCAAGTATTAACATGTCTGGTTTGGGTTTTAATGGAACATTATCTCTAGCGCCAATAACCACACTAAAATATTTTTTTAAATTCATTTGATCAATTAATCTTTCAGTAACAAATTGTCTTTTGTTAGTACAAATACCCATAGGAACATTTTTTTTATAAAAAAACTCAAGTGTTTCTTTTACGCCAGCCATTAAACTACTGTATTTGTAAGGTTGTTCTGAATAATTTTGTCGGTAGTCTTTATAAACTAATTCGTATAAACTCTCATCGCCTCCACAATAATCTACAACCCTCTTTGATAGAGACAGCATTCCTTGACCAACAAAAGTTTGAAGTTTTGTTTCTGAAATTGGATTTAAATTATATTTACTCAAAGTTTTAACAATTGCATAATGCATGTCTGGAACTGAATGAACCAAAGTTCCGTCAAGGTCAAAAATAATATTATAATTTTCAACTATCATTTTTAAACTTTACTTCGAAGAATATTAATATTTTTTTTATAATTTTCTAATTCTTCTCCTTTAAAAACTGCAGAACCTGCAACTAATACATTTGCACCCGCATCTATAACTTTGAAAGCTGTTTCATCATTTATGCCTCCATCAACTTGAACTTTAATATTTCTCGGTCCAATTAGATTTCTAACTGATTTAATTTTGTCTAACGAAGTGCTTATAAATTTTTGTCCTCCAAAACCAGGATTAACACTCATAATAAGAATTAGATCTAACTTATCTAAAACAAATTCTAGGCCAGATATAGATGTTCCGGGATTAACAGCAACACCGGCTTTACATCCTAATTCTCTAATACGAGTAAGAGTGCGATCTAAATGTGGAGTAACTTCTTTATGAACAGTGATTATATCAACTCCAGCTGAAGCATATTCTTCTAAAAAATCATCTGGGTTAGTAACCATTAAATGAGCATCAAATGGTTTTTTAGAAAACTGTCTTATTGATCGGATAACCGGAGCTCCAAATGTAAGGTTAGGAACAAAATGACCGTCCATAACATCCAAATGAATCCAGTCGGCCCCAGCCATATCAATGGCTTGTATTTCCTTTCCCAAGTTAGAAAAATTTGCTGATAATATTGAAGGTGCTATTATTACATTAGTCATTGTTTTTTCTATTCCAGAAAAACTGTAAAGTTCAAACTTAAACCTAAATAGTTTTACTAATCGCTATAGCAGTGTCTGACATTCTATTAGAAAAACCCCACTCGTTATCATACCAACTCAGAACTCTAACGAAAGTATTATCCATTACTTTTGTTTGGTCTATGTGAAAAATAGAGGAATGAGGGTCATGGTTAAAATCACTTGAAACAAGACACTCATTAGTAAAACCTAAAATATTTTTTAGATTACCCTGGGCTTCTTGTTTAATAATATTATTTATTTCTTCAACTGAAGTTGATCTGCTTGCATTAAATTTAAAATCTACTACAGATACATTTTGTGTAGGAACTCTTAATGACACTCCATCTAATTTGCCATTCAACTCTGGCAAAACAAGTCCGACAGCTTTAGCCGCTCCGGTAGAGGTTGGTATCATATTGCCCGCTGCAGCTCTAGCTCTGTAAAGGTCTGAGTGCATGGTATCTAAAGTAGGTTGATCACCAGTATATGAATGTATTGTTGTCATAAAACCTTGTGTAATTCCAACACCATTATTCAATGCCATTGCAATTGGTGCCAAACAGTTTGTTGTGCATGAAGCATTAGAAACAACCAAATGATCACTAGTTAATTTATTATGATTAACTCCATAAACTACAGTTAGATCAGCACCATTTGTTGGAGCAGATACTAAAACTCTCTTAGCTCCAGCTTCAAGATGCATAGAGGCTTTTTCTCGGCTTGTAAAAATACCGGTACATTCCATAGCAATATCAACATCAAGCTCCTTCCATGGTAATTCTTTTGGGTCCCTAATTGAAGTTACTTTTATTGGACCAGTACCAACATCTATATTACTTCCATCAACTTTCACATTTGATGGGAACCTTCCATGAACTGTGTCGTATCTTAATAGATGAGCATTGGTTTCCACGGATCCTAGATCATTGATACCAACTACTAAAATGTCTTGTCTATTTGATTCAATTATTGAACGTAAAATATTTCTTCCTATTCTACCAAAACCATTTATTGCAACACGAACAGTCATTTTTTTTCCTTTCACAATTTATCTAATTCTTACCTAATACTGATATAGCTGGCAACTCTATACCTTCTAGCCACTCGAGAAAAGCTCCTCCAGCAGAAGAAATATAAGTAAAATCCTCTGCAACGCCAGATTTATTAAGAGCAGAAGCAGTGTCACCTCCACCTGCTACAGTAATTAATTGATCTTTGATAGTTAACTCTGCTGCAACTTTGGCAAGAGCAAAGGTACCTTTACCAAATGGATTAATTTCAAATGCTCCAAGTGGGCCATTCCATAAGAGTGTTTTTATATTTTTAAAAATAGTTGTAATATTTTCAATTGTTTTAGGACCAATATCTAAAGCCATCATGTCCGAGGATATATTAGAAACATTAACAGTTTTATGATCTGAGTTTTCTTCAAAATATTTAGATACAACAACGTCACTTGGGAGTATTAATTGACAGTTAAACTTCTTACTTTTATCTAAAATTTTTTTTGCTAAGTTAATAGCATCTCTTTCAACCATACTTTTCCCGACGTCATAACCCATTGCTAATAAAAAGGTGTTTGCCATTGCACCACCAATAATTATGAAATCCATTTTGGTTATCAAAAACTCGATAATATTAATTTTTGTTGATATTTTAGCTCCTCCTACCAACGCCGCAACAGGTTTAACCGGTAATTTGAGGACAGATGTCAAAGCCTTAATTTCCTGGTCAAGCAAAATTCCAGAAAAGGATGGTAAAAAGTTTGTGATTGCATGTAAACTTGCGTGAGATCTATGCGAACAAGAAAAAGCATCATTAACAAAAATATCACAAGAAACTGATAAATTTCTTGCGAATTCTAAATTATTCTCTGTCTCACCTTTGTGAAACCTGAGATTTTCTAGTAGTAAAATTTCTCCAGACTGAAGATTTTTTTTTGCTTCTAAAGCACCATGGCCTATACAAGAATTACTAAAATACACTTTAGTTTTTAAAATATCAGAAAGAACTTTCACTAGTGGCTTTAGCGAATAAGCTTCAATATATTCTCCATTTGGTCTTCCAAGGTGACTACAAATTACTAATTTTGAGCCTGAGTTTAATAGAAATTTTATTGTTGGTAGTAGTCTTTTAACACGCGTTAAATCTTGGATTTTTCCATCTGATAGAGGTATATTCAAATCTGCTCTTATTAAAACAACTTTTTCTCTAACATCCTCATCGACTATACTTTTAATGGCATTTGACATTTTAAGTTAACTCTTAGGTTTAATTTATTGCAATTGTTTTTTAGCTGCATTTACAACAGCCTCAGCTGTAATACCAAAATATTTATACAATTCTGAAGCAGGGCCTGAAGCTCCAAAACTATTCATTCCAATAAATGTACCCATTTCTCCAATATATTTTGCCCAACCCATTTCAGACCCTGCTTCTATTGCTATTCGAGGACATACACCTAAGACTCTAGATTTATAATCTTCATCCTGCTTATCAAATAGTTCCCAACAAGGTAATGAAACAACAGTAGCGCTAATTCCATCTTTCTTGAGTATACTTGAAGCCTCCATTGCTATCTCAATTTCAGATCCAGTCGCTATAATGGTTAAGTCTCTTTTTATAGAGCTTTCATATAATATATAACCTCCCCTACTGACTTTATTCTCAGTTGATTTTTCAGAACGAAACGCTTTCAAACCTTGTCTTGACAAAGCAAGAACCGTCGGTCCATGAGTTTTAAGAGCAATATCCCAGGCTTCAGCTGTTTCAACAATATCAGCAGGCCTCATAACATTTAAATTTGGAGTGGATCTTAAAATTGCCAAATGTTCGACTGGTTGATGTGTCGGACCATCTTCACCTAAACCTATAGAGTCATGAGTTAAAACATAAACCACCCTGAGTGACATTAATGCAGAAAGTCTTATCGAAGACCTCATATAATCGCTGAATACAAGAAACGTTCCCCCATAAGGTATAAAAGCTTTATGTAAAGCTATACCATTCATTATGGAACCCATAGCATGTTCTCTAATTCCATAATGGATATAATTACCAGAAAATTTAGATGGGGTAATAGATTTCATCTGGCTAGTTTTCGTCAAGTTGGAACCAGTTAGATCTGCTGAACCACCTAACATGAATGGTATAGATTTATTAATAACCTCAAGTGTTTTTTGACTAGCCTGCCTTGTGGCAAGTGTAGGCATTTCTGCTTTCATTTGTTTAATAAAGGAACGCATTTTTTGTTCATAGGACTTAGGAATATCTCCATTTATGTAAGATTGAAATCTATTCTTTTTAGAGCTTTTATCTAAATTTTTTTCCCATTTATTATAGATAGCTTTAGCTCTTTCAGTTGTTTTTTGCCAATCAGATAAGATTTGTTTTGGAATTTCAAAAGGCTTGTCTGTCCAACCTAATGCCTTTCTAGTTGCTGTTATTTCTTCGATACCCAAAGGAGCACCATGAGTTTTTGATGTGCCTTCTAAATTTGGCGCACCAAAACCAATCTTTGTTTTACATGAAATTAAAGATGGTTTCTTAGATTTTTGTGCATTTTCAATTGCTGATGCTATTTCCAAGTAATTATGGCCATCTATTATCTGTGTATGCCAACCAGCAGCCTTAAACCTTAAAATTTGATTTGCAGAACTTGATAAATTAGTTGAACCGTCAATAGATATTTTATTATCATCCCAAAGTACTATTAATTTCGAAAGTTTTAGATGTCCTGAAAATTCGATCGCTTCATGACTAATTCCTTCTTGAAGACATCCATCGCCTGCTATTACATAAGTAAAATGATCAACTAGATCTGATCCAAACTTTTTTGCCATTAATTTTTCACTTAGAGCCATACCCACAGAGGTTGCTAAACCTTGACCTAAAGGCCCGGTAGTAGTTTCAATTCCCTTGGCATGTCCAAATTCAGGATGACCAGCAGTATTATAATTTATTTGCCGAAAATTTTTTATGTTTTCAATTGGCATATCCTTGTAACCCAAAAGATAATGTAGCGCATAAAGTAACATTGAGCCGTGTCCTGCAGATAGTACAAACCTATCTCTATTAGGCCAATTTGGTTTTTCAGGATTAACATTTATAAAATCTTTAAAAAGAACAGTAGCAACATCTGCCATCCCCATTGGCATTCCAGGGTGCCCTGAATTTGCCTGTTGAACAGCATCCATTGCTAAAAACCTAATAGCATTTGCCATCAATAATGTAGGATCATTCTTGGCAACTATCTGACCAATCATCAGTTTACTCCAGAGATAATTTTAATACGAAGTACCAATAACATTTAATCTACGAAAATTACATAAATCTTTTAAAAAATTTATGATTTTTCTAAAGAGTTTCTAAATTCTATAACTTCTTCTTGCGATCCAAATATAAAAGCTGTTCTTTGATGAATTTTTTTTACATTCAGATTTAAAATTTCAGCACTACCGTTAGTTGCCATTCCATTTGCCTGTTCAACCAAGAAAGCTATTGGGTTAGCTTCATAAGTTAAACGTAACCTTCCCTCCCTATATCTTTCTCTTGTATCAGCAGGGTATAAAAAAATACCACCTCTTATTAGAATTCTACTTGCGTCAGCAACTAGAGAACCAACCCATCTCATACCAAAATTTTTACCCCTAATACCGTTTTCACCCTGCTGACAATTTTCAATATATTTCAACGTTGATTTATCCCAGAATCTTTTATAAGCAGCATTAATAGCAAACTCAGAAGTTTTTTCAGGAATACTTATTTTATTAATTAATAAAAATTTTTGATCATTCTCATTTAAAGCAAATAAGTAAGTGCCCGAACCAATAGTTAAAAATAACGTAGTTTGCGGGCCATAGACAAAAAAACCAGATGATTTTTGCTGTATTCCTTTTTGTAAAAAGGCTTCTGTCAGTGGTAAATTATTTCTAGGTATTATTGAAAAAATAGTTCCTATAGTAACATTTACGTCTATGTTACTCGAACCATCTAATGGATCAGCAAGAACAATAAACTCATGATTATTATTGAAATCAATAAACCCGTCTTGCTCTTCTGAAGCATATCCAGATACTGGACAATCTCTTAAACATGTTATCAAAGCTTCGTCGGCAAATATATCTAATGGTTTTTGTAAATCGCCATCAATATTTGTATTTCCTACATTAAATTGAGCATTATTTTTATTATCTACATTCTTAATTTCATTGGATATTTTAATAGCAGCATTTGATAAATTATTTATTATTGAGGTAATATTATTGTCAGCACAATGCTCTGACAAAAAATCTGTTAGATACATTTATAGGATCCTTAATTTTGTTGAGTATTCGTCTTATTGATCATAGCTTTGTATAAGAATTTTTTATTTTTTTCTAACATCTTTGTTTTTACTGAATTAAAATCCACTAACTCTCTATTCTGACTTAGTTTTGATTTTGCCATCGTTTTGATTATATCTATTTGAATTCCAATTATATTTGAAAGCTTTTCTTTTATAAAATCGTTTGGAGCATCTTTGATTTTCCAAGGCTCACTCTCTCCAATTCGAATTTCATGGTTTTGAGTTAAATTACCAACAACTTTAAGAAGTGATTTAACATCACTTAAAAATTTAATTTTTCCATAAAAATGTACCGATTGATAGTTCCAAGTAGGAACAACCTTATGATTCTTCTGTTTCGTTGGATACCAATTTGGACTTACGTATGAATCCTCGGCTTTATATACAACTAAAACATCATCGTTATTGTTATTATCTTCATAAATTGGGTTGTCAATTGCTATATGACCCAAAAGTCTTTGTGGGAGGTTATCTTTGAACTCAATTAAAAGTGGTAAGTGATTAGCTGCCAATCCTTTAGAGCTTAATGTTATCAGGGTTGCTAGAGGGAACTCCTGAATTATCCTTTTTATTTCATTAATATCTGTTTCTCTAAAATGATCCGGTAAATACATAACTTTATCTTCCAAATGATTAATCTTATTAAATATAAGTCAATTTAAGGTAAAGGAATAAATTCCTTTGTATCATCAACTGGCATTTTGAATTGTTTATCTAACCATTTACTTTTAGCTATTTCTATTAACTCAAGATCTGAAGCAACAAAATTCCACCATAAATACCTCTTTTCATTTACAGTATCCCCTCCAAGAACTATACAGTGGCAATTTTCTTTTACAGTTATTCTATTAGTAATTTTATTATTTAAAATTAACATTTCACCAGCTTTTATTATTTGATCTTGGAAAGATAGTTTTCCTGAAAGCAAGTAAACTGCCATATCTTCAACAGTATTGGGTAATTCTAGAAAACTATTAGATTTTACTTTAATTTCCAGGAAAATACCGTTTGAAATATTCTTTAATGGTGATTTTTTCCCGTAGGCAGATCCCATAATAATGTTAACCATCATATTCTTATCAATAAAAGAGGGTATTTCTTCTTTTTTATAATTATGAAATTCAGGTTTCATTGTTTCATATTTTTTTGGTAACGCTAACCAACATTGAATACCAAAAAGTTTATAGGGGTATTTTATGTCAACAGGCTTTCTTTCGGAGTGAGTTATACCTCTTCCAGATATCATTAAATTAACGTCCCCTGGGCTAATCATAAGAGAAGATCCTAGAGAGTCTCTATGAAAAACTTTACCTGAAAACAAATATGTTAATGTGGCAAGACCAATGTGTGGGTGTGGCCTGACATCAAGACCACCATCAGTTATAAACTCATTTGGTCCCATTTGATCAAAAAAAATAAACGGGCCTACCATTTGTCTGGTAGAATGCGGCAAAACCCTTCTAACTTCCATTCCACCTATATCTCTTGATCTACCCACCAAAAGATTTGGTGATTTAAAGTTTGACAATATAATTCCCTTTTGAATGTTGAAACTATTTTACATTATATGTTAGCCTTAATAAAGTTAACTAATTTATATTGGTTTGTGAATGCTCTACAAAAAACTCCAAATACCAATTAATATACCTTTATCCACTTCTAATGAAAATGAGTTTAACGAATTTGATTATGGCACAATAAAATCGATACATTCACTCAATTCAGAACGTATATCAAATATTAAATTTTTTTTTAAAAATTATTTTAGTAGTAAAATTTCAAAAGTCATTGAAGATGAAATATTTTTATTCTTAAACGAAATTATTCCTATCATTTTTAAATCAAAGTTTAAAATAGAGGGTTTTTACCAACTTTTTAGATTTACAAATGAAATATTATACAATTTTCCTTATATTGAAATTTTAGCAAAAAAAACATTTGTTTATGAGAATTTATCAAAAGTTTTTTTGTTTTCTGGTTATCTAACTAATATTTTGACAAAAGATGTTAAATTACTAGACGTCTTACAACCAGAATATGCTATGAGATTAAATGGTAATATTACGTTTTATAAAAATTCATTTGATAAAGTAAATTCAAATATTCATGATGAAGAGATTGTATTAAATCATCTTAGACAAAATCAACGCTTACTTAAGTTTCAAATATTATTTGCCTTAATTAATCATGAAATAAGCATCAAAAGAGCATCTCAAGAACTTTCTTTACTTGCACAAGCATCATTTGATAGCTGTTTAAAAATAGTAGAAGAACAAATATCTAATAAATATAAAATTGATAGTCTCAAATATAGTATTGTAGCATATGGACGTTTTGCCACCCTATCGATGACTTCAAATTCAGATTTAGACTTAGTTTTTATATATGACGAACAAACAAAAAATGAAGAACAAAACAGAAGAATTTATATTGAGTTGTTTCGTCAAATAATAAAATTTTTATCAGTAAAAACTGAAGAAGGTTTCATGTATGAAGTTGATACTAAACTTAAACCTTCTGGAAAAGGCGGTCCAGTAGCTTGTACTTATAAAAGTTTTAAAAACTACCATGAGAAAAGATCATTTTCTTGGGAAAAAATAGCGCTAAAAAAAACTAGAGTGATTAATGATAACGTCTTCAACTTCAAAATAAAAAAACTACTTGATAAACTAAATTCATATCCGATTTCAGAAAATAAAGTTGCAGACGAAATTTCTATGATGCGAACCAATACTAAAATTAACAATAAAGACTCTATAAAAAAAGAGACCTTAAAATGGTTTGAAACAAAATATGCAGGTGGTGGCCAAAGAGATATTGAATATTTAAATTTTTTTAAAGAAAAAAAAACCTTCAAAATTTCAAATGATGAGATTGAAAAAAAATTTCTCTTAGTTGAAAAAATGGAAAATTTATATTTTATCTTAGATCAAATTATGAATACTTGCTTTGAAGAAAAAAAACAGGACCACCTTCCTTCAAATGCCATAAATTTGATTATTAAAGAAACAAACGAAAAAGATCTTGGAAGCCTTAAAGCAACTATTATGTCAGGTAAAAAAGAATTATATAATTGTCTAAATGATGTTGTAGAAACTGCAAAAGTATTAAAACACGATTAAATTATAAAAAACCTCAATTTGATGATTAATTTTTAATCATTAATTAAATAATATATTATTAACGCCTAATAATTAGGCATTAATTTAAATCACAAACAACATGTTACTATCAATTTGGATTTAAAACTCCATTAATACATATTGCACGCATATAAATTATAACGGAGTTTGATTATGTCTAATTATCTTAAGGTAATTTTCTTGTTACCTTTAACACTTATGGGTTTTGCCAGTGTAAGCTATGCTGCCCCTGATCCTGAAACTGCTTACATATTTAATTCATTTTCCTTTTTGGTTCATGGATTTCTAGTCATGTTGATGGCTGCAGGTTTTTGTATGCTGGAAACCGGTCTTGTTCGAGCCAAAAATGCCGTTGTTCAATGCGCTAAAAATATAGGTCTTTATTCTATAGCTGGTCTAATGTTTGCATTTGTAGGATATAACTTAATGTACATGGATGTTTCTGGATGGATTGGAACTCTATCAGTATGGGGACCCTCAGATGAACTCAAGACCTTTGGTGGAGAAAATGATTCAACTTATTCATCAGGCTCAGATTGGTTTTTTCAGATGGTTTTTTGTGCAACCGCTGCATCTATTGTTAGTGGAGCTGTAGCTGAAAGGGTTAAACTCAAAAGTTTTTTCGTATTTGTAGTTCTATTATGCGGCTTTATTTACCCAATACAAGGTTCATGGTCCTGGGGTGGTGGTTTCTTAAGTGAAGCTGGCTTCTTAGATTTTGCAGGTTCTTCTATTGTACATGGAGTAGGAGGTTGGGCAGCTTTGACAGGCGCGATAATACTAGGCGCAAGAAAAGGTAAATACGCTGAAGATGGAAGTGTCACTCCAATGCCTGGATCTAATCTTCCATTAGCAACTTTAGGTACTTTTTTGTTATGGTTTGGATGGTTTGGTTTTAATGGTGGATCTCAACTCGCCATGGGGACCGCGGCAGACGTTGCAGCAATTTCCAACATTTACATTAACACTAACCTAGCTGCAGCAGGCGGAGTTGTTGTTGCTATAATACTAACTATGTTATTTTATAAAAAAACTGATCTAACAATGGCTTTAAATGGTGCTTTAGGCGGCTTGGTTGCTATAACAGCTGAACCATTAGCGCCATCTCCAATGCTAGCTATTTTTATCGGAGCGGTTGGTGGTTTGATAGTAGTTCTTACTATACCTATGCTCGATAAATTTAAAATTGATGATGTTGTAGGTGCTATCCCAGTTCACTTGTTTGCCGGAATTTGGGGAACAATAGCTGTCGTCTTTTCGAACTCAGACGCATCATTAACAGCACAATTATACGGTATATTTGCTATAGGTGCATTTACAATTATAGCCTCAGCAGTTGTGTGGTATATAATTAAATTTACCATTGGGGTAAGAGTTACACCAGAAGAAGAAATTGAAGGTATGGATATGAGTGAAATTGGGATGGAAGCCTATCCAGATTTCAGAAAATAAATCTTACTATTTTCAAAAAAGGGGGGCTTGCCTCCCTTTTTTAATTTAAATTCCTAAAGAACTATAACTTTGAACAATCCTTTTAACTGCAATAATCATAGCCGCAGTCCTCAAATCTGGTACTCCTTGTTTAGAATTCCATAATTCACTCATAGCTTTGTATGTCTCCATCATAGTGTCTTCTAATCCAGAACGAACTAAATCCAGCTCAGACATACCATGTGTAGCATTTGACCTGTATTCGCTAGGAAATTTTTTACCAGTCATAACTTCTAACCCATCTATCAGATTTGACATTTGACCCTCTTGAGCTCTTCTTTGAAGCCTGCCCAACCTAATCCTACTCAAATTTTTAATCCATTCAAAATAACTTACAGTTACACCCCCAGCATTTGCATAAAGATCAGGGATTATAATTTTTCCTTTTTTTTGCAATATATCATCTGCTTCAGATGAAATTGGACCATTTGCTGCTTCTATAATCAATGGAGTTTGTATGCGCTCCGCATTATCTTTATTAATAACTAATTCCATTGCAGCAGGAATTAAAATATCTGCACTTTCCTCAAGAATTTCTGAACCACTTTCTACAAAACCTCTATATCCCCTTATTGTGCCCTTGGTAATCAAATGGTTTTTCAAAGATTGAATATCTATGCCATTTTTATCAATGACAGCTCCGTCTCGTTCTATGACATGTGTAACAACAGCTTTGTCTTCTGTGGATAAAAAATAAGCAGCATAAAAACCGACGTTACCTAAACCTTGAACAATTATTTTTTTACCTTTTAATCCTTTCGTTAATCCTGTTTTACTTACATCTTTATCATTTTCAAAAAATGCTTTGAGTGCGAATTTAACTCCTCTTCCAGTTGCCTCTGTTCTGCCAGAAATACCTCCTTTATTAACTGGTTTTCCCGTTACACACGCCCAAGCATTTAAGTCTGTAGGATTTAACCTTTTATATTCATCAGCCATCCAAGCCATTTCACGTTCCCCTGTTCCAACATCTGGGGCTGGCACATTCTGTGAAGGATGAATTAAATCTCTTTTAGCTAGTTCTTGAGTAAAACGCCTTGTTATTTTTTCTAATTCCTCTACTTTCCATTCGTTTGTGTTTATTATCAAACCTCCTTTAGCTCCTCCAAAAGGGACTTCTACTAGAGCACACTTATATGTCATCAATGCAGCAAGAGCCTCCACTTCTTCGTGATTTACTAAAATATCATATCTAATGCCTCCTTTTACAGGTTCAAAGTGGTCAGAGTGAACAGAACGAAAACCAGTAAAAGTATAGATTTGTCCTCTCAACCTGACCCCAAACCTAACTAAATATGTTGAATTAGCCATCATAATTTGTTCAGCCAAATCGTCGGATAAAAAATCTTTTCCATATAATTCTTGTATATATTTAGTAGCTTTTTTGAAATTGACTTCAATTGAGTTTAGGAATTCGTTACTTGCCATTTTTAATCAATCCTTCATTAAATAACTGACTGCAAGATACCATAAGTTCTATTTCAATAACCTAAAATAGTTTTAAAGTAAAAAGTAATGCAAAAGTAATTATTATAAACTTGAAAAAAGAACCCTAATAATTCATTTTAATCTTATTATTTAATTCCAAACTCAAAACAAGCGCACAGGACAAAAAATGTTTTCAAATTTAAAGACTGCTTTTAAAAAAGTTATATCTAAAGATATTGATAAGAGCGTAACTAATGGAGAAGATGTCCAGGCAATAATAATTTTACTTTTAGAGGCATGTCAAATTGACGGCAAAACAGACAATTTAGAAATAAATTATATAAAGAATTTATTAATTAAAAAGTTTAATTTTACTCATGAACAAGCTATCGAAAATATAAATAATGCTCTTAAAAATGATGCAGAGAGGATCGAAATTTTTTCTCAAGTGAAAGTTATTCTCAATGAAATGGATCATGAAGAGAGAATTGAAGTTATAGAGATGATGTGGGGAGTTATTCTTTGTGATGGAATAATTGATGATTTTGAAGCTAATTTAATGCGGCGAATGAATGGTTTGTTATATGTTTCAGGGATTGAAAGTGCAGAAGCGAAAGAAAGAGCATTAAGAATATCTCAAGATAATTAATATTTATTAAAACAAATCTTATGTTCTAATCTTAAGAGACTAGCAAGGAGTATTGTTAAATGTTTAATCATTCTATGAGTTTTTCTGTAGGAGAAGATAATCAAACTTTAAGAAATACTATTTACAAGTTTGCACAAAAAGAAATAGCACCTCTTGCAGACAAAGTTGATAAAGAAAACACCTTTCCAAATAATATGTGGAAAAAATTGGGTGATCTTGGTCTTCTGGGGATAACTGCCGATCAAGAGTTTGGTGGAAGTCAAATGACCTATCTAGCTCATTGTATTGCGATGGAAGAAATAAGTAGAGCGAGTGCTTCAATTGGACTTTCTTATGGGGCATTTTCTAATTTGTGTGTAAATCAAATTAATAGAAATGGGACTAAGGAGCAAAAACAAAAATATCTACCAAGTTTATGTTCAGGAGAAAAAATTGGAGCTCTTGCAATGAGTGAAACAAGCTCTGGCTCAGATGTTGTCTCCATGTCATTACATGCTGAAAAACAAGGTAATAAAACTTATTTGCTCAATGGTTCAAAAATGTGGATTACCAATGGTCCAGATGCTGATACTTTAGTCGTTTATGCTAAGACAGACCCATCCGCAGGGTCAAAAGGTATTACAGCTTTTATTATTGAAAAAACTATGTCTGGTTTTTCAACTGGGAAAAAAATAGATAAATTAGGCATGAGAGGGTCAAATACCTGTGAGCTTTTTTTTGAAAATTGCCCTGTACCAGAAGAAAATATTCTAGGAGAAGAAGGTAAAGGTGCTGCAATATTAATGAGTGGCTTAGACTATGAAAGAGTAGTTCTTGCCGCCGGACCTCTTGGTATTATGGCTGCTGCAATGGATATTGTCGTTCCTTATATCCACGAAAGAAAACAATTTGGAAAATCAATTGGTGAATTTCAACTTATGCAAGGGAAGATTGCTGATATGTACACGACAATGAATGCATGTAGATCTTATGTTTATGAAGTAGCAAAAGCTTGTGATCGAGGTGAAACTACTCGAAAAGATGCCGCAGGCTGTATTTTGTATGCAGCTGAAAAAGCTACCCAAATTGCCTTAGAGGCAATTCAAATACTTGGAGGAAATGGTTACACAAACGATTTTCATGCAGGACGGTTACTTAGAGACGCAAAACTATATGAGATTGGTGCAGGAACATCTGAAATTAGAAGAATGTTAATAGGTAGAGAATTATTTTTGGAAACAAATAGATGACAGTATTACAATCTAAAATAAAACCAGACAGCCCTGAATTCCAATTGAATAAAAAGAAACTGGCAATTGACCTTAAACTAGTTTTAAAGGCAGTTGACAAAGCACTAGATGGTGGTGGGGATAAACTAAATGACCGACATCAAAAACGTGGAAAAATGCTACCAAGAGATAGAGTTTCTAAACTCTTGGATCCAGGAAGCTTCTTTTTAGAAGTAGGTTTAACTGCTGGTTATAATATGTATGACAATGCATGTCCTTCTGGAGGAATAATCACTGGAATTGGACAAGTTCATGGTATAGAAGTCATGGTGATATGCAATGATTCCACCGTTAAAGGTGGAACATATTATCCTATTACCGTCAAAAAACATCTTCGCGCCCAAGAAATAGCTATGGATAATCATTTACCTTGTATTTATCTTGTTGACTCAGGTGGAGCTAATTTACCAAATCAAGATGAAGTGTTTGCAGACAGAGAACATTTTGGTAGAATTTTTTTTAATCAAGCGAACATGTCTTCAAAAAACATTCCCCAAATTGCTGTTGTTATGGGAAGTTGCACTGCTGGAGGTGCCTACGTGCCTGCAATGTCAGATGAAACCATAATTGTTAAAAACCAAGGAACTATTTTCTTGGCAGGCCCTCCATTAGTTAAAGCGGCAACGGGTGAGATAACTGATTCAGAAACTCTTGGTGGAGGCGAAATTCATACAAAAGTTTCTGGGGTGGCAGACTACTTAGCTAATGACGATGAGCATGCACTATCAATTGCAAGACAGTGTATTAAAAATTTAGCTATTAGAAAGCAGAAAAACTCAATAACCATTGATGATAATCCACCACTTTACGATTCCCAAGAACTTTTAGGAATAGTTCCAGCAGATGAAAAGAAATCATATGATGTGAGAGAAATAATTATGAGAATTTTTGACGGGTCAGAGTTTGATGAGTTTAAGAAGGATTTTGGAGCATCTTTGATAACAGGCTTTGCAAAACTGAAAGGTCAAATATGTGGGGTTGTTGCAAATAATGGAGTTTTATTTTCTGAGAGTGCACTTAAAGGAACTCATTTTATAGAATTGTGTAGTCAAAGAAAAATTCCATTAATCTTTCTTCAAAACATCACTGGGTTTATGGTTGGAGAAAAAGCTGAACACAGTGGTATAGCTAAAAACGGAGCAAAATTAGTCAATGCTGTAGCCACAACAAAAGTCCCTAAAATAACCCTGCTAATAGGAGGAAGTTTCGGTGCTGGTAATTATGGAATGTGTGGAAGGGCATTTAGTCCAAGGTTTTTATGGACATGGCCTTGCTCAAGAATATCAGTTATGGGAGGGGAGCAAGCAGCTAGCGTTCTTGCTCAATTAAAAAAAAGGAATGCTGAAAAAAATAATGAGAGCTGGAATAAAAAAATTGAAAATAAATTTAAGAAACCAATATTAGATCAGTTTAACAATCAATCTCATCCTTTATACGCATCTGCTCGTTTATGGGACGATGGAGTTATAGATCCAACAAAAACTCGCGATATTTTAGCTGCCAGTCTAAAAATATCTCTTAATAAAAAAATTGAAGACACTAAATTTGGCATTTTTAGAATGTAGAAAAAACTTAAATAATTATGAAAAAAATTAAAAAATTATTAGTTGCAAATAGAGGTGAGATAGCGTGCAAAATTATACTTTGTGCCCAAAAGCTAAACATACCTACTCTAGCAATTTATTCTGACGAAGATGTTAATTCCCTGCACGTTAGTCTGGCTGATGAGGCAATAAATATACCTGGTTCAAATGTTTCAGATACATATATGAATAGCTCTGCTATAATTAATATTTGTAAAAAATATAAAGCCAACGCCATTCATCCAGGATATGGATTATTATCAGAAAATGCCGATTTTGTAGAACTTGTAGAACAAAATAAACTTATTTTTATTGGCCCTAATAGTGAAATTGTTCGTAACATGGGGCAAAAGGATAAAGCTAAGTCTCTAATGGAAAATGCCGGTTTGCCAGTTGTTCCAGGTTACCACGGCCCAAAGCAAGATAAAAATTTCTTAAAGAAAACTGCCTCCAATATTGGATACCCCTTATTAATAAAAGCAACAGCTGGTGGTGGTGGTAGGGGGATGAGAATTGTAGAAAATAATAAAAATTTTTTTTCAGCACTAGAAGAAGCGTCTAATGAGGCCAAGACAAATTTTAAAGATAAAAGTTGTTTGATTGAAAAATATATTCCATTTGCAAGACATATTGAAATCCAACTATTTGCTGATAACTACGGTAATGTAATACATTTATATGATAGAGACTGTTCATTACAGAGAAGACAACAAAAAATAATTGAAGAGGCACCTGCATATAATATTGACGAAGATATAAGAAATTTTCTTGGCGATATATCTGTGAAAGCAGCAAAGGCTATCAAATATGTAGGAGCTGGTACAATAGAATATATTGCTGACATCGAAAATGGTCTTGATAAAAATAAAATTTATTTTATGGAAATGAATACAAGAATTCAAGTTGAGCATCCAGTTACTGAAGCTATCACCTCTACCGATTTAATAACGTGGCAACTTGAAATTGCTAATGGGAAAAGACTCCCAAAACTGCAAAATGATATATATTTAAACGGTTGGTCAATTGAGGCTAGATTATATGCCGAGGACGCTAGTAAAAATTTTACTCCACAAACTGGTTTAATTCATCATTTCAAATTACCTAATAAAACAAAACATCCATATTGTTTTATAGAAACAGGAACAAAAGAGGGTGATTACATCACGCCCTTTTATGATCCAATGATTGCGAAAATTATCTCCTATGGCAAGAACAGGAATGAAGCAATAAGTAACCTAAAACGTTATCTTAATGAATTTGAAATAGCAGGGATTATAACTAACCTAAACTTATTGAAGAAAGTTCTTAATGATATAAATTTTAAAAAAGGTCATGTTAATACCAAATTTGTAGAAAACAATATAGAAAAATTGATAGCTGATAGCATTCCAGAATCACATATAGCATTAACTGGCCTTATAATTTTTAAAAATCTAATTAATAATGATTATAGTCCCTGGAGTATGTGGCGACCTTCTCAGTATCCCTTAAAAATAATAATTAATAATAATATATTTTTACTATATTGTATTTACAGAAGCGTCACTGAAATTGAAGTGCGTTTGAATAATTTAAAATATAAATTTACCTCAATTAAAATTTCTGATTCTGAGATATTTACTAAAATAAATGGTAAAGAAGAAAGTGTTCGTTATAAGTCATTTATTGATAATAAAATGGGAAAACAATTTTTTTCTATTTTTACAAAAGAAAATACGTTTGAGGCTTTGATTTTTAATTCAATGATATCTGAAGAAAATCAAAAAGGTTTCTCAAAAGATAATATTATCTCGCCAATGCACGGTATAGTAAAATTTAAAAATATAGAAAAAAATTTACATGTTAAAAAAGGTCAAGTTCTTATGCAATTAGAGGCAATGAAAATGGAATACTCTCTTACATCTCCACGAGATGGTATAATAGATGTAATCCATATTGGAAATGGTCAACAAGCCACTGAAGGAATGGAGCTTTTAAGTTTAAAAAAGATTTAAAATGATAGATAATTTAATTAATATTTTTGAGATGAGTCCAAGAGATGGATTGCAAAATGAAAAGAAATTTATATCAACAGCTGATAAAATTAAATTTATCAATAAATTATCAAGTTGTGGTTTTCAAAAAATTGAAACATCAAGTTTTGTTAGTCCTAAATGGGTTCCTCAACTTTCCGACGCTGCAGACGTTTTTAAAGGAATCAAGAGAATTAAGGGTGTAAAATACACTGCTTTGACACCTAATGAAAAAGGGTTTGATAACGCCTTAGTTGCCAAAGTAGATGAAGTAGCTATCTTTACAGCCGCTTCTGAAACCTTTAATAAAAAAAATACTAATTGTGATATTAGTACTAGTTTAGAACGTTTTAAGCCAATTATCATCAAAGCAATGAAAAACAAAATCCCTGTAAGGGGTTACATAAGCTGTGTTTCTCATTGCCCATATGAAGATTACGTTGAACCCAAAAAAGTTGCCTTAATAGCTAAAGAATTATTAAAAATGGGATGCTATGAAGTTTCTCTTGGAGATACCACTGGGAAAGGGAGCGCTTATCAAACATACAAAGTGATAAAGGAGTGTCTAAATTTTACTGCGCCTAGTATGTTAGCTGGTCATTTCCATGATACATATCTAAATGCAATAGATAATATCAAAGTTTGTTTGGAAAATGGCATTAGAACTTTTGATGCATCAGTTGGAGGGTTAGGAGGCTGCCCTTATTCTCCTGGTGCTGAAGGTAACGTAGCAACCGAAAAAGTAAATAAACTAGTTTTGTCAATGGGATATAAAACTAATTTAAATAATGCAAGAATTAGAGAATGCAGTGACATTGCACAAAAATTAAAAAAGACTGGTATTTATTCTTAACATGGAAAAAGAAACTATAATAATAAGAAAAAGCCTAAATGGAATTTGCGAGATAATTTTAAACCAACCCGAAAAACATAATTCTTTATCTCCAAAAATGATCCAAGAACTGAGTGATACTTTTGATATGCTTAAAGAGGATTCAAAAGTCAAAGTATTAATAATATCATCTTCAGGTAAATCTTTCTGTGCTGGTGGTGATTTAGATTGGATGAAAAAACAAATTTTTTCAGATAGAGCCACTAGAATTATAGAAGCTAATAAACTAGCTAACTTATTGTATAAAATGTATCAGTTTCCTAAACCACTTATTGCAAAAGTAGAAGGCAATGCTTTTGGAGGAGGGGTAGGGATTATTTCTGTTTGTGATATTGCCATTTGCTCAGAAAATATAAGATTGGCTCTTACTGAAGTAAAGCTTGGTTTAATACCTGCAACTATAAGCCCCTATGTAATACTAAAAATTGGCTCAAATAATGCTATAGATTTGTTTACAAGTGCGAGAAACTTTAATGCTCAAGATGCAAAGAATATGGGTTTAATAAAAACTTTTTGTAAAGCTGAAGATTTACAAAATATAATTGAAGATGAGACTGAACCATTTCTTCTCAATGCGCCTTCTGCTATTTCAGCATCTAAAAATCTTGTTAAAAAATTATCTTTTAAAATCGACCAAGAGACTATTAAATTTACTGTTGAAGCACTTGCAGATGTATGGGAAAATCCAGAGGCTATTGAAGGAATAAATGCATTCTTTGAAAAAAGAAAACCTAACTGGCTTATGGAGACTTAAATGGCAGACATAATTAAACAAGGCCAAAATAACATTATAACTAAGTTAAATCTTAATTATGAAGGTCACAAAGAAGGTGAAGAACAAGTTGAAAATTACTTAAAAATTGTAGATGAAAAAATTGGTTTTATTCCAAATGTTCTAGCTGCATTTGCAAAATTTCCTAAACAATTTGAAGGTTTTACTAAATTATATAATTCCTTAATGTTAGGTGATTCAGGTTTAACAAAATTAGAAAGAGAAATGATTGCTGTTACAGTTTCATCTGAAAACCACTGTTACTATTGTTTAGTTGCTCACGGAGCTGCTGTAAGAGAACTTTCAAATGATCCTCAGCTGGGAGAACGTATAGTTGCTAATTTTAAATCTGCAGAATTACCAAAAAAACAAGAAGAGTTACTTAATTTTACAAGGAAGCTAACAAGGGATCCATCTGAAATAGATGAAAATGAAAGAAAAAAATTAAGAGATGTCGGTTATACAGATAGAGATATTTGGGATATTAGCGCAATAGTAGGTTTTTTTAATATGACAAATAGATTGGCTTCAGCTACTGAGATGGAGCCTAACGAAAACTATCACTCCATAGCAAGATAATTTGAATGACTTTTAAATTAAACCAAACTCAATTATCAATCATTGATTCAGTAAAAAATATTATGAGCAAATTTGATGATGATTATTGGCTTACATGTGATAGAGATAGTTTATTCCCTCATAAATTCTATGAAGAAATAGCCAGAGGAGGTTGGCTAGGTATTTGTATGCCCAAGGAATTTGGAGGAACCAACCTTGGCGTTAGTGAAGCATCAATTTTTATGCAGAAGATATCAGAAAGCGGTGGCGGCATGGCTGCGGCCTCTTCTATACATATAAATATTTTTGGTCCACACCCTATAGTTATACATGGGAACAAAAGACAAAAAGAAATGTGGTTGCCACCACTAATTTCAGGACAAGAAAAAACCTGTTTTGGTGTAACTGAACCTGATGCGGGTTTAGAAACAGGTAAGTTAAAAACTTTTGCAAAAAAAATTAATGGTGGGTATCTGATAAACGGTCAAAAAATTTGGACATCAACCGCCAAAATAGCTGACAAAATACTTTTATTAGCTCGTACTCTACCTATAGAAGAGTGTAAAAAAAATACAGATGGTCTTACATTATTTTATACAAATTTAGATAGAAATAAAATTGAAGTTAGAGAAATTTCTAAAATGGGGAGATCGGCTGTTGATAGCAATCAAATCTTTATCGACAACTTAGAAGTTTCTGATTTTGACAGGATAGGAGAAGAAGGTAAAGGTTTTAAGTATATTCTCGATAGCCTAAACCCCGAACGTATTCTTATTGCAGCTGAAGCATTAGGCATTGGTAAAAATGCTTTGTCAAGAGCAGTTCAATATTCCAAAGATAGAATTATTTTTGACCGCCCAATTGGAAAAAATCAAAGTATTCAACACCCTTTAGCAGAAAACTGGATAGAACTAGAAGCTGCTGAGTTATTAATTGCAAAAGCTGCCTACCA
>Ga0181593_10000871_pt1 | contig 26935 bp, 23 predicted proteins | sample 071ome_19_FD_133756 | JGI IMG/M metagenome (GOLD analysis project Ga0181593, IMG submission 133756) | Coastal salt marsh microbial communities from the Groves Creek Marsh, Skidaway Island, Georgia - 071413AT metaG (megahit assembly) | ecosystem: Environmental > Aquatic > Marine > Intertidal...
GCCTATGGGAACGAGGCCCTGCGCGCTTGGGTCGAAAGGAGTGCCGTCGAAACGCCCTATCTGCTGGTTGACCGAGCGGCAAACACCGTGCGACTCATGCAGGGAGGTGCGCTATTGCGTACCTGTCCTTTGCGCGATGTAGCGTTGCCCGATTTTCCCGCCGTGCGGGATACGCTGGTTGCGCGCGTGCGCCGCTACCGCACGCTTGTTCCCTTGGCGCCGATAGAATCGGGGCCTTTTGACTGGGAAGATCGCCTTGTGCACGAAGCGCCTGACGATGGGGCTCTCTACTTTTCTAGCGGAATGATGCTTACGGCTGATCGGGGCTGGGAATCGGAAAAAGGAATGAGCGCGTTGGTCGATACGCTCGATTTTCGCGCGCTATACGGCGCGTGTCCCGAGGGGACAGTGCTCGTCTATTTGCCCGCCGACTGGCAGAGAGAGTAATGCATGGAGGTCGGAAGCGCTCGAATCGACATAACGCCTCGACTTGGAATGCCTATGGGCGGCTACTGGGGGCGGAGTGGGTGTGCTACTGAAATCGGGGACTCTCTCTATGCGAGGGCGGTTGTATTTCAGGCAGGTGCGCGGCGCTGTGCGCTGGTCAGCCTAGATCTAATATCGGTCAGTGCAGAAACCGTAGCTCATATACGCGGACAGATAGCGGCGCGTGTGGATATATCGCCGGACGCTGTTATGATATGCGCATCACATACGCATTCAGGTCCTTTGACGCTTGTCTACCGCGGTATGGGAGTCGTAGACGAAGGCTATTTAGCTGACGTTATTTCCGCGGCTGCAGAGAGCGTCGAAAATGCTTTTGCGATGCGTAAAGAGGTTCGGCTGTATTATGCCCGTCCCAGAGCGGAGATTGGGCAGAATCGCCGTTCGTCTCGCGGTCCTGTAATCAGACATGCCCATGCCCTATGGTGTGAAGGGGAAGGCGGGTGTGTAGCGACGCTCTTTCAATATGCCTGCCACCCTGTTGTGCTCGGCGCAGAGAATCTCAAGATAAGCGGTGATTTTGCTGGAGAAGCGGCTCGGCTAATTGAGCGAGATGCGGGGGGCACGGCCCATTTTTTTAACGGTGCGTGTGGTGATATTAATCCGTTCCAGACAAACGCAGATGAATCGGCTGTTCGAACCGTGGGTGGAGAGCTCGCGTCTGCGGTGTTGGCAGCGCGTTCGGGCGCGCAGGAGCTGTCCAACGAGCAGATAAATTGGCACCTGCGCACGGTAGAATTGCCTCTACGGCGGCTGGAATCGCTGCGGAAGCAGTCTCTTATATTGGCATTGAAGCTAATTGGGCGAGCGATGCTAAAAAGGCGCGATAGAGGTGCGTTGAACGCAGCGCGTGCGCGCCTGGATTGGGCGCTTGATGCTCGGTCCGCACAGGCGAATGATTCGCAGGCTTTTTCGATCCAAGGTATTGCCGTTGGACCGCTGGTTTTTATGGGATTTGAAGGTGAACTATTTGCGCGCTACCAGCGCGATATGGAGGCAATAGATCCGGAAGTCGTAGTGTGTGGGTTGGCCAACGGTTGTATCGGCTATGTGCCTACAGCAGATGAATATGAGCGTGGAGGGTATGAGATTGACGAGGCGTACAAGGTCTATCCAGGCACGCGCGGTGTAGGTCCAGAAAGCGAAGACATTATTCGTGCTGCTGCAGAGGACATACTGAGTTGCTTGAGGGACAAATCCGCTAACTCGCCGTAAAAAAGCGAGCGTCTGTACCTCCAGATCCGATGCGCAAAGACACGCGTTTCCCACAGCGTGGACAGGCTCCCTGGTAAGCCGTTTTATCTCGATTTATATAGACGCGCGAGTACACGTTGCAGCACGTGAAATGCACGCCTAGGAATTTTCGTCTTTCTGTCATTTCGCACCTTTTGCCCAATATAGAATTGCCGTTTAAGGGCTGTCAAGCAATGGTTGCGTCCATGCGAGGCATTGCACACATTTGGTACAATTTTATCCCTCTATAATGCTATGAATAAATCAATTAAACGAGATCTGCAGGCCCTGTATGACGGTGTGCCTGCAACGCGCTGTGCCGGTTCAGGAGAGTGCTGTCAGCTGACGCCGGAAGAGTTTGATAATCACTACGCAACCATGTTTCCACTGTATCGCGTAGAATACCTGAACATCGTAGAGCACGTGGAACGAGAGATGCCTGCAGAGCGCCGCGATGCGCTGCTAGCCCACACGGAAGAGCGTCCCCGCCGCTGTCCTTTTCTCGGTGCTGATCAGGGCTGCACTATTTACTCGGTGCGCCCGCTGATATGTCGGACGTATGGAGCGATGAATCCGCGTTCTATTCAGCGCGAATCAGTGCATATGGTTGGCCAGCTACCCGATCGATGGATACGCGACTTCTCGCGACGCGAGGGAGCAATGGTATGCCCGCGCGTTGCGGTGCTCGAACCAGAAAAAGTGAGGCTCCATGCGCAGCGGACAGCAGATGGAACGTACGAGCGCGAACTGACGCGACTCAGCTTACAGGTCGATATTGCCGGCGGCGAAAGGCGCACATTATTCCAGCGAATCAGCGGACGGCGCAGCTGGCCTACTCGGTGGAGCTGGGGCGGATATAACGCCGTGCGTTTTGCACCCCTGGAGTGGCTACGCGCTCAGTTTAAATCCTATTGGAAGAGCTCAGAGCTCGCCGATGCAGGCTAGAGAATAGATGCGGCATATACCGGTTGGTGAAGCGCAAGTCGGCGATCGCATAGCTGAAGCGATCTACAGTGAAAATGGTCGCGTGTTGCTGCCAGTTGGCGCTCGCCTCTCGGAAGCAGTGCTATCAAGGTTGAGTGGTTGGGGCGTTGATCGGATCGCTGTCGATGGCGAAGAGATGCCCTCTGACGAGCAAACGCGGATTCTCTTGGAGGCCTTAGATCACCGATTTATCGGACATGAAGAAGATCCGCTCATGATGCGCATAAAGGATGCCGCGCGCAGTCATCTCACCCGGCACCACTAGCGATGGATCGGGACCAGGTTAGAGCGCGCATTGAAGAAGCGGGTAACCTGCCAACGCTTCCTGACGTAGTCATACGCATTGCAGAGATGGCCGATCGCGCCGAAACAACGGGGCGGCAGCTTGGGTTGGAAATTGCCAAAGATCAAGTGATCTCAGCTAAGGTTCTCCGACTTGTAAATTCGGGCTTCTACGGATTCTCGCAGCCTATTGCAACGGTCCCTCATGCGGTTACGCTTTTGGGGTTTGAAACGGTGAAGACCCTCGTGCTAGGCTCGACGGTATTAGACATGATGAGAGATGCGTTACCCGGTCTGTGGGAGCACTCTATGGCCTGCGCGCGCACGAGTGCTCTCATTGCTGAACACGCGCTATTAGACGACGTACAAGAAGTTTGTACGGCCGGTCTTTTGCACGATCTGGGTAAAGTTGTTCTCCGCCAAAGCATGGAGGACGCATTTCGCACGGTTGTTGGCCTTGTTCAAGAGCGTGACTGGCTGTTTGTCGAAGCTGAAGAGCACGTGCTGGGCGCACATCACGGACATTTTGCGGGCTGGTTATTAGAGAAATGGGGCCTGCCAGATCGGCTGGTGCGCCCGATTGCCGACCATCACAGCTTTCACGAGGACCAGCCCTTTGCGCGCAGTACAGCCGTCGTGCATTTGGCCGATATACTGTGTCGAGCAGAGGCGTTGGGCCGCGGGGGCGACCGCAAAATACCTCGTTTAAATCCGGCGGCATTAGAGATCCTCGGTATGGCGATAGACGATGTGCTCGGCGTTATGGAGCGTATGAGTGAGGAAATGCGCGATATCAGGCGAGTTTGATATGCAGGAGTCACTGCTGGAATTTCCCAGTCCACTGTTGGTTGTCGACGGAGGGCTCTGCGTGTTGGGTTTCAGCGCGAAGACCTTCACCGTTTTAGGCCTGCGCCCGTTAAAGGATATCGATCAGGCCTGTCTAGCTTTGGGGCGTGAGATACAGACCCATGGAGATCTGGCTGACGAACTGGCGTTAGCTACGGCTCGCCTCGTCCGTGCGGGGGAGGAGGATCAGTGGACATGGGTTCGCGGAAAGCGAACGTTTGAGGTGAAGGTCAGCGCGCGGCCTGACGATCTTTTCTGGGTTCTCTTTGAAGACGTTACAGACTATGCAATCTCCGAGGAAATTTTACTCAATGCGCGAAGCTACTTGGAGCGGGTAATAAGCCATATCCCGCTAGGGGTTGTCGTGCTTACAGGCCAACTACGCATCTCTTCCATGAATCCTCACAGTCGAGCGTTGATCCATCGCTTGGGAGGTGATTTAAATCCGGTCGATGCAATTGGAGAGACGCTAGAGCGAGTGATTCCTGCACCGGGCGGTGCCCATTGGCACGCTCTGTGTCAGAGCGCCCAGTGCAGTGGCCTGCGCGAGGAATTGACGCGGCGGGCTTATGATGCGTCCGACGATGTGCCCTGCGTTCTATCAGTCTTGGCAACGCCTCTGGTCAACGAGCGGGAATCTGCAGCAGGTATTGTGCTGATCGTCGAAGACGTAACGGAGAAGGTACAGCTTGAAAACCAGTTGGTAAACGCGGAGAAACTCGCTACTCTCGGCCAGCTAGCTATTACCGTAAAGCACGAGATTAATAATCCACTGAGCATTATATCGACCAATGCACAGATGCTGCGCATGCACGGGGAATACAGCGACGACAGGGCGCGGGTAAAGCTGGAACGCATCGAGGAGCAGGTGCGCCGTATTGCCGACGTCACGGAGCGTTTGCGCACGATGGAAGAAGTCAACACTGAGGAGTATGTGCGCGGGGGCGTTCCAATGATTGACCTTTGGAAAGATAGCTCTTCTGCTCAGGAGGTAGATGATGAAAACGTATAGAGTCGCCATACTGGGGTGTCGAGGCCGCGGCGGGGCTGCGGCCCGTGCGTATGCGGTCCATGCGCGCACGGAGGTCGTCGCGCTTTGCGATCTTTTACCTGAGCGCATGCACGCCCTTGGAGACGAGTTGGGCATTGCAGCGCGCTACGGGGATTTTCACCAAATGATTCGCACGGAAGCACCCGATATTGTCGTAATACCGACAGCGACGGAATTGCACTACGAGCTTTCGATGGCCGTTTTGGAATACGGTGTTCACATTGACGTCGAGAAGCCCATATGCACCGATCTTTCCGAGGCCGACCAACTCCTTGCGCTTGCCAGAAAAAAGGGGGTGCGCATCGCCGTGCATCATCAGGGGCGGAGCGGAGCCGCTATGAAAGCCGTTAAAGCGGCTATTGCGGAGGGGAAAATAGGTCAGCTGCGGTCTGTCGCAGGGAGCGGCAAGGGCTATTATGCCGGATACGGACTCATGAACATCGGCACGCACGTCCTGAACGCAATGCTCGGCGTAGTTGGTTCGGTCCGGGCTGTAACGGCGATAGCACAGGTTGACGGAAGACCCGTGCAGCCGGACGACGTGTTGGTCGCCGCGGGAGGGATGGGCTACGTCGTTGGCGAAGACATAACGGCTGGGATTGAATTTGCTAGTGGCGTTCAGGGAGTGCACCTACAGCAGCGCTTCTCATCGGTTGACTCCCGCGCTTATCGGGTTGAATTTGCTGGTAGCGAAGGACGTTTACTGTGGCGCACAGACGAGGCTTGGTTGCTGCCCGATGCCCACTATATCCCGGGCGAAACGGACTGGCAGCCGCTTCCAATTCCGATGCCTTTGGGATTCGATCCTTTGGGAACGGCAAACGAAGCAGAATATTCGTATGTAGATGATTTCGTGTGTGCTTTAGACACAGGGACCGATCACGAGTGCAGCGGTGCTGAGGGCCTGCACGTCTTAGAAGTGCTGTTGGGGATTTTTGAATCCGCAGCTACTGGAACGCGCGTTGCGTTGCCGCAGGCGGACCGCACGCATCCTTTAGTGCGCTGGCGCGCGTCAGCGGGTATGGAACCGCCCCAGGCAGGACTGCGTCCCTATGCCGAATGGCTGAGAGAAGAGGATAGACGGTTAGGCCGCTTATAGACCTATGAACTATCTACTGCGCGTATTGAACGTGCGGCGCAACGAAGTGCCGCGCCTTCTGCTTGCTTCGGCCGTATTCTTTCTTGCTCAGGTTGATGATGGCATCGTAAAAAGCGTCTCCTCGGCCGTTTTTAACGTGCGTGCAGGTGTAGAAAAACTCCCGTTGATGTATACTTGGATCGCCGTGGTGTTTTCTCTGAGTATGGCGTTCCTTTCCTGGCTTACATCTAAGGTCGCACGGCAGCGCCTGCTGTTGGGATTGATGGTATTTGTTGCTTCGGTCCTGACGGCAAATGCTCTGCTCTTATTGTACGAGCATCGGAGCGCGGTAGGACTGGGAATGCAGGCCTATTCGTTTCTATTTATTTCCTCTGAGCTGGCGCGTACGCTGATGAACTTTCAGATCTGGATCGTCGCCGGCGGCATTTGCTATACGTCTCGTGCCAAGGTCCTGTTTCCGCTACTCGCTTCAAGTGCTGTTCTTGGTGATATCGCCGGCGGGTTTACCGTGCAGCTCCTCAGTGGACTCTTTGCGGCCCACGTTCTCTATGCGCTGGCCGTGGGGAATATGGTTGTCGTACTCTTTCTCTTGCGACTTCTCTTGCGGCGCTATTTTGTCGTGCAGGATGAGAGCGAAGACGGAGCGGGTGCATCGATGGGCGAGAATATTCGTTTTTTTGTCCGTTCGCCCTACTTGATTCTACTCTTTATTCTGTCCGTTGCTGTATTTGCTCTGTATACGGCGATCCACTACGGATTTAACGTGCTCGGCCGTCAGCACTTTAGTACAGAAGCGGAGATTACCGAATTTTTCGGTCTGTTTTTTGGTCTGACCGGTATCGCGACGCTCTTCGTAACGACGTTCCTCCTTCAGCGTCTCCTGCGCTGGTTGGGCACGCGAAATATTTATCTTTGGGTCGGACTTGTCTACGCGCTCGTTGTTGGTCTGCTCCTTGGAGTATTTGAAAAGGCCCTTCCCGTCCCTATTATTGCGGCCATATTTGCCGGCAATCTCCTGAATTACGTGCTATTGGATAGCGTTATTGCGCCGGCGTATCAAGTGTTAATCAAGCTCGTGCCCGCGCGCAATAGCGATGGCACTCGCATGATCATGGAGGGAGGATTTATGCTCTTGGGAGGATTGGCTGGCGCCGGTATAACCTCCCTGCATGCAGACGGTACGCTAAATATGAGTGAGCTGCTTATGGCCCTTATTGCACTTGCTGGCGGTATGGTTGTATGCGGCGTGCTGCTGCGAAAAAGCTATACGGATGTGTTGGTCCGCGCCGTCCGCGAGCAAAACTTTGACTTGGAGGACGAACAGGCAATGCAGTCACTGCGCGGTCTGATTGCCCATTCTCCAGACTTCTCGCGCGATCTCCTGCTGCACCGCGATGACGGCGTGCGTCGACTCGGTATAGAAATGCTGCGGGAGAATCCAGGTCCTGCCGGCGAGCTTGTTTGCGTAGAACTGCTTGTTCATGACAATCCTCGAATACGGACTGCCGCCCTTTCTGCTCTCCGCCCCCCAAAGCGTCAAACCGCGCCTCAGGACCTAGTTAATGCCGTACTTTCCCGCCTGCGTGATGAAGATGATGAGGTTCGCCTAGCTGCCGTGGGTTGTCTGGCTGAGCTGTTGGACGATCGCGTGCGCGAGATAGAGGGGGCGGTTGTGGGCGATGCCGTTGCAGTAGAATTTCGCCGCGAAGGCCAGCGCGCGGGGATGCAGGCACAGTGTTTAATCGTGCTAGAGCGGTTGCAACACGATGCGTCTAAAACGGATCGCGCACAGGTGCTGGACGATTTGCTGACGAGTGAAGATCCGGAAGCGCTGATTGCTGGCATTGAGGCGGCGGGCAGCGCTGAGAATCCAGCGCTTGTGGGAAAGCTGGTACCGTTTTTTGAGTCGGGATATCCGGCCGTGCGCGAAGCAGCCGCACACAGTCTGGGGCGGTTGGATACAGAAGAGTGCTTTAGCGCGCTGCGCCAGCAGCTGGATGATTCGGATCCAGACGTGGTTGCTGCGGTTATACAGGCACTAAAAAATACCGGGGAGCCCTCTCGACGACAGCGATTGGTAGATGAGTTAGCAACGGCGCCTCTGCGAGAATGGCAGGGGCTCATGGCGGCGCTGATGGCTATGGATGATGATGCGTTGGATAGCGCACTTCTGAGTGCGTGTCGCATGCGTTTAGTCGAGGCAAATCGCTATATAGTTGTCCTCAATGCCGCGAGGCAGTGGGTCCGAGATGGCGCATCAGAGCTGCTGGCAGACCAGCTATATGCAGAGGTGCAGGCCGTATGTGATACGACCGTCCGGGTCTTGGGACACCTCGGGGATACGGGTGTCGTTGGCGATCTCGTAGAGCGCCTTGGCGGAAACGACGCGGCTGCACGAGACAATGCGATTGAGCTGTTGGAGAACATAGCAGAGGGCGACTTATTGACTTGCTTACTGCCGCTGTTAGAAAGCGATGAGGCTGAGCAGTTACAGAGGGCCCAGAGAGTGGTCGAATGGAACGGGGTTGAGGTCGAAGAAGGGCTGAAGTACCTGCTGAACAACGGCGGTGCATGGACGCAGGTTGCCACTGTTTGGGCCGCAGTGCAGTGGGGATATCGACCGCTTTGCGAAGAGGTTGAAGGTTTGTTGACACCTACGGCACAGGAAATACTAAAAGAAACAGACCATGCACGGGGAGAAGTCCTGATGAATGACGAGCTGCAACCACTCACGACCATGGAAAAGATCACGTTTCTTAGGGGATCGTCTTTCTTCGCATCGCTGCCCTTGGAAGAGCTGTACCACGTGGCGCTATCTATTGAAGAAGAGAGCGTGAAAATGGGTGAGACCGTCATCCGAGAGGGAACGATGGGCGACAAAATGTATATTGTCGTCAGCGGAGAACTCGAAGTCAAAAAAGAGGGCGGTCCGCGGCTGGCCGTCCTTGGTGAAAAGCAGGTTTTTGGCGATATGGCGCTTTTGGATGACGAACCCCGCTCTGCGTCCGTTGCGGCGATGAGAGACGTGCATCTGCTGTCCCTACGGCGTTCCAACTTAGAGCGGATTCTGCGTCGTCATGCGTCCATTTCTTTTAACATGATGCGTATGCTATCGCGTCGTCTCCGCGAGGCCCAGGCCAGTTAGATGGGATCTGCGCCGAGGTGATTCAACGTCATGGCAAGGAGTCGTCCGACTGCTAATCGTTGGTTTCGATACCTCTGTCCAGCGTGGATTGGGCCTCAAAGAGATCTATTCTATCATTGGCCGCTTTGGCTATAGCGCGTAGGCCGAGTAGGGATTCGTCGATCTGCGCTGCGCCCTGTGCTGCGTACTGCGTATCTGCTTCAACGAGCTGCTGAATTATGGGCAGACGACGCGCGATGCCTCCGCTGAGTAAGACCTCTTCTATCTGGTCTCGTGGATCAAAGAGCTGCATAATATCGACATACTGGCGTACAAAGGTGCGCAGTAGCGAGCAGAGATAGTTGTCTAACGTCCATGTTCCCTCGCCGATGTGCCGTATATATCCTCCGTCTGTATAGCCGCGTGCGCTCGGAAAGAGGCTCAGGCCAAACTGTAGCGTGCTCGTCTGTATATCGTCGATCTGACACGCAGCTAATCGCTGCCAAATCACTTCTGTTTGCCCGCTAACTTCCCCCAGAAATTCCACGTGCTCTGCCAGTGCGCGTCCGCCGGGGATGTGGGTGATCGTCTTGAGCATATGACCAGAAAAATAGGGTCGTGTCTCTGCTTCTTGGGGCGTCCACCTGTCCTCTAATGTGGAAACTTGTGCGCCCGTTCCAAGGTTGACAGAGAGGGATTGAGCATTGACTAAGCCCGCACCTAATAGCGAACACTGATGGTCGCCGATGCCAACGTAAATGGGCACGCGTTCGGCACCGTGCGCCCAATATCCAGCAACTTCAATAGAATCTGTTGGCGTGTCTAAATGGATCTGCACGTTGCCCAGGTGCTCTATGCTCTCAATGAGTGCATGAGCCGTCTGCCGCTCTCGTACGTCATAAAAGCCGAGACCGGCTAACATGGTCGGGTGTACGTACCCCGTTGCATGCCCGCAAGCTCGACACAGCCAACCGGGTAGGTCGACGATGCGCACTGCGTTGGGCAGGGGAATTTCGCGCGCTACGTGTAGGAAATTCATCGGAGCAAAGCCCGGGCGCGGTTTCATCCCCGTGGTCTCTTTGAATGTATCTCCGAGTGCACTCTGCACGTCGTCAAAAGCGCGGGATCCCCGAAGCGTTTCTAGGGATCGTTCATCTTTCCAACTGATGTAGGGAGTGAGTGGAGAGTCGTTCTCATCAAGCACGGTAAATCCGTGCATCTCGCTGCAGAGAACAATGCCTGCAAAAGGCTGCTGTGCGTAGTAGTGGGCACAAATTTGATCAAAGCGTTCGTGCACGTGCCGAACGTCAAATTCGCTACGTCCGGCGCGATTTGTGACGTTGGCTAACGCGCTATAGGTCTCCAACTTAGAGAGCGTGCCGGTCTGCGCATCGACGCGGACTGATTTGGTAGACGTGGTGCCAAAGTCGAGAAGTAGAAAGTCTGTCATAGCGCGTCGTTCGGCTGCTTGTGAACCAACTCGTGTGTCATGGAGTGATAGGTGTTTTTCTCTATGCGCGTTCCAGTAGATTCGGCGCTGAGTCGTATGGCCGTGTTTTCACGGCTCCGACCCGTGTTTTCAAAGCGGTTGCCCAGAAGGGCAACATCGTGTGCGGCGCCTTGGAATTCAATGTATATACCTTCCCCTAGGGCGCCGTTGTTGCGGAATAGGCAGCGTTCAATCCTATTGCGGTGGGCACCGCGAAAGGGGCTTTCCGGTTGACGGAAAAGCAGCCCATGTAGACCGTTTTCTTCCAGGGTACAATCAAGTAATTGATTGTCTGTGTCGCGATGGCCTATTGAGCATCCGTAGGCGCTATTGTTGCTCAGCGTGCAGCGCTGCGCCAAGCCGTCGGTGACCCCCCAGCAAAAGAAAATTCCCTGGCTGTTTTCCCGAGCGTGGCAGTCGTAGAAACGTGGACGCTGTGAACCGCTACCGGGATGGAATCCAAGGTTGGCGTTGCTCTCTGCGCGACACTCCTCAAAGTGGATGTCATCGCAGACCTGGAAGCTAAAACCGTCACCGTTGAAATTGCGTGATACGACGCGGCGGAACCGGTATCGATCGCAGTGCTGGAGAAAGACGCCGCCAACGTAGTTTCCGTTGAGCTCTTCGTTGGCCTCTCGATGGCCGTCTAAAACGATATCCTCGACCGTTATATCATCGACCCACTCAGCCGTTAAAAGGGGGAAAAGCGTGGCCGCTGTTGCTCCTTCAGACAGCCAAGCATTCTTCTCTAAGCGCTTGCTCAAGTGGAGTATATCGCCCTCGACGGCGGTGACGGTATCCTTTATTACCTGCAGCGCTCCTGCGTGCTGGCTGCGCAGAGCGATACCGCATCCCGCACTAAAACCCGTGGGATCGGCAACGCGGACCTGGGATTCATACCAGTCACTATCGCAGACCAGCTCGCTACATACGCTGGGTTCTTTGCGTAATACGCAGTCTTGGCCGCTACCCCGTATATGCACGCCTTGCCTGAGATAGAGGGCATTCTGCATGCGGTACTGCCCCGGTTGAATATGGAGTGTGCCGCCGCCAAGACGGTGCAGGTAGTCGACGCCGGCCTGGAGCGTTTTGTCGCTTAGGCCGTCTATATCGCCGCCGGGGCCCACGCGCAGCGTCATGCCCTGCAGGACCGTTCGTGAGCGGTTGTCTTTTGGGTCGTGCTGTGCGTTCATAGCGGCCTTGTTTTATCCGGAGAGCTGTATTGAGTGAAGACAATGGGTGCAAAATGCGCTAGTAGTACGGGTGTCTTTGCCAATTATATTTCTCTACTCCGGTTAATGACTGTCTGAATTGAGGTGTGCTGAGAGCGTTGCGATGCGTGTAGTAAACTTGGTGCCCGGTATAAGAGTATCTATATTGGCCCTGTGGCGCGTTCCCTGTTAGATCCAGGTATTGTTGGCGTTTGTTACAGAGGCAAATCATACCTACTTTCTCGCCGTCTGCGGCCCCGTTCTGCTTGAAGATTAGATGGGGGTGGAGGTGCTTAATTGACAAACTACAGCGCGTCGTATGGAAGCGCAAGATCGACGGTTATACGCGCGTGATACTACGTTTTGTAAAGTAAAGGAGATGTGTTTATGAAGCTGAGCCGGGCCGATATTGACCAGTTTAACAGCGAGGGGTATTTAATTGCGCGCGGCGCCCTGCACGATAGCGACCTCGCTCCCGTGATCGCCGAATATGAAGCCTATATAGATCGACGAGCAGAAGAACTGGCCGTACAGGGACACATAAAACAGACGTATGCAAACGAGTCATTTGACCGCAGGCTAGTTGGGATTTGTCAGGAATATGGGGATATCTACGGAGAGTTGGATATCATGCATTTCCGAGGACGCGCCTGTTTTGAGTTTTTGAGCAACCCAAATCTGCTCGATTTAGTCGAGGGATTGGTGGGACCCGAAATCACGTGCAGCCCAATCCAACACGTGCGTCCTAAGCTGCCAGCGGGCATGACGCCGGGGGGAAGAGATGCGCACGAGGTTCCTTGGCATCAGGACGCGGGCGTCACGTGGGAAGAGGCAGATCCCTATTTTATTCTAACGGTTTGGCTGCCATTAACCGCGGCGACTGAGGAGAATGGCTGTTTGGAAATTATACCTCGGACGCACGGTCGCGGACTGTGGGAACATCAGAGTCGGCGAGGCTTTGGCACAACGATTGTAGAAGAGGCTATGCCAGAGGAAGAAGGGAAGATGTTGCCCATGGAAAAAGGGGACGTGCTGTTGATGCACAAGGAAATCCCCCATCGCTCGAGAGGTAATTTCTCGGATGGCATTCGGTGGAGTATGGATTTGCGCTATCAGAAAACGGGCACGCCCACCGGTAGGCCGATGCAGCCCGATTTTCCCGTGCGGAGTGCCTCCGATCCCGACTCGGTGTTGACCGATCACGAAGAATGGTGTCGACGTTGGATTGAGGCGCTGGCCTCACCTCCCGCGCGCAGTCTACACCGCTGGCAGCCCGTATAGGCCACAATTTAAATCAACTGTATTAAGCCATATGAGGGGATGAGAGCAGCGATGCTCTCATCCCCTCATATCATATGGTGTGGATTGCGTTAGCTGTCTTGCTTCAAGCCGCGTAGCAGGCTATAGCCGACCAGCAGAACGACCACAGCAAAGGGCAGTCCGGTTGTAATGACCCCGGTTTGCAGAGCGCTTAATCCCCCCCCGACCAGCAGTACTATGGCGACTATGCCCTCAGTTGAAGCCCAAAAGACACGTTGAATAGTAGGCGGTTCCGGGTGCCCTCCAGCCGTTATAATATCGATGACGAGCGATGCGGAATCTGATGAGGTCACAAAGAAAACCGTGATAACTAAGACGCTGAGCCCAGAGGTTAATGCGGCTAGCGGCAAGCCGTCTAGTAGGACAAAGAGCGCCGTAGATACATTGGCGTTGACGGCTTCAACGATGCGAGCGCCGCCGTAGAGTTCGCCAAATAGAGCGCTATTGCCGAAGATCGTCAGCCATAAGAAGGTCATGGAAGTTGGGACGAGTAGCACGCCTAGCAGAAATTCCCGTATGGTGCGACCGCGCGAGATTCGGGCGATAAAGATGCCTACAAAGGGAGACCAGGCAATCCACCACGCCCAGTAGAAAATAGTCCAGCTGTGCTGCCACGTACCTTGTTTGTCATAGGCTTCGGTCCAGAGTCCAAGCTTTAAAAAGTTGGAAAGATACGTACCTACATTTTGCACGAGCGAATCTAATAGGTGAAGAGATGGACCGGCAAGAAATACAAAGAGTAGCAGGGAGACCGCTAGGATCATATTGAGTTCGGAAAGACGGCGTATACCTCGATCGAGCCCGAGTACGACTGAGGCTGTAGCCATGAGTGTAATCGCTGCAATCAGAATAATCTGTTGCGTATTGCCTTGGCCGATAGAAAAAAGATAGTCTAGTCCGGCATTGACCTGTTGGGCTCCCAAACCCAACGATGTAGCCAATCCAAAAAGCGTGGCAACCGCCGCTAGTATATCAATGGCATTGCCGATAGGACCGTGGATGCGTTCGCCGAGGAGGGGATGAAAAACAGAGCGAATCGTGAGGGGAAGTGCGCGGTTAAATGCGAAGTAGGCCAGTCCCAAGGCCATGAGAGCGTAGAGGCCCCAGGCGTGTAAGCCCCAGTGGAAAAACGTAATACCCATTGCCAGTTCAGCCGCCTCTGGCGTACTGGCCGTTCCCCATGGAGGAGAAGAGAAATGATATATGGGTTCGGCCACGCTCCAGAATACCAAGCCGATGCCCATACCGGCACTAAAGAGCATGGAAAACCAACTCCACGTAGAAAACTCGGCTCGTGCATCCTTTCCGCCCAAGCGAATATGGCCATAGCGACTGAAGATTAGGTAGATGACAAGCGCTAGGTATACGTTGACTGATAGGATAAAAAACCAGCCCGTGCTCGCGGTGATAGCCGCTTGTACGGCATCAAATACTTCTTTCATTTGTGCCAAATAAAGTAGGCTAAACGCGACAAAAAAAACGATGAGGCCGGCGGATGTCCAAAATACGGTAGGGTGTATATGCAGTTTAAAACGGCTTTCACTGTCGCTCAACGTAGGTTCCCTCGCTTTTTTTTAGGCTTTCTCAAAGTGGAAGATACCCCAACTCAAGTGGCCTGCCCGGCCTCCGTCAACCCAATGACGAAGCCCCTTTTTCATGCGCTCAACGTAGTCTGGGTCCACGCTTTTGTGTAGAACAGCTTCAAGTTGTATCGTCTCATCTAAGACGCGCTGGTAGTGGTTGACGAGCTGTTCCGTTAGCTCTTCGAAACTCCGTTCGGTCCAGCCTAACTCGCTAGTAGAGGTGCGGTAAAAGCGTGGCGATCCCAACGATGTGAGGTGGATTCGGTCGAGAATAGGTTGTAAAACCCCTTCTGGGCACGTATCCGACTGCATGGGGTCAGTAAAGATGAATTGACCTTTCTTTTTGAGAACGCGATCAACTTCGCGCAGCACGGTTTCTCGCGCGTCGCTGTGCAGGATTGCATCCTGTGACCAGACGATGTCGAAATGCTCATCTGGACAGGGAATATCCTCAAAGTTGCCGTCTATTACGGTTATTGTTTCGTTCAAACCGGTTTTCTCGTTGAGCTGCCGATGGCGTTCATTTTCCACGCTGCTAAGATTCAGTGCCGTTACGTGGACATCGTGATTTGAGGCTAAATAGCGCGAGGCGCCGCCATATCCAGAACCCAGATCTAGTATGCGTGCCTCGGGTTTGATAGATAGCTGCTTGGCCATGTGAGCGACGGTGCGCTGACTGGCTGCTGCGATGTCGTCATTTGCGCCTTGGTATAAGCCAATGTGAATGTCTTCGCCGCCCCAAATGAGTGCGTAGAAAGTATCTGCATCGGCACTGTCGTAATAGTTTTTCGCCGTTTCGACTGCTGCTGAAGGCTTAGCCATATCTGATTATTTCTCAGCTGTGGCTATATCTGGATCGTAGCTCTTTTGTGCGACGTGGACAAAGAAATCCGGTTCGTCTTTACGGTAGGTTTCCTGGAAATCGCCGTAGGTTTCAATTTTTTGGAATCCCACTTCTGCCATTAGGCGACGCGTGTAATTTTTGCGCAAGGGGAACATGTTGAGATGGTAGACCGACTGGTCTGGAAACGTGTAGCGGAAGCGAGCGAGCCCATCGTCGACGTGTTCCGGTTCTGCTCTGATGTCGTCACCGCAGTAATAAAAAGCGTGCTTACTGGAAAACCCATCGTCCAAGATTCGGTCGTAGTTGCGCTGATCTAGGATCAATATGCCGTTGTGCTTTAGCATTGCATAGAACTCGGCCAGCGCCTTGCGTCGGTCGTGCTCCTTGAACATGTGAGTAAATGAGTTACCCAAGCAAATAATGGCGTCATACTCGCCGTGGACGTCGCGGTTTAAATAACGCCAATCGGCCTGGACCGTGCGCATGACCAAACCGCGTTTACGAGCATTCTCAAATGCTTTGTATAGCATCTGAGGACTGCCGTCCGCACTGACGACCTCAAACCCTGCCTGCAGCAAGCGAACGGAGTGAAAACCCGTGCCCGTTGCCACATCAAGGACTTGCCGTGCCCCTGCTTCTTGAAGTTGTTGGATAAAGAAGTCTCCTTCTCCCTCAGCACGTCGTTCCCAATCAATTAACTCATCCCACTTGTCCACAAACCCCCATACGTACTCCTGCTTGTAATTATCTGTTTTTCGCGTTGAAATAGGATTCTTGTCAAACTTTTGTTCAGTAGGTTTACTTTCGGTTTTCATAAACGCTCTATCTCTTTTCTGGAAAAAATAATGTGCTTACCGGCTGCAAAAAGCAGTGGGTCGAGGTGCAGATAAGAAGCAGTGGGTCGAGGTGCAGATAAGAAGCAGTGGGTCGAGGTGCAGATAAGAAGCAGTGGGTCGCGGTGCAGATAAATAGATTCTCGTTACTGTGTGCGTACGTGAGATTGTACTTCTTGATTACGAGTTACATGCACATAGCGAAATGTGATGTTAATACGCGCTCCAACGGGCCGACGAGTTTTGGGGATCTGATGCTTCCAATAGTGCTGCGTCTTGCCCTGCATGATAAGCAAATCACCGTTACCTAGCAAATACTGAGAGGTTGGAAGATTACTCTGCGTTTTATGCCGCAGTAAAAAACGACGCTCCGAGCCTAAGCTGAGCGAGGCAATACAGGGGTCACGGCCCAACTCGGGTTCGTCGTCGCTGTGCCATCCCATGCCGTCGGCGCCATCTCGATAGTAATTGAGGAGAGCACTGTTAAACGGTTTAGAGATGAGGGTGCTAACGCGCTGTCGCAGCTGGTCGAGCAGCGGGGTCCAAGGCTGAGGTAAGAGCTGTAGTCCGGAGTAGATATAGGTCGCGCCCGGATCGCCGTACCATGCGGAAAGGCGCGGAGCTGGGTGAGATTGTCCAAAGAGCCGTACTACGTGCTGTTCCCACGGCGTCGTATCGCGCAGTTGATCGAATATAGACTGCCGCTCTCCATCGCGTAAAAACCCCGGATAATGCGCGACCTCGGCGTCGACAAGGTCGGTCATGTTGGGTCCATTAAGTCTGAATAGAGTAAGCGACCTAAAAGCGTGTCCAAGACCTATTCGACCGAAAATCCAAGAGTATCCAAATCGCGGCGTAGGGCGGTCTGCTGTTCTGCGCTGAGCGGGTTGTTGGGTGCGCGAGGGGGGCCTACGGGCAGGCCGCGCATGCCCAACTCGGCCTTAAGTGCTCCGAGCACGCCGTAGCGCATCATGGTCGAAATGACGCGATTGGCCTGTGCCTGTAGTTCCATGGCTGGGCGAATCTCACCGGCTTCAAAATGACGGCGCATACGCAGAAATATGTTCGGCATGATGTTGTAGGTCGAACCGATTGCCGCATCGGCTCCGGCGACCATACCCCCTAAACAAATTTCATCTGGACCGGAAATGATGTTGAGGCGATTGCCGGCCAAGTCTACTAAGCGCTGAAAGAAGTAGAAGTTGGAGTCAGTAAACTTGAGCCCGCTGAAGTTGGGCACGGCCTCCATGGCTTCGAGATACTGCTCCGCGGTGATGGTGCTGTCAGCTGTCTGAGCAATCCAGTAGACGTAAAACGGTTTGTCCGTGGCGCCGCCAATGGCCGCGTAGTGCTGCACGGCCGCCTGCAGGTCGTTGGGGTGATCTATCGGAGCGACCGAGGCGATCGCATCGGCTCCGGCCGCAGCGGCATAGCGCGCTAGTTCGACGGCGGTTTCTGTGCCCGTTGCGCCCACTTGAAAAATGAGGGGGACCGTTCCAGCGACGGCTGCAATCGTAGCGTCGGTCATAGCTTTGCGCTCGTCAACTTGCATCGCGGCACCTTCTCCCGTGCCGCCTGTTACAAAGAAGCCGTTGGCTCCCTGGTCGAGGAGATGGCCAATTAGAGGCGCCACGCGTTCGGGTGCTAGAGCGGAACCATCGTCGGTAAAGGGGGTGGCCAGAGCAGGCCAGATACCCCGTGCTATTTTTTCAGTCATCGGTAGTCCCAGATCTTTTTTTAAACTTCGGGAAAGTCGAGCGGCGTGCGCGTGCCAACGTAGGGTGGGCGAAGCAGGTCGCGCTGGACGTCGTTTTGTGCCATGTCGAGGTAGGCGTCGAGGTTCTCGGCCTTGGCCCAAGTTGAGTAGCCCGGTGAATATTTGTAGAGAAGAGAACGCCGGCGCTGGGTGCTTTTCCAGCGCACGGTGCCGTGCACTAAGGCCTCGGTAAAGATGAGCATATCGCCGGCTTTGAGTGCCGGATTGGTTACGAGCGGAGAGTCGAGTGGTGGCTTGTAGCTGTTTATGCAGGCCTTGTGGCTGCCGAGCACGCCGACAAACCCACCGTCACCGGGATCGACGTCTTCAAGAGCGTACATAACAACTATGAGACCGTTCCACATGCGGTTATAGGCCCACTGGTATTGGTGCTCGCCCTGGTCGGCGCGCAGACCGCCGTGCAGGTTTTCTCGGACCTCGGACTCGTTGGTCATCTGTAGGCCATAGGTATGGTCTAGCCGCATCCAATCCCCTATCATTGTGCGCATGACTTCTAGCGTTTTGGGGTGGGCCATGAGGTTCATAAAGAGCGGGTCTAAGTGGAGAAAAGAGAAACTCTGAGGGAATTCTCCACCCTGATCAGCATCGATTAACTCGTTCATGCGCGCCACGTCCTCTGGCGGAATCATATTGCGATAGACTATAAGACCATTCAGGTCAAATTCGTATACTTCGGCTTCTGTCATCATGAGCGTGGCACCGTTTCTGTATCCGTGTCTGCAGACATCTGTCTTTTTTTCTACTGATTGATTAATCTATGGCGCAATACGGCATTGCTGCAAGTCTACTAAGGAGAGATCAATGACCCGAGCAGAGCGGCTTACGCAGGCTCTTGAAGAGCGCCAAGCAGACGTGTTTATCAGTGCAATTCGCCCCAACCAGCTCTACTTTTTACCCCATCCCGAACCGAGTTCAGTCATATCGCGTGCAAACTGCTGTGCGATTATTTTTGGCCTAAACGAACCTGTTGTTTTTCCTGGTATATGGATTTCTAACGCCTGTCGCGACCTATTAAACGATTGCATCGTGATAGAAAATACGCTCGGCGATCCTCCCCCAGAAGACCAGCTACTTGCCTATCTGCGCAAAGCGGGTTTGAAGCGCATTATCGTCGATCAGCCCGGGTTGGCAAAGTTTCTGCGCGGGCAGATTGACGGCTGCCAGATCGAATGCGAAGATTTGGGAACGGAGATACGCCGGAAGAAGGATGCAAGCGACTTGGAGCATATGCGCGAAGCCGCACGCATCGCAGATTTGGGTATGGCGGCTGCATTTGCCGCGATTCGTCCAGGTTTGAGCTGTCTCGACGTCATTGCCGAGGGTGAATACGCTATGCTGAAAGCAGGTGCCGAAGATGCCACTATGTCCCCAGCGGTGGGGGAGGGCACGTTTTACTTAGACAGCGCGGAAAACCCCCGACGACTCATTCGCGAAGGAGATATGATCTTTATCGATATGGCCATTCACGTGCGGGGCTATCTCGGTGACATGACGAGAGCGGGCATCGTCGGTGAAGGCACAGAGGAGCAGCACGCGCTGCTCGAGACGGTACAGCGCGCGTATAAAACGGGGGTTGCCGCTATGTCTCCTGGAGCCGACGGAGCGGATATTTACCGCCAAGTTGTGGGGTGCTTTGCCGAACGGGGTTGGAAGGATTATTACGTACACCATCTGAGTCACGGACTCGGCCTGGGAGGAGACCTTCCGCGCATAGGCAGCGCCGCAGCCGACGTCCTGCGGGTAGGGGATGCACTGTCCTGTGAACCTGGTGTGTATATACCCGGCCTAGGCGGAGCCCGCGTGGAAAATATGATCTACGTAGGAGAAGAAGGACCAGAAGAGTTGACTCGGTGTCCGCTGGATTTGCCGATGGGCCTATGAGCTGTTTTATCGTTGGTCTATGTAGCGCTGCAATTGTTCGGTCTCTTCCGTCGTGAATCCCATTAGGGTTAGCCGATCCGTTACCGGTTTGAGCAGCGGGTTAAAGTTGAGCCAGCGATCTCCGACCCGAAGCCCTAGCGGTTTTTTTAGGTTGGCGGGGCGACTGCAAAATTCATTCATCGCGCGCTCTGCGTAGGCATTGAGGCGTGCGGTGACCGCGCGCGTGCCGTCTGCCTGCGGTTGACTCGCTCTAAACGCTGCGATATTCCATTCAGTGAGTAGCGGCTTTGGCGAAACGACGTACTGCACGGCGGCATCGGTCGAGCCGAAGGAAACAGTATCCCATCCAGCGTAGTAGGTTCCTTGAGCATCTGCGAGCAGCTCCGCTTCAAATAGATGTACGGAAAGAACGGCTTTGGTCGGTTGTTCCGTACAGGATGCGGCGATGCACAGAGTGGCTAATACAATCCATCGTTTCATCATGGTGCGAGTCCTTCCTTAGCCGTTGCCTCCCCAGGCGAGGGCATCTGCCTCGCGCTGGGTTAGAACGAGATCGCTACGGTCGTGCGTGAGAGGGGTGTGATCTTTCCACTCTTTAAGCAGATCGACTAGCTCCGCCAACGAATCACTCGTCAGCAGTCGCTGGCGCATCTGTGACGACCGGGGCAGGTGTTTAAAGTAGAGTGCGAGATGTTTGCGCGTTTCCATAACGCCTACGCGTTCACCCTTGTATTGAGCCATATACTCGAGCTGTTCGAGGGCTAAATCGATGCATTCGGACAGCGAGGCACCGTCACGGCCGGAGAAAATCCACGGATTGGCCATAGCGGCGCGGCCGATCATAACGCCGTCGCACTCGGTTTCAGACTGCATACGTCGAGCATCTTCTACGGAAAAGACGTCTCCGTTGCCAATTACTGGGATCTGTGCGGCTTCCTTGGCACGTGCAATCCATTCCCACGCAGCGCTTCCTTTGTATTTCTGCACTACCGTGCGCGCGTGAATGGCGATGGCCTGCGCACCGGCCTCTTCACAGCGACGCACGACTTCGAGGATATTGATATCGTCGTCATCCCATCCGATGCGCGTCTTTACGGTGACGGGGACGTTAACGGCCTGGACCGTAGCGTAAACGGCTTCGTAGAGTCTGTCTAAGTCGCGTAGATAAGCGGCTCCGCTTCCTCTGCGTAGAATCTGAGGTACGGAGCAGCCAAAGTTGATGTCGACAATCTGCGCCCCGCGTCGTTCAAACTCGCGTGCACCGGCTGCGATGAGATCTATGTCATTGCCATATATCTGTGCGGCAAGAAGGGATATACCGGTTTCTTCGTAAAAGGCAGCATCGGAGAAGTCAAGCTGCCACTCACTCTTACGCGATGCCGTGCCGATGGTTCTGCAGTTGATAAACTCGACGCCGACAATCTGTGCACCCAAGCGTGCGCAGATAAGCCGGTATACCCAATTGCCTACGCCGGCCATGGGGGCCAGCGTGAGAATGGGTAGGTCTGCGCGCAGCGGGGTGAGTGCGTAGGGGCCGATCTGCATGGAAGTGGATCTAGCTCTGCTGCTGAAGCTGCGCAGCCAGCGCCTTTTCGCTTTCGGCCTCGGCAATCATGCCCTTGCGTTGGTAGAATATCGACAGGCTCGTGTGCGCTAGGAAGTCTTCGGGATTGTGCTCTACCGCCTGCTGTGCGCAGGCCAGTGCTGCGTCCAGATCGCCTAGCTTCTCGTGACAGTGCGCCATCGCTTGATAGGCATCTGCAAAGCCAGAATCCACTTCTAACGCTCTATTAAATAGTTCAATGGCGCCGGAGAAATCCTGCTGGGCAAACTGCATCATACCGCTTTTATATAGCTCCATTTTATCCGCTGCGCTCATGCTCTATTTTCTCCCTTTAGATCCGGTTATATGATTAAAAAAACGGGGGGTTGACCAGCGCGTCAACCGCTATTTATAAGGGGACAGATTTAAATGACAGTAGGTCTCAAAGCGCGCACTGCGTATCTTATGGAGAAAGCGTAAATAGCGTAGAGGGAATCACGATGGGAGCGTCCTATGTTGAGGGTCTTTTTTCTTGTGGGTGCATTGGTCAGTCCAGGTATACTTTGGGCACAGCGCAATCTCGATATTGAATACGTTGAGGGTATAGAGCCACTCCACTACGTAGTGCAGCGATCACTAGGGCCGATAAACATTGATGGAAAGCTGGATGAGCCGTCATGGCAGCGTGCGGAATGGACGCCGGCGTTTGTCGATATTGAAGGTGAGCGGAAAGAGAAGCCCGCGTTCTTAACGCGAGCTAAAATGCTCTGGGATGATAAGTATTTTTATATTGCCGCCGATCTTGAAGAGCCCCATGTATGGGCCACCCTAACAAAGCGCGATGCCGTTATTTACCGGGATAACGACTTTGAGGTATTTATAGATCCCGATGGGGATACGCATTTATACTATGAGTTTGAGATCAATGCGCTTGGTACGGAGTGGGACTTGCTCTTGGCCAAACCCTACCGAGATGGAGGGCCCTATATAAACGCTTGGTATATAGACGGATTAGAAACGGCTGTCCAGGTATGGGGCACGATTAATGATCCAAGCGACACAGATCAAGGGTGGTCCGTAGAAATGGCGTTTCCCCTACACGTTCTACAGCAGGCCAACAGTCGTCGTGGGCCGCTCGCAGGGCAGATCTGGCGCGTGAACTTCTCTCGCGTGCAGTGGGAACTCGAAGTGGTAGAAGGGGAATACGCCAAGGTGGCCGGCCGTAGCGAAGATAATTGGGTCTGGTCTCCGCAGGGGCTGATTAATATGCATTACCCAGAGAAATGGGGCTATGTGCTTTTTGCCGATGAGCCCGCTGGCAGCGATGGAGCTGTTTTCATCAAGCCTGCTCGGGAGCGAGCCTGGTCTACGCTGCGCAGCATCTACTATAGACAGCGCCGCTTTCGCGCAGAACGCGGATATTATGCCGAGCACGCCGATTCGCTGGGGCTCGAAAACCCCGTTCTACAGAACTTTCTCTGGCCGCCTTCTATACAGGCTACAAATCACTCTTTTGAAGCGACCTTAGAGGAAGTTGAGGATCTCGATGAGGACGGCGCGATCAGTCGCTACGGTATAAGCAGCGATGGAAGGCTTTGGAAACGCTGAAATATAGCGGGCGGCTTGGTGCGTCCGGTATAGATGGTAGGCGCAGTCGGGTCCGACAAGGCGGACCGCACCGTCGCGCGGTAGGGCCGTCTGAGCATGTAAGACCAGGCTTCTGTATTGGTATTTCTTGCGTAGGATCTGCGCTTGTAAAGCGCTTGATGTGGAACGTTTTATTTCACAGGACATAACTCACTTCTTGAAGTGGGTTTAGGGCGCGAAGCGCCCAGTATTTGTACTATAGCGCATTGCCCTTGGTGCGGCGCGTAGATATATTTCTTCATAGATCCGTTGGGGGTGGCTCACGGCAGCCTGAGATAAAACCCTTAGAACCTGAACTGGATGATGCCAGCGTAGGGAAACGGAGAGCGTTTAGCGGCGCAATACCGCCGCCTACCGCTCGCCGCTTCCTAAGCCTATAGCGCTGGGAAGTTTTTTTTTGCCTAATAGGAGGGTAAGGCCTTGGTGCGAATTACGTTAGTAATATGCCTGTTTTTCGCTTCGGCGCGCTTTTGCTTCGGCGCTGAAGTGCGCGGTGAGGTGGTCGATACACAAACTGGTATGCCGTTGGAGCAGGTGCAAATCCGGGCTGGGGATCTAACGGTCAGCAGCGATGCAAACGGTGATTTTATGGTTGGAGCGACCTCTGGAGACTCCCTGTATTTTAACCGGGTTGGATACGAGGACGTCGTCTGGGTTGTAGGAGAAAGCGATCGGGTTATTCGGGTAGAAATGGTTGCCGATATGCTGCGGGCAGAAGAGGTCGTTGTCGTTGGAGGTCTGCGCGCGGAATCCCTCGACGAAATGTCGGCAAGCGTCCGCGTATTGGGTGCCCGTTCGATGGATAGAGATGGAGTCCAACACATACAGAACGTGATGCAACAGGTGCCCAATATACACTGGGCTGGAGGTACGGCTCGTCCGCGCTACTTCCAGATGCGCGGCATAGGAGAGCGCAGCCAGTACGCGGGTGAGGGGCCTCCCAACTTCTCCGTTGGATATGTTGTTGACGGCGTAGACTTAAGCGGTTTGGGTACGGGTGCTCTCTTTGACTTGGAGCAGGTCGAAATCTTTAGAGGGCCTCAATCAAGTGCCTTTGGGGCGAATGCGCTGGCGGGGTTGATCAACGTCGAGTCTGCAGAGCCGTCCTCTACGTCCGAACGAATCGTTCGCTTTGGCTTGGGGGGAGACGGTCTCCTGCGCACGGAGGGCATTGTCAATGCGCCCATCGACGACCGACTTGCGCTGCGGGCAGGCTATCAGCTGGCCCGATCGAACGGTTTTCGAGAAAATGCCTACCTCGATATAGACGATAGCAATCGACGTCGCGAGTCGCTCCTGCGCTTCAAGCTGCGCTATGCTACCCCTGGTGGATTTCTGCTGAAGAGCACTCTGTTCCGCGTTGAAGCCGATAACGGCTACGATATGTGGTCACCGGACAATAACCGAGGACTCGTCACCTACTCCGACCGACTGGGCCGTGACCATCAGACGACGACGGCGTTCTCCCTGCGCATGGAGAAGCCGACGGACAGATTGCTAAACTGGGTGGCGATAAGCACCTATGCCCAAACAGAGCTCGATTATAGCTACGACGGTGATTGGGGAAACGATGCTTATTGGGGAGCCGAACCCTATTTGTTTGATCCAGAAGTGGAAGGATGGAGATACGATTTCTACGATCGCACGCAGCGCCAGCGCACGAGTCTGAGCCAGGAAGTCCGACTAGAGAGCGAGGCTTTTCTATTCGGAATATACAGCCGAATGCTGAGAGAAGAAGACGATGCGACAGGCTACCTCTTTGGCGGTTCTTCAAGCGATTTAGAGGCGCGTTTTGATATGGGGCACGTAGCGCTATACGGTCAGTTCGAACGGCCGCTCAGCGGCAACGTCAAGCTAATGGTTCGGGGGCGAGTCGAGCACAGTTCGATAGACTATCGCGGGGAAACCAATGCCGGTGCGCAAGACGTGCGCTACGACGTGGACGGATGGCTTCCGGGTGGCAAGGTCTCGGTTAATTGGAAAAATGGTCGAGGCCATTCGGCCTATGCAGCCGTGGCGCGTGGATATCGGGCTGGGGGTATCAACCAACATCCCTATTTAGCCGCGGCCAATCGCCCCTACGATCCTGAGTATATGCTCAATATAGAAGGGGGATATCGCCTTGTCGCGCCGCGTTATCGACTGGATGTAGTCGCGTTCTATGCACTGCGCGACGGGCAGCAGGTATCTCTCTCAAGTCAGCAGACGCCGGGCGATCCCAATAGCTTCTTTTATTTTACTGCAAATGCAGCTTCTGGGGTAAATCGGGGCGTTGAAGTCGAAGGTCAGTATCGCTTTTCTCCGAGTCTAAGTGCGGTTGCCTCGCTGGGTTATCTACGCGCTCGAGTTGATCCCTACGGGTTTGACGCGGCCGATGGACAGCGTCAGGAATTGGGAGGCCGTGCTCCAGCCCATGCTCCGCAGTGGAGTCTGCGTTTAGGGAGTACGTATACACACAGGCTGGGTTTGTTTGCTCGTGCGGCTTGGTCGTTGACGGATAAATTCTATTTTTCCGACAGCCATGATTTACAAGCGGAAGGATATCAGATAGTCAATGGCAGCGTAGGCTATGAAAAAGGCACGTGGTCTCTTACGCTGTGGGGGCGCAATGTGTTAGACGAACGCTATGCCGTGCGGGGATTTTACTTTGGCCTAGCGCCTCCCGACTATGCCGATACGCTTTATCTGAGCTATGGAGATCCGCGTCAGGTGGGATTGAGCCTTGCCGCTCGCTTCTAATGAAATCGGATCTATCCGGCCTGCGCGCGCGCGCCGTGTGCGTGTAAGAGTACCATCAACGCAGAGACGTCAGCCGGTGAGACGCCCGATACGCGCGACGCTTGTCCGAGCGTTTGTGGGCGAATATGCGCGAGTTTTTGGCGCCCCTCGGTCGATAGGTTAAGTCCAGGAGCGGCAAAGTCAAAATCGATGGGGATACGCATGGATTCGAGTCGCTTGAGTTTGTCTACCTGCGTGTGTTGACGCTTGATGTAGCCGTCGTATTTAACCTCTGCTTCCACGTGCTCTGCCGCATCGGGTGAGAGCGGTCTGTCCGGCGGGCACAGCTGCTCAATGTGGCGGTAGCTCAGCTCTGGGCGTCGCAGGATGTCGACCAGCGGTGTGGCTTCCTTCAGCGGTGCGGTTCCCGCCTCGGCAAAGACCGCATTCACGCCGTCAGACGGGTGCAGTCTCTCTTGACTGAGCCGCTCTAATTCGCGTGCGACGGCGCTCTTTTTGTCGCAAAACTTTTTCCAGACGGCATCCCCAACCAACCCCCATTCGCGTGCCCGTTCCATAAGGCGACAGTCGGCATTATCCTCGCGCAGCAGAAGGCGGTGCTCCGCGCGCGAGGTGAAGATGCGATAGGGTTCCTGCGTTCCCTTGGTCACCAGGTCATCGATGAGTACGCCGATATAGGCATCCGATCGACTCAGCACAAAAGGCGCTTCTCCACGCACTTTAAGCACGGCGTTAATTCCAGCTATTAATCCCTGCGCACCGGCTTCTTCGTAGCCCGTTGTGCCGTTGATCTGTCCCGCGAAAAAGAGATTCTCCACTCGTTTTGTCTCGAGGTGGGGATAGAGCTGCGTGGGAGGGGCATAGTCGTATTCGACCGCATAGGCAGGGCGCATGATTTCGGCCCTTTCAAGGCCGGGCAACGAGCGTACAATCTCGGTTTGCAAC
>Ga0181593_10000875_pt1 | contig 26882 bp, 21 predicted proteins | sample 071ome_19_FD_133756 | JGI IMG/M metagenome (GOLD analysis project Ga0181593, IMG submission 133756) | Coastal salt marsh microbial communities from the Groves Creek Marsh, Skidaway Island, Georgia - 071413AT metaG (megahit assembly) | ecosystem: Environmental > Aquatic > Marine > Intertidal...
CAGTAATCAAATTTCTGGAGTAGGCTCCAATCCACTTCACCAGAAATGTATTCCATACGTTCTAACAAGTGGTGGTATGAAATGAAATGCAGTAATTCCGGAAGTACCATTTGGTTAAAGTCCCATAAATAGGTCTCTTGGGATGCCTTTAGAATGAGCACCTCGAACTCTCTCCAATAATAATCATAAAAAGGGGCGTTTGAGTAGCTGTGTTTTATTGCATTCAAAAAGGGTATAGCCCAATCGGTACGGCCATCTATCCGTACTTGACTAATCATCTTCTTTTTATCTTCTGTTCGAATGGGTATCCCAGCCCACTGCAATTGCTCGGCATTCTGAATGGACGCTCGATGAGACCGACCTTTTCTGGACCATCGATCTCCACCTAATAACCAGGTGCAATCCGAGGATGCCATAGCTTTTAGGTCATGAATATTGGGAGCAAAAGTGCTTTGTATAATGGTTATAGAAGTCAATGCAAAACGATGAGTACAAGTTGTGCTAGACGCTAATATACAAGAAAATTAGCTGTACGGTTTATTCCTTATACAATCGTTATTATTTGTATCTTTAAGGTCTGAATACTAATGGATCAGCCCACCATTTATGAGGCACCTCTCCATAATTATTCTGTATCACTACAAAAATAACGGATGAATATTTTTTGACTATGAGCGTAAGAGTTCGATTTGCACCTTCACCCACTGGCTTTCTTCATATAGGCGGGCTTCGCACAGCCTTGTATAATTATTTATTTGCTCGTCATAACCAAGGGGTATTTGTGTTACGGATAGAGGATACCGATCAATCGCGATATGTCGAAAATGCCGAACAAGATATTATTGATTCCCTTGAATGGTCGGGAATTGCGATTGATGAGGGCCCTCATAAACCGGGAGCTTTTGGTCCCTATAGACAGAGTGAGCGAAAAGAATTATATCTCCAATATGCGAAGCAACTGATCGAACAGGGCGATGCCTACTACGCATTTGATACGACCGATGAGATTGAGGAAATGAGAGAGCGATTAAAGAAATCGGGAAATCCATCTCCAAAATACGATTCGATTACTCGACAAAGCATGAAAAACAGCCTTACCCTTTCTCAGGATGAGGTTCAAAAACGTTTGGATGCAGGGGATGAATATGTTATTCGATTAAAGGTACCTCGAAGAGAAACCGTTAAATTTGAGGACCAAATACGAGGAGTTGTTTCTTTTGATACCTCCGGACTAGATGATCAAGTGTTATTAAAATCGGATGGAATGCCAACCTATCATTTAGCCAATGTGGTGGATGATCACACGATGGAAATAACACATGTCATTAGAGGGGAAGAGTGGTTAAGTTCGGCGCCTAAGCATATGTTGCTTTATCAGGCGTTTGGATGGGAGCCACCCTTAATGGCTCATTTACCTTTAATCATGTCGCCAAGTGGCGGCAAACTCTCAAAGCGAAAAGCAGAGAGTGAAGGTATACCCGTGAATACCAAAGATTACAGAAGTGGACACTATGAAGCCGATGCCCTGATCAATTTCTTAGCATTCTTAGGTTGGAATCCAGGTGATGATTCTGAAGTTCACGATATGGATTCACTGTGTAAAAGCTTCACACTAGATCGAGTAAGTAAAGGTGGGGCTGTATTTAACTACAAGAAATTGATGTGGTACAACGAACACTATGTCCATAACCGCTCCCTAGAAAGCTTGCTTCCAGAGGTCCAAGCGTTATTCGAAAAAGAAGGTATCTCGGCTCATGATCAGCAGTTTTTGAGCCGTGTTCTAGAGCTTTTACATGAAAGGGTATCTAAAGTAGATGAATTTGTACCTATGGGAAGGTTTTTCTATGAAGCACCCCAAAGTTTTGATCAAGGAGCTTTGAAAAAATGGAACGAAGATAGCCCCCGTCTCGTCACTTCTTTCTTGCAACGCCTTTCGGAATTGTCGGAAGACGGGTTTAAGGCCGAAGCCATTAAAAAGGTATTAGAGACAACGGTAGAAGAAGAAAGTGTTGGCTTTGGTAAGGTTATGATGCCTGTTAGAATTGCCTTGTCGGGTCAGGGTTTTGGTCCTGATTTATTCCCTGCCATGGAGCTTATTGGCAAAGCCTCCTGTGTTAGCCGTTTAGAAAGTGCTATCGCTCAGCTTTCTTAACTTCCTTATTCCTCGTGTTTGGCATCTTTTAGGCTTCTAATTTTAATTCCCATGTAGGCATAAAAGATGGTCATTAATGGGCTAATGAGATTGAAAAATGCGAAGGGCAAATAGGCAAAAGTAGCCACGCCTAGTACATTGGCATGATAGGCTCCACATGTATTCCAAGGCACCAAAGCCGATGTCACGGTTCCCGAATCCTCTAAGGTTCTACTCAAATTTTCAGGGGCTAAATCCTTTTCTTTATACGTATCGGTGTACATACGACCGGGCACCACTATAGCAAGGTACTGATCGGAAGCTGTGATGTTAAAGAACACACAGGTACCCACGGTTGAAGCTACTAATGAACCCGTAGAATTCACCAAACTTATGATGGCTTCTGCTATCCTTTTTAGCATACCGGTTCCTTCCATCACCCCACCAAAAATCATCGCCGAAACAATCAGCCATACCGTACCTAACATTCCATACATCCCACCCGAGCTCATCAAATCATCAACAATAGGATGACCCGTGATAATTTGAATCTCACCATAAAAAGCTTTCATAATCCCAACATAGAAAGCTTCGGCGCTGAGACTCTCGTAACCCGACACGGCTAATACAGCCTCGGGTTGAAAGATGGCTGCGAATATTCCGCCTAATATTGCACCCATCATAATGGCTGGTATAGCAGGTACTTTACGTACAATCATGAATACTACCGCCGCAGGAACCAAAAAAAGCACACCTGAGATGTAAAAACTTCCATCTATGGCCTCTAAAATGGCTTGGGTATCGGATCCTGCTGTTCCCACATCTTGAGTAAGTCCGATAATTAAAAATATGATAAGAGCAATTGTAATCGAAGGGATGGTGGTATAGGCCATGTACCGTATATGCGTAAATAGATCGGTTCCTACCATGGCAGGAGCTAAATTAGTCGTATCCGATAATGGAGACATTTTATCTCCAAAATAGGCTCCCGAAATTATAGCACCTGCCACCATGCCAGGGTTTAAACCAAGAGCGGTACCTATACCAATTAACGCAATACCTACCGTAGCCGCAGTGGTCCACGAAGATCCCGTAGCTACAGAAACAATCGCACAAACGATAGTAGCTGCCACTAAAAAGATCGTGGGATTAAGAACTTGTAATCCGTAATAAATCATAGCTGGAACCACACCGCTTAACAACCATGTACCTGCCAATGAGCCAATAAGCAATAGGATGATAATGGAGGAAAGTGCCGAAGAAATACTTTTTACGATACTCGAGCGAATTTTTTTCCATGTATAGCCCAAACGAATGGCTACTAGAGATGCGACGCCGGCGGTTAGCATCAAAATAATTTGATTGGAACCATCCAAAGCGGCATCCCCAAAAATGCGAACGTTCAAAAACAGAGCAACTATTAAGAAAAGTATGGGCAGTAATGCTTCTAAAAGGCTGGGCTTTAATAGCTTATTCGACTCTTCATGTTCACTCATGTATACTTCCCTCTATTGGTTGTTTAAAAATCTGTGTGTAAGATAATGAAACGACTTAAGTTATTTCAATGCCGACTTAAATACTCTATATTTAGAGTATAATAATTTTAAAAATGATGATACGAAGTATACTATTTTTTATCGTTCTGTTAGGATTCTTTCATAATGAGGTATCAGCCCAACTGTTGAACCCACCCTCAAACTCATCCTCCGAAAAAAGCAATAATGTACATGAGGAACTGCAGTCAACGATAGACTCTGGTTTTGAGTGGTATAGTATGGAGGAGGCGCAAAAACTAGCCAATGAGCAACAAAAAAAGGTGCTTATTTTTGGCTATGCCGAATGGTGTACCTACTGTTTAAAAATGCGAAAGGAGAGTTTACCCGATTCTGCTGTAGTGGACGCCATTAACCGCTACTTCATACCCGTGCAATTAAACGGAGAATCCGAAGAACAAGTTGTTTTTAATGGTACCAGCTATTCAAAAAATCAATTAGCCAGAGGACTTCAATTACAGTCTTTCCCGACGCATTATTTTGTAGGTAGTGATGGTGGAGTACTGGGCGCTCAACCTGGGTTTATAGAACCTGATATCTACTCATTACTCTTAAAATATGTGGGTAGTAATGCATATGAGCGCATAAGTTTTGATGAGTATGTCGATTTAAATATGTAGACGAATAGATTTCGTCGTATGTAATCCATTGTTATGAGATTAAGCCAAGCCTTAGAAGATTATTTGAAGGTTATCTATGTATTGGAAGCCGATGAAGAAAAGGCAACCACCACTCGTATAGCGCAAGCCCTAGAAGTTTCCAATGCTTCGGTAACCAATATGCTAAAGAAATTAAGCGGCATGAATCTCATTATACATGAAGCGTACAGAGGGGCCGAGTTAACACCAGCTGGTCGAAAGATTGCTTTGGAAATTCTCAGGCATCACCGACTCCTCGAATTGTATCTAAAGGAAATTATGGGCTATTCTTGGGATGAAGTGCACGAAGAAGCTGAGAAATTAGAACATCATATTTCCGAACAGTTTGAAGATCGAATTGCAGAACTGTTGAATCATCCTACCCATGACCCCCACGGCGATCCCATCCCTTCAAAAGACGGGGTAATGCCAGAAAAAGCGACATTAGCCTTGCAGGATGGTGTCGTTGGTGAAGACTATCGCATCGGGCGAGTAAAAGATCAAAACCCTGAATTACTTCGCTACCTAGAGAATCTAGGCGTATTACCTGGGGTAAAAATAAGCATCCTAGAAAAAGCCCCATTCGATGGGCCTATTACCATTCAAATGGGGCATGAAACCTATACACTAGGATTTAATATCGTAAGGGATATTTATCTTATTCCACCCAGTCCGCAATAAATACGTTGGTTGAGCGATCACCGCCATTAAAGCGGTTAGAAGCAAACACGATTTTAGTTCCGTCATAAGAGAACATAGGGAAGGAATCGAAGGTGTCATCAAAGGTAATTTGCTTTAACCCGGTTCCATCTAAATTGATCATATAGATGTTAAATGGAAATCCACGCTCAGAAGCATGATTAGATGAAAATACGAGTTTGTCACCATCTGGGTGAAAATATGGTGCCCAGTTAGCATTACCCAAATTGGTGATTTGACGTAGATTGGTACCATCTACATTTACCACATATAATTCCATATCGGTGGGTTCTACCAATCCTTGTTTAAGTAGGCTGGTATATTTTTCAACTTCTTCTGGAGTTTTCGGACGAGACGAACGAAATACTAATTGGGTGCCATCTGGTGAGAAAAAGGCTCCTCCATCATATCCCAATTCACTGGTAATTTGACGAACATTATTTCCGTCGGTATCCATAATAAACAATTCGAGATCTCCGGTACGCATCGAGGTAAATACAATATGCTTGCCATCAGGGGAGAGGGTTGCTTCCGCATCGTATCCAGGTTCAGTAGTTAAGGTGTCGATGATTTCGCCCTTCAAATTTGCTTTGAAGATGTCGTATCCTTCATAGATAGGCCATACATAAGCCCCATTGGGTCCTCGTTCGGGTACTTCTGGGCACGCTACATCAGCTAGGTGAGTTGACCCATACACAAAGGTGGTATCTCCTGGTAAAAAGAATGAGCAGGTGGTTCGACCCGTACCCGTAGAAATCATCATTGGCTCAAAATCTTCTGATTTATCCGAGGTGTCCATATAGAAAATTTGATCACACCCGACCCCCCATGCTGGATTATCGGATTGAAAGATGATTTTTTCGTCACCAAATCCAAAATAAGCCTCGGCGTTGTTGGCGCCAAAGGTAAGCTGACGAATATTGCGGATATGTTCTTCCGCATCGTAACGAAGGGTATCAGCCGATCGGTCGTAAGTTGATGTGTCTGGATTGGAGGAACAGGCCGTTAAACCTGCAAACAATACGACAATGAAAAAAGTGGTTGCTCGCATGAATAGTTTATTTTATTGCTCTGAATCTAAGTCGCTTTTTCAGCTATTTAGGTCCACAGTATTGGTTGATTGAATTTCGAAACGTTAAAGATACAAAAAACCCAATATCCACGCTTTGCAAACGCGTTATGCCAATTGTACCATCGTGCAACCGGCGCCTCCTTGATCTTCATTCGCCAACTGAAAGGCAGGAATATCGCTACGATCTTGCAAGTAGGTATGAATCACATCTTTTAAGATGCCATCACCTTTACCGTGAACAATTTCAACCTGTTGCAATCCCCGAAATAATGCCTTATCGAGATAATCTCTAACTTCCTGTAATGCGTCATCAGCTCTTTTCCCTCGTATATCTAATCGCAAGGGAATGGGGCTTTGAAGGGAATCGATCTTAAGCGTTTTCTTCTTGGTGGGTGATTTTTTGGGGGCTTCCACCCGTATCAAGTTTTTAAAAGTGGTTTTCAGGCGTAAACCATCGGTTTGAACCACGGCTTGCTTGCCCTTCAATTCCACTAATTCCCCATGGGTTTGGCCATCCAAAAAACGTACAAAATCACCTACTTTTGGTGGCTTTTTGGACACTTGAAAAGCTATTTCATCTGCTTTTTTCTGTTCGATCTGGGCAAGAGATTCTTCAATATCTTCTCTGTGATCACTGAGTTCCGCTCTAAGATTTTTAAGGTCTTTTTTCTTGGTCTTCTTTTCTTCTACAATTTGTTGAACCGCCTGTTCTACTTTTTTGTTGGCCCCTTCCATAATGAGCTTTGCTTCTTTGAGGGCTTTTTCTCGAATCGCTGCTTTTTCTTTGTATAGTGATTCCATTTTGTGCTCATAGGTCCGCTTTTGTTTAATGGCTTTATCCTGTAAGCGTTTCATTTCTTCTTCTAACCGAGTCGCTTCTTGAGTTTTGTGTTCCATCTCACTGATAAGCGATTCCAGGGTATTCTTTTGACTTCCTAGGACCTCGCGAGCTCGGCTCAGAAGTGTATCAGACAATTGCATTCGTTGGGCAATGTCAAAGGCATATGAGCTGCCAGGAATCCCTTTTTTAAAATGATAGGTAGGAGCCAAGTGTTGTTGATCAAATTCCATCGATCCATTCACCGCCTTAGGGTGTTCATGAGCAAATACTTTTAATGAACCGTGGTGGGTAGTGACAACGGAAAGAGTATTGCGTTCCAGCATCTCTTCAATAAATGATTGAAATAAGGCACCCCCTTCTTCAGGGTCGGTACCCGCCGCAGCCTCGTCGATGAGAACAAGTGCGCCCCATTTTGCTTTCTCGGAACTAAATCGCATCCATTGTAGCCGCGATGAAAAGGTACTCAGATCATTTTCTATCGATTGGTCATCTCCCATATCGATGAACCACCCCGTCATAACCGGTAATTCTGAGTTTGGATCGGCCGGAATTCCCCAACCGCATTGAACCATAACCGTGCTCAAACCAATGGTTTTCATAGCTACTGATTTACCACCAGCATTAGGCCCCGTGATCATGAGGCACCGTTCATCGGGTTCCATTCTTAGATCTAATGGAATAATAGGATCGGTCTTGGGATCTTTTTGCTTAATAATCAGCAATGGGTTATATGCTTTTTTAAGATGCAGTACCCCATCCTCGGCAATTAGTGGAACCGACGCATTTATCTCCAATGAAAGGCGAGCTTTTGCGTAGATGGCATCCAGTTCCGACAAGTACTCGATGTTTCCAGAAAACCAATCCAAATACATTCTCACATGATCGGTAAGCGCTCGTAATATCCGTTCTATTTCTTTTTGTTCTTCAATCTCTAATTCCCTGATATCATTATTCAAATGCAAGGCTTCGGCAGGCTCAAGGTAAACCGTTTGTCCGGTAGCAGAAACATCATGTACAAAGCCAGGTATTTTACGTTTATACTCGGCTTGAATGGGAATGACCATGCGCCCATTGCGAATGGTTGCCCCTTCATCGCCACTCATACCATCTTTTTGCGCTCTTTTTAAAGCTTTCTGAATGGCACTACGCAGTTGATTTCGTTTGGAGCTCAAACTCTTTCGAATGCGTTCTAATTCGTCACTCGCATCATTTTTTAGCTCTCCACGATCGGTGATAATGCTCTGAATATGCGTCTCCAAGTCTTTCATTGGAATCAATAACTGAGCAATAGCAAATAGCTGGGGATATTGTTCTTCCCGTTGTTTTAAAAACGACCGTGTTCGTCTGCTGAGCGTGGCGATGGTTAATAATTCAAGAAAATGTGTAACCGCAAGAATACTACCCTCCATTCGAGCGTGTTTCAGATACGATCGGATGTCGGGCTGAGTCTCGGATGGGTAATTTTCGGCACTTTGTAACACCTGAATCATTTCGTGAGTGCGTGCCAATTCCATGACCACGCGCTCTCGGGAGGTACTGGGAAGTACATCCTGAATACGCATACTACCCAATTCGCTTTTACAATAGCGTAGTGTGCGTTCTTTAATAATAGAAAAGCCTAGTTTATCTAGGGTTTGAGCAAGACGAATCATGAATTAGCTAGTCAACTTAGTAAGCCATAAATATACGGTTTTCATTTGCTAAGCGGAGTACTTAGCGATACTTTCTATTCAAACAGAATACATCCCAAAATGATTCTCCCTTTTTTTCATATAGATGCCTTTGCAGACCAGCCCTTTACTGGTAATCCTGCTGTTGTCTACCCACTATCTAAATGGCTGCCCGATAGAGTTCTACAAGCCATTGCCATTGAACACAATCTATCCGAGACCGCCTTTTTTGTGCCCAGTGAGTCCGCTTATGAACTACGCTGGTTCACCCCCACAACGGAAGTGGATTTGTGTGGTCATGCGACCCTAGCATCGGCCTATGTACTTTTTCAAGAATTAGGCGTTCAACACCATGAGCTTTCCTTTTTCACCCGCTCTGGAACACTTCGGGTAGGACGCGTCCTGTCTGGTTATTGTATGGATTTTCCAAGTGTTCGCATGCAATCTTATGGTGGATCTATTGATTTCCTGCAGCAAGCACTAGGTCTGTCGAAGCCCCCTCTATCTATATGGGAGGCCGATGATGTTGTGGTATGTATTCAGAATTACGAAGAATTATGCTCACTTGAGCCTAATATGACCGAACTCGAAAACATCCAAACGCGTGGGATAATTGTAACTTCTCGATCTCCGATAGAGGGTGTGGATTTTGCTTCTCGTTTTTTTGGTCCTAGGGTAGGGGTCAACGAAGATCCTGTGACGGGTTCTGCTCACACCAAATTAATCCCATTTTGGTCGGAACAATTAGGAAAAACTCACATGAAAGCCTTTCAGGCTTCAAAGAGAGGGGGGTATTTGAATGTAGAATATGCAGGTGATCGTGTGATGATTACGGGGAAGGCAAGAAGATTTTCTCGGGGCGAAACAAGCCTTCCTGATGAGTTTATTGCTCTACATACCTAAGCATTCCGTTATCATAAACCAGATTATTAGATGGCCATTATTTTACTCTTATTAGGACTTTTGGCAGGGTTAATAGCCGGTTTATTTGGCGTTGGTGGTGGGATTATCTTTACGCCCGTGTTGTTTTTTCTTTTTGAACAAGCCGGTATCGAACATGCCGTCCCATGGGCGGTAGCTTCAGGACTTATGTGCACGTGGATAACAGCTTCTGCTAGTGTATACCGACAGTACCGAGAGCAGCACCTTTTTGTGAAAGAAGGGCTGTTATTAGGTTTTTTTGGGGCAATTGGGATTAGTTTTGGTAAATGGTTACTGCTCTCCCCGTATTATAGTCGAACAGAATTTATCATCGTGTTCAGTAGCCTGCTGTTGTATAGCGCTGTACTCATGTTCATCAGAGGGCGTAAGAAATCAGATGCCGATCAGGGAATGAATCAGGAATCAACCAAAGACTTTACCGTTAAGCAGGCCTCCCTTACAGGCCTAGTGGGCGGTGGCATTGCCTCTTTGGCGGGTGTCGGTGGGGGAGGGACGATGGTTCCCATCATGAATTTATTCTTCAAGCAACCCTTTCGGAAAGCGGTGAGTATTTCTCATTTGGGTATGCTTTTGATGATCAGTGTTGGCGTGATTCAACTGATGCTCGAAGACCCTAGCTTGGTTGGAGATACCGAGAGTTTAACGCAGTGGACCTTAGGATATGTAGACTTAGGTGCTGTGAATTCTATGGGTTGGACCGCACTTGCTGGGGCTTATGCAGGCACCTGGTTGAACCATAAGATTCCGAAACATTATTTGCAGCTAGGTTTTGGAGTGCTCGCTCTTGTCATGGGCACTCGTTTACTTTTGACTCTCTAAGGCTCAATAAAAAAAGAAGCCCCTTTCAAGAGGCTTCTTTTATTGTTAGCAATCTATAGCCTGCCGTCTGTTGGCCTGTACGTCCTTGCAACGTACGTAGCTATATTCCAGTAAACACAGTCGGTTACAGACACCTCTCCCAGAGATGCTGTGGGGAAACCGACAGAAAAGGTGGACCTTAGTCCATGATTCTTCTTAAAAAGGCAGGTTGCTCTGAATCATCTCTGCGAACGTTATCTGCTCGTTGTTGAAAATTAGCAACTCTGGCCGCTTGGTTTGGAGTGTCCATGTCTTCATTTGCAGAAGAAGACTCCTCTTTTCTTGCATTGATGTCTCTACGTAAGTAAGAGGGGGTATCCAAACGCTTTAAGTTTCCTTCACCCTTGTAATACTCTTTGTTTGGGCGAGAAAATTTCGAACCTGTATCCGAATCACCACTAAGTGATGCGGTATCGGCATGAACATTGGGTTTGGTTCCAGGTTCTTGCGCGGCTGTTTGAGCTTGAGCAAAGGCATCTGCCACTCGAGTCTGCGGTTTGTTAGGCGCCACTCGGATGGTGTTGCGGTCCTCGGCTAATTCAAAGCCAGTAGCAATTACGGTAACTCTCATTTCATCACCGAATGATTCATCTAGAACCGTACCGAGAATGATTTCGGCATCGTCTCCGGCTTCTTGTTGAATGATGCTGGTTGCCGTTGTGGTTTCACGCATACCAAGTTGAGAACCTGCTGAAATGTTGACCAATACATTTCGTGCACCGCGGATACTTACTCCATCTAAGAGTGGAGAGTTAATAGCATCTCTTGCGGCAATTTCGGCACGATCAGGACCTTGTGCCGTGGCAGAACCCATAATGGCGGCTCCTCCATCGGTCATGGTCGTACGAACGTCTGCAAAGTCAAGGTTGATAAGACCGGGCATGAGAATCAAATCGCTAATCCCACGTGTAGCATTATAAAGCACTTCATTAGCCATAGCGAACGCTTCAACCAGTGAAGTGGATTCATCGGCAATGTCTAGGAGTCGCTCATTTGGGATTACAATTACGGTATCGCATTGTTTCTTTAACTCTGAGATACCTTCAAGAGCATACTTTTTGCGGATTCTTCCTTCGCATTCGAAGGGAGTAGTTACGATACCTACCGTTAAAATTCCTTTTCGTTTCGCCATGCCTGCCACCACAGGTGCACCGCCCGTACCCGTTCCACCGCCCATTCCTGCGGTAACGAATATCATATCGGCACTTTCAATGGTTTCTTCGATATCATGGCGGTTTTCTTCCACGGCCTCACGACCAACCTCTGGGCGTGCACCGGCACCAAGCCCACTGGTTAAGGCGGTACCCACCTGCACCTTGATATCGGCAAGCGAATTTTTAAGGGCTTGAGCATCCGTGTTAAGAGCAATATACTCCACACTATCTAAGCCCATGCTAATCATATTATTGATGGCGTTTCCACCACCACCGCCAACACCAATCACCTTGATTTTGGCATTTTCTTGACTTTTTTCGTCAAAGTAGAATCTAGAGTTTGACATGTCTACTCCTTAGTTGTTGTTTTGTTTACTGGATATTCTGTGATGATATGCATGTGGTTTTCATGCGTTTAAAGTTCTTTGAACCAACCTTTCATTCGGTCGGCTATTTTATTCATGACCTGCTCCACACTGGTAATCTTAGAAGAAGGAGGGATCATGGTTTTTTGATTGTTCATACCTGTTTTAAGGGCATGGATAACCAAACCTACCGCAGTGGCATAAATGGGCGAATGGACTTCTTCAACCAATCCACCTGTGATACCCAAGGGCATCCCAATTTTGGCATCCATTCCAAGACTCTCATTGGCCAGTGGGCAAATGTTCTTCACAAGTGACCCCCCGCCGGTAAGAACGACTCCGGCACTTAATGCATCGGAATACCCACTGCGTTTGATTTCAATACCTACGATTTCGAGAATTTCTTCCATTCTGGCTTGAATGATTTTCCCCAAAATACTTTTGGTAATCTCTTTGGGCGGGCGTCCTGCTATACCTGGAACCGTTATCACCTCATCGTCTTGGATAAGGTCGGCATAACTTTCTCCGTGTTTGCGTTTTAAGCTTTCGGCTTGATCGTCTAATACGCTAAGTCCAATACGGATGTCGTCGGTGACCTTTTGACCAGCAATGGCAATAACAGCGGTATGACGAATGGTGCTTTCCTGAAAAATCGCCACATCCGTTGTACCCCCCCCAATGTCCACAAGTACCACGCCGGCTTCTTTTTCCTCGGCATCTAAGACCGAGTAAGAAGATGCCAATGGTTCAAGGATGATATCAGCTACTTGATAGCCGGCACGCTCTACACAGCGATAGATATTTTTGGCTGCAGATACCAGACCGGTAATGATGTGCACTTCGGCCTCCATCCGCATACCGCTCATACCAACAGGATCGCTGATTCCATCTTGTCCATCCACCACGAATTCTTGAGGGATTACATGCAGTATTTGTTGATCGGTAGGTAACATAATACGTTGACAGTCGGCCAGTAGACGCTCTACATCCTGTGCGGTAATCTCGTTGTCGCGATTGTTGATGGTAATCACTCCTTTGCTTCGCATACTACGTATATGATCACCGGCAATCCCTACATTCACCGAGTTAACCTGAATACCAGAGGCAAGTTCGGCCTGGGCGATAGCTTCCTTTATGGCATTAACCGTTTTATCGATGTTTACCACCACTCCACGGTTTAATCCATCACTAGGTGCTTTGCCTACTCCTAGAATATTGATACGTTCTTGCTCGTCTATAGAAGCTACAATCGCACATATTTTTGTAGTTCCAATATCGAGTCCTACCATTATGCGTTCTGTTTCAGTCATGATTCCCTCGTTATGATTTGATCGTTAAAGCGTAGGTCTACTTGGGCGACTTGAGCAATGCCTTTTTCGCGTATGATCTCGGCGTAAAACAATTCCCAGTTCGCTAGTTTTTGGTTAAAGTCTTGGGTACCGAAAAGAATCTTTACACCATTTTCGTGGCTCAGTGCAATCACTCCTTCTTCGCGGTCATAGGCTACTTCACTTATGGTCGCCCATGCAAATTCATTTTTGTGTGCTTCTACTAAAAAGTCTCTTACCTGTGTAAACTGTTCGGTTTGTAGGGTGTCGTTTGAGTTTCCAATTCGAAAACCATACACCAGAGGTAGGTTGGTAGTTTTCTTAGGAAGGATGGGTAGAATAACTCCATCAGCGTCTACATATCGTTCAAGCGATCCACTGATAAACAGTCCTATTGGTGTTCGCTCTTCAATTTCTAGCCTTAGTACTCCACCCGGCTCTACAATGGGATGAAGTTTTTTCACATAAGGGAGTTTTTCAACCCGATGAATCATGGGAGTTAATTCCAAGCTGTCGGGGGAAATACCCATAGGCACTTGAGCCGCCGCTACCACCTCCGCAGTTTCTTGGTACCAAACCCCACTTACCTTCACTTCATTTAGGGTTAGTGATCGCTGCCAATAGAAGCCAGCTACGATACTGGCACCTACTAGCAGCAAAACAGCCGTAAGTAGGGCAGGGCGTTGCATAATGGAAATGGATGTTTGGGTAGAATCACTCATGATCAAACTCCTTCGTTGCTTCTAACCATTGAGCGAATTCTTCACCCATTTTATAAATATCTCCTGCACCCATGGTAATGACGATATCTCCGGGTGCTACCAGTTCCTTGAGTGTCTGTGCAACCTGCTGCTTATCGGCCACGTAATGAACATGATTGTGTCCATATTGCTCGGCCGTATCGGCAATTAATGCTCCACTAATTCCTTCTATGGGGGCTTCTCTGGACGGATATACATCGGTTACAACCAGTACTTCCGCGTCGAAGAAGGAGAGTCCAAACTCCTTATATAATTCTTGAGTGCGGCTGTATAAATGTGGCTGAAACACAGCAACCACACGTCGGTCGGGCCATCCTTTATGAGCGGCTTGAAGGGTTGCTTGCACTTCCGTTGGGTGATGAGCATAATCATCAATGAGCATAACTCCATTAGAGTACTTAAGCTGGAAGCGGCGATAGACTCCTTCAAATCGTTCAAGACCTACTTTAATTTCATTGAAATCCATGCCCATTTCCAACCCACAGGCAATGGCTGCCAAGGCATTTTTCACATTGTGAATACCTGGAGCTTGAAGGGTGATAACGCCTAATTTTTTTCCTTCAAATTGAACCGTAAACGTACTGGTGAATTGATGCGATTGCAGATCGGTCGCTCGAAGTTGTGCCTGAGGTGTTAAGCCATAACTAACAATTCTACGCTTTAATTGCGGCAGTATGCTTCGAACATTAGCGTCATCTAAACAGACGATTACCGAACCATAAAAAGGAACTTTATTGGCATAGTCGATGAAGGCCTGTTTTACATCATCCAAATCGTTGTAAATATCGAGATGTTCTGCCTCAATATTCGTAATCACCGCCATGGAAGGAGTCAATCGCAAAAAGGTGCGATCAAATTCGTCGGCTTCAACAATAATCACATCTCCTTTACCAACTACCGCATTGGTTTTGTCAAAACTGTGCACCTTTCCACCTACCATAATGGTCGGATCAAATTGGCCTTGTTGAATCACCAATCCGGTCATGGTCGTGGTAGTGGTTTTTCCATGAGTTCCTGCGATTCCAATACCGTATTTCATACGCATGAGTTCGGCGAGCATTTCGGCTCGCTTAATGGTGGGAATCCGCTGTTCTAAGGCTGCGCGAGTTTCTTCATTTTCTTCGGCTTGAACCGCAGAGGTGTACACCACTACGTCGGCACCTTCGATATGAGAAGCATCGTGACCTTTATAAATGGTAGCCCCTAAATCTTCTAAGCGCTGGGTGGTTTCACCAAGTGAACCATCGGAGCCCGAAACCTTATATCCACGATGTAACAGAATTTCGGCCATGCCACTCATACCAATTCCTCCAATACCCACCATATGTATATGGTTGGTTCGTCCAAATAGAGGTTGTTTATGCATGTTTTTCGTCATTGAATTAAACCGAACGATGGTTAGAGGTTTCGATTTCACTTCTAATTTCCTCTGCAATATGATGAGCGGCCATAGGTTTAGCCATGGCCAAAGCGGCATCGTTCATGCGTCTGAGTTGCTCATGATCGGCCAAGAGTCGTGTAACTAATTCCGAAAGGGTATCCTTTAGCGTATCATCTTCTAACATTTCCGAGGCCCCTTGGTCGTTCATAGAGCGAGCATTCATCGTCTGATGATCTCCTGCCACATGAGGAGAGGGTACGAGTACACTTGGCGTTCCTGTAATCATAAGCTCCGAACAAGAACTTGCCCCTGCTCGGCTAACCGCTAGATCGGCCGCCGCATAAGCTGCTGGCATATCGTCTAGGTAAGCATGTAGTCGCAGTCGTGGATAGTCTTCGACTTCAATTTCATTTACGAGCGCATCAATGTAGCGCTTGCCACATTGCCAAATAATGTATAAACCCGCATCATCATGAAGGGTATCCAAACTATGACGCATGGCCTCATTAATGCTTTTGGCACCTAAACTTCCACCTAAAACCAATAACACCGGTCGATCTTCTGAGAATTTAAACTGTTCTCTAGCCACCTCATTGGATATTTGGCGGAGCTGATTTCGAGTAGGATTTCCTACCATTCGTACTTTCTCTTCTGGGAAGTAATCCTCGGCATCTGGAAAAGCCGTAAATATTCTACGCGCGTAACGTGCGAGCATGCGATTGGTCACTCCTGGATAGGAGTTTTGTTCTTGAAGCATAATAGGTATACCCATTTTAGCCGCCACCCAACCTACGGGGCCGGCCACATATCCTCCACAGGAAATCATGATGCTCGGTCGAAATCTTCTGAGTAAGCCGTACGACTGAATGAGTGAATACAGCAGTTTTATCGGAAACAACAGATTTTTCGGCGTCAAACGACGTTGTAGCCCACTAATCCAAATAGGTGAGATGGTATAGCCAGCTTTGGGCACAGCTGTCCACTCCATATGATCTTTTGTACCCACAAAAGTAATCTCGGTTTCTGGCCATGATGCTTTCAAAGCATCCGCGATTGCTATTGCTGGGTACACATGCCCACCGGTACCACCGGCAGCGATTAACACACGATATGTTGCCTTTGTATTAGGCATAGAAAAGCGGTCTCCTATCGCGTTTGTGTTTTGAAATATTTAACAGGATTCCCACCACAGCGCCTGCAAAAAGCAAGTTGGTTCCACCATAGCTTACAAAAGGCATTGGCAAACCCGTTACCGGGAAGAGTCCACTGGCAACCGCTGCATTAACAAATCCGTACAAGCATAAATAGAGCGTACAGCCCAGAGCTAGGAGGCAACCCAAGGAGTCTTCGGCGCTTCGTGCGACAAAAGCCACCCCTCGAATGAGCAGGAATACAAAAAGTGCAATCAAAAAGCCGGAACCTAATAATCCATATTCTTCAGCAATGATGGCAAAAATAAAATCATTGTAGGGGGTAGGTAAGAAATCACGTTGTGTACTTTTCCCTATGCCTACACCGGTGAGCTCTCCTTGCGCAATGGCTATGTGTGCCTGTTGCGCCTGCCGCCCTGTACCATCGAGAAGTCGCTCGGTTTCAATATGTTTGATTTGTCCGAGATATTGCTCGATTCGATCCTGTCGGGTGGCCGATTGATTAATCAGCAACATGCCACCTAACAAAGCCAATACAACCATAGACCCCAATTGCATGACGCTTATACGACCAACAAACATAAGCATAAGGCATATACCCATCAGCAGACCTGCGGTAGAGAAATCCTCCACACCAATAAGTGCACAGGTCATAAACACCCATACCATAATGGGCATAAAAGCTCTTTTGAAGTCTTTGATATAGTCCTGCTTCTCGGTAAGCAATACACTAACATGTATGATCAGAGATACCGCCGCAACAGTAGAAGGCTGAAAACTAAACCCACCAAGAGATAACCAGCGTTTGGCTCCAAACTGTTCTTCCCCAAACACCAGTACCATGATAAGTAACAACAGACTTCCGATCATCATGGGTCTGGAAAAACGAGCTACCGTATGATAATTGACCTTTGATGCAATCAGAATAACCACAACGGCCACCGCAATTTTCATCAGGTGTCTGCTGACCATTGTAAAAGCCGAGGTATCATTATTCTGCGCAAAAAAGGCAATGGACGAATAAACCGCCAGTGTACCAAAGGTCAATAAAATCATTACCGCCATCAGGATAAAGCGGTCGCTACCTTGTGCGCGCGTATCCATCTCTTCTGGAGAAGATGTTCCCAGAATTTGGCTAATGTTTTTATGTGGACTGGTATGAATCACTTGGGTACTAATGAGCTTTTTTAAGGTTTAGGATAGATGCTGCACACATTCTTTGAATACACGGCCCCTATGCTCATAGCTATCGAACATATCAAAGGAGGAACATGCTGGGCTCAAGAGCACCACTTCTCCTCTTTTGGCCTGTTTTTGCGCCAAGCGAACCGCCGAACGCATATCATCGGCCACCAATAAATGAGGAACGATATCTTCGAGCGCCTCTTGAATACGATCTTTGGATTCTCCAATGGCAATTACGGTATGTACTTTTTCCATCAACTGATCCCGCAATTCCGAGTAGTCATTACCTTTGTCTCGTCCTCCTAGAATGAGTGTCATCGGGGTTTTGATGCTATCTAGGGCAAACCAAACGGCATTCACATTGGTCGCTTTGCTGTCGTTGATATATTTCACACCATCGAGGGTTCTCACCAATTCTAAGCGATGCTCAACACCGGTAAATTTGGTTAGGCTTTCGCGAATGAGTTCATTCTTGATTTCACACGCCCGCGCTGCAAGAGCCGTTGCAAGGCCATTTTGAAGGTTGTGTTGTCCCTGAAGTCCTAGTTCGTAACTTGGCATGAGTGTTTCCTCGTGGTTGTTGAATCTGAAGATGATTTGGTCGTTTTGTACATAGGCTCCCTCGTCCATTTTTTCTCGGGTTGAAAAAGCCCAAAGGTGAGGGGCATATGGTTGCTTTTTTAGCATTTCAGCATGATTTCGTACACGCTGATCGTCATAGTTGTAGATGAAAATCTGTTCCGGTCCTTGATGCTCGGTTAAACGGAATTTGGCTTGGGCATACTCGTCGATCGAATGATTATAGCGGTCCATATGATCGGCGGAAATATTCAGAATCACGCTAACTTTAGGCGAGAAACTATGAACATGGTCGAGTTGAAAACTGCTGACCTCGAGTATCCAGTGTAATTCTTTTCGGGTTGAACCCTCCGTGTTCGTTCCCAATTCACGAGTGAGTTGTTCACTGAAGGCCCTTCCAATGTTACCTGCGAGTTGATAGGGGAGTTGTGCGGTTTCGAACACATGCGCAACCCATGAGCTTACGGTTGTTTTGCCATTGCTACCCGTGATGGCGATAATGGGTGATTGGGTGAACCAACTGCCCAACTCAATTTCGGACACCACTTCTTTGTGGCGGCTCAGGTACTCTTGTACCAATGGAGCTTGAGTGGGAACGCCTGGGCTGAGCACGGCAAAGTCTCCGTCCGAGGCGGCCGCAGAATGCCCGCCTTCTTCGAAGGCGATTCCGCGAGTTTGTAAGCGCTCCTTCGCCGCGTCTGAAATCGGACCCTTGTCGCTTACAAACACGGCTGCTCCAGCGCTGTGGAGCAGCTCGGCCGCCCCGATCCCGCTCCGGGCAGCTCCAATAACCACCACCCTGGTCGATGACCATTGGGACTGTAGCGCTGCTATGTCTGCCCGTGTCATCATCGTATTTTGAGGGTTAGTAAGCTGATAAGTGCCATGAGAATGGCGATAATCCAAAAACGCACCACAATTTTGCTTTCGCTCCATCCCTTTTTCTCAAAATGATGATGGATGGGTGCCATTAAAAAGAATCGTTGACCTTCGCCAGTGGTCCATTTGGTGTATTTGAAATAACTGGTCTGTATAATTACCGACACTGTTTCAAAGAAAAATACACCGCATATAAAGGGGAGAAGGAGTTCTTTATGTAACATCAGAGCAAGAGCACCAAAGGCTCCTCCCAACGCCAGTGATCCGGTATCTCCCATAAAAACCGAAGCCGGATGGGTATTGTACCATAAAAAGCCCATGCACGCTCCTACCAGTGCCGCCGCAAAAACGGTTAATTCGCCAGCTCCTGGTAGATACATAATATCCAAGAAGCCCGAGAAATCGATTCGACCCGATACATAGGCAAACAGAGCGAACACGATTCCCGAAATAGCCGAAATTCCAGTCGCTAAACCATCTAAGCCATCGGTCAAATTGGTTGCATTACTTACGGCTGTAATGATAAAAATAGATACCCCTAGGTAGATAACCCAACCCAAAGTATCCCCAAAATAGGCGTAATCGAGGTTTAGGTTTTTAGCAAAAGGCACCGTGCTCAGGGTATTTACACTTTCAAAATCAGGGTGACTGTAGAGTACGAGTCCTAAAATAAGCCCCACGGTAACTTGACCTGCGATTTTGAATCGGCCGGCCAAACCACTTTTGTCTTTCTTCACTACTTTAATATAATCGTCTATAAATCCAACCATGCCTAAAGAAAGCATCACAAAGAAAATGAGCCAGCCGTACACACTGTCCATACGAACAAATAGTAAGGAGGGAATTAAGGTGGACAGTAGAATGATGACTCCACCCATGGTGGGAGTTCCCTGTTTGCTCTGATGATCCAATCCGATATCGTCGCGGACCACTTCCCCCAACTGCATCCTTCTCAGCCATTGGATAATGCGTTTGCCAATAAACAAACTGATCAAGAGCGAGCTTACAGCCGCGAGTCCTGTACGAGTCGAAATAAAGGCCATTGCGGTGGCTCCAGGAAAAGCAAAGCTTTGTTCTAACCAATTAAAGAGCTCGTATAGCATTAGGCGGCCTCCTTCCATTGGTTTAGACATTCCTTGGCGATTTGTCGATCATCAAAGGGATGCTTGACACCTTGTATGTCTTGATAATTTTCATGCCCTTTACCGGCAATAACCACGATATCATGGGCACTAGCCTTCGATATGGCCACAGAGATGGCTTCCTTTCGATCGGCGATAGTGGTTGCTTTCGCCCCATTTTTAAAGCCCTTTAGAATGTCCTCAATAATGGATTCGGGCTCTTCGCTTCTAGGATTATCGGTGGTTACAATAATAGAATCACACCAAGGCTCACATGCACTCGCCATCAGTGGACGTTTAGAGGTATCTCGATCTCCACCGGCTCCAAATACCACTGTTAATTTCTGTCCATCCTGCTTGAGTTCCGATAGGGTAGAGCAAATATTTTCTAAGGCATCAGGGGTATGAGCGTAATCCACGAATACGGCGGGTTTGTTCATCCCAGACCCATTCATCCCAGAACCGTGATCATCACTCCATACTCGTTCTAATCGACCGGCGGCTCCTTTCAACCCGAGCAGACTTTTAGAGAGTTCCGCTTCTGAAAGCCCTAGCATTTTTGCAGCTAATAGCGCTTGTAAGGTATTGTAGGCATTGAAAATGCCCACCAGAGGAATATGCCATTGGTACTGTGTTTCATCTAACACCAGGGAGCCTTCCAAGCTATGGGAAACCAATGAGTATCGAAGGATTTCGGCCCAAGAGGGTAGTGTTGAATCCTTCTTTTTTGAATCCGATGAGGGAGATGCACTAGCCGGTTCTGGACGGTTCAAGCCGAAAGAGAGAATTTGGGCATCGGTATCTTGAACCATATAGTTGCCCGATGGATCATCGGAATTCACGATGGCCCAGGAACCAGGCTTTAAATCATCAAAGAGTTTCTTTTTTGCGTCTATGTAGGCATCAAAACTGCCGTGATAGTCCAAGTGATCGTGCGTGATATTCGTGAAAACGGCTATCGTAAAAGGAATTCCGTGAACTCGATATTGATCTAAAGCATGAGAGGAGACCTCCATAACCAAGTATTTCGAGCCTGCTTCAACCATTTGTTTCATGTCCTGAGCCAATTCGATGGCGTCGGATGTGGTGAGGGCCGAGGGAATTTCCTGATCTAATATGCGTTTGGATACGGTTCCTAGGAGGCTTACTGGTTTTCCAGCATTCTGTAAGAGCTCATAGATGAGCGTAGCCGTGGTGGTTTTTCCATTCGTACCCGTAATGCCGATAACCTGCAAGTGCTGCCATGGGTCACCGGCAAAAGCTTGGGCTAGGGGGCCTAATATGGCGCGTGAATTTTCAACCTGCATATAATTGGCCACTTCAGGATGAGATTCTGGGGCATCTTCACCAATAATCAGTAGATCGGTGCGTGTGGCCAGTTCGGCAATAAACCCATGAGAATCGACTCGAGTACCTCGTATAGCCACAAAAACCGAATGGCTTGGAATGTCTCGAGAATCCTGGACAACCTGTTGGAAACTAAGATCGGGTTCTTCGATATGCTTGGCTAATGGCTGACAAATCACTTGAACATCCTGAATGCTCAGTACTTTTGGATGCAAGGTAGGTGAATGCGTAGTAGGTGCACTCATGGCTGTCCCTCCACTTTTGTGCTTACATTCTCCATGGAGCGAGCTTTTCCTCGTAAGGTCACGGTACGACCAGGCCGAGTAATATCACCTGCAAGCGGGAACTGAGCATAGATGGTTCCCGAGCCAATGCGTTCGACTTCTAAGCCGAGTCCGGTAAGTACATGGTGTGCTGTTCGCATACTCATGCCGCGCACATCCGGAAGTTGAATCCGTTCAATTTCTGTCTCCGAATCGGTTGAAGTTGCCGCTTTAGCGTTAGCCTTATCACGATGAGGATTGTATAATTCCTCCGCGCTTAAGATGGTTAATTGCATGTGTGACTTTGCAAAAAGCGTATCACCAGCCGCCGGATTTTGTTCTAGTATCCACGCCCCTTTTCCACTGACTTCGAATGGGACATACATGGAAGAGAGTAGCTCTTTCGCCTGCTCTCGTTCGAGTCCAATGAGCGATGGAGCGATCGCAAAAGGCCGCGAAGGGGTCGTTTGCTCTAACAGATTATCTTGGAGTTCTTGATCTAAACCGGCAATTCGAAGAGCTACCTGCTTAAAGATAGGAGCCGCAGTATACCCACCGTATCCAACGGGTTTCGGCTCGTCTAGCATGATGTAAATCACATATTTGGGTGATTCAACCGGAAAAAATCCTACAAAAGAACCACGATAACGATTCGAATACACCCCGTTTACTACTTTTTTAGCCGTACCTGTTTTTCCGGCTATACGCAGACCATCAATTTGCGCTAAATCTCCCGTACCTGAATCACTGACCACGCTTTCGAAAACAGGATACAAATGATCGATCGTTTTGGTTTTGGCAACTTTTCGAATGCGAGTGGGCTCAGTTTCCTGTACCACCTCTCCATTACTGTTGGTGATGGTACGTACCAAGAAAGGCCGCATTAAATCTCCACGGTTGGCAAAAGCCGCATACGCCTGGGTAATTTGTATGGGTGTGGTAAGCAATTCATAGCCATGGGAAAGCCAAGGTAAACTTACTAAACTCCATTCGTAGGGTTTGGTCATGCGACCGCTTTCTTCACCCGCGATATCGACATGAGTAGGGGTGCCAAATCCAAGATTGCGCATGTATTGATAAAAGGTGTCATTATCGAGTCTCATGGCAATTTCAGCCGTAGCCACATTAGAAGATTGTTGAATCACCTGCTCAAAACTCATGTTTCCTAGAGGGTCATGATCTCGAAGTGGAAGTCCGTGAATAATCACCTCTCCATTTTCAGGTGTTTCGAATACTTCATCTTTTTTAATGACATTCTGCTCAACAGCAGCAATTGCGGTCACCAATTTGAAGGTTGAACCAGGCTCCACCATATCGGCAATGGCAAAATTTCTACGATTTTCGGCATCTATAGCCCCAGGTTCGTTTGGATCATAACTTGGGTAGTTCGCCATGGCTAGTATTTCGCCCGTACGAGGATCCATGATTATGCCCGTGCCATAATTCGCTTTGTAGCGATCCACCCCAACTTGAAGTTCGTCTTCTAGGATGGCTTGAATGGTGGCATCTATGGTGGTGTGTAGATCATACCCTTCGGTAGGTAATCGTTTAGGGGCGCCAACATATTCGAATACTCGCTGAAGAGCATCTTTTCGAACCTGTTGCACACCGTCAACTCCTTTTAGTTCGGTGTTATAGTGGGCTTCTAATCCAATTCGACCATTCATTTCATGGTTAACAAACCCCATGGTATGTGCGGCCAATGAACCAAAGGTATAACTCCTCCGATAGTTCTCTTCTAAAATGACCCCTCGAATACCCAACTCTGCAAGACGCTCTTTTTGACTGCCGTTGAGCGCTTTTTCCATCACAATATATCGTGAACGGGAAGGAGCTTGTTGAAGTAAATTTCGATAATAAGCTGCTCCCTTACCTGTCGCTCGACCAAGCGTGGTTAACACGGTATCTATCTGAGAAGTGGTCATTCCGGGCACTTTTGGATCCAAAGCCATTTTATAATCGACTGTATTGGTGGCCAGTAAGGTGCCATGTCGGTCGTAAATATTGCCCCGTTCGGCAGGAATGGGGATTTCGGTAACGGCTTGTTTATTCCAAAGTGTGCGTAAACCCGCTCCTTCGATATAGTTGATACGAACAAGTTGCAAAAATAGCGCAGCTGGAAGTAAAAAAAGTACCCCCAGCATGATGAACATACGACTCATTATGGAACTGCGATACTCCTGCATACTAGGGCACCTCCAATACATAATCGGCAGGTCCGGCATTGATGAATCCAAGCTCTCTAGCTTTGCGGTAGATATTAGCTGGACCGGTCATGCGATCGTAGCGTAGTTGTAACTCATCATGAATGAGCTGAGCGTCTTTGTACTCCATTTCCAGTTTTTGAACCTCAGTTAACAATTCCTGAGTCGAAAAAACATGGGTTAAATAGAAGAAACCCATCACAGCCACGAATAAGGTAAAGGCCATGACTTTGGTGGGTTTCAGAGCGCTAAGCTTAAATAATGATGAATAGGGTTTGTTTTTGCTGGTTTTAGGAGACGAGGAGGTCGTTGAATCATGGGTATTGACTTTTCTGAGGTTCGGCGCTACGTTTTGCCGCTGCAGTGGAGACGATACCATCATGAGTCAGGTCCTCCTATTTTTTCAGCTATTCGAAGTTTGGCACTTCGAGCGGCTGGGTTGCGTTCTACTTCTTCTTCATTTGGGGTAATTACCTGCCGGTAGATAGGCTTTAGGGGACGGACAGGGTTACCATAAAAATCTTTTTCAAGTCGGCCTTCAAAATTCCCATTTTTCATCATTTGCTTCACAAGCCGATCTTCTAAAGAATGATAGCTCATGACCACTAAACGACCATTTGGGGCTAAAATCTGAATGGATTGTTCAAGTACTTGCTTGAGTACTTCCAATTCTTGGTTCACTTCAATCCGAATGCCTTGAAAAACTCTGGCTAGACTTTTGATTTGAAACTTGGGTACCACTACTTCTCGTATGACAGCACTTAGTTCTTGAGTGGTCTCGATAGGTCTAGCGGCGATAATAGCTTGAGCAATTTTACGGCTAGCTTTTTCTTCACCATAGTGGAAAATAATATCACGGAGGCGTTCATAGTCGTAACTGTTTACAACTTCATAGGCGGTTAATCCTGTAAAGCCACCCATACGCATATCTAATGGGCCCTCTTGTTGAAAACTAAAACCACGTTCTGCTTCCTTAAGCTGGTGAGTTGATACACCTAAATCCAAAAGGATTCCAGATACCTGCCCTATAAATTGGGGAGGTAATAAGGTGGACAGGTATCCGAAGTTTCCTTTTAAAATTTTAAATCGATGATCATCTCCGATGCGAGCGCTTGCGGCTGCAATCGCTTGGTCGTCTTGATCTACTCCGAAGACGGTAGCTTTTTGGTCTAATCGGCTTAACAGTTCATGGGTATGACCACCACCACCTAGCGTGCCGTCTATATAGATTCCATTAGCATCGGTAATGAGCCCATCCATACATTCTTCAAGCATGACCGGGATATGCTCATAATAGACAGACATGTTACTTACCATCGGATTCTGTAGCGTTTCCGCCTCCCATTACCTGTTCAAATATGGCCTCGAATGCATCGGCATCTAATTCCTCGTCTACTTTGGCGAGTATATCTGGGGACCAAATTTCAATATATTGTCCCATTCCAATGAATAGAGCTTTACCATCGATTTGAGCATAACTCATATGCTCGGTTGGAAGCGCTATACGATGCTGCTTGTCAAGCGCGGCATCTTCGGCATATCGTAAAAAATTTCGTTTGGCGATTCTGCCGGCGCGAGTGAAGTTATTGGCTTTGGATAGGGCGTTTTCTACTTCATGCCACTCATTTTCGGGGTACAGGTATAGGCAAGTCTCTAATCCACGTACGATTACAAAGCGTTCTTGAGCATCTGGACTCAGAAGCTTGCGCATTTTCGCTGGTAAGGCAATTCGGCCTTTGGCGTCTATACTATGCTCGTATTGACCTTTAAAACTATGCAAGGTGACTAAAGGTGGAATTATGATTGCTTTTTATAGAGTTGAGAGATAGTCCCCACTTTCTCCCACTTTACCCCACAATGTACCCCAAAAATTCCTAATCTGTCAAGAAAAATTCTATGGGAAATAAAAAAATCTCGAATAAAGCGAATAGAGCCCTATATATAAGGTATAATAAAGGTGGGGGAAGGTGGGTGAGATTTTAAGAAACCCCAGCTTTTTGGGCTTAGCTGTTTAAAAAACTCTCTAATTCTGCAATTAGCCAGCTGAACTCAATTAGAAATGCGTCGTGACCGTAAGGGGAATCCAAAAAGCTGTATTCCCCTCTTGGAAAAAGAGAAGCCAGGTCTTTTTGTTCTTGGGCACTGTATAAGGCATCTGAATTGATACCAATTACTTTTACAGGAATGGAACATCGTGCCCCGACCTCCTCGAAGGTACCTCGGTCTCTGGATATATCATGTGTATCCATGGACCTAGTTAGCCGTTCATAGGATAGTGCATCGAAGCGGTTCACTAATTTTTGACCTTGGTAATTTAAATAGGATTCTACCGCATAGTAGGGTGTGGAGGCTGCTTTAGTAGTATTGCTCGGCTCTACATGTTTCGAATCCTTTGCTATGTCGGATTTTTGCAGTGAGCGTCCAAACTTCTCTTCATAATTTTTGGGTGAACGGTACGACATCATACCGATCTGTCTCGCTAGTGAGAGTCCTTGGGTGGGTGGATTTTCCGGTGGGTAGTTTCCATTATTCCAATTGGGATCTTGGTAAAGCGCATTTCTTTGGAGATGACTTAAGCCTATGGCCCAGGCCGTGTGCTCTTTTCCCATGGCGATTAAAAATGCTTTTTGCACTCGTTGATCCATGAGTGCAAATTCCAAAGCAATCATTCCACCCATGGAACCGCCAATGACACACCGTATGGATTGAATGTCTAAATAATCCAATAATCGTTGTTCTATGGATACAATATCTCTAATG
>Ga0181593_10000876_pt1 | contig 26855 bp, 19 predicted proteins | sample 071ome_19_FD_133756 | JGI IMG/M metagenome (GOLD analysis project Ga0181593, IMG submission 133756) | Coastal salt marsh microbial communities from the Groves Creek Marsh, Skidaway Island, Georgia - 071413AT metaG (megahit assembly) | ecosystem: Environmental > Aquatic > Marine > Intertidal...
CGTACGCTTTCAGATTCTTTGGCTGGAGAAAAGCTATCATTTGGGCGTAGACACACCCGTGGGATGGGGACAGGTGGCGATATGAATTTAGCTAGGCGTGCCATTGAAGAGGAAAAAGATAAGATTCGGGAAAAACTAGATGGCGTAGACTTGGTATTTTTACTTGCGGGCTTGGGTGGAGGTACTGGGGGTGGAGTAACCTCAGTTGTAGCACGTCTTGCTCGTGAAAGAGGTGCACTTGTTTTTGCGTTTGTGCCTCTGCCTTTTAGTTGGGAAAAGTCAAGGCATGCCCAGGCGGAAGAATGCCTTGAAGATTTAAGAAAACATGCCAACGCTGTAGTTCCACTCCCTAATGATTCCTTGCTGCAAATGGGTGGACCAGATGCTACCGCTTTGGAATGTTTTGCTGAGGCAGGAAGAAATGTCAGCAAAGGAATTTCTGCAATATGTAAACTTATTTATCAAAAAGGAATGATCGATGTAGATTTTGCCCATTTACGAAAAGCTTTTAGTGGCAGATCTGGTAGAACATTATTTGGATACGGCAAGGGTATCGGTAAAGATGGATTACGTGAGGCAATGAGAGAATTGTTAGTATGTCCAATGCTACATTTACCAGAGGTTTCTAAGGCAGCTGATATCTTATTAATTTTCATTAACGGCGGGCCAAACTTGGGTATGTCTGCTCTTAATTCAGCTTCTCAAGAAATTCGTGAGGCATTTAAAGCGGGAGAACAAGTTGTATTTGGTGCACATGTTGACGAGAATATGGGTGACGATGTTCAGATTACTGTGCTTGGTGCTACTAATTTAGGTGCGAATAAACCCAAAGCGGATGTAGCACCACCAGCGAAAGAAGTATACTCTGTGACCTCCAAACCAAAAGAGCATCACCCGTCTCGATTATCTTCGGCTAAAAAAGCGACTAAGAGTAAAGGGAAGAGGAAAACGAGTATGCCCTTAGAACAAAATACTTTTTCATTCATGGATGATAAAAACCAAAGAGGTATATTTGAAGATCTTCCTAGTCGAAATCTGTATGAAGGAGAAGACCTGGATGTACCGACCTATCTTAGAAGGGGAGTACAGATTACTCTCTAGAAAATTTGTTTGTTACTGAAGGCGAGCTGGATTACTTCTTACTTACTTCCAGGAGTGAAGGTATTCAAGGCCTATGGAAGATGCCTTGCTGTCTACATACTTAGAAAATGCTAAAGACAGGGCATTTCTACGGGTAGCTAACCAAGTTAAAGATACATCAAAAATAAAATCATTGTGAGCATCAAGGAATAGCCTGTTTACATAGCTCATGCTAGGAGTAAGGGTGATTTCGTCATTCAAATAAAGCTCTGCACCGGTTTGAACCTTCAGATGAAATTTTTCTTTGTTGCTAATATGGACTGAATTAAATTTTTGATCGGAATTCCAGTTGCCTATTTTATATGAAGAATATTGAACTCCTATCCCAACAAAAGGTAATAAAAATCCACTCTCCCGCATAATTCGATTGTAACGAAAAATCAAATCTGCATTTGCTTGGTTTAAGTGATCTGAAACATTGTCGTCGCTAAAGTCACTCCTACTGACACCTAAATTGAGGTCGAAGGAATCGGACAAAGGAATGTTGAGGGACATTTCAAAAGAAAATCCTTCCATATTCCTTTCTTGAGGTGTCCAGGTTGTTCCATTGTTATCTTTTTCCCAGTATGATCTCGAATGTTCGATACCATTAATACCAAATCCGAAGAAATAATTCCCAAGCCTTGTCTCACTGAGGGAAAATGATGTAGCCGAAAAAAAGGCACATGCTATAAAAAGAGAATATTTCACGCAAAAATTTAACTTACTAAAATTATATAAATGTTAAAGCCAAGATGTAGGCAAGCCGATTGGCTGGAATGTTTTTATAACAATCCCCTCAAATCTTCTAAAGATAAAGATACATTTGCTGCTTCGGATTCATCGAATACTTGTTCGAGCAACTTTCTTTTTTCTTTTTGTAAATCCAATACTTTTTCTTCCACAGTTCCAGAAGTAATCAGTTTATAAATAGTCACTTGCTTGTCTTGTCCAATACGGTGAGCCCGGTCGCTTGCTTGCGCTTCTGCCGCAGGATTCCACCATGGGTCAAAATGTAGCACCACATCAGCACCCGTAAGGTTGAGTCCGGTACCTCCAGCTTTAAGAGAAATCAAGAATACAGGTATACTGTCATCATTCTGAAAGCGGTCAACTTGAGCCATGCGGTCAGTGGATGAACCATCTATATAACAGTAGGGAAGGGAAGAGGATTTAAGTTCTTCCTCCAAAAGCTTTAGAACTTTTACGAATTGCGAAAAAACCAACATTCGGTGGCTTCCCTCCAGGCAATTATAAAGCAATTCTCGAAAGGCGTTCATTTTACAGGAACGATGATTTTCTAAATCTGGATCGATCAATCTCGGGTCGCAGCAGGTTTGGCGTAGTCTAAGCAGTTGGGTTAGGGTTTTCATTCTCATGGCCCCTTCATTCAGCCCTGATGATGCCATTTGATTTAATTCCTTCTCGGCGTCCTTTCGCACATTTTCGTAGCAATCTTTTTGATCTTGGGTGAGGTCAAGGTAGAGAACTTGTTCAATTTTCTCAGGTAATTCAGGGGCTACTTCTCGTTTTGATCTTCTTAAGATGTAGGGGGCTGCTTGTTTTAATATGCGACGTTCGTGCCAAATCCTATCATCACCCCTTGTTCCTTCAGGCAGTTTTGGATTAGCCCCTGGGAGAAGAAATTCTAAAAGAGCTAAGAGATCCGAAGCACTGTTTTCAATCGGAGTTCCGGTAAGGAGCATACGTCCATCAGAGGAAAGGGCAGATGTGGCTTTTGCATTTTGTGTACGTCTGTTCTTTAAATGTTGAGCTTCATCCCCGATAACACAAAGGAAATTAAAGTCACGAAACATATCCAAATCTCTGGATAGGGTGCCATAAGAAGTAATAACTAAATCAAATTTTCCGAGGTAGGAAGGAGTGGTAGCACGACCGGGGCCATGATGAGAGTATACATCGAAAGATGGACAAAACTTTTTTGTTTCCCGTTTCCAGTTCTCTACAAGTGATGCTGGGCAAACGACCAGTGATGTTTTCGTTAATACTTTCCTCTTTTTTAAACAGGATAAAAAAGCCAAGGTTTGGAGGGTTTTGCCCAAGCCCATTTCATCTGCGAGTATACCCCCGAGCCCATGGTCAAATAAATGTAACATCCAGGCTGTTCCTAACGCTTGGTAAGGGCGCAAGACTTCAGTTAAAGGGTCATCTGGATTTGGGGCAGGTAGGGAGGATAAATCTTGCAGGGCAAGACTTCTTTTTTTCCATTGAGAAGGAGGTTTGAAACGAGGGTCAGCATCAGTCAAAATGTCTTCAATTGTGGTGGATTGAAAGCGACTAATGGATTGAGTCGAATAGGCTAATAAGAGGCCTTCAGCATCTCCTGATGTTTGCCTCTGTACCTGTAGGGTTTTCTCTCGGAGTTCTTTGCTTAAGAGATAAGTATGTTTACCATGCTTCAGATGATTCCGGCCAGTGGCTAGAGCATGTTCAATAACTTCAATTGGAGTATTACCAGCCTCGATTCTTGATTCAACTTTTATTTGATCATTCTCTTCTGTGGCATGCACGCGAAGAACCGCATTTTGAATAGATGAAGTGAGTTCGCGAAAATTTTCAGTAAAAACTGCATCATAATCCAGCTCCAGATCTTCCTTGTGATTTGCGAGGAAATCTAAAACTTTCGATTTATCCCTAAGCCACCACCAGTGCCTATGTGAACGATCCCTTATAAAGTTCCAGTGCCTAAGTAACCGGAGTACCTCCGAGTATCCAGGATGTTCTGAACTGGGTAAGATAATCCGTAAATATTCAGTAGAGCCTTCGACTTCAATAGGAGGGCCCGAGTAATTCTCAGGCTCCGTCTCCTCTTTTGTAATTACTAGAGAGTCTTTGGCCTCTTCGATTTCTCGAACCTTGGAAGGAGTTTTTTTTCTAGCAGAGACAGTCAGGTATTCACTGACTCCATCTAGCTCACCATTACTCCAGACGATCGGAGATTCAGGACTGTTTGCGGGAAAGAAACATGGTTTGTTTTGCAAAAGCTTGAGCAATTCGAAGGTTTGCTCCATGTTCAATTGCAGGAAGGAAGACAGCTTGCCCCCACACCATTGAGAGAGGGCAAAGAGGGCAGATCGCTCGGAATCTTCCAATCCAGCAAGGTCTTCCATTTGGCATTTTTCCGGTGGCAGTCGAGCTTTGCTCTTTGATTCTAGTTCAATCTTAGCTGGGATGGCATTTCGCTGTACGCATCCGGCTAGACTAGGAGGTAGCAAGATACGCAACTTCACTCCAGAAAATTATGAGTTCAGCGAATGAGAGTTTAACGCAGCAATCAATCCTTTACCCGATGGAGCACCTCCCATAGCAAAGTCAGGTTTACCACCTCCTTTGCCTCCGAGTTTTTTAGATAACTCACTCAGGAGAGTGCCTGCTTGATATCCCTTTTCCACTGCTAATGGGGAACAAATACATACCAAAGAACACTTGTTTTCTTTTTCAGATGCGAGCAAAACTACAGATGGATCACTGCGCTTATTAATTTGAGCGGCTAAGCTACGCAGATCGTTTGGGGTAAAATTTTCCACTTTGCCCACGATTATGTTTATCCCATCTTTTTGAGTTGCAGATTTGATCAAGTCTTCAGCCATTCCTGCCTGACCTTTTTGCTCAAAGGAACGAATTCTCTTTTCTAGCTCTTTAATCTTATTCTGGGCAAATCCAATTTTCCCCTGTAATTCATGGGGCTTACAGGCAAGCTTTTTGAGGAGATCAGTAAAAATATCGATTCGTTCATTCGTCCAGTCGTAGGCAGATTGTCCTGCAACTGCTTCTAGGCGGCGTGTGCCAGCAGAAATTGCAGATTCTGAGGTTATTCGTATTAAACCAATTTCACCAGAACTACGAACATGAGTGCCTCCGCAGAGTTCTTGGCTCCAACCCCCAATATCGACAACCCTCACGATTTCTCCGTATTTATCACCAAAAAAAGCAATGATACTATCGGGTTTTTCAGCAAAAGGGATTTCGTAGCATCTTACCTCTTCGTTGAGGAGCAATTTTTCATTGGCCAGTGCTTCTATGGTTTGTAATTCCACTTTGGAAAGAGCTTCGAAATGAGAAAAGTCGAACCGTAAACGATCAGGTTGCACCAAAGAGCCTGCTTGGCGTACATGATTACCAAGGACTTTCCGGAGTGCCCAGTGCAGAATGTGAGTAGCTGTGTGATGCCTTTGAACGGCAAGTCTCCTTGGCAAGTCGACGCTTACTAGAACTTCTGTACCGAGTACATCGCTTTTGGTCAATGAGCCTGTTAGCTCGTGAAGAAAACGCCCATTCGCATCTTTGGTGACATTTAGAATTTCAAATGTTTGATGATCGACGACGGCGGAGCCAGTGTCAGCTACTTGTCCACCCATCTCAGCATAGAAAGGAGACTGGTCTAGGATAAGGTAATTTTTTTCATCTTGGCTTATCCAATCTTTGCAAGTGGCTGCAAATCCGTTTAGATTAGATAAATCGTATCCTTGAAATTGAGTTTCTTTTGCTGGCTCACCATCGTTGGAAATTACAATATCGACAGATTTATGGGCATCCCTTGCCCTTTTTCTTTGGGCCTCCATTTCTTGCAGGAAAGAATTGTGGTCTAGAGTTAAGCCACGCTCTTTTGCCATCAATTCGGTAAGATCGATCGGAAAGCCAAATGTGTCATATAATTTGAAGGCAAATTGACCAGAAATCTTGTCACCCTTTTGAAATCCAGAGGTTTCCCGCGAGAATAGTTCAATACCTCGATCAAGGGTCTTGTTAAAGGACTCTTCCTCTGATCGAATGGTTTTTTCAATTAATTCTTTCCGCATCTCAAGCTCAGGAAAGAAATCTTTCATTTGATCAATAATAACGGAAGAAAGCTTGTGGAAGAACGGCTCAGAAAAGCCAAGTATTCTTCCGTACCGTACCGCTCTCCTCAAAATTCTTCTAAGAACATAATTACGATCGCTATTTCCTGGAAGAATGCCATCTGCTATAGAAAAGGTTAGGGTTCTGGAGTGATCGGCGATTACACGAAAGGCAATATCCACTTCTTCCTGCTTATTTTCTGCACTACCGTTGGATGGGAGAGTTGACTGGTAACGGTGGCCAGACATTTCCTCTAATCTCTGAAAAAGAGGAGAAAAAACATCGGTGTCATAATTTGAGGCTGGGGTGGAAAAGTCTGTAAACTGATTGGTTGCTTGGATGACTGAAGCGACTCTTTCAAAACCCATTCCCGTATCAACATGTTTGGACTTTAGGGGTGAGAAGCGTCCTTCTTTGTCTGCATTAAATTGAATGAAGACAAGGTTCCAGATTTCAATGCAAAGGTGAGAATCTGCATTAACCAATTTTCCTTCACTGTCTCCATTGGGTGTAAGATCCAGATGCAGTTCTGAACATGGACCACATGGCCCGGTTTCTCCCATCATCCAAAAATTATCTTTTTTACCTCCCAGTACGACATGTACAGAAGGATCGAGGCCAGCATGATCAAATATTTCGGTCCAATAATCGAAAGCTTCCTGATCAAATTCAGCCGGTTCTCCGTTTCCTGGATCATAGACAGTTGCATAGAGGCGTTCTGCCGGAAACTTCCAATGGTCGACTAATAGTTCCCATGCCCACTGAATTGCCTCTTTTTTAAAATAATCACCAAATGACCAGTTTCCCAGCATTTCGAAAAATGTATGATGATAGGTGTCCAAACCAACATCATCCAAGTCATTGTGCTTACCTCCTGCCCTGATACACTTTTGGGAATCGACTGCACGGGCATAGGGTGCTTTTTGGTCTCCCAAAAAGTAAGGCACAAATTGGTTCATGCCCGCATTGGTGAAAAGAAGATTTGGTGATTCAGGAAGTAGTGAGGCCGATGTGACTACTTCGTGCTTTTTTGACTCAAAAAAATCGAGAAAGGATTTGCGAATTTCTCGTGATTTCATTTTGCAGATGAGTAAGAGGTAACTCAGGTAATTCTTGAAAGTATTGCATTGCCCATTTCCTGTGTGCCAACAGAGGAGGACCCTTGCGCAATATCTCCAGTTCGAAGCCCTGAACGAATCGTTTCTTTAACTGCATTTTCAATGGCCAGAGCAGCATCTTCGAGACCGAAACTATATCTTAGCATTAAGGCAGCACTAAGAACTTGAGCACAAGGATTGGCGAGTCCCTTCCCTGCAATGTCAGGAGCCGTTCCTCCAGCTGGTTCATACAACCCATAAGGATAATTATAGGTGTTTTTAGAGGTCCCTAAGCTTGCAGAGGCAAGCATTCCCAGCGATCCGCAAATAACTGCCAGTTCGTCCGAGAGAATATCTCCAAACATATTCTCTGTAAGCAAGACATCGAATTGATTAGGGGCTCGTACCAATTGCATGGCAGCATTATCGACATACATGTGGGACAACTGAATACTTGGGTCTAAAGATTTTACGCATTTCGCTACTGTTTCTCGCCAAAGAACGGATGTTTCTAGAACATTGGCTTTGTCAACTGAGCATATTCTCCCTTCGCGCAGAGCGGCTGCCTTTACTGCAATTTCTGTAATACGTTCGATTTCTGATGTGCGATACACCATTGTATCAATTGCTTCCTTTTGTCCATCATTCAGAGTTTTGGTATTTTTTGGCTGACCAAAATAAATACCGCCAGTCAGTTCTCGGACACAAAGAACATCAATTCCACACCCTGCAACATCCTTACGCAAAGGTGAAAGGTCGGCTAGCTCTGGAAATAAGTTACCCGGTCTTAAGTTAGCAAAAAGTTCAAATGCTTTTCTTAATGGTAGAAGGGCGGCTCGTTCGGGTTGTTCCTTTGGAGGTAGGCTTTCCCACTTCGGTCCACCGACCGACCCAAACAAAATTGCGTCGGCTGACTTACAAGCATTTAAAGTGGGTTCAGGCAATGCGGTGCCGTGGTTGTCTATGCCAATCCCACCGACATCGTGCTGAGATGTCTCAATGGTGAAATTATAGATATTACCTGTTTTTTGCAAAACTTCTAGGGCAATAGACATGACTTCAGGCCCGATTCCATCCCCGGGTAGATTAGTGAATCGTATGATATTCATTTAAACTCACAACACCATAGTCCATTACTTTCGTCGTGCAATGAGGAAAAACTGACACTTCTATTCCCTCAGTATAAGTTGACAAAAAATTGTAACTCTCTATTATATAACTTTGAAATTAACAGTCTAGTCCAAGAATGGGACGGGCACATTGCTCGTCCTTTTTTTTTCTCAAATATTAATCCACATAAATTATTTTAACCCATGAGCAGCGAAATCCTCGCAGTCCTTGAATACATGGAAAAAGAGAAGGGTATCAGTCGTCCAGACATGATAGCCACAATCGAAAACGCCATCAAAGCGGCGGCCGAAAGGGGAGGGGCGAACTCTCAACCGAGTGAGGTACGCGTAGAAATTAATTCTAAATCCGGGGCTTTACAGGCATGGACTTTGCTCACCGTAGTAGAGTCTGTTTCTGACACAGCCCGTGAAATCCATCTAGACAAAGCAAGGTTGTATGCAGAGAATCCTCAGGTTGGAGATGTGGTTGAAAGGGAAATGGATCCCGCCTACCTCGGTCGTATTGCTGCCAAGACTGCTGAGCAGGCTATTAAACAGAGACTTAGGCAATTTGAAAAAGAACATATTTATGATGAGTTTCGAGATCAAGTTGGTAACCTCGTTACTGGAACTGTTCGTCGGAAAGAACGCGGTGACCTTATTGTAGAGGTAGGAAAAGCTGAAGCCCTTTTACCTTGGCGTGAGCAAGCACCTGGGGAAGATTGGGTGCCAGGAGAACGTATTAGATGTTTGTTAGTCAAACTGGAGCAACAGGGCAGGGGACCTGAGCTTATTCTGAGTCGTTCTAGCCTGAATTTTGTAAGAAAATTATTCGAAATGGAAGTTTCGGAAATTTCGGATGGTACAGTAAGTCTTGCCTCAATGGCACGAGAACCTGGATACAGAACGAAGGTTTGTGTAAAAAGCACTGATCCTAAGGTTGATCCAGTCGGTGCTTGCGTCGGTGCTCGCGGGGGTAGAGTCAAAAGCATTGTCCGTGAGATGAACGGGGAAAAAGTTGATATTATCCGGTGGTTCGAAGATCCTGTGGAACAACTTGTGGAGGCTCTTAAGCCAGCAATTCCACAGAATGTAAACCTAGACAGAGACAAGAGAAGAATGTATTTCGAAGTTAAAGAGGACGACCTCTCTGTGGCCATTGGTCGAAAGGGGATTAATGCACGCTTAACTTCTAGGTTGCTCGGATGGAAGTTAGACATCGGTAAAGTTGTGGTCAAAGAAGTTGGCTTCGATGAAAGAAAGAGTAAAGCTGCTGAGGGCTTAACCTCAGTAGGAATAGAGTTTGAAGTTGCCGACCGCCTAGTCGCATTTGGTCTTGTAAGCCCAGAAGCTTTCGAAGGCGTAACTGAAACAGATTTAGTTGGACTGGGCTTTGATGCTCCTGTTGCCCAAGACATATTATCAAAGGTAGCTTCAAAAGAGCCTTTGCCTGAGGAAAACGAATAATCTCTTCCTGCTGTCCTTACAAATTAACATATAAATTCAAAAATGAGCGTACGAATCCACGCAATCGCCAAGCAGACTAACAAAACAAGCAAAGAGGTGATCGCCATCTTGGCCGAGCGGGGATATGAAATAAAAAGTGCTTCATCAACACTTGATAATATAACTGCCCAATCCCTCATCGATGAATTATCGAAAGATATTGATGGGGCTATCTCAGATTCTGCTGAGCAGAATAATCTAAATGAAGAACCGCAAAAGGAAATTGTTTCCAGTGACGATAATAATGTTCCTTTCGTCAAATCGAAGCAAGATTTAGATAAAGAACGCTTGGAGCGGGAAAAAATAGAACAGCAAGAATCTAAAGCAAAAGAATCGAATGAAGTGGTTGCTGAAGCAGATGATGTTTCATCATCAGAAGAACCACCCAGGTCAAATGATTCCAAAACTGCCGGTACTGCTCCAATGCTGCCACCTCCTCCTGTTAAATCTGCCGGAGCTCCGCCGCAATTGTCTTCTAAAAATGTCAAATCATCTACTGATGAGAAAGAAGAATTAGAATCTGGTGGGACTGTCGAAGGTAATCTTATCATTGTAAAACCGCCCATTGTAGTCAGGGATTTTGCGGGACTTATTGGACTGAAGCCATTTCAACTCATTTCTGAGCTTATGGAAATGGGAATATTTGCTTCGATGAATCAGACTATTGAGGAGGAAGTTGCAAATAAGGTCGCCAAATCTAAAGGATTCGAATTGGAGATCCGTCATCGAGGCGAAAAAGCTGAACCACAAGCCAAAAAGGTTAGGCAGGTAGTTGACGAGAATGATGAAAAATTTCTCGAAACCCGTCCTCCTGTTGTATGCATTCTTGGTCATGTTGATCATGGTAAAACCACCCTTTTAGATACTCTTCGCAAAACGAATGTGGTTGATGGAGAAGCAGGTGGAATTACTCAACATGTGGGGGCGTATCAAGTAGATCGTAACGGACGTAAAATCACCTTTCTTGACACCCCGGGTCACGCTGCATTTTCTAAAATCAGGGAAAGAGGAGCTAGTTTAACCGATGTCTCTGTGCTGGTTGTAGCTGCGGATGATGGTTTTATGCCGCAAACGGATGAGGCCTTAAAATTTGCTCAGCGATCCCAGTCCTCTCTTGTTGTTGCGATAAACAAAACTGATGTAAAGGGAGCAGATATTGATAAGGTCAAAACACAAATGCAGGAACGCTCAATTGCCGCTGAAGATTGGGGTGGGGAGGTTGTAACAGTTCCAGTTTCTGCTCTTAAAGGTGACAACATTGACGAGCTTTTAGATATGATTCTACTTCAATCGGAACTGATGGAATTGAAAGCTAATCCTAAAGCTACTGTGGAAGCGATTGTGGTTGAGGCAAGGATGGAGGTGGGTAGAGGTCCAACTGCTACGGTCATTGTACAAAAAGGCACTTTAAAAGTTGGCGACTCTTTTGCTTGTGGATCTGTTTATTGCAAAGTAAAGGCAATGATTGACGATCAAGGTAATCAGATTAAGTCGGCACCCCCGTCAACGCCTGTGAATGTACTAGGATGGTCTGGTGTACCTGATGCTGGTGCTACTTGCGCGGGTTGTAAAAACGAACGTGAAGCAAGGCGCGTTGCCCAGGAAACAGAAGATTTAGAAAAGAAAATTGAATCCATACCTCAGGATGAGTCTTTAGTCACTGAGCAAGCTGAGGATGAAGGAGGATCTGCTGCAGTAGATGCTCTCTTTGCTGCTATCAGTAAAAGTAAATCCACAATTTATAAATTGATCCTAAAAGCTGATGTTCGTGGCTCAGTTGAAGCACTCAGGGATTCTCTTGAATTAATAAAGAGTGAAAAAATTAATTTAGAGGTCTTATCGGCCGAAGTTGGTCAGATAACCAAAAACGATGTTAAGATGGCTCAAACATCTCAGGCCGATATTCTTGGATTTAATGTTAAGCTAGAAAACGGAGTTATGGGAGAGGCTAAACATTTAGGCGTTAATGTTTTTCAAAACAGTATAATCTATGAGATTATTGACCTTGTAAAAGACAACATGTCTGAGTTACTTGAGCCTGAATTGGTTGAAAAGAAGACAGGTAGAGCGGAAGTTAGACAGGTCTTTAAGGTAAGTAAAGGTAGGTCTGTTGCTGGATGTATGATTATGGAGGGCAACATTACTCGTAATAAGGGCGCCCGCCTTGTTCGAGGTGGTAAAATAATCGCCGAAGGGAAGATTGATACCCTTCGTCGTTTCAAGGACGATGTTACCGATGTTAAAGCTGGTTTTGAGTGCGGAATGCGCCTTGATTCTTTTGATAAATATGAAGAAGGAGATATCATAGAAACTTTCGAGATCGAAAAAATTCGGCCAAGTCTTTAATCCCTTTATTTTTCAGATGAGCCTTCGTCTGGCTAGAGTTAACGAGTTAGTAAAAAGAGAAATTGGAAATTTTCTTAGCACCAGATACGGTGCCGAAACAGTTCGTTGGACAATTACTTCTGTCGATGTAGCCGCTGACCTCAGAAACGCTACGGTTGCATATTCGGTTATTGGGGATGATTTGTGTGCCAGAGAAGCACAATATTTTTTTAGAAAACATGCATCAGAAATTCGTGGGATAGTAAGCAAAAATATTGTTTTAAAGTATTCACCAAAACTACAATTCGTTCGAGATCTTGGTATTGAAAGGGGAAACCGAGTAATGGAGATTTTAGATGATTTAGATCATTCATCTGAGGTTTGAATGCATACAATAGATTATCGCCCACTACACCGTGACACTTAGTAGCATGTATGTGACAAATAGCGTGCCATTATGTCACATTAACTAGACTTTTCATTGGCTTATGAATGTACTACTATTCCTTAAGTTCCTTTTTGATAATAACTTAAAGATGTTTGAGAAGAAGGCGCGAAAGGTGCAGGAGCTATAGTGTGAGTAAAATATTAGGCATAGATTTAGGTACAAGTAATTCATGTATGGCCGTGATGGAAGCAGGCGAGCCCAAGGTGATTCCTAATTCCGAAGGAAACCGAACCACCCCTTCTATCGTTGGATTTTCTAAAACGGGAGAAAGGATTGTAGGACAGGCCGCTAAAAGGCAAGCTGTTACAAATCCCCAAAATACTATTTTTTCAGCCAAGCGATTGATTGGTAGAAAGTTTGAAGAAATAAAAGATGAAGTGAGCACACTGCCTTTCAAAGTTGTAGAAGGCAAGAATGGTGCAGCAGTCATTGATTGTGAAATTGACGGCAAAAATGAGTCTTTCATGCCCGAACAGATTGCTTCGATGATATTAGGCAAGCTCAAAGCGGATGCAGAAGCTTATTTGGGCGAACCAGTCACCGAAGCCGTTATTACGGTACCTGCTTATTTCAATGATGATCAGCGTAGAGCGACAAAAGATGCTGGTGCTATCGCTGGACTTGATGTTCTCCGTATTATTAACGAGCCAACTGCGGCATCACTTGCCTATGGCTTAGATAAAAAAGGTGAGGAAACCATTGCTGTATATGATTTGGGCGGGGGAACATTTGATATTAGCGTCCTGGAAATTGCTGATGGTGTCTTTGAGGTGAAGGCAACCAATGGTGATACACAATTGGGTGGTGATAATTGGGACGATAAAATCATAAACTGGTTGGTCGATGATTTTAAAAACGATCAGGGGATTGACCTTTCTGGAGATCCAATGGCAATGCAGCGGTTGAAGGAAGAAGCTGAAAAAGCTAAGATGGCTCTGTCATCCTCGCAATCTACTGAAATTAATCTGCCTTTTATCACTGCAGATTCAAGCGGGCCGAAACACCTGAATGTTACTCTTTCTCGCTCCAAACTTGAACAAATTTGTGATGACCTCTACGAGCGCACTCAGAGTCCTTTCAAGGCCTGTTTGGATGATTCCGGCCTAAGTATTGGTGAGGTGGGCAATTTAGTTTTGGTTGGTGGTATGACCCGTAGCCCTCGGGTCGTTGAAATCGCTAAGGAGTTGGGTGGTAAAGACCCCCACCAAGGCGTCAATCCTGACGAAGTAGTTGCGATCGGGGCAGCCATTCAGGGTGCCGTGCTTAAGGGAGATGTTAACGATGTGCTGCTTTTGGATGTCACGCCCCTCACTCTAGGCATAGAGACTGCTGGCGGAGTCTCCACACCAATGATAGAGAGAAACACCACGATTCCGACAAAGAAGTCCCAAGTTTTTTCTACAGCTGCAGATAATCAGCCTGCTGTTGATATTGTAGTGTTACAAGGTGAACGTACCATGTCCGAAGACAATAAAACACTTGGTACATTCAAGTTGGACGGTATCCGCCCAGCACCTCGGGGAACTCCTCAAGTTGAAGTTACTTTTGATATTGATGCGAATGGTATCCTTAATGTCACCGCAAAGGACAAAGATACTGGCAAGGACCAAAAAATTACGATCTCAGGTTCTTCCAGTATGGATGAGAATGAAGTTGAACGTCTTAAGAAAGAGGCTGAGAAATTTGCTGACCAAGATAAGGAGAAGAAAGAATCTGTTCAGGTTCGTAACGAATTAGATTCCTTAGTTTATCAATGTGAAAAACAACTAACTGATCTTGGGGACAAGGCTCCTAATGATTTAAAGAAGAATATCGAGGAAATGCTTGGTGAGGCCAAGAAAGTTCTCGATGAACCATCATCTTCACCCGCCGACCTGAAAGTGGCCAAAGATAAACTAGAAAAAGGCTTTGGAGAGTTAGCCCAGCAGGCAGCCCAAATGGGTGGTCAAACCGCTGATGCATCATCTCCGGATCCCTCCGCTACTCAGTCCAGTAACGATGGGAATGATAAAACAAAGGAAGACGACATCGTTGATGCAGACTTCGAAGTTGTCGATGATGAGAAGGACGAAAAAGATAAATAGTAACTTATTAATTTTTGGAACAACCATGCAATTAGGCTGGTTTCCACGCGTTAAATAATAAATCTAATCCAAACCAAATAAACAAAGGAATATGAGTAAACCAAAAATCACTCCATTGGGAGATCGCGTTCTCGTCAAGCAAGTCGATGAAGACGAGCAAGTCAAGGGCGGGATCATTATCCCTGATTCAGCAAAAGAAAAGCCTCAAGAAGCAGAAGTTGTCGCCTTAGGAACAGGCAAAAAAGACGATGCTGGTAACGAGGTACCCTTTCAAGTAAAGAAAGGAGATAAAATATTGATCAGTAAATACGGCGGAACCGATGTAAAAGTTGATGATGTTGAATACAAAATCCTTCGCGAGGAAGATATCCTCGGGATCGTAGGTTAATTCATTCGTAAATCTTAAACTTACAAAATAAAGAAAGAAAATGGCTAAACAAATTCTATTCGATGAAGCCGCCCGCAAGAAAGTTCTTAGAGGCGTGTCGACACTTGCTGAAGCAGTCAGCGTAACGCTCGGGCCGAAGGGTCGTAATGTATTAATCGACAAAAAGTTCGGTTCTCCGACAGTGACTAAAGATGGTGTAACTGTTGCAAAGGAAATTGAGCTTGAAGATCCTTACGAAAATATGGGTGCTCAAATGGTTCGTGAAGTTGCATCCAAAACTTCAGACCTTGCTGGCGATGGTACAACCACGGCAACCGTGCTTGCTCATGCAGTTTACCGCGAAGGTTTAAAGAATGTCGCTGCTGGTGCCAACCCAGTATATTTAAAACGCGGCATTGATAAGGCCGTTGAAGCTGGCGTAGCAAAATTACTCAGAGATAGTAAAAAAGTTTCTGACCGAGAAGAAGTTCGTCAAGTTGCCACTGTTTCCGCCAACTGGGACGATGAGATTGGTGAGATTATTGCCGACGCAATGGACAAGGTTGGTAAAGATGGAACCATTACTGTCGAAGAGGCTAAAAGCATCGAAACTACATTGGATGTTGTTGAAGGTATGCAATTTGATAAGGGGTATTTAAGTCCTTATTTCTGTACTAACAACGAAACAATGGAAGCTGCTTTAGAGGACTGCTATATTCTCATTCATGAGAAAAAGATTAGTGCTCTTAACGATCTTCTTCCATTACTTCAGATTGTTTCCAAGCAAGGAAAACCTCTCCTTATCATTGCAGAAGATATAGAAGGTGAAGCACTTGCCGCATTGGTGGTTAACAAATTACGTGGTACCCTCAACGCTTGCGCAGTAAAAGCTCCAGGTTTCGGAGATCGTCGCAAGGAAATGCTTCGTGACATTGCTGTTCTTACTGGAGGTCGTTGCTTGACTGAAGATCTTGGGATTAAGTTGGAAAATGTACAACTTGCTGACCTTGGCCAAGCGAAACGCGTTTCAGTTGACAAAGAAAATACTGTTATCGTTGAAGGGGCAGGAAAAGCTAATGACATTCAAGGTCGTGTGAAACAAATTCGTCGTCAAATTGAGGAGACCACATCTGACTATGATCGCGAGAAATTGCAAGAGCGACTTGCTAAATTGGCTGGTGGTGTAGCAGTTATCAATGTAGGTGCTGCAACAGAACCTGAAATGAAAGAGAAGAAAGCTCGTGTTGAAGATGCATTGCATGCGACTCGTGCCGCTGTTGAAGAAGGTATTCTTCCTGGTGGAGGAGTAGCTTTACTTCGTGCCGCTAAAGCAATTGAAAAAGCAGCTGACGACCTCGAGGGTGATGAGCAGATCGGTGCAGGTATTGTTCGCCGTGCTATTGAAGCTCCTTTGCGTAAGCTCTGCGATAATGCTGGTGTTGAAGGTTCCTTAGTTGTACAACAAGTGCTGAAATCTAAATCAAGCATGGGCTATAATGTAGCCACAGATACCCATGAAGACTTGATTAAAGCCGGTGTAGTTGATCCTACAAAAGTAACCCGAACTGCTTTGCAAAACGCAGGTTCAGTTTCTGGTCTGTTATTAACAACTGACTGTATGATCACTGACATTCCTGAAGAGGAAAAACCAGCACCTGCTGGGCATGGTCATGATCATGGCATGATGTAAGAGTTTTATTCTCTTATAAACTTTGAAAAGGCGTTCTCTTCGGGGAACGCCTTTTCTATTTCATAAGTAAGGATTCTTGTATGAAAACGGGTTTAAATCCAAAACAATTTAAATAGTTAGTCTTCTGCTAATTGTTCAGAATATCTCTCTGATTGTTCGTCAGCATGATAGGATGATCGAACGAGTGGTCCAGATTCGACAACTTCAATACCGAGCTCATGTGCTTCTTTTTTCCATGAATCAAATTCATCAGGAGTAACCCAGCGATCGATGGGTACATATTCGGAGCTTGGTTGGAGGTACTGACCCAAAGTTAAAACATTGAGTCCAATATTTGCTAAATCTTTAAGTGCCTGTCTGATTTCATCTTCTTTTTCACCAAGACCTAACATAATTCCTGATTTGATAGGAAAATTCCTTTCCTTGGCATGAGATAGAACATCAAGACTTCTTTGATAATGGGCAGACTTACGAATAGGGCGCTGCAGGCGCTTAACAGTTTCCAAATTATGATTAAAAATATTTGGTTTGGCATCCAACACGAGATCGAGGTTATTAAAGTTACCTTTGAAATCTGGGACCAGTACTTCAATAGCCGTATTTGGGTTTCGATTTCTTACCGCACGAATTGTTGCTGCCCAAACTTTAGCCCCACCATCAGGTAAATCATCTCGTGCTACAGATGTTAATACACAGTGTTTGAGACCCATTTTAGCAACAGCATCCGCAACTCTTGGAGGTTCCGCTAAATCAAGTTCAGTAGGTTTGCCCGTATGCACAGCACAAAAAGAGCACGATCTTGTGCATATATTGCCAAGTATCATTAAAGTGGCAGTTCCTCTGGACCAGCATTCGCCCATGTTAGGGCATTGTGCACTTTGACATACAGTGTTAAGTTGATTATTATCAACTAAAGTTCTTACTCTTCCATATTCAGGGCCTGATGGTAATTTTGCCCTAAGCCAACTTGGCTTTTGGCTTCTAGATACGAATGTTGTCATCCACTTGGCGAAATAGATTTTGGTCCTGTGTGACCAACAGTTCTTTGGAAATTATTCCCTTCTCCAGCTCGTTCATATAAAGAAAAGCCATTTTTCTCTAAGTTTTTAGGATTCAGTTTTTGCCTTTCTATTCTATCTGCATGTTTAAGAATAAGACTGGATGATTTTACGACACGCTCAATCTTTTCCTTTGTAATGGGATGTAAATCCAGGGCTGGCTCTTTTAATGACTGCTCGACTTCAATAAAATGTTCCGGTTTTTTGCCATTAAGCACGCGGTAACGAAAAATGGGCATCTTAAAAATTAGGCAGATTTTTTCTTCCTTGGAGGAAATTCAAAGCCAATTGAACCATTTTCCTTGAGGATGAGGTTTGCTTCAAACCTTCTTTTCGTTTTTCTCGATATAAAACCCTTTATTAGTCCAGTTTTTTTGTCCGAGACTAATTTCTTTAATTCTTCAACAGGTATTTCTTTATCAAGAATTTTTCTAGTAATTCGAAAGTTGCATTCCTGTTCTGAAACACGCTTGTTGTTGGAGCACAAAAATGAAAGATCAGTTTGATGCACCTTACCCGCACAAATGGGACAGTTTGCTATAGCGGGGGCAGTTTTGATCATTTCTTTTTCAACTGATTCTTCTTCCTCATTTCGATTATTATCAAAAAGAAAAGTGATTTTGTACTGATCATCCATTTGTAACATGGCAGAGAACCTCTTACCTGTTTTGGAAATGAAGTCATCAAGAGGTCCCACACGCTTTTCTTTCAGAAGAATACCGATCTCATCTTCTGTGAGTCTTCTTCCTGCGATATTTTTAGATATCTTAAAATCACCGGATTCAACTTGATAATTATTTAGACCTTCAAATATTGGCTGATTATCCAATGGAGAAAAAAGGGCCGTTTGCCTGAGTGATGCTTGGGTATCGTCAAAACCTGTTGTTTTCTCGACAAAATCCTTCGTCATGTCAGAGATTTCACTCATAAATTCTTCGCGGGTTAATTTTCCTTCCTCAATTTTGCGAAGCTTTTGCTCCCACTCACCAGTCATCGCAGGACTCGTAAGAACCTCAACTCCAGCTGCTTGCAGGAATTGCATTAAGTCTTCTGCCTTTAATGAAGGACGAAGTTCTGTACCTTCTCTGCTTAAGTACTTTTCTTTGATTAAGTGTTCAATGGTTGCTGCACGCGTTGCCGGAGTGCCCAAGCCCTTATCCTTAAGTGCATCAGCAAGTTCATCGTCTTCTACTAATTTCCCAGCACCTTCCATTGCTGAAAGAAGGGTTGCTTCTGTATAGCGTGGGGGAGGTTTAGTTTGATCTTCTATTAAGTCGCAATCTAGGAATTTTGATTTTTCTTGATCAGATTCAGACATGGCCGCCAATGAATCTTCTCCCCCTTTATCTTTGCCATATATTGCAAGCCAAGAAGGTTCAATCAGTACTTTTCCCTCAGTTTTGAAAAGGTGTTCCTCCACATAAGTTAAACGAGTGGTTACATCCCATTCAGCAGGTGGGTAAAACACCGCGATAAACCGTTTAATGATAAGATTGTAAATCTTTGTCTCGTTGGAATCGAGGCTTTGGGGTGACTTATTAGTGGGAATTATTGCAAAGTGGTCGCTAATTTGTTTGTTATTAAATACCCTTTTATCATTTGGGTTTACCCAATTGGATTGGAGAATCTTCTGAGCATATACAGATAATTCTCCAGAAACCCCTTGTAAAAGTTCAGAGCAAGTTACGGGATAATCTTCTGGAAGAGCTTTCGAGTCAGTTCTTGGATAAGTGATGACTTTGTGCTTTTCATACAAAGCTTGCGCAATTTGCAGTGTTCTGCTCGCGGGCAGACTGTGCAGTCGATTAGCTTCACGTTGAAGGGTGGTTAAATCATAGAGTCGTCCGGAACTTTGCTTAGTACGTTTTTTGCTTTCTTCAACTTTACAAAAACTGGCATTCACAATTTCTTGATGAATTCCTTGTGCTTTGTCTTTTTCCCAAATTCGGTCGATACGGTCCCGATCATTGTTGCTATCTTTTTTGAAATCGGGTTTTTGATAAATCCCTTGGTATATACCAGTGGAGATTTCAAAGTTGGCTCTAATTGAAAAGTATGTCTTAGGTTGAAAGTCTCTAATCTCTAGCTCTCTTTCAACAACCATTGAGAGAGTAGGGGTTTGTACCCTGCCGACAGTAGAAACCTGCCTGCTGCTAGCTTTATTACGTTTAATTGTAACTGCTCGTGTTCCATTTATCCCAATCAGCCAATCAGATTCGGATCTACATCTTGCAGCATCTTGTAGAGGCTTCATAGAAGGTCCTTCCCTTAGTTGGGAAAATGCATCTTTGATCGATTTTTCGGTCATTGATAATAACCAGAGTCTTTTAACGGGAAGCTTAGAGCCAGCTAGGTCGTGGATATATGTAAATATAAGTTCGCCTTCGCGACCAGCGTCACAGGCATTAATTACAAATTCGAGATCTTTCCTTTTAAGCTGCTTTTTTAGGCTTAGAAATTTTTTCTTGGCTGTAACTACAGGTTTGAGTTCAAATTTTTCAGGTATGATGGGGAGATTGGTAATTTTCCATGATTTTAATTTCTTATCGAAATCATCTGGCATGAATAGTTCGACTAAGTGCCCGATTGCACTATCAATTACCCACTCATCATTTTCAAAGTAATCATCCTTGGCCGGGACTCGTCCGAGCACACGTGCTAAATCTCGAGCAACACTCGGTTTTTCTGCAATAACAAGTTTTTTCATAAAGCATGAAGGAGGGAAAACACTATGATTTGAACTTCATTAAGAGGGTAAAAACCGAGGAAGCAACTCCTCCATACTAGATAGGAGGTGTGTGATAGACTTTTCTGATTCATTTCCCATGTTGGATATTCGGAAAGTCTTTCCCTTTATCTTTCCGTAGCCACCATCTATCGCTAACTTTTTTTCTTCCCTTAATGCTTTTACAAATCCGGCAACATCCATTCCCAAATTATTTTTCACGCAAGTTAAAGACTTTGAGGCAAAAGATTTGCTTGGTAAAAGTTCGAATCCATTTCGGATGACCCATTCGTGAACCATCTCATTAAGTTTTGTATGTCTTGCTTGTCTATTACTAACACCTTCTTGAAAAATTGATTCGAGAGTATATTTGAGCCCATGAATTTGAGGAATGGCTGGAGTGCTCGGAGTCATTCCCTTTTCATGATTTTTTAGGAATTCCAAAAAATCAAAATAATAACCTCTGTCTTGTAAGGACTCAGCTCGTGAAAACGCTCTTTGAGAAACAGAGAACAGAGCAAGGCCGGGTGGAAGGGCAAGCGCCTTTTGCGATCCAGTAAGAATAACATCTATGCCCCAGTCATCTTTTGGGATTGAAACAACAGAAAAAGAGCTGACTGTATCAATTACAGAAATGACATCAGGGTATTTGGATAGTACCTTCATAATGTCCTCAAGGGGATTCATCATCCCGCAGGATGTTTCGTTATGAACTAAGGTTACCAAATCGAAATCCCCACTAGACAATTTTTCATCAAGTAAATCAGGATTAATGTGGCTACCCCAATCAGCTTCCAAGCCTTCCGCTTCCTTACCACATCTTTTCGAAACATCTAACCACTTGTCTGAAAAAGCACCGCACATACAGCAAAGAACTTTTTTGGAGCAGAGATTGCGTACTGCTCCCTCCATGACACCCCAAGCGCTAGAAGTGGAAAGAAAGACTGGGTCTTGGGTTTCAAACAATTCCTGCAACTTGGGTTGGCAAGAATTATAAAGTTCAACAAAGTCAGGGCTTCTATGACCCATCACTGGAGTCGACATTGCTCGGTATGCTTCCGGAGATACATCAACCGGGCCAGGAATATGAAGTTTGTAATTGATCATGAGGATTGTGAAATTCCAGAGGTAACTTTTTTGTAAGAAAGGTTATTTTCTTCAATTAGGACGAGCTTGGGTTCCCAAACGGAGGCTTCTTCGGGATTTAGAGAAACGAATGTTATTATTACAAGTAAATCCCCTACTTTACCTTTGTGTGCAGCAGCTCCGTTTAGAGATATCTCCCCAGAACCACGCGGAGCAGGTATACAATATGTTTCAAACCTTTCGCCGTTCGATATATTACCTACTAAAATTTTTTCATGATGCAAAAAGCCAGCTGCGTCTAACAAATCTTGGTCAATCGACAGGCTTCCAGAATAATCAGGATGAACTCCAGTTACCACAGCACGATGAATTTTAGATTTTAGAAGAGATACTTGCATTGGGAAAATATAACCAAGTGCCCATCAAATACTTGTTACAATAAATGTCAATTGAGCAAAGCGATTTAGAAACTAAATCGTATTGAAAATAAGTGTCTTCCAATCCATTGTTCACATCTGATGGATGTGCTAACTACCTTAATAGCAATTAAATGAAGTGGAGTGATTTCGAAAGTTTCGTAGAAGGTGTGCTTTATGACCGAGACCTATCAATATCTGCACGCCTATTTGGATTGTTCCTACATCCTTTCTCCTACCTGTTTTGGTTCATCGTCCGCGTGCGACTGAGTCTTTACAATAGAGGGATATTCTTAAGAAAAAAAGAACTTAATGCCTTGGTGATTGTAGTGGGCAACCTAACTATGGGTGGTACTGGAAAAACTCCAGTCGTGGAAAGATTAGCAAAAGAATTACAAGCCAAGGGAAAAAAGGTCGCAGTCTTGAGTCGAGGGTACAAGAGTAAGGGAGATAGAACTGAAGAATCTAATTTTTTCTTTAAGAAAAAGGTTTTTGAACCTCCTAAAGTAGTCAGTGATGGTAATCAAGTGCTCTTGGAATCAGATGAGGCGGGCGATGAGCCGTTTATGTTGGCTCATAACCTTCCTGGGGTTTTGGTTTTAATCGATAAGGATAGAGTAAAGGCGGGCATGCATGCTATCGATAAGTTAGGTGCTGAAGTCCTCATCTTGGATGATGGCTTCCAATATTTGCCAATCAAAGCTAATATGACTCTTCTTTTGGTCGACCAAATGAATCCATTTGGAAATCATAAACTATTACCAAGAGGAATTTTAAGAGAACCAGTAAGGAATATCGCCAGAGCTGATTATGTTTTACTAACCAAGTCCGAAATTGAGCCAGAGTTGGAATTACTAGAAACTGTCCGAAAATATAATCAAAATGCAGAGATTATTCGTTGTCGTCACAAAGCTCAGGTTTTTAGACAAGTTAATGGTAGTGGAGAAGAAAAGCTTAATTTACTTCACGAAAAATATGTCGGTGTGTTTTGTGGAATTGCCTCACCTCGTGGGTTTGAGCAACTCATTCATCGAATGTCTGGAGAATTAAGGTATCGAAAGAGGTTTTTGGATCATCACAGATACAAAAAGGAAGAGCTCGATAAGATTTTCCAACGTGCTAAGAACGCCGGCTCCGAAGTAGTTATTACAACAGAAAAGGACGCAGTTCGTATTCCTGTAAACTACGCACCAATACTTCCATTCTATTATTTACGAATGGAAATTGAAATCGTCGAAGGATTTGAGGATTTTGAAGACGCAGTCGATGTTCTCTGTTCTTTCCCTACCAAAGCTTAGTTTAAAAATACGGAGAACCTCTTCTGTTTAGGAAGAACCGAAGTTTATGGTTGAATCTACAAGAGCTTGCATGCATTCGATCTTAGCATTTGGTCTAATTCCATGCCCTAAATTCATAATATGGGCTGGATCATCTTTCATATCTGTCAGCAGTGTTTCAGTTTCATTCTTTACCGAGATGGCATCCGTTTCCATGATTTCTGGTGCCAGATTACCTTGTAGAGTTAAATTTCCTGGCAGTTCTCTCCTTGCTTCTTTTAGGTCTACATGGTGATGAACACCAATCGCATTACATCCAGTTTGTGAGATAATTTTCAGCCTTGCAAGCGAGGAGTTAGCATAGACTATGATAGGAAGGGTATCAGGTGAGGATTTTACTAATCTATCAATCCATTTGAGCGACCAGTTCCAAAGATTTTGATCTGGGCAGAGTGCCTGCCAACTGTCGAATATTTGCAAGGCATCAATCCCGCATTCTGCTTGGAGTAAGATGTATTGTTCCAAAGCATCAGTTATTTTCTCAAGTAGAGCTGAAAAAGATTTTGGACTTTTTTGAGCCCATTCCATTGTGGTAGGAAAACCATGGGCTGAGCCTCCCTCTATCATGTAGCAAGCAAGTGTCCATGGTGAACCACAAAACCCAAGAAGACCATAGTCTTCACCCAACTCTTTTCTTAAAATTTTTAAAGTTTCACCAACATAAGAAAGCCGTTCTGCAATATCGTCAGAGTTTAAAGCATTTATGCATGCTTCACTCCTTATTTTTTGTTTCATTTCAATGCCTCCCGCAGGACGAAATGTATATTCTTGCCCCATCGCTTCTGGGATAACAAGTATGTCGCTAAACATAATAGCGGCATCGAGTGAAAATCTTCGTAATGGTTGAAGTGTGACCTCAGAGGCAAGGTCTGGGGTTCTTACCATTTCCACAAAACTGTACTTTTCCTTTAGGCTTCTGTATTCAGGCAAATATCGTCCTGCTTGTCTCATCACCCAAATGGGTGGCCGCCCAGCATTATTTTCACCTTTGAGGGCGGCCTTTAAAATAGCTCTCCCCTTCATTTCATATCAATCCCTAACCAATCTTGTGGGACTAAATAGGAAGAGTATAATTCTTCCTCCTTCGAGCCCGTATCGGGGTTCCAATTGTATGACCAAGAGACTTCAGGAGGCATTGACATTAAAATAGACTCAGTACGTCCACCTGATTGAAGTCCAAAATGAGTACCTCGGTCGTAAACGAGATTGAATTCTGCATATCTGCCTCGTCTGTATTTTTGAAAGTTTCGCTCTTTTTGTCCGAAAGGATGAGCCATTCTCTTCTCGAAAATCGAGAAGTAACTATCTCTAAAACTTTCCCCAACCGAGATACAAAACTCTAAAGTTTTTTCGAATCCACCTAGGTCGAGATCATCAAAGAAAATTCCTCCAACTCCCCTTGTTTCATTTCGGTGGGGAAGAAAAAAATAATCATCGCACCAACTTTTGAATTTTGGATAAAGGTCTATTCCGTATGGTTGGCAAGTGGAATAAGCCGCCTTGTGCCAAAATAAAACATCTTCATGAAAAGGGTAATAAGGAGTTAAATCAAAGCCACCACCAAACCACCAAGCAATTGGATTTTCTTTGGGCCCGGCTTCGAAATATCGGACATTTGCGTGACTAGTTGGAACAAAGGGATTGTATGGATGAAATACAACAGATACTCCCATTGCTCGAAACGGCAGACCTGCGAGCTCTTTGCGGCCTTGCGTCGCAGAATCAGGCAAAGCCTTACCTGCTATGTCAGAGAAATTGATTCCACCTTTTTCAAGAGCCTGTCCTTTTTGAAATGCCCAAGTTTTTCCTCCTCCACCTTCTTCTCTCTCCCATTCATCCGTACTTACGCTTAGCCCAGTATCGAGTTCTAGAAGTTGATCCCTGATACTCCTTTGGAGGTTAAGAAATGAAGATCTTGCTAGATCGGTACTAGGGGGGGTCACTTTAAACCAATGGAATTTGCAAAGATTTGATAATGGTAAAGGAACCGCTCGAATTGCTAATCCTCAGTCCTCCTCTTCAGAGGATTCCTTATCGAAAGACTTTTTAGCTTCTTCAAGGTTTTCACAGATAGACCATTCTTCACATCCATCTAAGTTATTCCACATATCAGCGTCTTCTCCAGTTGCAATGATTGCACCGCGCATGGGTAATTTCATGTCTTCAATTTTTTCTGAGAATTCACCAACCACTTCAATGGCTTCTTCTTCAACTTCTTCCAGGGTAGAGACATCAATTATGATTTTGAGGATACCTTCATTAATGGTATTTCTAATTCTTTGATCCATATTCTCTTTGATGTCATTGATGACAAAAGGAGTGAGTTCGGGTGGGAGTTCAAAAAATAGAAAATCATCAATGAATTTGAAATAACGAGCAGACGAATCCAAATTCATTACTTTGTATAAGACTGCATCCATTTTGTTTTGGTTGAATGGCTTGGAGATACAGTCAGCAAAGCCAGAATCAAGAGCTTTTTTCTGAGCGGATTCATCTCCCATCACAATCATTCCAATGACAGGAGTGTTCAGCACTCGATGGTTTGTTTTTAATTTACGCCTTAGTGCGATAGCTGCTTCATTTGGTAGCCCCATACTAATCAGGATGGCGGAAAAGTTAGAGTTTTCACAAGCAGTAAGGGCGGAAGATTCGTCCGTAGCACCTTCCACGACCCATTCACTTTTGGCGAACATTTCGGAGAGTTGCTTGATTATGTTTGGTTTGTCATCTACGACTAAGATTCTAATTGTATCGTCGACAACGGAGGATCCATCCGAACTTGTGGCTTTTCGCAGAATTTCATTTTCACTATCACCTCGAGTGGCGATTTTATTCATTCGATATAACCTACGACCTAATGTTCTGATTAACTTGATCGCAACTTTAGGGTTTTTGGCAACAATATCGGATACGCTTTCTTCCACATGTCGAACTTGTGCAACAGTTTTGGCACGGATAGATGCATCTCTTTTCATGCCAAGAATCTCGCTGAGTTCACCGAAAATGGCACCTTTCATGTCAATTTCGCTGAGTACACGATCATCTCGGATAACTTCAAGCGTACCACTTTCTAAAATACAAAATCCTTTACCGAGTTCTCCCTCCGGTAGAACAATCTCGCCAACTTGATACTCTTGAAGCCTAATCATGCTGATAATCTTCTAAAATATATTTACTCTAATCAAACCAATTCTAAGATATTCAAAAGATCAGTAATAAATTCTTTTCGTAAATGTTTCTGGACTTCTTGTTACAAGAAAATCTATTTTTCCAATGGATCGACAATGATTCTGGATAATAGTAAATATGTCTAATGGATTCTGACAAATTTGATTTTTTAGTCCTTGGAGGAGGTAGTGCGGGGTATGCTGCTGCCAGAACCGCAAACGAGTTGGGAAAAAAAGTTGCCGTGGTCGATGGTGGAACGGAGTTGAGCGGACTCTGTATCCTCCGTGGGTGTATGCCTTCGAAGACATTGATTTACTCTGCTGAGGTTCTTCATCTTGCTCAAAAAGGAGATCTTTTTGGTTTTCGTGGAGAAAAACCAGTGGCGGATCTTGCTGCCATGCAAAAAAGAAAAAGAGAAGTGATCCAGGAGTTTTCTGATTTTCGAAAGGAGCAGTTGGAA
>Ga0181593_10000877_pt1 | contig 26842 bp, 26 predicted proteins | sample 071ome_19_FD_133756 | JGI IMG/M metagenome (GOLD analysis project Ga0181593, IMG submission 133756) | Coastal salt marsh microbial communities from the Groves Creek Marsh, Skidaway Island, Georgia - 071413AT metaG (megahit assembly) | ecosystem: Environmental > Aquatic > Marine > Intertidal...
ACAGAAGCCCGCCCGGGCGGGACGGCCGGTCCGGCCACGTGCGCCATCACCGCGTCCCCGGGGATGTCGGGGTCACCCCCGTAGGCACAGCAAGCGGCGAGGACCCCGACATCACCGTGGAAGCGATGATGGCGCACGTCGCCGGACCGGACTTCCCGACCGGCGGGATTATTTTGGGGCGCAACGGGTTGCGCGACGGGTTCCGGACCGGTCGTGGCTCGGTGGTGATTCGCAGCAAAGTTCACATGGAGGAGGCCAAGCGCGAGCGCACGGCGATCGTGGTGACGGAGATTCCCTACCAGGTGAACAAGTCTCACTTGGTCGAGCAAATTGCCGATGTGGCGCGCGAGAAACGGGTAGAGGGCATCGTCGATCTACGCGACGAGTCCGATCGTGACGGCGTACGGGTTGTCATCGAGGTTTCCAAAGCGGTGAACCCCGACGTGGTCCTGAACCAGCTCTACCGGTTTACCCGATTGCAGACCTCTTTCGGGGTCAACATGCTGGCGCTCAGCGGCGGGCGCCCGGGCGTGATGAACCTGCGCGACCTGGTGCAGGCCTTTGTCGAGTTTCGCGAAGAAGTTATTGCCCGGCGCACCAAGTTCGAACTCGGCAAGGCGCGCGACCGCGCCCATGTCTTGGTCGGTTTGGCGATCGCTGTAGCCAATATCGATGAGGTGATCGCGATGATCCGGGGAGCGAAGGACCCGGCGGCGGCCCGTGCAGCCCTGACCGGCCGCGATTGGCCGGCCGATGACGTGGCTTCGTTGATCGCGCTGATCGACGAACCGGGGCGCCGGGTCGAAGACGGTGTCTATCGGTTGTCGGACGAACAAGCCCGCGCCATCCTCGAGCTGCGCTTGCAACGCCTGACCGCGCTGGGGCGTGACGAAATCGGCGACGAACTCAAGGAACTCGCGGCGAAGATCATCGACTTCTTGGAGATCCTGCGGAGCCGCGAACGGCTGATGGGCATCCTCCGTGCCGAATTGGTCGAGATGAAGGAGAAGTTCGCGACGCCGCGGCGCACGGTGATCGAGGAAAGCTTTGTCGAACACGACGAAGAAGACCTGATCCAGCGCGAGGACATGGTCGTGACGGTGAGCCACGCGGGCTATATCAAGCGCGTGCCGCTGTCGACCTATCGCACCCAACGTCGCGGCGGCAAGGGGCGCGCCGGGATGTCGACCCGCGACGAGGATTTCGTCGCCCAAGTCAGCGTGGTCAACACGCACACGCCGTTGTTGTTCTTCTCCTCGCGCGGCAAGGTTTACAAACTCAAAACCTACCGGTTGCCGCTCGGCACGCCGCAGGCGCGCGGTCGGCCGATGGTTCATTTGTTGCCGCTGGCCGAGGGCGAGACCATCGCGACGATCCTGCCGCTGCCCGAAGATGAATCGACCTGGGCAGACCTTGTCGCGGTGTTCGCGACGGCCGAAGGCTTGGTGCGGCCGATTTCGCTCAGCAAGTTCGACAACATTCTGTCGACCGGGATCATTGCCATCAAACTCAAGGAAGGCGATCGCCTGATCGGCGTCTCCCTTGCTGCCGATGACGACGACATCTTGCTTGTCGCCCGTGGCGGCAAATGCATTCGGTTCGCGATGCAGGGCGTACGCCTGATGGGCGGTCGCGCGACCGCTGGCGTGCGCGGTATGGCGCTGAAGAACGGGGACGAGGTCATCTCGATGTCCGTTCTGCATCATCTTGAAGCCGATGCCGACGAACGTCAGGCCTACCTCCAGGCCGTTGCCGCCCGCCGCCGGCTGGGTGTCTCAGATTACGAAGGCAAGGAAGACGACAAAGCGCACGATTCGGCTTTGGCCGCGCGGCTGGAAGAGCCGAGCTTTGCGGCGATGGCGGAGGCCGAGCAGTTCATCCTGTCGTTGACGGAGAACGGCTTCGGCAAGCGGTCGTCGTCCTACGAATACCGGACCACCAACCGGGGCGGATCGGGCATCATCAACATCGAGACGTCGGCGCGGAATGGGCAGGTCGTCGCCTCGTTCCCGGTGGCGGATCGTGACGACATCATGTTGGTCACGGATCGCGGCAAGTTGATCCGAATTCCGGTCGGCGATATCCGCATTGCCGGGCGCAACACCCAGGGCGTGATCGTCTTCAAGACCGGCGAAGAAGAGAAGGTTGTCTCGGCCGCGCACCTAGGAGAGGATGACGCCGCCGACGAAGCCGAAGAGGGTGATAGCGGCGATGATGCAGCCGCGGCGTCCGAAACCGACGCCACACCAGAGCAGGAGTAACGCGTTGGCCAGACGGACGGCCGTTTATCCCGGCACTTTCGACCCGATCACCAATGGTCACGTCGATATCATCACGCGCGCCACGCGACTCGTGGACCGCCTCATCGTCGGGGTTGCCGCCAATCCCGGTAAGGGACCGATCTTCGGATTGGACGAGCGCATCGAGTTGGTGCGTACCGAAGTCGCCGATATCTCGCGCGAGAGCGGTGCCGAGATCGAGGTCAAACCTTTTTCGAATCTCTTGATGCATTTCGCGGCCGAGTGCGAAGCGGTGATGATCATCCGCGGCCTGCGTGCCGTGACCGATTTCGATTACGAGTTTCAGATGGTCGGCATGAATGCGCGGGTGAATCCCGAAATCGAAACCGTGTTCTTGATGGCCTCGGAGAACCACACGTTTATTTCTTCCCGGTTCGTGAAGGAGATCGCCGTGTTGAACGGCGATGTTACGAGCTTCGTGCCGCCACGCGTGCACAAGAGACTGATCGCGCAAGTCAGTGCGATGAACGGATCAAAAAGCGAGTAGACCCCATGAGACTTTGGCGTTTTATCGGCGCGGCGGTGGTTGCGTTGTTTTTGCTCAACGGTCAGGCGTTCGCCGCCGACCCGGAAAACACTCTGTATCTCGACCTGAAGACCGGTCGTGTCGTGATCGAGATGCGGCCCGACCTTGCGCCCAAGCACGTGGAGCGCATGAAGACGCTGGCTCGCGCCGGATTCTTCGACAACACGCCGATCCACCGCGTGATCAGCGGCTTTATGGCGCAGATGGGGGACCCGACCGGCACCGGCACGGGCGGCTCGGACTTTCCCGACTTGGAGGCGGAGTTTAGCGACGCCAAACATGTGCGTGGGGTGGTTTCTATGGCGCGCGCCCAGAACCCCAACAGTGCCAATTCTCAGTTCTTTATCATGTTCGGATCGACGCCGCAGCTAGACGGCCAATACACGGTCTGGGGAAAAGTGGTTGAAGGCATGGAACACGTCGATCAAATCAAGAAAGGTCGGGGTGGCAACGGGATTGTTCGTCAACCCGATCGCATCATTCAAATGAGGGTTGCCGCCGACGTCGAGTAGGGGCGCCGTCCGTCAGGAAGGAAAAGCTGCATGGAAGACACAATCTATCTCGATCTGAAAGACGGTCGCGTCACGATCAAGACCCGCCCCGATCTTGCGCCCAATCATGTCGCGCGCATCAAAGAGCTTACGCGCGAAGGCTATTACGACGATTGTCCGATCCACCGCGTGATTGAAGGATTTATGGCGCAGATGGGCGACCCTACGGGCACCGGCTCGGGCGGTTCAGACAAGCCCGACCTCGACGCCGAATTCTCAGAAGAGCCCCATGTGCGCGGTACGGTGTCCATGGCGCGCACGATGGATCCCAATAGCGCCAATTCGCAGTTCTTTATTTGCTTCGACGAAGCCTCCTACCTGGACGGGCAATACACTGTGTGGGGCGAGGTGACCGAAGGTATGGAGCACGTCGACGCTATCAAGCGGGGCGAAGGCCAAAGCGGTAGCGTGCCGGATCCTGACAAGATCGTGCGTATGCAGGTTGCCGCTGACGCGGAGTAACCCGACGGCCGGTCACCGCCTTTCCGATTTCGATTTCGACCTGCCGCGCGAACTGATCGCGCTGCGGCCTGCCGAACCACGCGATGCCGGGAAGCTGCTTAATGTGCCGCCGACCGGGTCGCTGGTTCACCGTCGTGTCTCGGCGTTGCCCGAGTTGCTGCGACCGGGCGACGTGCTGGTGTTCAACGATACCCGGGTGATCCCCGCGCGCTTGACCGGGCGACGTGACGCGGTGTCGATCGAGGTGACGTTGCACAAACGCGAGGGCGAAGATACCTGGGCGGCATTTGCGAAACCGGCCAAGCGTTTGCGCAAGGACCAGCAGGTGGTGTTTGGCGACGATCTAGGCGCCACGGTGGTCGAAAAACGCGAGGCCGGCGAGGTGGTGTTACGGTTCTCTGCATCGGGAGAAGCCTTGTGGGCGGCGCTTGAACGACATGGCGCCATGCCGCTGCCGCCTTATATCGCGGCGCAACGCCCACCCGATGCGGGCGACCGCGAGACTTACCAGACGGTATTTGCGCGCGAACCGGGCGCCGTGGCGGCGCCGACCGCCGGTTTGCATTTCACGGACCGTTTGTTACGCGCGCTTGATGACCGGGGAGTGGACCGCGTCACCGTAACGCTGCATGTCGGGGCGGGGACATTCTTGCCGGTGAAAACCGAGGACATTGCCGCGCACAAGATGCACGCTGAGTGGGGGCGCATTTCGGAGGCGGCGGCCCAAAAGATCAACGACGCGCGTGAGGCTGGTGGGCGGGTCGTGGCCGTCGGGACGACGAGTTTGCGCTTGCTGGAAAGTGCGGCCGACCCTGAGGGGCGTTTGAACCCCTTCGATGGCGAAACGGACATCTTCATCACGCCGGGGTATCGTTTTCGCGTGACGGACGTTCTGATGACCAACTTTCATTTGCCGAAGTCGACGCTGCTGATGCTGGTTAGCGCGTTCTCCGGTCGCGATCGAATTCTTGCCGCCTATGAAGAGGCCAAAGCCGCGAGCTACCGGTTCTATTCTTACGGCGATGCGTGTTTGCTGGAGCGCGCCACATGAGCCTACCGTTCACGGTTCGAGCCACCGATGGCAACGCGCGTAGCGGGGCGATCGAAACTGCACACGGTACCATCCGGACACCGGCGTTCATGCCGGTCGGCACCGCGGCGACGGTCAAGGCGTTGACGGTCGACCAGGTGCATGCGACCGGCGCGGATATCGTGTTGTGCAACACTTACCATTTGATGTTGCGCCCCGGTGCCGAGCGCATTGCCGAGCTTGGCGGGCTGCACCGATTTATGAATTGGGACGGGCCTATCCTCACCGACTCGGGCGGGTTCCAGGTGATGTCGTTGGCGAAGCTTCGCCGGTTGGACCCCGACGGGGTGACGTTTCAGTCCCATATCGACGGTACCGAGCATCGCCTGACGCCGGAGCGCGCGATCGAGCTGCAGCGTCTGTTCGGCGTCGACATCGCGATGGTGCTGGACGAATGTACACCCTATCCGGCGGACGAGGAGACCGCTGCGGCGTCAATGCGCTTGTCGATGGATTGGGCGGCGCGATGTCGCGCGGCGTATCGACCGGGCGAGGGACGGGCGCTGTTCGGCATCGTGCAGGGCGGCGTGCACCCGACGTTGCGCGCGGAATCTGTGGCACGCTTGATCGACATTGGATTCGAGGGCTACGCCGTCGGCGGCCTTGCGGTTGGGGAAGGGCAGGAACAAATGCTTGGTGTGTTGGACGCGACCGTGCCGCATCTACCGAGTGATCACCCGCGCTATTTGATGGGGGTGGGCAAGCCGGACGATATCATCGAGGCCGTACGGCGCGGCATTGACATGTTCGACTGCGTCTTGCCGACGCGGTCGGGCAGAACGGGCCAAGCGTTTACCCGAGACGGGCCGATCAATATTCGCAATGCGCGGTTCGCCGACGACCCGGCACCGCTGGACCCTACGTCCGATTGTCCGGCAAGTCGGGACTATAGCCGGGCCTATCTGCATCATTTGTTCAAGGCGAAGGAGATGCTCGGGTCGACGTTGCTGACCTGGCACAATGTGGCCTTCTATCAATCCCTGATGGCCGATTTGCGGTCCGCGATTGCGGCCGGTGGGCTAGAGACTTTTTCCCACGACTTTCTTGCCCGATACCGTGCGGACGCTTCGGAAACCCCTTGATCCTTCGCTAACAGACCCAAAATCGCATAGACTGCCGCATCCAGCCCCCGAGGAGAATTTGACCCATGGCCCAAGCTTCCCCCCACGAAATGTATGCGACGCCCGACCATGACGAGGCGGCGCGCGAGGACTTCGTTCTCGAGATGATGGTGCACGTGTCGCGCGATCTTACGCCCGGCAAGCGCAAGCTGTATGACGCGGTGGTGAAGCCCAAGTTCGAGAAGGCGCACGGTCGGGCGCCCGTCAACCGCCATGAAGTCCGCCAGGCGATGGAACAAGAAGACTTCAATCAAGTCTGGGGCGCGCTGCGGCGGACCACCCAGGAGATGATGTTCGATTCGATCGGCGAGTCGGTCGAACGGTTGACCGGTGACTTGATGGCTAAGGCGGAGGATTACCGCAAACCCACCAACCAACGGCGCCAGGGCACATTGGTTTTGGATCCCGATCTGGAAATCCCGCGCTACCACACGGCGGTCGACATTCATTGCAAGCCGGGCGGCTACCACTCCGAGTTGCTGCCGTCGGACGACCTTTTTGCCGGGGCCGAGTACGACCGGTCGTACAATCTTTTTGCGATGGGGGCTTCCGGACCGCTCAACGACGACATGGGGCGCTCTGTCGCGCGTTACGTCACGCGGACCTTCGAGGACCTTAAGCCGCGTCGTATCCTTGAGATGGGGTGCACTGTCGGCCATTCGACTCTGCCCTACGCAGATCTCTATCCCGATGCCGAGGTATATGCGATCGACGTGGCCGCGCCTTGCTTGCGCTATGCCCATGCACGCGCCGAGTCGTTGGGGTATCCGGTGCATTGGTCGCAGCAAAACGCCGAGCAAACGAACTTTCCGGACGGTCATTTCGATCTGATCGTCTCGCACATCTTGTTCCACGAAACATCGAACAAGGCGCTACGAAATATCTTGGCCGAGTGTCATCGTCTGTTGTCGAAGGGCGGCGTGATGGCGCATTTCGAAGCGCCGCAGTACGAGGATATGCCGGACCCCTACGATCACACGCTGGGCGACTGGTCGACGCATTACAACGCCGAACCGTTCTGGGGTACCTTGCACGACCAGGATTTGCGCAAGCTGATGCATGAAGCGGGTTTTCCGAAAGAGGGCCTGTTTCAACACCAAATGGCGCCAAGCGTGTTCTTGGAGAAATCGCCCAAGCACCGCGCGGTCTCGCGCACACCGGCCTATCCGGTGTTTGGCGCGCGCAAAGCCTAGGGGACTGTCCCGCACGTCATGATCCGCTTCTACATCATCATCGGCCTGATCCTGCTTGGCTTGATCGGGCTATGGGTCTTGATGCGGCGGCGCGAGAACAAGAACGCCAATCCCGGGGTGCAACTGCCCCCGTTGAGCGATCATGACGAAGCCGAAGATGCGACGATCCCGGCTCGGCTGGCCGAGCTTGATGAGATGCGCGCGCGGGGTGAAATCACCGAAGACGAGTACGAATCGCGTCGTCGGCATCTCTTGGGCGACGAGGACGACGACTAGTTGCCCGTTCCGGTTTGAGACGGAGGGATTCGCATGAGCACCCATCCTGACCGCTATGGCGTTGAGGTGATCGCCGGCAGTTCGGCGGCTGTGGCGCATTTGGACGCGGCGGTCGATTCGTTCCTGCGCTTTGCCAACGATGGTGGCGACCACCTCGGGGCGGCCCTCGAGGCCGACCCGGACCTTGCGCTTGGCCACTGCCTGATGGGCTATTTCATGCGTTTGGCCAACGATCCGGCGTTATTGCCGAACGGCGAAGCGGCGCTGGCGCGGGTCACGGAGATCGTGGCGCAGGGCGCCGTTGGGCCACGCGAACGGCACCATGCGGCGGCGCTGACGCGCTGGTACGCCGACGACTGGCCAGGCGCGGTCGCCCACTGGGAAAAGGCGCTGCTCGAGAACCCGCGCGACATCCTGGCGCTGTGGGTGTCGCATCTCGTCCAGTTCTTCTCGGGACGGATGGCGCCACTACGCGATTCTGCTGCGCGGGTACTGCCATTCTGGCCTGACGGGGAACCGGGATCGGCTTATGTCCATGCGATGTACGGTTTCGCCCTTGAGGAAAACGGCGCATTCGAGCCCGCCGAAACGTGGGGGCGCAAAGCGAGCGAGGCCAATCCGGACGGTGTGTGGGGCGTGCATGCGGTGGCCCATGTGCTGGAGAGCCAGTCCCGGCTGCGCGAGGGCGTGGCGTGGCTGTCCGATCTCGACACGCGGTGGCCTACGTTGGGGCCGTTCAGCCATCACATGTGGTGGCATCGCTCTCTCTATCACGTCGAACTGGAAGAGTTCGACACCGTGTTCGAGCTTTACGAGCGTGGCGTGCGGCCCGAGCAAACCATGGACTACATGGACATCTCCAACGCCGCGGCATTGTTGTGGCGCCTGAACAGCCGCGGCGTGGACGTGGCGGATCGCTGGCAGGAGTTGGCGGGGAAAAGTGCGATCAAGAAAGACGACCATCTGCTGCCGTTTTCCCAAGCGCATTTCGCCATGGTGTTGGGCTATGACGGACGCGCCGACGACCTCGCCGCTATGATCGCAGGTTCGCGCAAGTTGGCCAAAGGGGAGGGCACTGTCGCCGGTCTAGAGCGCGACGTGTTGCTGCCGATGGAAGAGGGCTATGCGTATTTCGCGCAGGGCGCTTATGCCGAAGCGCTCAACCGCTTGCTGCCGGTACGCTACGGCGTTGGGCGCCTCGGGGGGAGCAATGCCCAACGCGATGTGTTTGCGCAAACCATTATCGACTGCGCGCTGAGGGCGAAGGACTTCAACCAAGCCCGCGCGTTGCTCGCCGAACGCGTCGCCAATTTGCCGGGGAGCCCATGGGCGTGGAAGCAATACGCCGTGGCCCTGAAAGAAAGCGGCGATGCTGAAGGGGCCAGTTTGGCGGACGCTAAGGCGGCGGCCTTGTTGGCGATCTAGGCCGTCGAGTCCTAGCGTTGTAACGATCTACTCGGTTGTGCCTGCGAAAATCCGCGTAATCGCCTCAAACCCCTTCGTGAACCCGGTGAGCGAAACCGTGAGGATGACCGGCCTGTCGGGTTTCGCCGCGGGGAAAATGGTGACCGTTGCGGTGTTTCCCGCGCGCATCTGGTTGATTTCGTCTTCGATAAACCCGGCTCGCACGAAGCACCCCGCCGCCGAGCAATATGAGAACGGGTAGGTCGTTGCGGCATGACCGGCGACCTCCCAAACGAGCGACGGACCACTCTACTCCGCCATCGCGACGGTGCCTTCGGGTAGGCCGTAGATGTGGTCGGAGATTTGGCCGGGATGGCAGAACCAGACGTCGTCGCGGCGTTTCATCATGTGCTCGAACACGCGACGGAGTTGGCGGATGCGATGCGGCTGGCCCATCAGGAAGGTGTGCAGCGAGTAGCAATTGATTTGCGGCCACCCGTGCTTGGCGCTTTCGTCGACCATTTCGTCGAAGGTGTCGATCATCATGCGGGTGAACGCATCGTCGTCGACGCCGCGATTGATGAAGGCCGGAATGTCGTTGAGTTCCATCGAGGGGTAGGGGACCGCAAGGATCGGGCCGTTGTCGGTGCGGAACCATTGCGGCTGATCGTCGAACCACCAATCCATCATATAGGTGTAGCCGAATTCCTTGAGAAGCTCCGGCGTTTGCGGGCTTTGGGAAATAAACGGGCCGAGCCAGCCTTTGGGTGTTTTGCCTTCTTCTTTGAGATAGCGCGCGTTGGCCATCTCGAACATTTCGCGTTCTTGGTTGCCGGTCATTTCGGCTTGGCGCTCGGAGTTGGTACGGCCGTGGCCGACGATCTCGTCGCCGCGCTTGCGCCAGGGGTCGAGGATTTCCGGGCAGGCGTCGTAGACACTGGCGTTGAGGAGGATCGAACAGGGCATTTCGTAGTCGTTGAACAGGTTCAAGAGCCGCCAAATGCCGAGCCGGTTGCCGTAGTCGCGATAGGCATAACCGCGGTGGTAGGGCGCCTTGGGCATCGACGTGAAATCGGCACCGGGGTTTAGGCCAAACTCGAAGGCCTCGACGTTGAGCGCGAAATAGACCGCGACCTTGGCGCCGTTGGGCCAGGTGTATTGCGGGCGGGTCGGGATCGCCGAAAAGCTGTAACGGTTTTGGAAGCTGAACGGATTGTCGGCCATCTTGAATCCTCCCGGGGCGATGTTGTTCCGCCTCCTTTATAGCGAACGGGTGGCCTCTAAGGCGACTCTGGCATCGTCTTGGGGTGGGCCGGGTGAGAGCGGGCCGGTACACTGCGCGGTACAGGAACGGCAGGCGGTGCCGCAACCGGTTTTAGGGAGTTGTTACGCATGAAGAACACGCTGGGTCATCGCGCCACGATCGGCATTTTGGTGCCGGGCCGGAACACCACGGTGCAGCCGGAGTCCGACGATATGCGACCGCCCGGGGTGACCAACCATGTGGCACGGATGGGCAATATCGGCATGCCCGAAGGCGGCGGCGCGGACTTCAAGATCGGGCAATATGCGCTGGACGTGGAGGGCGCGATCGACATGGTGAAGTTGGCCCTGCCGGACATCATCATGCTGGGACATTCGCACGATTCGTTCGAGGGCGGCGTCGCCGGCGGGACCGCGTTCCAGAAACGCCTGAGCGATCACGCGGGCATGCCGGTCTTGGTCCCGTCGATTTCGTATGTGGCCGCCGTCAAAGCCATGAGCCTGAAACGGGTCGGGATTTTGACACCCTATTTGACCGCCGACGATGCGCTGGTGCGAGACTTTTTTGAAGACGCGGGCTGCACTGTGGCCAAGATGAAGGCTCTGCAGTACGACACCGGCCATGCGATCGCCCAAACGCCCGATGACGTGATCCGCGGCGCGTTGGCCGAACTGAACGTGCCGGAGGTGGACGCGATCTTACAGGTCGGCACGAACCTGCCGACCGCACGAATCTCGAACGAGGCGGAATTCTGGCTGAAAAAGCCGGTCTTGTCGGTCAACGTGGTCGACTATTGGCACGTCCTGCGCACCGTCGGAATCAACGACCGAATCGACGGGTTCGGCACCTTGCTGCGCGACTACTGAGGCGGGGCAGCTTATAGGGCCCGCGCTTGCCTAGGCGCGCCGCCGCTTGTATGTCAGGGCGCGCCCGCAGACAGGAAATCCTCATGGCCAAATCGAAGCAAAGCACCAACATCACTATTGAATCACCCTACGCGGACTACGCGTTCTATCAGTGCCTCTATTCGCGGTCGCGGTCGTTCAAGTTTCTTGAGGCCGAAGGGGCGGTGTTCATGATTGAGCACATCATGGCGCGGGCGCCGTCGTTACGCGAACGCCCCTTGGATATCGTCGAGTTCCTGGCCGGCGCCGGCGAGTATGAAGATTTCATTCGTAACGAGGCTCGTTTCGAAATAGGGCGGTATGTCGGGATCGACGCCATCAAACCGCCGAACCCCCGCACCGAGTTGCTGGTCGGCCCGGTCGCCTCGACCTTTCCGGATTGGCCGGCCGATATCGTTTTGGCAATGTTCTATAGCGCCAGCAGCATATTGGGCGGCGATGGCCGGCCCTCGCCGACGGCGCTTCTAGAAATGGCGCAGAATGCCTATCGGAACTTGAAGGAAGACGGCGGGTTTGTTCTGTCGTTTCCGGCGCGCGGCGAGTCGCTGTCGTTTCGCGAAGACGACGACGAGGACGAGGAAAGCGAAATCGCGATCCCGATTTACAACGGGCTGCGGGAGCGTTTTGGCCTCGAACCCGTCGAGGATGCGCTCATCCGGTACAAATCCGAAGAAACCTACGAGCGCTCGACCGGGCTGTCGATCGAGCGTATCAAAAATGCTCGCGTGATACGGGAATCCGACGACAAGGTAATGGGGCGTATTGCGGTCGAGAATCCGATGTATCAGCAATACCTTTCGGAGTCGCATTTCGTGTGGATCCTGCGAGAGGCGGGGTTTCGCGAGTTCATGTTCTTCGACATCAACGCGGACGACGGCACCCCGACATACGAACGTCTGGACGAGGTCATGACCGAACCGGAAGAGTACGCAAACCACCTCGTCGCCATACGGTAGAAATTCATCCCAGGGGTTGATCCACGAGGATATGCCCTTACTTTCCGTCCGGGTATTGGGACGAGAAATTTTGGTCAGGGACGTTTTTCGGTGTTTTTGCGCCGCTTAGTAAGCTGGATTCGTACATTTCTCTGGGTGCTGGTTCTCCTCATTCCAGGGCAGGCGGTTGCCGCCGATAAGCAGGTATCGATCGGCTATGTCGCGACTTACACCACTTGGGTGGCCGGCATTGCATCGGGTATTTACTAAAGCTCGACCGGATACGACATCCAATGGCGCGAGTACGGAAGCGGCATTGAAGCGGTCGCGGCGTTGGCGCGTGGCGAGATTCAGTTGTCCTACCTCGGCATCACCCCCGCTGCCGGCGCCGTGAGTTCGGGCATGGATCTGGAGCTTTTCTGGGTTGTTGCCGACATCGACCGGAGCGAAGCCCTTGTCGTGCGGCGTGATTCGCGAATCGAAAAACCCCAGGATCTGAGAAACAAACGCCTTGCGGCGCCGATCGGTTCGACAGCGCATTTCCATCTGTTGTTCGCGCTGGAGCAGTTCGGCATTCCGAAGGATGCGGTCGAGATTATCAATATGTCGCCCGCTGAAATCGGAGAGGCATGGGAAGAAGGGCGGATCGACGCCGCGTATATTTGGGAGCCGACGCAAAGCGACCTTCTGCGGACCGGGAAAGTCCTTATTCATTCCGGCGACCTGGGCACCTGGGGACGGTCGACATTCGATGTATTTGTCGCCCGCCCCCAATGGTCGGCGCGAAACCGCCGTTTTATGGTGGCGCTCGTCAAGGCGATTGCCGATCTGGACGAGTCCTACAGGAAGAACCGTCGTCTATGGGGTCGTGCCTCGGCGCATCTCCAAGATATCGTGGGCGTCGTCGGGGGGACGCATGGACGGGCCGAGAGATCGTTGCGGCTCTATAGCTATCCCTCGCTTCGTCAACAAGCCTCGCGGAAGTGGCTCGGTCACGGCAACACAAGCGGTGTCGCCCGAGCCTTGTCCAGAAATGCGCGCTTTCTTTACGACCAGGGTGTGATTAAGCGGCTCGCGAACGACTACTCGTCGTTCGTCAATCCGGAATGGGTGTTGCGTGCTCAAGCATCTAACTAGCGGTCCATGGCGCGGCGGCTTGCGGCGGTGTCTATCGCGGTCGTCGTCTTCGTTCTCGGGGTGTCCACTGGCTTTGCTGCCGACGTCACGATCGGATACCAGCGGGTCTATGACCCCTGGATGAACTCCATTGCGACCGGTCAGTGCGAACGGGCGACCGGGTATGACATCGAGTGGCGGGCGTTCGAGAGTAGCCTTGAAACGATGGGCGCCCTTGCCAGAGGCGAAATTCAGATCGCCCATGCGGGCGGCACCGGGTTGGCCGGCGCCGCCAGCGTGGGTGTCGATTTTCAAATTTTTTGGATCCTACACGACATCAATGCTGCCGAAGCTCTTGTGGTGCGCAAGGGGTCGAGAATCGAAGGGCCGCAAGATCTGCGCGGCAAACGCATTGGCGTACCGGTTGGATCGACCGCGCACTACCATCTCCTTTTTGCGCTCGAACAGTTCAATATCAGCCGTCAGCATGTTGTCTTGGTCCGGCGTGATCCGCAGGACCTGCTGATCGATTGGCAGGCGGGTAAGATCGATGCCGCGTTCGTTTGGAATCCGGTCTTGGCGGAAATCCAGAAGACGGGCGATACCATTTTGACCTCGGCCCATTTGCGGGGGTGGGGTCGGCCGACATTTGCCGCGCTCGCGGTGAAACCGAGCTGGGCCGAGAAAAATCCGGGCTTCATGACCGATTTTATCGGCGTGATCGCGGCAGCCGACAACGCTTATCGTCGCAATCCCGGGGCCTGGACCCGCGACACGCCGCAGATCAGGAACATCGCTGAGATCGTGCGCGGTTCGCAAGCCGCTGCCGTTCGGGCGCTTCGTCTATACGCCTATCCCTCGATGCGCGAACAAGCCTCAAGGTCGTGGTTGGGTGGCGGGAGCGTCAGCGGTGTCGCCCGGGCGTTGTCGGATAACGCGACGTTCCTGCGCGACCACGGACAGCTAAAGGTCGTCCGAACGGACTACACCGATTTCGTGACCGACGAATGGATACGGAAGACGCTGGCCAGTCGGCTGCAACGAAACTAGGTGCTCCGGGGGCGCTTGGGTTCGCCGCCGGCAAGGTGCGGGCCGGGCCGGTGGGCGTTGCCGAGGCGATTTCGAGGATCAACTTGCGTTGAACGGCCTCGGCGAAGCTGAGTTCTTCGCCGGCGACCACGACGAATGCGCCGGCACCGCCAATCACGACCTGGGCGAAGTAGTTTTCGAGCGTGCCATAGCCGCGATTTGCGCCGCTGGGCCGGCCGCCGCCTCGCGCGATCGCAAGGCCATTGATCGTGATTCCGCTTTGCACGACGGTGTCGCGCGCTAGATCGATCGCGATGCCGCCGATATTACCGGCGTCGGCGGAGACATCGATGATCTGCCGGATCGAGGCGATGTCGTTGCTGTGGATGAGGTCGGCCGAATACACCAGCGCATTCGAGATGGAGTTGTATCCGAATGCGGCACGCGGGGCGTCAACAAGCGCTTGGGCAAAGCGGGCCGCGGACGCACGATCCGAGATGATGGTCCAATCGACGATGGTGTGCTGGGAGTCAGGCGCGCCCCACTCGACGTAGGCTACCGCAATTCGACCGCGCGGCCCGAACTGGATCGCCTCCAGCACCCGAGGATGCATCATGGCTTGGCCGTAGCCATCGCGTTGCAAGCGGAGTTCATCGTCGTCGATCGACCCGGAACCGTCCGCCGCCAGAACCAGTTCGAGGTCCACAGCACGGTCTTGCGCCTGCGCGAATGCGATCATCGGGGATGACAGCAAGACGATGACGGCGATCCGAAAAAAGCTTGAGAAGGGCATGAGCCTTGCCGAATTTGTGAGCCCCATTATTGCCCTGCCAAGGAAAGCGGCCAACAGGGTTGGGACACAATCCCGTTAGGCGGCGATTGGTTTTGGGGCCGGCGGCCGTCGGGCTATAGTCGGCGGCCCGCGACACGACGAGTGCCATGACCGACGAAAACCCGCAGCAACCCAAGTCCTTCAACCAGCAACTCCTGGCCGGCGGCCGCGCGCACCCGGTGGTCGGTTGGGTGGTCCTGGGGATTGGGGTCGGCGCCGCCTTTGGCGCCGGAGAGGGCAACGATATGGGGCTGTCGGTCGGCCTGGGCGTCTTGATCGGCGTGATCGTCGGAATCTTCTTCACGCGGTGGTCGGCGAAACGTCGGTACGACCAGGGTGGTCGCTAGAAACGAAAAGGCCCGCGAGGTCGAAACCCCGCGGGCCTAATCCTGTCGCAACGTGGCGAGTTAGCCGCGTTTGCCTTCCAACCGGACATCGCTCCAGTTGATCAGCCGGTTCACCGGCTTGTAGTCCTTGACGTAGCTTTTGACGGCGTCGAGGTCGACGGAGTCAAACAAGAAGAGCGACGCAGCTTCGTCGTGGTAGGTCTGCGCGATCTTCTTCAACAGGGCACGACGTTTGACCGGGTCGAATTCCTGGTTTGCTGCGTCGATGGTGTCTTGCAGTTCCGGGAAGCACGTCCACTTCATGAACGACTTGCACGAATGCAGACCATTGATGGAACGCATGATGTCCATCGTGGGCTCGGAGCCGTAGTTGAAGCTGAACACAGTGGCATCGCCGAACTTCGAGGTATCGCGCACGCGCCCGATCAGATCCGGCAGGGTAATCGCGCGAACCGTGAAGGTGACGCCGATCTTTTTCAGATCGTCACTGACGAACTGCACGATGTCTTTCCAATCGCCCTGGGCCGTCACCGACTCGCCGATGATTTCCAGGCCATTGCCGTAGCCGGCTTCGGCCAACAATTGCCGCGCCTTATCGGGATCGTACGGGTAGGGCTTGATGTCTTCGAAGTAGCCGTTGATCGACGGGGTGCCGGGCTGACCTGTGGGTTTGGTCGTACCCTGCATGATGACATCGACGAAGGTTGCGATATCCACGCCGTAGTTAAGCGCTTGGCGCACCCGACGGTCGGCAACCGGAACGCCTTCTTGGTTAGAGAAGAAGTGCAGAATGCTGGTCGCGGTGCCGGGGTTCACCTGGAGTTTGCCGCCCGCACTTTCGATCTTGGCTTTGTTGTCGGCAACCAGCTGGAAGGCGAGATCGATCTGGTTCGACTCGAAGGCCTGAACGCGCGCCGGCAGTTCGGGCAGGAAGCGGAACTCGATCCGATCCATTTTGCCGACCTGCCAACCGGTAGTGTTCTTTTCAACGATCACACCGTCATTGGTCCACTCGACGGTCTTGTAGGGACCGGTTCCGTTCGGATCCTTGCCGATACCTTCAAAGGTGACGTCTTGCATATGCTGCCAGTCGAGAACCTTGATGACGCCAAGGGTCGAAGGCAGAAGCGGGTCCGGCTTTTTGGTCGAAATCTCGACCGTGTGGTCGTCGATCACACGTGCACCGGCCACGTTACGCGTGTTGCGCGTGATATTGGCGGCTTTGGCGAGACCTTCTTCCGAGACCAGCCAATTGATGATTTCGGCCACGTCTTCCGCGGTGAAGTCGTTACCGTTGTGGAATTTGACGCCTTGGCGGAGCTTGAAGGTCCACTTGGTCTTGTCGGCCTTGTTGACTTCCCATGAGGTCAGCATCTCGGGAATGGGGCCGTTTTTATCGCTGGTGGTGTAGAGGTTGTACGCGGTCCGGAAGACGAAACCGCCGGAATGCGAAGTGTCGAGGAATGGATTGCCGAGACCGGCAGGCAAGCTGCTGTGGCCGACAATCAGCGTTTGAGACATGTCGGCGGCACCGGCTTGCGAGATGCCGAAAAAGGCACCCGCTGCGGCCGCACCGACCAGTAGTTTCCTGAATGAGTTCATTTTTGAGCGTCCTCCCTGAGAGTAATGGAACCCGCCCGACACTATACACCACCGATGGCGTGCTGCGAGCTAGGTATCGAATTGGAATTGCGTCCTTTTTCCGGGTGACGGCGCGGCGAAAGCGTACGCTGCGGCGTTGACTTGGCGGCGTTAAGCCCCTACGAAACCGCCCTATGGGCCCGTAGCTCAGTTGGTAGAGCAACTGACTTTTAATCAGTGGGTCGCAGGTTCGATTCCTGCCGGGCTCACCAAAAATTATACCCGTTAAGTCAGTGGCTTAACGGGTTTTCTTTTGGGCATGCTTTAGGTAAGGAATGGCCGAGATTGTGCACCTGAGCGTGTGCCGCTTGTTCCAGCCTGTGTCGACAGCGACGCCAATCGGTTGTATTGGCCCGGCATGAAGGCATTCCTGGTCGATACCGTCGCAACCATTGTTTTCTTTACCGTTGTGGCCGCGGTTGCGGAACTTGTGTTCGTCGGTCTCGAGCCGCAACAGGTTTTGATTGCGCGTGTCTTCATGGTGCCTGTCATGGTGGTAACCGGGCGTCCTTACGGTGTTTGGCGGGACTGGATTTTCAGGCGCTTCCGGCCACGTCGCCAGACCGGACGGTTCGTGACAGACACCTTGGCGTTTATCACGTTCCAGATTCCCGTGTACCTGGCATCACTTGCGATCGTGGGCGCGACGGTTACCGAAATGGCGGCGGCGGTGGGTACCGCCGTGGTCGGAATGGCACTGCTGAGCCGTCCGTTCGGGGTATTTCTCGATGCCGTACGCCGACGGGCCGGGGTGGCGGTCGCGACGACCTCAGGACCGTCTTAGAGCCCCCGGTCATCGAAAGACCCAGAAACGAGTTCGCCCTACCGCTTCTTCTTGCCGAAGACGTTATCCCAGTTTGATCGGTATCGTTGGGTAACGGGTTTTTGCCCCTCGCCGCGGGAATAGCTTTTGGCGGGGTCTTTTGCGGCATCGGGTTTTTCTGTGGCGGACGGAGTCGGTGATTTGTCGGCGCCGGCCGCAGCGGGCTTTTCGGCGGTAGGCGCGGTAGATTTTTCGGGTTTGGCGGTCGTGGTCGGTTTGGTGCTGTCGGTCATCGTAAGGGACTACTCTGCGGCCTCGTCGGTTGCCTCTTCGTCGGCCCACCGTTTATCGAAATCCCACACCTCCGGGAAGCCCATCAAGGTGTGCATATCTTCCCAAACCGGCGTCGGACTATCGATCAGCGTGCGATGGTCCTTGAGAAAGCGATAGGACGCGTCGATCGCGGCGGCGGCCACCTTGTGCGCGGCGCCAGGATAGATCGCCACCGAGAAGCCAAGGTCTTTGAGTTCGTCTGCCGGCATCTCCGGCGTGCGCCCGGCCTGGACGACGTTCATGAAGAGTTTGGCTTTAGGCGCGAGGGCTTTAGCGATCTCTCGAATTTCGTCGTGGCTTTCGGGGCTTTCGACAAAAATCAGATCGGCGCCGGCTTCGGCATAGGCCGCGCCGCGCCGAATGGCTTCGTCCAGTCCTAGGTGCGTGCGCGCATCGGTGCGGGCGACGATCAGGGTGTCGGCGCTCTCGCGCGCGTCGCAAGCGACCCGAACCTTGAGAACCATTTCTTCGACCGGAATGACCTCGCGGCCCAAGGTGTGGCCGCACTTCTTTGGCGAGACCTGGTCTTCGATTTGAATGCCGCAGGCACCGGCGCTTTCGTAGCCGCGCACGGTCTGCGCCACGTTCAGCAAGCCGCCGTAGCCGGTATCGGCATCGGCGATGAGGGGCGTCTTGGTGCCCGATGCGATTTGGCCGACCCTTCCGACCATATCGGTGTAGCTCGCAAGGCCCGCATCGGGGAGCCCAAGGTGGGAGGCGACGGTGCCGTATCCTGTCATGTACATGGCGGGAAAGCCGAGGCGGTCGGCGAGGCGTGCGGAAATACCGTCGTAGACCCCCGGCGCGATCACAAATTCTCCGCTCCGTACGGCGTGGGCAAGCCGTTGTCGTTTCTCCGTCATTGGATTGTTCCTTTTAGGCGTTGGCGAACAGCCAGGCTCGCTTTTCCCGAAAACCCGCTTCGAATGCGTCGATCTTGTCTTCGTGTTCGAGGGTCATGCCGATGTCGTCGAGGCCCTTGAGCAAGGACTGTTTGCGGAAGGGTTCGATGTCGAAGCCGTGCGTGGTGCCGTCGGGCGCGGTCACGGTTTGCGCTTCGAGGTCCACTGTGATGGATGTGCCGGGGTTGTCGTGCAGTTGGGCGCGAATTGCCTTCACGGCGTCTTCGGGGAGGCGCACCGGCAACAAGCCGTTCTTCAGCGAGTTGTTGTAGAAGATATCGCCGAAGCTCGACGCAATAATGCAACGGAACCCATAGTCGAGCAGCGCCCAAGGCGCGCCCTCGCGGCTGGACCCGCCGCCGAAGTTGCGGTCGCCGACGATGATGCGGGCCTCTTTGTAGGGTTCCTGGTTGAGTACGAAATCGGGTCGGGGTTTGCCGTCGTCATCGAAGCGCTGGTCGATGAACAGTAAGTCGCCAAATCCTTCGTCGCGCGGGCGACGCAGGAACCGTGCGGGCAGCAATTGGTCGGTGTCGATATTGGGTCGGTCCATGGGGGCGGCGACGGCGGTCAGTGTGGTGAATTTTTCCATGGTCTAGGCTTTCTCCGCGAAGTCGCGGACATCGGTGAAGCGCCCCGTCAAGGCCGCCGCGGCGGCCATTGCGGGGGACATGAGGTGAGTGCGGGCGCCTTTGCCCTGGCGACCGGGAAAGTTGCGGTTGGAGGTCGAGGCGCAGCGCTTGCCTGACGCAACGAGATCGCCGTTCATACCGACGCACATCGAGCAACCCGATTCACGCCAGTCGAAGCCGGCCTTGCGGAAGATCTCATCGAGGCCTTCTTCCTCGGCTTGGTGTTTCACCAGACTTGAGCCTGGCGAGATCATCGCCGGAACTTTGGCTTTGCCCTGGCGCGCCACGACCGCGGCGGCACGGAGATCTTCGATCCGCGAGTTGGTGCAGGAACCGATGAACACTTGATCCACGGGCACGTCTTCGAGCTTGGTGCCCGGTGCGAGGCCGATGTAGTCGAGCGTGGCCTGCAGCGCTTCGCGTCGGACCGGGTCGGACTCATTGGCGGGGTCGGGGACGGTGCCGGTGATCGGAAGCGCATCTTCGGGGCTGGTACCCCAGGTCAGCATTGGCGCGAAAGTCGTGGCATCGAGCGACACCTCGCGGCCAAACGTTGCGTCGGCATCCGAAGGCAGCGAGCGCCAGTGATCGAGCGCCATTTCCCAATGCTTGCCTTGCGGTGCGTAGGGGCGGCCTTCGAGATAGGCGAAGGTGGTGTCGTCGGGGGCGACCAAGCCGGCACGAGCGCCGGCCTCGATCGACATGTTGCAAACCGTGAGGCGCTCTTCGATCGACAAACCGCGAATGGTATCGCCGGCGTATTCGACGACATGGCGCGCCGCACCGTTGGCGCCGACCTCGGCGATGACCGCCAGAATGATGTCTTTGGCGGTGACGCCGAAGGGGCGTTCGCCGTTGATCGAGACGCGCATGGCGTCAGGTTTGCGCTGCCAGGTCGTTTGCGTTGCCAGTACGTGATAGACGTCGGACGCGCCGATGCCGAAGGCGAGCGCGCCCAGGGCGCCATGTGTCGACGTATGCGAATCGCCGCATACCATTACGAGGCCGGGGAGGGTGATGCCCTGCTCGGGCCCAACCACGTGGACAATACCCTGGCGACGGTCGCCCAGATCGAACAACGTAACATTGTGGTTGGCCGCGTTCTTGGTCAGCGTCTCGACCGCGCGACGCTGCACCGGGTCGGTGATGTCTTCCACTCTATGGCTGGTCGTCGGGACGCCGTGGTCGGGCGTCGCGAAGGTGAGTTCCGGTCGGCGAACCTTGAGGCCGCGTTTTTCAAGAAAACCGAAGGCATGGCCCGAACCGTCGTGCGCCAAGTGGCGACCGATATAGAGCAGGGTGTAGCCGTCCTCGGTGGTGTGGACCGCGTGGTCGTTCCAAATCTTTTCGAAGAGTGTCTTGCCGCTCATCGAGGGTCCTTCTGTTGGGGCTTTGGTTAGGCGGCTTTGCCGCGAATCAATTTGCCCGGGCGGGCGCCGGTTTCTTCGCCGCTTTCTTGGACGACTTCGCCCGAGACGATCGTTTTGACGTAGCCTTCAGCGGTGGCCATCAGGCGGGGCGCCCCGGTGGGCAGATCGTTGACCATAAACGGTTTGGGTGCATTAAGCCGGTCGAAGTCGATGATGTTGAAATCGGCCTTCATCCCCGGTGCGATTACGCCGCGATCGCTCAGGCCGTATAGCTTGGCGGTTTCCGAGGTCAATTTCTTGACCGTGGCTTCGAGCGGGATCCGGGGGCCACGTGTTCGATCGCGCGCCCAATGGGTCATAAGGAAGGTCGGAACGTTGGCATCGCAAATGTAGCTGACATGCGCGCCCCCGTCGCCGCCGCCAATGACGCTAAGCGGGTGGGTGAGTTGGTCGTACAGCGCGTCGAGATTGCCGTGGGTGTAGTTCAATCCGCAGAACATGAGGTAGTTGGTGCCGTCGCTGCGCAACATTTCGTCGTAGGCGACTTCGCGCGGGTCGCGGCCTTCTCTTTCCGCGATGGCTTTGACGGTTTGGGACTTGGGCGGTTCGAAGTCGAAATCATCGCCCATGACGTAGGTGTCTTCCCAGGCATCTTGAACCATGTCGGCAAAGGCGTCGTCGACCGGGTCCGATTCGGCGAGAATCTTGGCGCGAACGTCAGGGTTGCGAAGCCGCGCGAGTTTTTCCGATGGCGGTAGGTCGTTGAGCGCTGCATATGTCGGAAAGCGAACGAACTGGTTGGGCCCTTGGAAGCTGAAGAGCAATGTCGTCGGGCGTCCGAACACCTGAGGGTAGACCGGGGCACCGGCGGCGGCCGCAGCCTCGCACTCGGCCAACATCTCGCGCCACGCGTCGGGCGCTTTGTTGTTTTGGCCGAACAGGAACGTGACCGGGACGCCGGTTTCAGCGGCGACCTTGCGCATCCAGGCCATCTCTTTGGCAGGCGCAATGAGGTCGTCGCCCGAGATGCCGGCGGGCGCCAGTTCGAAGATGCCGTGGCCTGCCGCGGCAATTGCGTGTCCCAGCGCCATCAGTTCGTCCTCGCGCGCCCAGGTGCCCGGCACCGGTTCGCCGTCGACGGCGAGATGAAGAAGGGTGCGCGATGTCGTGAATCCAAGCGCGCCAGCTTCGAGGCCTTCTTGAACCACGCGTGCCATTTCTTTGATGTCGTCCGGCGTCGCCGGTTCGTTCTTGGCGCCGCGATCACCCATGACGTAGGCCCGCACCGGGCCATGGGCGATTTGGCAGCCGACATCGATGGCATGGGGATGGCGTTCGACCGCATCGAGGTATTCGGGAAAGGTTTCCCAGTCCCATTTGACGCCGGCCGCGAGCGCGGCGCCCGGGATGTCTTCCACGCCTTCCATCAGGCCGATCAACCACTCGCGCCGTTCCGGTGCGGCAGGCGCGAACCCGACGCCGCAGTTGCCCATGACCGCGGTGGTGACGCCTTGCCAGAATGACGGCGTCAAGAGCGGGTCCCACGTGACCTGCCCGTCGTAATGGGTGTGGATGTCGACCCACCCGGGCGTGACCAAGAGTCCATCGGCATCGATGGTCTGGCGGGCGCTGCCGGTAACCTTGCCGATCTCGGTAATGACGCCATTCGACACCGCGACGTCGCCCGACCGCTTTTCGGCGCCGGTCCCGTCGATGATGGTGCCACCCTTGATGATCAGGTCGTGCATGGATCCCCCGGGGACATATCGAATTGGCGCGGTTGCTGGCCTCGCCAACAAAGCAAGATACACTGCCGGTGCCGGTCGCGGCCAGTCGTCGACCCGGCGAAAAGAGCGAGAAAAAACCCATGACGATTGCGGAAACCCTTCGAGCCAAGCTTCGCGTGCCGATGTTTGCGGCACCCATGTTTTTGGTCTCCGGGCCGGATCTCGTGATCGCCGCGGCGCGGGCCGGCATTGTCGGCGCCTTTCCGACGCCCAATTGCCGAACATTGGCGGACTTAGAGGCCTGGATGGCGCGGATCACCACCGAGACCGCTGACTTCGGAAAGGGGGAGGACCACTCTACCAATCTGTGGGCGGCCAACCTTATCGTCCACCGCACCAACGCGCGCTTGGCGGACGATCTCGCGCTGGTGCGGCGGTATAAGCCGCCGATCGTGATCACCGCCTTGGGCAGCCCGCGCGCGGTGATCGAAGATGTGCACAGCTATGGCGGGTTGGTGTTTGCCGACGTCAACGGTCTGGTCCATGCCCGTAAGGCCGCGGCAGCGGGCGTTGACGGGCTCGTTCTCGTTTGCGCCGGTGCCGGCGGACACACCGGCGAGATCGCACCGTTTGCATTTGTGCCGGAGGTCAGGCGGTTTTTTGACGGAATGCTCGTCGTGTCCGGCGCCATGACCGACGGCCGTGCGGTCGCCGCAGCGCGTGCCCTGGGGGCCGACTTCGGCTATGCCGGCACACGGTTCATCGCGTGTGCCGAAAGCCTGGCACCCGATGCCTATCGGCAAATGGTCGTCGATGCCGGACTCGACGATTTGGTGTTGACGCGTGCTTTGACGGGCGCGTTGGCCAGCATGTTACGTCCGAGCGTGCGCGACGCCGGGTTCGATCCCGATTCGTTGGTCGAGGGTAGCAAGGCGACCTATAACCATCGCGGGACCGAGAGCAAAGCCTGGAAGCATGTGTGGTCGGCGGGGCAGGGTGTGGGGTCGATCGACTCGGTGCGGACTGTGGCCCAAATCGTCGATGATTACGCGGCTGGGTACGAGGCCGCCCGGCGCGACTTGGCGAGCGATTAACTTGGCGCGGTTGAGCCCGCTCAACGCAAATCCTTAGGCACCTCAGCAGGATTGCAGGCGTGGCAACGTCTTCACATAACGCGATCGACGACCTTACACCGGGACCCCGTCGCGACGAATGGGGCAGCCGGTTTGGCTTCATCCTCGCGACCATCGGGTCCGCGGCGGGGATCGGCAATATTTGGCGATTTTCCTATGTTGCCGGCGAGATCGGCGGCGGGGTGTTTTTGTTGGTCTACTTCCTTGCCGTGATTTTGGTTGGATTGCCGTTGGTCCTGGCAGAACTCGCCGTGGGCCGCGCCGCGCGTCGCGACGCCGTGGGTGCCTACGCCGTACTTGCGCCGGGAACGCGGTGGCACCTGGTCGGACGGATTGCCGTTTTCGCGGCATTCTTGATCCTGGCCTACTATGCGGTGGTCGCGGGCTGGGCACTGAAGTATTTCGTGGGATCCGTGGACGGCTCGTTATGGGTGGCCTCGTCGGCGGGGTATGGCGCGTTCTTCGAGCGCTTTATCGGTCGTGCCTACGAACCGATTTTTTGGCAGGGCACCATGGTCGCGGTGTCCGTCTTGGTCGTGATGCGTGGGGTGCGTCGCGGCATCGAGTTTGCCAACAAGATTCTCATGCCACTCCTGGCGGTGCTCGTGGTGGCCTTGGCGGTCTGGGGGGTGTTCCAGCCCGGTGCGGGGGAGGGGCTCGCCTTTCTTTTTGCCCCGGACTGGAGCGCACTGACGCGGTCGGATGTTTACTTGGCGGCGATGGGACAGGCGTTCTTTTCGTTAGGTGTGGGGATGTCGATCTTCGTCACCTACGGGAGTTACCTCGGCGGCAAACTACCGATCGGGCGGGCGGCCGGCGCCATCGTGGTCGGCGACACCGCCATCGCAGTTTTCGCCGGGGTAGCGATCTTCACCACGGTCTTCGCGTTCGGTCACGATCCGGCGGCAGGGCCGCAGCTTGCTTTCATTACGTTGCCGCAGATTTTCCTCGCCATCCCGGCCGGCAAGGTTCTCGGACCGTTTTTCTTCGCATTGTTGGTGGCCGGCGCAATTACCTCGATGGTGTCCATTCTCGAGGTACCGGTCGCGTTCATCGTACGTCGCTACGATCTGCCCCGGCGCGTTGTCGCCCCGGCGGTCGGCTTCGCCATGTTTTTAGTCGGCATTCCTGCATCGCTCGGTTTCGGCCTTTGGACGGATATCAGTTGGCAAGGGCGGGGTATCCTCGACACCATGGACTTCGTGGCGTCGAATATTTTGTTGCCGTTGGGTGGGGTAGCTGTCGCGGTGTTCGTCGGGTGGCGCTGGTTGTGGCGGCGAGAGGTTCGCGCGGCGCAAATCGACGGCGCGTGGCTTTATACAATTTGGCTTTGGCTGTTGCGTTTAGTTGCGCCGGCCTTGATCCTCGCGATCATGATTCACGCCGCGTCGACGCTCTAGGCCGTTCGTATGGGACAACCTCGCCGAATCGTCATCATGGGCGCCGCCGGGCGGGACTTCCATGACTTCAATACGCTGTATCGATCGGACGCCGACGTGACCGTTGTCGCTTTTACCGCGACTCAAATCCCGGGGATCGACGGTCGGGTTTATCCACCATCGCTGGCCGGACGGCGGCATCCGAGCGGGATTCCCATACGCGCCGAAGACGAACTAGAGGAGATTTGCCGCGAGGCCGAGGTCACGGATGTCGTATTTACGTATAGCGACGTTCCCTATGCCGTCGTGATGTCGGCTGCCGCGCGGGCACAAAGCGTCGGGGCGAATTTCGTTTTGCCGAGCGCACGCAGCACCATGCTGGCAGCCAAGGTGCCGGTCATCGCCGTGACGGCGGTGCGTACGGGATGCGGCAAGTCGCAGGTGAGCCGCTGGATTGCGGACCGGCTCGCGGCCAGAGGGTTGCGCGCTGCGGCGGTACGCCATCCGATGCCTTACGGAGATCTCGAAAAGCAAGCAGTGCAACGCTTTAGCGATGAAGCCGATCTAGTCGCCGCCGATTGCACGTTGGAGGAGCGGGAGGAGTACCAACCCTACATCGCACGCGGCCTGACCGTTTATGCCGGTGTCGACTATGGTGCGATTCTCGACCTCGCCCAGACTGAAAGCGATGTCATCCTGTGGGACGGCGGCAATAACGATACGCCGTTCTTTGCGCCGGATTTTCATATCGTGTTGACGGATGCGCTGCGGCCGGGTCACGAAACGACGTATTACCCTGGCGAAGTGAACCTGCGCATGGCCGATGTCGTGGTTGTCGCAAAGAGTGACGTGGCGCGAGACGAAAATATCGCATCGGTGCGCGAAGTCGTCTCTCGAATCCGACCCGATGCGCCGATCTATCGCGGAGGATCGCCCGTCACGCTGGCGGATGCGGCGGCCGTGCGCGGCAAGCGCGTCTTGGTTGTCGATGACGGCCCGACGCTGACCCACGGCGGAATGGCTTATGGCGCGGGCTATGTCGCCGCGCAAGCCGCCGGCGCGGCCGAGATCGTCGATCCACGCGCAGGTGCCGCCCCGGCGTTGCGCGCGGTCTTCGAAGCATTTCCACATCTTGAACGCGTTCTGCCGGCGATGGGTTACGGCGAGGCACAACGCGCTGATCTTGCGCAGACGATCAACGCGAGCGGCGCCGACGTTGTGGTGGCGGGAACGCCGATCGACCTAGCGCAGGCGCTCGACCTCGAGGTACCGGTGGTTCGCGCGCACTACGATTACGTCGATCTTGATACGCCCGGTCTTGGCGACGCCCTGAACGCTTTTCTTGCGGAACGAGTTTTGGGGTGAACCAACCGCGGCCGCTTGCTATTGCCGCGCTGGGTGGAAATGCGCTGGCGCCGCCCGATCAGGCGCATGATCCCAAGGCCATGGAAGCCGTTGTGGCCGCCGCGGCCGACGCGTTGGCACCGATTGCCGACACTCACGACTTGATCGTCACGCACGGCAACGGTCCGCAGATCGGCGACCTGGCGGAAAAAGCACCTGAATCGCCGCTCGACTTGCTTGGGGCGCAAAGCGAGGGATTGCTTGGGT
>Ga0181593_10000878_pt1 | contig 26838 bp, 24 predicted proteins | sample 071ome_19_FD_133756 | JGI IMG/M metagenome (GOLD analysis project Ga0181593, IMG submission 133756) | Coastal salt marsh microbial communities from the Groves Creek Marsh, Skidaway Island, Georgia - 071413AT metaG (megahit assembly) | ecosystem: Environmental > Aquatic > Marine > Intertidal...
GGTTGAAGTGGGTGATCTGGTCGTCTTTCAACTTCCGGAAGATCCAGACCGCGTATACATAAAGCGCTGTATCGCAACCTCAGGACAGGTCGTAGAGATCATTAACAAAGCGGTATTCGTCGACGGTATACGGGTTGCCGATCCAGCCTTCTCCAAGTTTATAGACGTTCGTATACGACCGGGGCCCGACGATACACGCGACAACCTTCCTCCTATTGAAGTGCCCGAAGGCGCCCTCTTCTTATTAGGGGATAACAGGGATAACAGTCGAGACAGCAGGAGTTGGGGAACTGTGCCTCTGCACTATGTGATGGGGCGGGGCGTAGCTGTTTTGTTTTCCGTGCATCCGGAAGAAGGAGAAGTATCTGGTTGGAAGGCCCTATTCGACTTGCCCGCGCGCGTTCGGTGGGGACGTATCGGGACGTGGCTGCAGTAATGGCGCTACATGGTTTATACATCCATATTCCATTTTGCCCGCAAATCTGTCCCTATTGCGCTTTTTCTTCTCTGCGTGGGGTTGATCATCTGCACGAGCGGTATGTTTTAGCGCTTTGCAACGAACTTTATGCTCGCGGGGAGACCTACCAAAGGAATCCTCTGCAAACAGTTTTCTTTGGCGGGGGAACCCCCACTCAAATTGATCCATCTCTAATTGGGCAGGTGCTGGAAACTGTTGATCAAGTCTTCGGGATGTGCTCGGACGTTGAGATTACGGTCGAAGCAAATCCGGGTACGGTAGATTTAGAAAAGTTTTCCCATTTACGATCTGTTGGTTGCAATCGATTGAGTTTGGGCGTGCAATCTTTTGATAACTACGCATTGAAAAAACTAGGCCGCGTGCACAGTAGCGAGGAGGCCATACGCGCCTTTTCGTCGGCTCGAGAGGCGGGTTTTTCCAATGTGAGTATCGATCTTATTTTTAGCGTACCCGATGTGCCCGAGTCCGCTTGGAAAGGCAGCGTTGATAGGGCGATTTCACTTCAGCCCGAACATATATCGGCTTATGCGCTGACCATTGAGGAAGGGACCCTCTTTGCCAAACGCGAACGGGAGGGAGTGCTGGTTGTCCTAACCGAAGACGACGATGCTATGCAGTATGATTGGACGCGGCACAGACTGAAGGACGCGGGTTTTGGCCAATACGAAGTTTCAAACTTTGCACAGCATGGAAGGGAATCTCGCCACAATTTGAGCTATTGGACGGGCCTGGAGTATTTAGGTGTGGGCCTTTCTGCCCATAGTTACATTGGAGGAGAGCGGTTTTGGAACATCTCGGATATTGAATCTTATCTGCAGCGAGTCGAAGGGGATATTTCACCGGAAGAGGGACGGGAGCGAGTGGATGGACAGACTGCAAGACGAGAGCGTTTTTGGCTAGGGTTGCGTACGAGTCAGGGCGTTCTATTAACGGAGATGGAGCAGGAAATACTGAGGCAGAATAGCCGCATGGCCTCGCTTGTGGACGCGGAATTTCTCCGCTTAGAACATGATCGAGTCGTATTGGCTGATAGCGGTTGGTGTAGAGCAGATGGGTTGGCTGTTGAACTGACAGATCTATTGGAGCAAAAAACAGAGGGGAACACCCAATGTGTGTTAAAGTAGGGACTGTATGAAAGTATTGATTCTCTGGCTCATATGGGCGTTGACTTGGCCTGCCGATCTAGTCGGTCAATCGAATATAGCTGCTTCGGATGGTAAAGAGGGAGAAGTGGATTCTCAACAGGAGTTGACGCAGACGGTTTCAATGATTGGTATGGAAGCCTATCGCGAGGTAATAGAATCTGGAAACTACTTGGTGGGGGGAGGAGATGAATTTCTTATCTTTGCTCCCGGAATGCAGATCCCTGTTATGAATCGCGTTTCGGCTGAGGGCGGGATTTTCATACCCAAAGTCGGTAATGTAGCGGTCGCAGGGTTGCGGCTTAGCCAAGCTCGTAAAGCGGTGCAGGAGCGCTTTGCTGAAGTGGTTCGCGTTGGTGAGTTAACCTTCCAATTATATCAACCTCGGTCGTTTCCCGTCACCGTAGTGGGGCTGGTGGAGACGCCTGGAATCTATAGCGCCAATGGAGTAGAGCGAGTCAGTCAGGTTGTAGAGCGCGCAGGGGGGCTTCTTCCCGAAGCTTCCAGACGAGACATACGCCTGATTAAAGTAAGCGACCTGACCCCGCGTGAGCGCGAGAAACTCGCACGGTTTATGACCTTGGGGCAGGCCTTTGAAGATCTTGATGACGGATTAATAAAACGGGTCGACTTTGACATGTACGAGGTTGCGGGGCAGTCGAGTTTTAACCCGTTTGTCGAAGATGGCGATGTCGTGATAATAAACGCTAGTGCTGGTAGGTTGGGCAGTTTTGGAGCCCTTAAAAGACCAGGCTTCTACAACTACGTGCCGGGAGATAAAGTTAGTGACCTATTACACTTGTCTTTGGGTACTACAAATGATGTTGATTCTTCTAAGGTGCGCCTCTTTCGGTATCATGCAGATAACAAAACTCGCATCTCTTTGGACGTTGATATGAGAGCAATCGCAGAGGGGGACTCAGTCGCGGATATAGAACTGCACTCGAACGATTGGCTGAATGTGGGTTCGGTTCCCGAATTCCAACCCCGAAGTGAGGTGTTTATCTCGGGAGAAGTAATCTTTCCTGGGTATTATGTCGTCAATCCTCAGGGAATGCGTCTGAGAGAACTAATTGAATCGGCTGGAGGGTTCACTGAGTATGCTTCTCTAGCAGAGGCGCGGATTGTTCGACGAGCTTCTCCCGATAATAGCGGAACGTCTGAGGGGGATACTGAAATCATCGATCCAGAGTTTGAACGCATACGCTTTGTGCCGGTTTCAGAGCGAACGGAGGACGAGAATCAGTATTTTATTATGAAGTCTAGAGAGCGCGTTGGACAAATGTCTGTCGACTGGGATAGGCTTTTTATGCAGGGGGATGAGCGCCACAATATTCCCCTCTTGCCGGGAGACGAACTCCACGTTCCAAGATTAAGTGATGTAATTATCATCAGCGGTGCGGTCGGTCAGCCGGGCTCCGTTATTTACGATTCTACCTTCACCGTACAAGACTACATCGATCGGGCCGGAGGCCTTGGGTGGCGTGCATCCAAAGATGTGCGGCTAATAAAGGGGCTCTCAGGGGAGGTTAAGCGAGTTAAAGATGGAGTTATGATTCAGGCGGGAGATAGAATCTGGGTAAAGGAACTTCCTGAGCGCGATTATTGGATGATATTCTCGCAGGCTATGGGGATCATTGGTCAAGTCTCAACCGTCGTTTTACTCTACGCCTCTCTGACGGGGAATTGAGTCTCGATGCAAGGCGAAAAAACACTGCTTGATTACTTCTATGTCTTAATCAAATGGCGAAAAATTGTTATTTGGCCCGTTATAGCGGTCGGCCTCTTATCTGCTGCCGTGTCACTTGCTCTACCCGAACGGTGGAAAGCGGTAACTGTTCTTCTACCCAGAGAAGAGGATCCCGGTCGCTTCGAAATGTCGATGCTCTTGAGTCCTAACCTGCCTGGGGGATTGGGTGGCTTGCTGGGGCAGGCAACGCCAGGCGAGCGTCTCCTCACCATTTTACAGAGTCGTCGAGTTCTCGGGGCTATGGTGGATCGCTTTGGCCTAGTCGAAGATTATGGGGTTGTAAATCGGGACATGGCCATTGAAACCTTAGATGGACTAATGGAGGCTGAACTGAGCCGGGATGGCGCGTTGACGATATCAGTAGAGGGATCCAGCCCAAGGTTGGCTGCGGATATGGCGAATGCGCTTGCGGCAGAACTCGATGTGGTTATCAGGAAAAACAAAAGGCAGCAGGCCGACGGATTACGACTGTTCCTCTCAGAGAGAATGGAGACTGTGCAGGGGGAGATTGAGGTAAAGGCACGGGCCATTCGAGATTTCCAGGAGGGGGAGGGTATTATTGATGTTCAAGCGCAAACGACTGCCATGGTAGAGCTAACAAAGAGCATTGTGAACGAGCTTGCTCTATTAGAGGTTAAACTTGGTATTGCCAAGCAGAGTCTCAAGGATGACCATGAGGATCGGATCCTGTTGGAAATGGAAGCCGTTCAGCTTCGCGGCCAGCTTCAGCGCGTTGTTGGAAGGGAGCTAGATAGTGATGTAGAAGGATTTCAGCAAGATACCTTTAATGCGCTTGGACCGCCTTTGCGCGAGTGGCCGAGCCTTGGTCTTGAATACGCACAGTTGACCTTAGAGTTAAAGATCGCTGAACAAGTACTCGCCTTTTTGGCTGCTCAATTAGAGGATGCAAAATACCGACAGGCCGAGAATGCTCCGACCATGCAGGTCCTAGACCCAGCTACAATGCCCGAGTTTAGAAGTGCCCCAAGCCGAGCGCTTATTGTGCTCATTGCTACTGCAATTAGCCTGGTCGCAGGCATTTTACTCGCCTTTCTCTTTGAATCTTTTCAGCATTTATCCAGTGAAAATAGGGATAAAATAGAGGCTATCAGACAAGCATGGGCGAAAAATAGCGCGTAAAGAGGAAAATTTCTGGCCGTAAAGGTTAATATGCCGATACAGTATGGTAGGTGAATACTGTATGAAATTTAAAAAAACTTATAATTTGCCAGAGCATCTTAGTGATGCTGGTGGTTTGCCGCGGAATCAAGAAGAGCGTCTGCTGTGGATACGCCAGCGGGTCGAACAGGGATACTACGAGAGTGAACGAATAAAAAAAGCGGTCGCCGAAGCGTTCTTGGACCCTGCAAGCCACAGAAGAGCAGGTGATTGAATCAATAGCATAAAAATTAAACATAAAAAGCCGCCGCATCAGTATGATGCGGCGGCTTTTTATGTTTAATGGTGGGGGGAGCAGGATTCGAACCTACGAAGGCTGAGCCAACAGATTTACAGTCTGCCCCGTTTGACCGCTTCGGTATCCCCCCAGCGCTTTTAAATTGAGCTTTTAAAGATAGGGGTGATTAGAAAACTGTCAACACTTTCAAGCCTCGCTAGAGAGGCTTTTTAGCGTCCCATTCCGCGAAGGATGACGGAGCTTGCTCAAGGCCCTTTCCTTGAGTTGGCGAATGCGCTCGCGCGTTAAGTTCATCATATCGCCGATCTCTTCGAGCGTTAGCGCCTCATTGCCGTCAAGGCCAAAATAGAGACGGATAATGCGAAGTTCGCGTTCGTCCAACGTGTTGAGCGCATTCTCGAGCTGGACTCTGGCTGACTCGCGCAGAACGTCGGCATCGGGTGCCTCTAGAGACTGGTCGGGCAGCGTGTTGAGAAGGCTGCGTTCGTCATCGTCGGTGAAAGACTCATCAAGAGAGCATACGGAACGGGCACTTAGGATGGTTTCTAAGATCTCTTCGGCGGGAACATCGAGTTCCTGTGCAATCTCTTCTACGTCAGGATCACCTTCGCGGTCTTGCCCTAGCTTGCGAGATGCTTTGGATATGTCTTTTAAGAGACTGACTTTGTTGAGGGGGAGTCGGACCGTGCGCACGTGTTCGGCTAGCGTTTGTAGTATGGACTGTCGAATCCACCAAACAGCGTAGGAGATGAATTTGTAGCCTTTTGTGCCGTCAAAGCGATCTGCTGCGGTGATTAGCCCTAGATTACCAGCACTAATAAGGTCGGAAAGAGAGAGCCCTCGGTTCTGATATTTCTTTGCTACGTCGACGACAAAGCGGAGATTGGCGCGAATCATTTCGTCTCGGGCCCTCATGTCGCCATTTTTAATGCGTTCTGCTAGCTCTACTTCACGCTCGCGGCTAAGCGGCGTAGATTCGGCGATATCGTCGAAGTAGAGTCGTAGGGTACTCTCCTCGTCGTGCAGATTCTGCATATTTCCTCTCGTCTATTAGGATGGAGTTAAACGGTGCGATTGTACAAAAGTTAAGGAGCTCGGTCAAGTTTTTTATTTTTTCTCGCAGGCTACAATACGTCGCGAAGGTATTGCCGAGCCCCCTCGTAAGGAGACCCACCTAATTCTTGTGCGACCAATAGAGCACTTTCGACGATCACATGATTCCCCGAGGCTAGCTCGAGTAGATTTTGAAGATGTTCTGGGCAGAGTGAAAACCGATCGGTGAGCGTGTCAAATGCTTGCCAATCTGCTTCATCTAGGGTCTCTTCAGCCATTAGCGACGTAGTTTTAGGGGCCATTAGAATTATCAACGTCTACTCTTAAAAGATACTCATTTTGTCTCTAAGGCGCCAATTTAGTGCGCTCTTGGTGCTGGGAAACGGTCTTTGATTTAAAAAGAGTGCGGAAGATAGTAAGTTAAAGTCTAAGAGTCCGTTAGCGGATTCCACTGATTGGATCTATTGAGCAGGGAGCAGTAATTCTAAATGCAGTAAAAACAACATTGTGAGCGAATAAATTGATTTCCAATTCAAATTTTTACCCAAGAGTGATTCGATCTTAGGAAACGTGGTCTAAAGAGTAATGGTATTGACTGTTTAGCGTTTTTCTCCGTCTGGCTTGTGGTCTATTAGGATATTGTCCCATTGCCCGGCACCTATTTTTTCAGCACATTCTAACATCTATACGAAATAAAACTCTGTATCCATAAAAAGAGGAGAATGAATACATGGCTCGCACCGTAAAGGTGGCCGTAACGGGTGCCGCTGGACAGATTGGATATGCCTTGTTACCCCGAATTGCTTCAGGGGCCGTATTTGGTCCTGACGTTCGCGTTTCGCTTCATCTATTGGAAATTACGCCGGCTCTCAAAGCGTTAGAGGGCGTCGTCATGGAATTGGACGACTGCGCTTTTCCACTCTTAGATGAGATCGTAACCACGGACGATGCGGACCGCGCATTTGAAGGAGTGAACTGGGCTCTCTTGGTCGGATCTAAGCCGCGTGGAAAGGGCATGGAGCGAGGAGACTTAATCCGCGAAAATGGACCGATTTTTGTTGGTCAGGGAAAGGCGCTTACTCGAGGAGCCTCTGATTTGAGGACGCTGGTTGTGGGGAACCCGGCTAATACAAACTGTCTAATCGCCATGCACAACGCGGTTGGCGGCGGGATTCCCAAGGAGCGTTTTCACGCCATGACGCGGTTGGATCAAAATCGCGCTGAGGCACAGCTCGCACAGAAGGCTGGTGTTAAAGTCGCTGAGGTGACCAATATGGCCATTTGGGGCAACCACAGCGCAACCCAATATCCCGATGCGGAAAATGCTCGTATCGGCGGTCGGCCCGTTACCGACGTTATTGGACACGTATCGTGGTTGCAGGAAGATTTTATTCAAATCGTTCAACAGCGCGGAGCCGCAGTAATTGAGGCGCGCGGCCTCTCCTCGGCCGCCTCTGCTGCAAATGCAGCATTGGACCACGTAATGAGTATGGAGCAGGCTACGCCGGACGGTCAATTCTTTTCGGCTGCGGTTCCTTCCGACGGGAGTTATGGAGTTGAGGAAGGGCTTATTTTCTCTTTTCCAGTGCGCAGCGATGGTCAGGGAAATTGGAGTATTGTTCAGGATCTTGAATTGAGTTCATTTGCTCGTGAAAAAATCGCGGCAACGGAAGCTGAACTTAAAGAAGAACGCGCCGTTATTGCTGATCTGCTCTCTTAAAATAAAGAGAACGCGAGCAGCAAGGTGATGCATCTCTGATGCAAGAAACTGGTTTGTCCCTTATTGTGGGGGGACGCGGAACCGATGGGCTCTACAGTCACAGGCGAGGGGATAACCCTCGGCCTGGGCTGTGGGACGAGTGCTCTCACGTCCATAAGCTTCAGTATAGGCCCTGTTTCAGGTGCGAGGATTAGAGCGCATAGGTCGCGGGCCGTTCCCAACTTACACCCCCTTCTCCCTTAGACATTTCATTAATTGCCTTATGTATAGCATGCGAGACGCCCTTTTCGTAGCGGAGACGAAGGATCAATTAGCCAACGCGTATGCGTGTGATCCTCTGTAGGAAAAGCTATGGGGTTAACTGCCTATAATCCAGCAATTTACGACGCCTACTTCACGGGTATTGAGGGGGAGGTAGATTTCTATGTCGAAGAGGCGTTGGATTGCGGAGGTCCAGTTTTAGAATTGGGCTGCGGAACGGGCCGCGTTTTACTGCCCATTGCCCGCCGCGGAATTGAGGTCACGGGTATCGATAATGACAATGGTTTGCTCGAGGTGCTGCGCGGGAAACTGAATGGGGAAGGTCGGGAGGTTGCCCAGCAAATTCAAATCCTAGAATCTGATATGGCTGCATTTAGCACTGGAAAGCGCTATAAAGTTGTTATCGCGCCTTATAGAGCGTTCCAACACCTGTTGACTATTGCTGATCAGCGGCAGGCTTTGGATTGTATCTACCGGCATCTAGAAACCGGGGGGCGATTTGTCTTTAATACGTTTGATCCTTTGCAAGAATTTGCGCGGAATGGGTTTACCATGCCCGTGCGTAAGGACAGCGATTTTATCGATCAGATTACCGGTCATACTATCTCTGCTTATTTCAGTCGGCACTACGATCCGGAACTCCAAGTGCTGGAGCAGGAGTTTGTTTTTGAGGAATTTGATCTGAGCGGTGAATCAAAACGTCGATGGAGTAATTTACTGTTACTGCGCTGGACGCCCCACGGGGAAATGATCCACCTTTTGGAAAGAAGCGGTTTCCAGGTAGATGCGCTTTATGGTGATTTTACTGGTGGTCCGTATGTCGGCTATGGTGAACAGATATGGGTGGCTACAAAGGCGTGAAAACGATTAAGCACATGGTTTGGGATTGGAACGGGACGCTGATGAACGACGTCGGCCTGTGCTTAGATATTACGAATCAAATGTTGCGGAGACGGGGTTTAGCTCAGGTAGACTCTGCTAGGTATCGAGGAGTCTTTGGCTTTCCTCTCCGCGATTATTGTGCTCGTATTGGATATGATTTAAAACGCGATTCCTTCGAACTGCTGAGCGATGAGTTTAATGAGCTCTATGAAATGAGGCGGTGTGAATGCCCTTTACACGAGGGCGTTGCGGATCGACTCCGGGCCTTGAAGCAGAATGGAATTCAACATACCGTGCTCTCTGCCTATGGGCAGGAAAGGCTGGTCGAGATTGTAGCATTTTACGGACTCTCTCCGTTTTTTCATGCCGTTTGGGGGTTGGATAATAGCTACGGAGAAGGAAAGGTCGAACGGGGGCGGCGCTGTATGGCGGAAATGGAATGGGACCCAGCCGATATACTCTATGTCGGTGATACGCTACACGATGGCGAAGTAGCCCAAGCTATGGGGGTAGAATGCGTGCTCGTTTCGCACGGGCATCAGAATCGTCACCGACTTTGCCAGGCGGGATTTACCGTGGTAGACAGTCTGGATGAGGTGCATGCTTATGCAATACAGGGCCGTGTAAGCTGCGATGGTTGACTATGCGCTCAAGTCTTGGTGTGAGATAAGCCAAGTAGCTCTACGGGCGAATGTGCGTGCGCTGCGTCTTGGATTAAACCCCCAAGCTACGTTTGGCGTGGTTGTAAAGAGTAATGCATATGGACATGGGATTGTCCTCTGCGCTAAGGCATTCTTAAATGCCGGAGTGGATTGGCTTATTGTCAATTCACTTGATGAGGTGGAAGAGCTGCGACAAGGCGGTGTAGATGCGCCCATATATCTGTGCGTGCAGCCGGCGCCTTTTGAAGCCGAGCGCGTCGTGGAGAGCGGAGCGCGTATTGCTCTGTGTAGTGTCGAAGTGGCGACTGCTATAGCTGCTGCGGCGCGGCGTCAAAGGCGAGTTGTGCGCTGTCATGTAAAAATAGAGACCGGTACGAATAGGCAGGGAGTTTCTGATGACGAGCTTATTGCCCTAGTGCAGTCGGTGCACAGGTCGGATGGGCTGGCCTTAGAAGGTTTGACCACCCATTTTGCCGACATCGAAGATACGACTGATCACCGGTTTGCCAAAGGGCAGATAGAGGCATTGGCCGCGGCCGTTTCAGCTGTTCGAGGATTGGGCATCGAGGTGCCCATGGTACATGCTGCTAATTCTGCAGCAACGCTCCTGTGGCCAGAAACGCACGGCGATTTGGTTCGAGTGGGCATAGCCGCTTATGGATTATGGCCTTCTAAGGAGACCTATGCTGCAGTGCTTCAGCGGAGTGGAGACGCTATTGAACTCTGTCCTGTTTTAAGCTGGAAAGCGCGGATCGCTCAGATTAAAGAGGTCCCCGAAGGCGGTTATATTGGATATGGACGAACCTTCCGCGCTACGCACGCCATGCGTATTGGCATTGTGCCGCTCGGGTATTATGAGGGATACGACCGGCGCCTTTCCAATCTAGGTCACGTGTTGGTCGAGGGAATCCGTGCTCCAGTTCGGGGGCGCGTTTGCATGAATATGTTTATGATTGATCTCACACATGTGGAAGGCGTTTGTCCAGGGCAGGTTGTAACGCTGATGGGACAAGACGGATCGGAGGCGGTGAGCGCGGAAATGTGGGGTGATTGGTTGGGTAGCATTCACTATGAGGCAATCAGCCGAATACACGTAAACCAGGTGCGCCTTCTGCGCACGCAAGAGGGAGCGCTTTGCGCTCTGGAAGATCTGGTGTCTGATGAGTAAACCCTGGCGCGGCATGATGTCTATTGTTGTAACGCCCTTTACCCGCACGTATGAACTGGACGAGGGTGCGCTTAAGAGGCTGGTTAGGTTTTGTATTGACGCCGGTGCTACGGGCCTTGTGGGACCGGCTAATGCCAGTGAGTTTTCTACTCTCTCAGATGATGAACGCAGGCGGTGGATCGATATTGTAGTCGGAGAGGCGGCTGGCCAAGTGCCCGTAGTCGCTTCCGTAACCTCTGGCCATGCGCTGCCTGCCGTGGCACTTTCTTGTTTCGCGCAGCGGGTGGGAGCAGCGGGTATTATGTCTATGCCGCCGCATATTTTGCACCCGGATTCGGAAGGGTGCTATGCCTTTTATGAAGCGCTAAACTCAGCGGTGGACATTCCCATATGTGTGCAGAATTTCAACAATCCAATCGGAACCCCCATGGGATCTCAGCTTTTAGCCCAGATGTGTGCAGAGTTGGATCATGTCCTCTATATAAAAGAGGAGACGTCTCCCGAACCTAGGCAGATCACCCGTACGATAAAAGCGGCGGATGCTGGATGTCTCGGTGTATTGGGAGGACAAGGGGGGGTGTATATGATTGACGAACATCGGCGCGGAGCCTGTGGGAATATGCCGGGATGTCATACGACAGATGTATTGGTTGAAATCTGGAATAGGTTGGAAGCTGAAGACGAGAAGGGTGCTCGAAGCCTCTTTAACCAAATACTTCCCCTCATGAACTATGAGCGGCTCTACGGTGTGGCGGTTTATAAACACGTACTGCATCGGCGAGGATTAATTGACACATCTCTGCGTCGCGCACCTGGCGGCGATTTAGACGAGTTTGATATTGTGGAATTCGAAAAGATGTGGCCGCGTATAGAGGCCCTCTTTCGCATATAGGTTGCGGATTTATCGGCCACTTTCACCTAGAGGATTTGAATTGGATACACGGCCCAACATACTTTATGTGATGACCGATCAGCAGCGTTTTGACACGATAGCTGCATTGGGAAACAAGGATATTTACACGCCGAACTTCGACCGACTGGTGCGCAGGGGACTCACCTTCAATAATGCCTATTCTCCATGTCCAGTTTGCGTAGCAGCTCGCTATACTATTCGAACGGGTTGTGCCCCTCTCAAGACCCGCGTTTTTTCCAATGGGATTGACGCACCTGCCCCCGGACAGGCCGAGACCATGACGGAGCGGTGTGGGCCCTATCTGGCCAGCGAAATGTCAGCTCGTGGATACCGAACTTTTGGAATAGGGAAATTTCATTCCAATCCTTGGAATGAAGAGCTGGGATATCAGTCTCATTTACACAGCGAAGAGCTCTACGGGAGTCCGGAGCGACGACGGGGAGATGCCTATGCCTCTTTTATTGCAGAGCACTATCCGGCTTATGACTTTGTAGAAGGGCTGATGGGGGAACGGACCGAGATGTACTATATGCCGCAGATGAGTCCAATGCCGGCGCATTGCACGGTCGAGTCATGGGCGGCGGATCGAGCCGTAGAGCACATACGCTGTGAAGAGGATAGACCGTTCTTCGGTCTGTTATCTTTTATCGGTCCTCATCCTCCGCTGGCGCCACCGATACCGTTTAATCGGATGTACGATCCAGACCGTATGCCGAATCCAGTGCGCGGAGAATTGGAAATTGACCATATGGATGAGCAGATCCCCTGGATGAATTACGGGATATGGGCAGAAGATATAAACGATGCCCACGCGCGCGTCCTGAGGGCTCGTTATTACGGAGAGATCAGCTATATCGACCAATGCTTAGGGCGCGTTTTAGACGCGGTTGAAGCACGCGAAGATGCCGACAATACGATTATATGTTTCTTTACCGATCACGGTGACCATATGGGAGACCACAGTGCTTGGCAGAAAGAGAGTTTCTTCGACGTATCGTGTCGAATTCCTTTTCTGCTGAGTTGGCCGGCGCGCCTTGCGGCAGACGTCCGCCGCGATGACTTAGTTTCTCTTACGGACCTGTATGCAATTGCGACTGGGGCGAGTGGAGATGTCATCTTGCGGGATGGATGTGACGTTTTGGGGGTTGTTGAAGGAAACGCTTCTGCTCGCGAGGTGCTGTTTGGTATGTACGGTTCGCCGGGTACGCCCCGCTTCAAGGTAATGGTTCGCTCGGGAGATTGGAAATACATCTATTTGGCGAACGGGGGTAGAGAGCAACTGTTTAATGTGGCTCTAGATCCGAATGAAATTCAACAGGTAGCATCAGACAATCCAACCGTCGTCGATCGGCTCAAAGCTTTGGCGATCGGTGCCTTGGAAAATAAGGCAGGAGAGGCCGCCTTGGAAGGGTGCTCTCTGCGCGCATTTCAATACGAGGAGCGACCGCATCGGCGAGTTTACCAATTTGATCGGTCGCGCGGCGTTGTTGGCTTTCCAGATCGCCCCGAAGACGCTCTCGCCTAGATCCTTCCCTTCTTTAGCGGAGGATCCAGGCTCATTTTTACAAGTGAGTTTGGCCGGCTGTGTTAAGTGCGCGTGCGCTCACGCCCAGAACGCCTAAGAAGCCCTCAGAATCGCGGTGATCAAAATCGCCTATGTCCTCCATTGAAGCCGTATCCTCGCTGTAGAGCGAATGGGGAACATCAGAGGCTGCGTGAAAAGTGGCTCGTCCTTTGTACAGGGAAACGGTTATAGAGCCGGTGGCCAGGTCGTTGAGATGCTCTATAAACTTCCAGCAGGCCTGCGTTGCCGTATCAAACCAGTAGCCCTGGTAAATCTGCTCGGCAATGTACTCACTTATGGGTGCATACATTTTTCTGGCCCGACGGTCCAGAACGAGCTGTAATAGATATTCGTAGCAGTGTCCCAGTAATTCCAGCGCTGGCGCCTCGTAGATTCCGCGCGACTTTATTCCCACGAAACGATTTTCAACCGCGTGTAGGCCGATGCCAATGCCGTGGCGTCCGCCGAGTGCATTGCATCTTTCGATAGCCTCTAGCGGGCCTACCTTTTCACCATTGATTTGGGTGGGCTGGCCTTTTTCAAATCGGACGGTAAAGAGCTCTGCTTCGTCGGGTGCTTCAGACGGAAAGACGCCCATACCAGGCTGTATACGGCTAGTAGATGTCTGTAAATCTTCGAGTTCACCGGCTTCATGTGTGAGGCCTAAAATATTGGCGTCCGTAGAATAAGGTTTGTCGTGGGTGGCAGTAATGGGAAGGTTGTGTGACTGACAGTAGTCAATCATTTCCTTCCTGCCGCCAAAAACGCTGAGAAATTCACTGTCGCGCCAGGGGGCATAAACGCCAATCTGCGGGTCCAACATTTGAGTGGGGAGTTGGAAGCGAACTTGGTCGTTGCCGCGCCCCGTTGCGCCGTGCCCGAGAAGACGGATGCCGCGTTCTTGCATTAAGGGAACCATATCCGCGACGACCACGTGACGCGCCAGTCCGGTCGTATTCCAGTACCCCCCTTCATAGCGGGCCTGCGCTTGCACCAATTGTATGCCAGCGCGACTTATCGCGTCCTTGAGATCGCCGATTAGCATTTCGCGGGCACCGCAGGCCAGCATGCGCTCGCGTACGTCTTCAATGTCTGCCTCATCAGGCTGTCCTAAATCGGCCGTGTAGGCGATTACTTCAACCCCCTGTTGACTGAGCCAGTGTGAAATGGTGCAACTGTCGAGTCCGCCAGAGACGGCCATCATTATTTTCTGTCCCTTAAGGTCGGAGACGTTCATGAGCTTCCTCTTTTATTGTAATTATCCATATAAGTGAATAATTATTTATTAAGCTGTTTCTGTAATTGTGAGTCTTGGGTTGGGATAAATTACTATTGCGGGCGTTGAAAAGTCAAGGAAGCCCTTCTCTTCAGTGTGGGGCCGAATGGGAAGAGAGTTTTAGTGTAAATCTTCTTCGAAACTGTGTAAAACAGTGTGAAGGCGCTTCATATCTTGGGCTGGTACATGAGTGATACGCGGGGAAGAGAATGGGAAAAGGGATTTCCAAAACGGCTGTGGAGCTAGCTGAGCAGGGAGTAGATGTGAGGTAGTTTCACTGCGTGCCTTGTGCCTTTTTGCACCGAGTACAATGAGGGCAATCGCACCGCATATATCTAGGGCGATTACGATGTGAAGCACGTTTGTAAGCAGGGTGTCAATCATGGATCGGGCCCGTTATCTGCACTGGGCTAATCTCTCTTGGTTAATGTTTATCTTCGAATCAATATAGTACGCAGTACTACTTAGTATTGCAATAGATCGGCAAGAGATCGATAAACTTGACAGCTTTGTGCCTCGGCGATATCATTGATCAGCACTCCACCTCCAACGCATTCCTGCTAAATCACTCTGAGAGGCCCCATGCTGATCGATGCACATAACCATCCGAATTGGCACGGTTTTAACGCTGAAAAAATTCTGCGAAACATGGACGAACAGGGCATCGATCAGATGTGGCTATTTAGTTGGGAGGTGCCCCAAGATGAGTATTCCCCGTCGTATCATGCGGTTTTGCCACCAGCGGGCACAGGTATCCCTCTCGAAGATGTCATCGCTGTCGGTCGAGAGGCCCCAGAACGTTTTGTACTGGGGTATATGCCGCATCCCAAAAGGCCCGATGCAATCGATCGGTTAAAAGCTGCGGTCGAAATCCACGGCATTCGCTTGGCTTCGGAGCTCAAAGTGCGCCTACCCTTTGATGATCCCGATGCGCTTCGCCTATACCGGTTTTGTGGTGAGCAAAAGCTGCCAATTACCATACACCTCGATTATCCAATTGATCACGGAAGGGGATCCTACCCGCGACCCAATTGGTGGTACGGTGGTAGCTTAGATGCATTTGAACGAGCAATTAAAGCCTGCCCAGAAACGGTATTTATCGGCCATGCACCGGGTTTTTGGGCTCATATATCTAACGACGACCAATACGATAAGGTATCCTATCCAGAGGGAGCGGTTGTTCCCGGAGGGCGAGTGGGGGCCCTTTTTACCGCTTACCCCAATCTATATGCGGATTTATCAGCTGGTTCCGGTCTGCGCGCTCTGGAGCGCGACCCTGAGTTTGGCCGTCAGTTTCTAATTGACTTTCAGGATCGCTTGCTTTTTGGCAGAGACTATTTTGATACTCGCTTAATGGATTTTTTGCTGGAGTGCCAGCTTCCGGAAGAGGCTTTCGCAAAAATTACGTATAAAAATGCGCAGCATCTGTTGGATGTGTATCTGTGAGCTCCTTGCCCATCTCGTTTCTTCGTTACCCATCCAATTGAGATGAAGCCCAGATGAATCCCTTTGATATTGTCTTTTTTCTAGTGGGTTTACTTGGTCTTTACCTCGGTGCGGAGTGGATGGTCGGAGGAGCCTCCCGGCTAGCTGTCAACGTGGGGATTCGACCGATTGTAGTCGGCCTAACAGTTGTGGCATTTGGCACTTCTAGTCCTGAATTGGCCGTCAGTTTAATAGCCGTTTTTGAGCAAAGCGATGGGATTGCAATTGGCAATATAATAGGGAGTAATATTGCCAATATTGGACTTATACTCGGCGTTTCTGCGCTTGTTAAGCCGCTTAGAGTCGACTCTGATGTATTGCGCAGAGAACTCCCTATTATGGTTGTGGTTTCCATCCTTTTTATTGCGTTGCTCTATGACGGAACGATCGGCTTATGGGACGGTTGCATCCTCTTTGCAGGGTTGCTCTCTTATTTGGGCTACCAGCTAAAAGACGTGTTCAAAGGGGATACTCAGGAGAAAAACGCGCGGCTCGGCGAAGCTTCGGCTCCGCGTAACGGCTGGAACGTTATGCTTATCCTTGTCGGGTTGGGGACGCTGGTAGTGGGAGCAAAATTAATGATTGACTCAGGAGTGGTGATCGCTAGACAGTTTGGTATCAGTGAGATCGTCATAGGTATTGCTTTAGTTGCCATTGGTACGTCTCTACCCGAGCTAGCCACATCCCTTGTCAGTGCACTCAGAGGTGAGAGCGATATCTCGGTTGGAAATATTATCGGCAGTAATCTATTCAACATTATGTGCGTAGTTGGACTGGTGGCGATAGTTTCTCCCCTCAGCGTAGATCGTGAATTGCTGTATTTCGAGCTACCGATTATGCTTGTTTTTAGTCTGGTTCTTTTCCCGTTTATGAGAACGGGATTTGTGTTGAGCCGGCTTGAGGGTGGCCTCCTCTTGTTGGGCTACGGATTGTTTATCTTTTCGCTATTCTAAGAATTTCTATCGTCTTGCGCTGTAATGCGGTAGACTCATTCCCCCTTAACGACGTCTCATTTGATTACGAGGAGCTTGGAAATGGATTTGGGTTTAAGTGGTAAAGTTGCTGTGGTGAGCGGTGCTAGTCGCGGGATTGGACGTTCTATTGCCCTCGCGCTTGCAGCAGAGGGAGCGCATCTCTGCATTTGTGCGCGGAATGCAGAGGGATTGGAAAAAGCGGCCGCAGATATGCGAGAAAAAGGCGCAGAAGTGGAAGCAGTCGCGCTGGATGTTACGGAGACAGAGGGCGCTGAGCAACTTATTGGAGCTGCGGTTTCGCGTTTTGGAGGCGTTGATATTCTTGTAAACAATGTGGGAGGCTCTGTGTGGACTCCCTTTGCTGAAATCAGCGACGAAGAGTGGAATCACGTATTGAATTTAAGCTTTATGTCGGCCGTCCGCGTTAGCCGTGCTGCCTTTCCAAAGATGGAAGAACGCGGGGGCGGTAGCATCGTTAATATATCGTCTATTTTCGGACGAGAAACGGGCGGACCAGTTTCGTATAATGCGGCTAAATCTGCGATGATTAGTATGTCCTCTAATCTGGCCATTGAAGGAGCGCCCAAGAATATACGCGTTAATTCTGTGGCACCGGGGTCTATTATTTTTCCAGGGGGTAGCTGGGAACGCAGGCAAAAAGAAAACCCCGAACAGATTCAAGCCTTTATCGAAGCAAATTTGCCCTTTGGACGCTTTGGGCACCCAGAAGAAGTCGCCAATGTGGTGGCCTTTCTCGTGTCTGAGCGCGGTAGCTGGGTAACTGGAGCGAGTATCAATGTCGACGGTGGGCAATCCAAGTCCAATATATGATGTGATCTGGCTATGGTCGGATGGTTTATAATAGTGCTTTGCAGCGCGGGAGCTTTACTGCTGCAGCCCATTGGGGCTCAGCCGCTCAAGCCCACCATTGATTTTCTCGATGAACGGCTCAAAATACCGGAATCGTCTCGCTTTGTCGAAGCTGAATACACAGAGAGTGGTGTTGGCGTCCCCTTTGGGGTTGATAAGAGACTGAGCTATTTCAGCGGCAATTACGCAGAGGCTACTCAGCGCTTTATCGATTCCCTCAAGCGCTTTTCATTTAAAGCTGAAATATGGGTGTATTTGGCGCGCTCGTATTTTTATGAGAAAAAGCCAGAGGATGCTAGACGTACGATAGAGCGGGCTGCGGAAATAATGCCCGATCTATCGGAGCGTTTTTGGAATCCGCTCCTGGAAAGCATGCTCGGAGAAATTCGCAGTCGGGCGCTTGATCAGCAGGCTCAAATAGATTTTTATACGCGCAGTCAAGGCGAATATTTGGAACTTTTTCGCCTGTTTCGATTTTTGGCCGACGAGGGAGGGATGAGCGGCATAATTGATCGCGCCGAACGTCGTGCGGCAAAGATGGCCGTTATGGCTACGATGGTAGCTTCCAGTGCGCGCGCAACTTATTTGGCAGATGCGGATAAATGGGTCGGCTTAGCCGGTCAGATGCGCGGAGAAATGCGCGAAGTCGGCTTTCTTCCACCAGAAACCCAGCCCCTACCTACCTACACGAGAGAAAGCGTCGTTTCAAGCGACGTAGACATGCTCGAAAAAACGCATCAACTGCAGCTAAAAGTCGATTTTTACCAGCCGAACCTGGAAGATTTCAGGACGCTGTTCAGCAACTACTTAGAGTTAGAAATGCCAGCGGGCGCCCGATTCGTTATTGAGGGTATCGAGCGGGAAGTAATTCGGCTTCAGTTAAAAGCTGATACGTCAAACGATTTTGTAGAGGTTAGTAAACTACAGGAAGAAGTGGCCTCTCTTGATCAACTCAAACTAGAGCTTTCCCAGCGATTGGACAGCGAGGGGTTATGATGGCGCTGGCCGTCCTTTTTTTCTTGCTGCTGGAAAGTCAGGTCAGCTCAGCAAAAACGCCGTTGGAATGGCGCCAAGAGTTCAATGGAATTGTAGCTTCTATAGATACGCTCATGCGCATGGAGGGTGACGGAGATTGGTCCGACCTTGATCGGCATCGACCGGAACTACCTGAGGACATTTCACTCGTACTACTCTTTTGGGCGGATGATGAAGCGGAGATATTCGTAAACGGGTACCGCGTTGCCCAGACGCGACTAACCCCAGTACAGGTTGAAATACCGAAGCTTTATCTGAGAGAGCAGAATGTGATTCGGGCGCACTGTTGGGATACGGACGGCATAGAGAGCGGCTTTATGGCGGGACTCTACGTGCGCGACGGCGGGGGGAGACTACGGCCAATATTAGTTACGGACGATGGGGTTTGGCGCACGGGCGAAAACAACATGGCTGAAGTGCGCTTCTATTCGAACGACAAGCCAGATATACCAGGGGCCTATGTGATTTGGGGAGACGGGCTTTACGGCGAAGTTTGGCTGGAGGCTGAATTTTCGGTGGAAGCGGTTGGGCAAGCCGCCCAGAGGAGTCCCGTACAATGGAGCCCTCCTGTAGTCGAACCGATGCAGACCCACCAGGTAATAAGCCGTATAGTGCAGCTGCAAAAGAGACAAACTGAATTAGAGCAACTGCTGGGCGGGGGGACCCTTTTGGATAAAATACCTCGGTATAGCGGATACGTGACCAACCGTTTAGCGTTCTCTCTAGGGCGTGCGGGGCGTCTGTCAGAAAGGAACAATCGGATAAAGTCAGACGCGTTGAAAGACTGGGTAGAGCAGATGCCTGAAGCGGATCAATCGCTCATATTTCGCCCACAGCGCGAACTCAAGGGGGTTAAGGCGGCAACGGCTAAGAAACCATTGGAGGGTGCAGACAGGGGAGAAGAGGGCAGGAGAAAGAGAGATTATCTTCCCCCGCCCGAACGTGGATCTGCCGTGGTCCAGGGAGCTGAGATGGTCGTTATGGTTCCCTTAGTCCGCATTCAACAAATATCAGCCTGGTGGCATTGGACGGCTTTGTTCGGGCTCTTAGCTTACGCGGCTGTTTTGGGGCGTAGTTGGTGGCAGTTGTATTCAGACGAGGTATGGAAATAGTGAGTGTACTACTTGTATTAGTGGGCGTTTTATTTGTAATAGCAGGTGCCGTTAGCGGCAGTTTAGGACACATGCAGCGCGCTAGGAGACTGCACCGGCGCGATAAAGAATACGGTCTGCGCGTTGAGCATTTACGCTATATTGCTGGAGGTTTAGGAGGCGTGGCGGGTGTCGTAATTGGTGGGTTGCTTGCCTATTATTTATCGCTTAATCAGCGAGTCGATCTCATTACTTGGGTGGGCAGACTCTCTTACATACTAATTGCCTTATCTGTAAGCGGTCATCTGCTCACTCTCATCCATATGGCACTGCATCTTTACCGAGAAGAAAACGCGCTGGCCCAGGGGACCTTTAAGGAATCTTCTCTGAGTGCCTATCGTTTGAAGAGGTTAGATTTAGGTCGAGAAGAAAACCGACATTATATAGACTTCAAATCGAAAGATGAAGAGGTCTTGGATCGCCTTGTCGGCTTTTTTGCAGAACCGTTACTCAACGCCCGTCGAGATATGGCACGGATACCGCTGTATGGATACCTTGGGACGGTATGCGGAATATTGCTAATGGCCCAGGAGTTGGGACAGATAGACGAGGCATCAGAGACCTTTAGAGTACTTTCTTCCATGGCAGAAGGGTTGGCGTTGGCCTTTAAAACGACGTTAGTGGCCCTCGTGTCTTATTTGCCTTTGCGCAAAGCGGTTGACTATATGTTGCAGCGAGTAGCCAATATAGAACTTGCCTGGCGCAGGATGCGGGAGAGTCAGTAAATATGAGCCGGCTGTTGAAGCGGTGGGAGGAAGAGGTCGAAGAGCACGATATTAGCAAGGAGCTCTTCTTGGGTATTATGATGCTTATGCTCTGCTTGGGCATTATGATACTCAATGCGACGCAACCCGTCTGGCGCGTGCATAGACACGATCCCGAACCCGACGATATTGTTCTTCTTTACACCCGAGATGGCGTAGGCCTATCGGAAGATGGATACACGGTTAAACAGCCGCTCAGTGAAAAGGGTTTTCTGCGTTTGATCGAGGGGATGGTTGCGGATCCGGAAACAGATCTACACCTATTTTTAAAGGGAGGCAGTCGCGATCTTTTGGTGCGTCATGCTTCGTACGCAGATTCGTTACTCTCTACAGATCAAGCCGACAAAAAAGTGCGGACTGCTGTATACGTACACACGTGGTAGGACGACAAAAGCCCCACCGTAAACCGGCGGGGCTTTTGTCGCATGTCTTGATTAGTTTTCCACAACGGCTAGAACTTCGGTCCCCGTGATCAGCTCATTTAAGAACGTAATCGTGGTCTGTCCTTCCGCTGTTGACTGGGTGTAGTCGTCACCCTTTTTAAGCGTGCCGTAGCGATCGACCATTACCTTGACCTTGCCCTCGACTATAATTTCGGTGCCGACGGGGGCCAGAACGACGGCTGGGTCTTCGGGGTCCACTTTCTTTATGAGCCTATACTGCTTGCGGAAGGCTCGTCCAAATGGGCGACTCGTGTCGAGGTAGCCGTTTTCTTCTAGGAATTTTTCTCCTGCCGCATACAGGCGAACGGAGCGCTGGGCTGCTATGAGCGTAGAGACTTGGTCCTGCGTCTGAGCCAGGTCTATTTCGAGTTGGCGAATATGATCGCTTTGGCGGCGAATGGAGGTGTGTGCTTCAAGCAGAACCGTGTTGAGGCTGTCGGCCTGCCCGCGCAGCCCTGCAATTGTTCGGCTATCAGCCTGTTTATCCTCTTTCATACGGCGAATCTCAGCTTGTAGACGGTCGTTTTGAACCTTGCGCTGTTCGGCTAAGTTGCGAAACTCCCGCAGAGATTTATTGAGGCCCTGTACATCCCGGATCAACTTCTCGTTAACGCTCTGAGCGCTGTCGGCCTTGGCGCGCAAGGCATCGAGTAACAGGTTTGAGTCATCCAAGGTATAGGTAAGAGAATCTATGGCAGCGTTCGCTGAAGTCAGGTCGGTCTGAAGCTGGGCCAACATCTGCTCCTGTTCTTCATTGGCGCATGAAGCGATAGTGAGAACGGTGCAGAATAAGGCAAGGCGACGTAGCATGTGAACTCCTTTAAAAGGTTATTTAAATTCTTTAGCGTACAGGCTATCTACTTCGGCCATTGTTTTGGTCAGGTCGTCATAGAGAGAGGCCTGATTCCTTGCTAAAGCATCAATTTTCTGCGCAGTCAGATCCTGTATTTCGCGCGTGGTGTTAACTTTACCAAGTAGGGTGTTTTGCTTTGTTGCGAGCGCAGAGCTGCTCGTATTTAATTTGCTGATGTTTTCCTGTAATGCGCTGAGCTGCTTTTGGACGGTCTGCTGTGAGCGGCGCTGCACGTCAATGGATTCGCGATGGCGCTCATCTTCTTTATTGAAGCGATCTTCCAGCGATTTATTAATGCGTTGCTGGTAGCCCAAACGGGCCTTTCGCTCCGCATCTAATTTGGATTCGAGCGCCCCGTTCAACTGGCGCTGTTTGTCCAGGTCCTGTTGGGTCAGGTCGTGATTAGTGCGTTCGTTTTGCAGGTCGCGACGCACTTCGAATTCAGACTGGGTTAAGTTCGCTTTCTCTTCTAGCTGGGCGGCAAGCCGCGCGCTGAGTGCGTTGAGACGAGACGAGAACTCTTCCATTTGATTGTTGAGCTCTTGTCGGTGCTCTTTTTGGCGTTCGTGGTTCGTGTAGAGGACAAGCCCCATAACGCTGCCTGCCACGAGTGTAACATAGGTCCCCAGCAAGAATATATGCTTGCGTTCCAACGTCTCGACTATGCGAAGTAAGCCTAAAACCCCGGCCCATATGAGCACAATTCCGCCGGCAATGGCTGCAATGATGACGTTCAACTTTTAACCTCAATACGCTTATCGTGGTGGGTTGTTTCCCAAAAATAATACGGTCGGTGTAGGGGCGCAAACGGGGGATTATGGAGGCACTCAAGAGACGTTTTTGCAAAAAAGAAGCCGCCGCGTAATTTTATGGATAGACTGTCCGTTTCTGACGTTTTGTTCGTAAGAAAGTTTCTAAGGAGTCTGATGAAGCAAATATTGTTTAAAAGACCAACGGAAAAAACAGGTCTATTAGCAGGGGTCATGTCCGGTTTTTTCTCCTGTTTATCCCTGTTTGTGACTGCGTATAGTGCTCACGGTCAAACCGTGCAGTTTGTCGATGTGACTAAAGCAGTCGGGATCGACTTTGTGCACCACAGCGGCATCAGTGAAGAAAAGCGATTACCAGAGACTGATGGATCTGGCGCAGCATTTTTTGACTACGAAGGAGATGGGGACTTAGACCTCTATTTGGTCAATAGTGGGGATTTGATTTCGGGCCGAGGTCAGTGGAAGAATGCGCTTTACCAAAACAAAGGAGGGCATTTTTCTGATGTGACGGACCGGACTAATTCGACCGGTGGAGAAGCCTACGGTATGGGTGTGGTGGCTGCCGATTATGACAGCGATGGAGACGCTGACCTGTATCTGACAAATTGGGGTCCGGATTTGCTCTACCGAAACGACGGCTCGGTCTTCACCGACCAAACCGATGCCTCTGGTTTAGTCAATGACGCATGGGGTAGTAGCGCGGCCTTTTTTGACTACGACAATGATGGTGATCTGGATCTATTTGTGGTCAATTACGTAGACTTCACACTAGAAACACACAAGTGGTGTGGTCATGAAGCGCTCGGTCTTCGTTTCTACTGCGATCCGCGCCAGCATAACCCCACCCCTGACTTGCTCTTTCGCAACGATGGAGATGGAACCTTTACGGAAGTGGGCCAGGAATCAGGTATAAGCAGCAGAGGGAACGGGCTGGGCGTAGTGTGCTGGGATTACGATGGGGACGGGGATCAGGATGTTTACGTTGCCAATGATATGGAACCCAACTTTCTCTATGAAAACAGAGGGGGCGGGAAGTTTGACGAAATCGGTTTGATCTCAGGCATGGCCTTAAGCGCAGATGGGGCTTCTCAGGCGGGTATGGGCGTCGACACGGGCGATTATGATGCCGATGGCGATCTCGATCTGATTGTGACTAACTACCAGTTGGAAAATAATGCGCTTTACCGAAACGATGAGATGGTTTTTACGGAAGCCAGTTTTCAAGTAGGACTTGGAGAGATCAGCCTGAACTACTTGGGTTTCGGAACGTTATTTTTGGATGTAAACAACGACGGATGGTTAGACCTATTTGTAGCCAATGGGCACGTGCATGACAACATCGAACTCTATGATAAGTTGGTGACCTACGAACAGAAGGCCCAATTGTTCGTGAATAAAGAGGGCACATTCAGCGAAATCACGGCACAGGCAGGCCCAGCGTTTGAAGCTACGTATGTGGGCAGAGGAGTTGCCTATGGAGACTATGACGACGATGGCGATCTCGATATAGTTATGAATAACTCAGAGCAGCCAGCCGTCCTCATGAGAAATGACGGGGGAAATAGCAGTAATTGGTTGCAGATTGAGTTACAGGGCACGATGAGCAATCGAGATGCAGCTGGGGCTGTTGTGTATGTGGAGTCAGAGGGATGGACGCGTATGCAGCAGGTTAAATTGGGTTCTGGCTATCAGTCCAGCAGTCAGAAAAACCTCTTTTTTGGATTGGGGCAGAGGGATGCGGTCGACCGGATTCGCGTCGTGTGGCCCTCTGGAATTCAGCAGGATGTGATGGGGGTAAAAGCCAACCAAAAGATATTGCTTGTAGAAGATGAACAGTAGGCGACGATTTTTAGGGTTATTGGGCGGATGAAAGACCCGCTAGACGTTGCTGTATTTCCCTGCGAAGGGGAGACTGAACAGGAGTTAATTGAAGGCTTTTCTCCCAGGCTTTTTTTGCTCTATTAAATCGCCCTGCGTTAAACTCGCTCAGCCCCATAGCATACCATCCCCTAGGGTCTTGCGGCGCTAGTTGTTGGGCGCGTCGATAATACGTTTGGGCGTCCGTATTTTTTCCCAGCATTTCTAGTGCGACCCCTGCGTTGAGTAGCGTTGGGATGTGTTGTGGCTGCAGCCTTGAACCCTGTAGGAAGAGAAGAAGAGCCGTTTCTGGGCGCTTGAGTCGCAGCATGTGTTTGCCCATGCGCGTCAGGCGATCTAATTCAACTCCAGGGAGCTGACTGGTCAATCTATAGAGGTTTTCAGCTTCGCCGACGTAGTCGTGTTGCGCGAAAAAGTGGCCTAGTTTTTCGTGATGTAGTGGAGATTCTGGCGCATTGAGTATCGACGCGCGCAGTTTTTTCAATTGTTTTGGGATGTCTGGGTCGCCGTTGCCAATCTGCTGCAGTTTCTTAAACCTGAGCATGCTTGAGCGAGCGAGGTCATTTTGGCCAGCGCGACGGGCCAGCTGGGCCATGCGATAGAAACATTCTGTAAACCCACTGTCGAGTTGTGTTGCACGGGTAAAAGATTCCAGCGCAGATACCTCATCTTCCATACCTTCTTGGGCTCTTCCCAAATAGTAGTGTAGGGTCGAGGCATGGGGGAATAAATCTAATGCTGCAGAGAAATGGTGGGCTGCTTCCTGAAAGCGGTCAGTCCCCAAAAATACCTCACCTAGTCTGCGGTGGATTTCCGGTTGGTTTGGAGCGTACTTTAGCGCTTGGTGCAAAAGGGGTTCTGCTTGTTCGTATTGGCCTAGTTTTGTGTAGATACCCCCGAGGTTTAAATAGGTTAGGGCTCTTTGTGGCTCTAGGCTGAGGATTTGTTCTAGCGATTCTATTGCTAGCGCATATCGCCCTTCTGATGCATAGGATGTTGCCATAATATTCAGCAGATAGACAGAAGTAGAATCAATTTTTAACCCATCTTGGCAGACGATGACGGCTTCCTGGAATTCTCCTTCTGCCAATAGCTGCTGCGCCCTTTTGAGAAAAGGATTAATCTCGCTCTCTATTGGAGAATTTGATGGGTTGGGTGTATTAATGGCTGGAAGCGTTTTTTCAGGCGTATCTTTGCAAGACACAAAAAGGGCCCAAATACAAAGGCCCCCAAGCAACATTTTTCTGAGGTGAACCAACGCGTGTATTTCTCCCGATTAATGTTGTAGGGGAGTAAAAACCTATTTCCCGGCAGTTAAACAACTCTGTGAGCACAGGTTTCGAATTAGATAAAAAAGGTCTTTCCTAAATATAGATCACGCAACGTCTGAAGGGTAAGGAATCCAGTCGGAATTATGAGCAAGAGAAAACAAAAATTAGAAGTGGCCCGCAGGGAGAAAATGCGGAAACGGGCAATAAAATGGGCATGCACGCTTTGCGTCCTAGGCGCCGTTGGAATTGGGTACATGAGCTGGCATAGCGAAGAGCAGCTGCAAAAGATTGATGACGCGATTGCGAAGGGTGATTTCTTAATGGGGCAGGGGAATGAGCAGAAGGCCCTAGAAGCGTATGCCCACGTTGCTGAGACGGCTCCCGATAGAATTGAACCATGGGTGAAAATGGCTTCAGTTCATGCTGCTGCTACGAGGTACCAAGAGGCTATACCTTTCTATGAAAAGGCGCTCGGAGTGGACAGTGACCACTTCGAAACAAGGGTAGGATTAGCCATATGCAAAGAGGGGTTGGGAGACTTTCTGTCCGCTGAAGAGCACTACAAAAAAGCAATTGAAATTCGTGCAAATTATGCCGAAGTCTATTATAACCTGGGTTATTTGTATCAGAAGCAGAAACTGTATGAGAGTGCTGCTCAGCAGTATGAAAAGGCGATTACGTTAAAACCGAAGTTTATACAGGCGTTAGCAAATTTGGGGCTTGTGTGGGATCGCCTACACGATCCAGGCAAAGCCGTCGAGATATACCAGCGGGCCCTACGTGTAAAGAAGGACGAAGCGCCGATTTTTGTGCGTTTGGGTTCGAGTTTCATGAAGATGAGCCAATACGAAAAAGCCAAGGCAGCTTTCGAAAGTGCATTGACCTTAGGAGCGGCTCGGTGGTCGGTTTTTCAAGATATGGGGGTGATTTATGAACAGGAAGGTGCGCCAGAAAAAGCCTTAACCTTTTATCGTCGTGCGCTAAGTATGCGGAAGGGGGCGAGCGAAACACATTTCCGCATTGCAGGAGTGTTGAAGGAGTTGGGTAAACGGGGAGAA